>Ga0134126_10001914_pt1 | contig 26443 bp, 23 predicted proteins | sample KB31752_FD_96881 | JGI IMG/M metagenome (GOLD analysis project Ga0134126, IMG submission 96881) | Terrestrial soil microbial communities with excess Nitrogen fertilizer from Kellogg Biological Station, Michigan, USA - KB3-175-2 | ecosystem: Environmental > Terrestrial > Soil > Unclassified ... | reverse complement strand
TTGTCGTGCGTTTACGGCAGACGCTAGAGCGCGGTCGGCTGGACAGCAATTGATTGTTTCACCTTGAAGGAGCATAGCAGCATGGCAGTCGTACCGCTCAATGACAAGATCGTTGTCAAACGACTCGAAGCGGAAGCGAAAACGGCCGGTGGCATCGTTCTGCCGGACTCGGCCAAGGAAAAGCCCAAGCAGGGCAAGGTGTTGAGCCTCGGCGACGGCAAGCGTCTGGACAACGGCCAACGCGCCGCCTTCCAGGTCAAGGAAGGCGATCGCGTCCTGTTCAGTTCCTACGCCGGCAACGAGGTCACGGTTGACGGCGAGGAATTACTCATCATGACCGAGGATGACATCCTCGCCGTGGTCGATTAACAAACGAATCGCCGTGAAGAGAGCCGCTTGCGGCTTAGCGAATCCACGCTAAGTCGCAAGCGGCTCCTTTTTTGCGCGTGCTGGTCGGGCTACAATAACGCGGGCCGCGCAGTGCGTGTCCAGCGCTGGCGAAATCGCATCCATACGCAGAGCCTTCATTTTGATAATCGCCGTGCGAATTGGCTCTCTGGCTGCCGGCATTCGGTTTGCTTTGAAGGCGGCGGTTCCCGAAACGCTTCTCGTTTGGAGACGGTTCGATGAAGACTCGATCGCTGGTTCTCGCAAGTCTCGCTCTGGCCGGTCTGATGGCGTTATCCCTCTCGGCCGCGAATGCGGCGAAGGGAGGGCCAGACCCTAAGCAGTGGAATGATACGGTGGATAAGGCTACCGCCTATCTACGCAAAAGCCAGAACAAGGACGGCAGCTGGGGTAAGAACGAACAGGCGAAAGTCGGCACAACCGGCGTCGTCCTGACGGGATTGCTTCAGGCCGGCAAGGTCGGGCCGGACGATCCGATGGTGGAGAGCGGTCTCAAATACATCGAATCGCTCATCAATCCCAAAGAGCGCCACATCGCCGGCCAGAACCCGCGCGTGCAGCTGAAAAATTACGTCACCTGCGTCAATGTCTTGGCGCTGGTCAGCGCCAAGCGCGACACCTACAAGGCGGTCATCGCCGACGCCGCCAAGTTCCTGCGCACGCTGCAATGGGATGAAGGCGAAGGTAAAAATCCCGGCGATGATTTCTACGGCGGGGCCGGTTACGACAGCAAATCGCGGCCTGATCTATCCAATACGCAGTTCTTCCTCGAAGCGCTGGTGGCGGCCGGTATCCCCAAGGACGATCCGGCCTTCAAGAAGGCGGCCGTCTTTGTCAGCCGTTGTCAGAACAAACCGGGTGAAAACGACAATCGAAAATGGGCCGGCAAGATCGACGACGGCAGTTTCATCTACAGCGCCGCGGCGGGCGGGCAGACCAAGACGCAAGACAAACCCAACGCCGACGGCGGTTTGCCCGGTTACGGCAGTATGACCTACGCCGGTATCAAAAGTCTGATTTATTGCGGCGTCTCCAAGGACGATCCGCGCATCAAGAAAGCCTACGAGTGGATTCGCAAAAACTACACGGTGGACACCAATCCCGGCATGCCCGAGGTGCGCGGTCAGTGGGGACTGTATTATTACTATCACACGATGGCCAAGTGTCTCGATACGCTCAGTGTCGATGAGATCGAAGACGCCGGCGGCAAGAAACACGATTGGCGTGCCGACATTACCGCCGCACTCGTTAAGCGACAGCGCGACGACGGCAGTTGGCTCGGCGTGAAACACTGGATGGAAGACGATCCCATTCTTGTCACCGGCTACGCGCTCATGGCGCTGAGCCATTGCAAGGCGAAGAAATAGAAATTAACCACAGAGGCACAGAGAAAACAAAACGAAAGGCGAAATGCCATGCGTGTTCTCTCTTTTTTGTTTTCTCTGTGCCTCTGTGTCTCTGTGGTTAACTCTGTTTTCGCTCATCCGGTGCCGAAAGAAAATCATGATCGCATCATCGAAGTGAAACTGAAACCTGATGCGGTGGTGGTGGAATATCATCTGGAAGTGGATGAATATCGAGCCGTGCGCGATCTGCCGAGGGAGGACATTGAGCGCATCGGCAGTCGCGCGGCGATCCCGCGCGTGTTCATCGCGTACATGGCACCGATCCTCCGCGACAATTTGTTCGCGCAACTCGATGGCGATAAACTCACCTTCATCGGCGACGGTAAACGCGATGAAGCGGTGACGGATCATCTGCGCTGCAACTTCACGTTCACGGCTGCCTGGACGCCGGTGCCCGGCCGACCGCACACGTTCGCGTTTCAAGAAGCGAACTACGATCTGGAGGATTTCAATCGCCTTCATCTGACGCTGACGGCCGAGCCGGGCGTGAACTTGCAAGAAGTGACGGCCCCGGATAAGTCTCTGCTGGAACGCCCACCGCTCGAATACAAACCGGGCGATTCCGAACGGCTCCGCAAGGTGTCGGCGACCTTCGTTCTCGGCGCGGGCGAGGAACGCCAGCGTGAGGAGAAAGACGCGGCGCAGCCGGAAGCCGCAACGACTCCGAGGGATGAGGAGGAGCATCCGCAAAAGCTACTGCATCTGCTCCTCGATACGCGGCGCGGCCTGGCTGTCTTGCTCTTATTGGCCGCAGGCTTCGGCGCGGTTCACGCCCTGACGCCGGGACACGGCAAGACATTGGTGGCGGCGTATTTGGTCGGCGAGCGCGGCACTGTCTGGCACGCCCTCGTATTGGGTATTATGACCACGCTGACGCACACCGGCGCGGTCTTCGTGCTGGCCCTCGTCTTCCTGATTTCGCCCGGAGCGGCCCATCTGATTTACTACGTGCAGGGGTTGATTGCCGGTTTGTTCATCGCCGGCCTGGGCCTCTGGTTGCTGCTGCGCCGCTTGGCGGGTCGCGCCGATCACTTCCATCTCGGCGGTCATTCGCATCACCATCATCATCACGATCACGATCATACACACGCGGGCCATAGCCACAATCCCATCGTCTCCGCTGGAACCTCAGTGCGTTGGTGGCATTTGATGTTGTTGGGGATGCGCGGCGGATTGGTGCCGTGTTGGGATGCCATCATTCTGCTGTGTCTGGCAATTTCGGCGCAGCGACTTTGGCTGGGTGTGCCGCTCTTGTTGGCCTTCAGCGCGGGATTGGCCGGCGTACTCGTCGCGCTCGGCGTCGGCGTGGTGTGGACACGCAACTGGATTGTTGCTCGCTGGGGAGATGAACCGCGCATTCGGAAAGTGGTTAGCGCCCTGCCGATGGTCAGCGCCGCGCTCATCACGGCGCTGGGGCTTTGGCTGTGCTACGATAGTCTGCATCCCTAATTCGCCGCTTGCCTTTGTTTGCCAGCCCGCCGCGCCAGCAAGGGATTGAATTACCCTTGCTGGCGCGGCGGGCTGGCAATCAAGGACAAGCGGCTTTCGGACCAGGCTTTCAATTCTTCGGTTGGGCCACAATCATAATCAGCGACATACGCGGGAGATTATCGCCCAGAAGATCGGGGTCGGCATCCTTGCCCCTCTTGGGCGTGACGCGCGGAGCGCCCTTCTTCTTAACCAAAGTCACCTGAACGTATTGTTCCGGCTTGAGGTCGGAGAATTCAGCCGGGTAGCCCGGCGATTTGTCTTCGCCCTTGAGTTCACGCAGTTCTTTTCTGGTGTAACGCTTGATGCGGCCCTTATCGTCGAACTGTGGCGGTGGATTGAGCATGCGGACTTTCACGTCGTCGATGGCCTGCCATTCGACAGCTTTTTTGTCTTTCCCGATAGTCAGTTCAATGCGGAGCGATTTCTTTGCTTCCACGACGCCTTTGACCTTGCCGCCCACCACCGCGACCTTGAGCCATTTTTCCGTGGGCTTCGGTTTGTCCGTGTCCGCGTCCTTATCCTTTTTGACATCGGGCTTCTTGACATCCGCTTTCTTGGCGGTGTCGTCTTTCTTGGCGTCCGCCTTCTTGTTCTTGTCGTCCGCGCCGAGGGTCGGCAGACTTATCACAAGACCGAGCAAGACGAACGCGACGATGCGTGGCAGAGATCGCATGGCCCTTTTCCTTTGCAAAGCAGCGAAAACGATTCACCCATTCGTCGTTTAGTTTAGCCGGGTTCGCCAGACAGCACAAATAGAAAATCGCGTATATTTGTCTCGTTCGCTGAGGAAGCGATTGCACGGATTGGGACGTTCGTGCCGGCGAGGTCCGCGACGAATCCGCGGAAATGACGGAATGACGTTGCTCTCCGCTGGCAAGCCTGGAAAAATAGGGGGAACGTGATGCCGATCCGGCCTGTAGGGTTTTCGACCTATCTACACCCTTGTGGCGCGGCGGATTTTCCCGCACAATGAAGGCTCCCCCAAGGGAGTACACCTCGATTGCGGAGTGGAACAGGCATGGCGAAACATTGCGATCTATGCAACCACGATTATGCGGATGACCTGCCGGTGTGCCCTCACTGTGCGGCCGCGAAAAAGACCCAACTAGCCAGCGTCCAGCCGGAGGATCGGCGCACACAGCTGGCCAATACCAATCTTACGCAATTACAGGCCGGGGCGTCCCCGTCCGATTCGGCCATCGATCTGGGCCAAGCGCCGACGGTCAAACCGGCGACCGGCGATGCCGCTGGCGCGCCGCCCGATCCGGTGAGCGGTGCTTCGTCCGCCGTGTGGTCGGCCCTCGTCGATGAACCCTCCGCGGATCATCTCAAAATCGATTCGCCCTCCGACGCCGATTTGCTCAAGCATGGCGCGGCGGAGCCAGCTGAGGCGGCGACGCCTGGCTCCCACGAGGAACTTGTCGGTGAATTGTTCACCGCGGAGCCGCCCGCTTCAGCTGCGCCTCATGCAGAAGCGGAGTCCGAAGTGGTCGATCTCTCGGCGTCGCCGCCCGAACCGGCGGAAGCGGTTTCCGATTCGGCCGTGGATCTCGGCGCTTCGCCGGTCGAGTTGGTTGAGGATGGCTCCGGCGCGATTCTGGCGGCAGCGCCGCCATCGGACTCCCACGTATTCATGGCCGAACTGGCCAGCGATGCCAGTAAAGTCGATCTGGTCAGCGATTCGGGTATCAACTTCGCCGAGGAAGAGGTTGTCGATTTAGAGTCGGCGAGCAGTTCCGGAGCGATGCGGGCGGCCGAGGAGAGTCCGTCCGGGCGTGACTTGATCGCCGAAGCGGTCGAGGCGGGTGTCGATTCGAGTACGCCGGACGCCGAACTGGCGGAGCAGGTCGCTCTCGATGCGGTGTCGGTGGATGAACATTCTTCCGCCGTCGATTTGGGAGCGCCCGCCCCGTCGAGCTTTGAAGCGATCTCCGCCGTGTCCGCTGAAGAGGTAGTCCATCTGCCGCCCGACGGCAGTGGAATCGATCTGGAAGGCTTGTCGGTGCCCTCCGCATCCGGCTCCAGTTCCAAGGTCCGTACTCCTTCCGAGTCGTCGGTTGATCTCGGCTCCCAGCCGGAAATTGCCGCACTCTCGCCCAGCGGCGAGGGGTTGGAAGCCGTCGTTGTCGAAGATTCGGGGATCGATCTGGCGGGTATCAGCGAACTGACGGCCTCCCCGCCCAACGATAGCAATCTCGTCTTGGAATCTCTGCTGGCGTCGGACAGCGGAACGCGACCCGCCGAAGAACCGGCCGCGCTCGCCGAGGAAGAGGTTGTCGCCGAGGCGTCCGATGAGGAAGCGGCGCTGGCCGCAGTGGACGAGCCGGTTGTGTCGGAAGCGGAGGTGGACGAACTGCTCGCCGGACTGGAGGAGCCGGCAGCCAATGCGGCCGATTTGGCGGCGATGGCGGAAGAAGAGGCCGTCGCCAGCGATGTTGCCGAGGGAGACGAGGCGGTCGCCGAGGCGGAAGCGGAAGTCGCGGCCGAGACGGAAGCGGAGGCCGAAGAAGAGAAGCCCAGCAAACCCGTCAAACAGCGTTCGCGCGTTCCCGCCCTGGTCGGCGGAACATTCCTTGGCCTCTTGCTTGGAGCCGGTGGATTGATTGGCGCTCGCGTGGGCGGCGTCGATGTGCCGGCGTTGATGGGACTGGGGGAACAGAAGAAGCCGGCGGGGCCGGTCGTTCCACAAGCCAAGGCTCCAGCGTTTAAGGAGTGGGCCGCGCACGTCAGCAACGGCGACTGGGACGCCGCCAAGGCCGGCATCGATCAGATTCAAGGCAACAATCCCGACGAATTGGCCGTTCGCGGCAGTTACCACCTAGGCGAATATCTTCAGGCGGCGAAAGCCAAGATCGACCCCCAAGATCCGAAGCTGCAAGTGGCCATCGCCGATCTGAAAAAGGCGGCCGAGGCCAACAATCTCGATGCCATCTACGATCTGGGACTTATCAACGAACTGGCCAACAAATGGAACGAGGCTCGCGCCGAGTACACCAAGGGTGTCAACGCTGCGGGGGATAAGCCGAATCAGAAACAGCGTTTCCAGTCCGCGCTCGATCGCGTGGAATTGAAGGCGTCCGACAAGGCTCCGGGCGCGGCTTTCGCCCCACTGCCGCAGCGCGTCGAGGATCGCGTTGCCCTGCTGGCGCTGTTGCTCATTGGCCTCCAGCAACCGCCGGTGCCTGCTCCCGCGCCGCCGGTTGGACAACCGCAAGAAGCCGGTGAAGCGGGATTCGATTTCTGGGCGGCGGCCAAGGAAGCACGCAAAGGCGACTTCGACAAGGCCATCCGGGCCATTGACAAGGCACGCACGGCGCACGATCAGCGACGTTTCTCGCGGTTGCGCAAGGCGCAAAACCCGCTCAGCGATCCGACCGAAGACATTTTCCTCCGCTGCTGCGACGAGTTGAAACAATACTGGTTGCTCGAAAGCCACTTACGCGAGCGCAATTATCTGACGGACAAAAACACGGCCCAGGATGCGCTTCAGGATCTGTTGAAAAAGGCCGACGCCAGCACGGAGACGCTCAAAGGGGTGGCGGACAAGTTCATCAAGGAAAAGATCATTACACGTCCCGAAGAGGTGGCGAAGGGTGCCGATCGCCTAATCGCGGATAAGAAGGACGCCGAGGCGAAGGTTGACGATCTGACGACGAAGCTGGAGAAAACTACCAAGGAAGCCACGGACCTGGCCGGGAAACTAAAGACGGCTGAGGCGACGATCAAGGATCGCGACACCAAGCTCAAAGCGGCTGCCGACCAGGAACTGAAACTGAAGGCCGCCAATGACGATCTTGGCACCACGCTCAAGAAGATCACCGACGAGTTGGCCGCAGCCAAGCTCCTCGATCCCAAGGGCAAACCGAATGTCGGCGAGGCCGTGCGCAAGGTGGTTGATTTGGCGAAAGTCAAAGATCCCCAAGGGCTGATTCGCACGCAGCGAAACGAATTGACGCAAATGGCGGCGTCCTTGAAGCAGCGTTGGCGGCCGGAGGAAATGATGCCGTTGTGGTTGGTTTTGCTGGAGCAGAATCGCACCCGCGCGGAGTTGGCGACCAAGGCGGCGATTGACGTGGAGCGAGTCGAGGCCGATCCAGCAGCGACGGCGGGACAGAAAGGTCAAGCGCAAATCGTACTCGGTCTGGCGCTCCGCAATACCGAGAAGTTTGACGAGGCGAAGACCGTGCTTCAGTCGGCGCGCAAGGCGGTGGACAAGGCCGAATGGCTGACCGTGGCGGAAGCCGCCTTCCGTGAAGTGTCGAACCCGGCAGCGTATTATGCCGGCCAGGCTCAGAAGTTGTACGATCGTGGCCAGATGAACGCGGCCTTGGCCGTGCTTACGCGGGCCATGCAAGCGCTGCCGGCCAAGGACCAGGCTCGGCTGCTCGCGCAGCGCAGTCTGATCGAGTTGGACGCCGCGCGCTCGAAAACCAGCGGCAGGATACCGCCATCGGACCCGTTGCTGATTGCCGCGAAGAAAGACGCCGCCGAGGCGGTGAAAGCGGGGTTGGCTGAAGGACATTACGCGGCTGGCCGCATTGCCGAGGAGTTGGGCCAATGGGACGCGGCCATCCAAAGTTATCGCCAGGCGCTGGCCGTTCATAAGGTACTCGACGCGGAGGGCAGTCGTTATCGCATCGCCCTGGCTCGTGTGCTGCTCCAGCCGCATCAGGCACGTCAGGGACCACCCGCGCCAGCCGAAAACAAGGTTGGTTGGCGCGATCCGGCTCCCTATCCCGCTCGCCATCGCGAGGACATGAAACAGTTCCTTCTGTTGGTCACGCTGGGACTGCAAGCGCCGGGTCTGCCGGACGAGGAACCGGGTCTGCAAGAGGCGGAGCAGATCGCCGATGAAATCCTCAAGGCTCCGGCGAACACCGTGCCCTTCAACGTGCGAGCGCAGGCGCTGGCCATCAAGGGACGCTGGACGCCGGCTCTGCAAACGTACATTGAGGGTATTCGCCCTCTGTTGCCGCGCGAGTACGGTAATGGGTTGCTGTATCTGATCGTGAATCATCCGCGTTTGAAGCGGCCAGATAGTTTGCGTATCCCGAATCCGGCCGAAGCCGAAAAGCATTTCGCCGCCGGTCTGAATTTCTACTTCGACCGCGATTACGCCAACGCCGAGAGAGAGTTCCTCCTCACCGTCGAGAACGACGCTCAGGATGCGCGTTACTTCTACTTCTTGGGGCTTTCTCGCTTGTTGCAGAACCGTCGGCGCGATGCGTATGCCGACTTCGACGAAGGAGCCATGCTCGAACGCTTGAATCGTCCGGCACCCGCAGCCGTGAGCGAATCGCTGGAACGCATCCAGGGACCGACTCGTCGCATCGTGAATGAGATTCGGAATCGGCCGGAAATACTTCCGGAACGCCGATAATCTCTCGTCACTCCGGAACAAGCTTGGAGCGCCGGCGACAGGGTCTTCGCCCCATCGCTGGCGCTCCAAGCTCGTTCGTTCTCGTCAGCGCCGCGCCAATTCAAGTGGCCGTTCCTCTCGTTCGGTCGTTTCTGACCGAGATCCTCTCACGACAGTATGGAGACGGTTCCCACCAAAAACCTCCAACGCCAAGGGAATGGTAGTCAGGGCACCGAACAGGAAAAGCGTCCAACCGATTGCTCGGCGTTGGTCTTCGTGCAGGCGATTGGCCAACAAGAGGCCGACACCGGCACCCAGGGCGGCACGAGTACCGGCGACCAGGGCCAACTCCGGTAAACTGATTCGTGTTTCTCTCATGACAATCCCTCCAGATGGTGGGCGGCCAATAAATGCGAATCGCCTCCTCATTTTCAGCAGCAATCGACGTGCCCGATTCCCGGCCGGCCTCATCGCTGCTTCTGGACCTTCGCCTGAAGGATTTCTTTGGCTTTCTCCAATTCCCGCTTCCTCGTCGGCGGTAGGTTTTTGCCGGCACGGTTGATGAAGAACTGGATCATGCGAATCCCCGAGCCAATCCCCTTGGGGCTGACCTTCTTGCTGGCCATCGTCCGGGCGATGGTTTGGGCATCCTTGGTAAACAAACTCTTCGGCGGGAAGGTGGAAACCGTCTTCACCCCGCGAACCCACCGTTTCTTCTTCTCGGTCATCGTCTTCTCCGTTCGGCCGTTGCTCTCTATCGCGCATGCGCATACGTGCCCATGAGCTGGCCCTCCGTGCTGGAAATGCCCCCCTTTACCCTACACTCGCAATTTCCATGCCCAGCGTGCCAAGCCGAATCCCCCCACGAAACCTCGTATCCGATCCTCGGCCGTCACTTGACCAATAGCACCGGGCACGGAGACAAAATGCCGATTTTGTAACTGAGGCTCCCCCAACCCGCGGCGGGATTGGCCGGGTCGATGCGCGGCGCCGTCAGCAGGATGAGATCGTTAGCGGTTTCCATCGCGTAGCGAACGGTTTCTCGGGCACGGTCGCCATAGCGAACCTCTGCTTGCCAGGTAACCGCATGTTCCTCCAGTTGCTTGCCCCACGGACCAAAATGACTTCGCGCGACACGTTCCAGTCGGCGATAGAAGTCAGGCTCTTCCGTCATGGGCAGCCCAGCGATGGTTTCGATCACATGAAACAGCGTGACGACTGCTTTGCCCTGGACAGCCAGTTCCGCGGCCACTTCGACCGCTTTCCGGTGGCGGTCGGTCAAGTCCACCGGCAACAGAATTCGCTTGAACATGTCATTTCCTCTCGCCCCCAGAACGAGACGTGGAAACCTTAGCCCTTGTAGGTCAAGACACGGCCCCACAAGCTCTTCGTTCCCCAGATGCCGGAACGGAGGCACTCCAGCTGCACGATTTGGCTGTGATCGACGAAGAGGTTAACTTCGGGGCCGTAGTTCTTGATGTACCAGGCGAACACCTCGGGATCGGCGGCCTCGAACATCAGCCGTTCCAGCCCCAGCTCGTCGGCGAATTGTGCGACGACATCCGTTCGCCAGGTCGTCACATTCTCCGTGATCCCCTCCGACTCGACCATAATCATGAAGGCTCCGGCTTCCAGAAAACGACGCGCCTGGCCAATGGCCCAACTCGGATCGCGCGTCCCTTCGGCCTCCAACTCGGCCGCGGCCGTGGCCCCACCCGCGCCGAACTGAATGCCAACCTCCGGCTTGGCCTTCAGCCCCACCTTCTGGACTTGCTCGACGAGGCGGAGCAAATCATCGGTCGGGATGGTAATGAAACCGCTGGAAATCTCGACGATGTCGAACCCCAGTTCTTTGCACTCTCGAAAGTAGTGACGAACGACATCCGCTGCCTGCGTCAGCACGTATTCGATAAACCCGCCGGTGGACACCAGGACATCGTGGGCGTGGCAGAGGTCGATCAGTTCTTTGACGGCGGGGCGTGGCATCAGACAGAACGAACCGCCGGCGAACTTGAGCGTGTCAACGTAAAAGCCCATTGTTTCCAGAATGTCTTGGAGGTAACGCTTGCCCATCGGCGTGTAATACGGCCCGCGCATCTCCGTCACCCCGCGCGCACGCGGCTTGGTCGGGCGCTGATTGATTGGTACAAAGTCGAATGCTCGCCCGGCGGAAGTTGACGATGAAGACATCGGCACCTCCTTAGGAGCCTCTACCCGTCGCTGGCGCGACCGGCCCGTCAGCGAAAATAAGTGCCCTGCCAACTAAACAGCAGATAGGGTGCCGGATTCCGCGAATTTTCTTGTGTTTGCGAGCCGAAGTTTTGCGAACCACTCCGTGGCTTCGTTTCCCTGGCCGAGATAGAATGATACTTGAGGAATCGTGTCCCGGAGGAAGACCGATGACGCTTCAACTCACCCTGCCCCCGGAACTACAAGAGCGTTTGCGCCAAGAGGCCGAACGCCGAGGGCAGCCCGTCGAATCCATAGCGTTGCACCTGCTCAATGAGTACCTGCCGCCGCCGTTGGATGCGCGTCGTGCCGCCGCCATCGCCATGTTACATCGCTGGATGGAGGAAGACGCGGCCATTTCTCCAGAAGAAGACGCCGCCAGCGAGGAGTTCTTCCATAGCCTCGACGCCGCCCGCACCTCGAATCGGCCGCTCTTTCCCCCGGAACTCAAGGGGATTTCCTGGTGAAGCCGGTCGTGTTGCTCGACTCGGGGCCGCTCGGGCTGCTCTGCCACTCGCGCCGATCCTCCGTGACGGTGGCTTGCGAACAGTGGCTGGCCGCACTGCTGGCATCGGCTCGCCGTGTCCTTGTCCCGGAGATTGTCGATTACGAAGCCCTGGCGCAAACCACCGAATATCTGCCGATCACGACGGCCACGATGCGCCGCGCGGCCGAGTTGTGGGCGCAGGCTCGCCAGCAAGGGCAACCCACGGCCGGCGACAACACAATTGATGGCGACATGATCCTCGCCGCCCAGGCGCTGACGCTAGGCACACCGAATGTCGTTATTGCCACCACCAACATTGGTCACCTATCCCGCTTCGTTCCGGCGGAACTCTGGCAAGCCATCTTTCCTTGAGCTGGTTTCGGAGACGTATTATCTTTCCTTGATTGGTGGTTCCGCGCCGGTGATAAGCCGCGCCGCCCGATTGCGCGTGAAGTAGTTCCACGCCCACTGCATCATCACCAGAATGCGGTTCTGGAACTCGATCAGAAACAAGATGTGAATGAACAGCCAAATCAGCCAGGCGATCATGCCGGACAATTGTATCCAGCCGAGATCGGCGACGGCGGCGGCGCGGCCGATGGTCGCCATCGTGCCGCGATCCTTGTAGTGAAACGGCACCGAAGCCGCGCCGCGCAACCGTCGCTCGATGAGACCGGCGACGTAGCGGCCTTGCTGCATGGCCACCTGCGCCACGCCCGGCAACGGTTTGCCGCCTTGGTACGAATAATTCGCCATGTCGCCGATGACGAACACTTCGGGATGTCCCGGCAGCGTGAGATCCGGCTGCACGACGACGCGGCCCGAACGGTCCACCTCGGCACCCGTCGCCTTGCCTAACGCCTTGGCCAACGGCGACGCCTCGACGCCCGCTCCCCATAACACCGTGCGCGTGCGGACCACCTCGGTTTTGTCACCGCAGCGAATGGACACACGATCGGGCTGCACATCCGTTACCACGGTTCCCGTATGCACCGTGACGCCGAGACGGTTGAGAGACTTGACCGCCTTTGCCGACAATTTCGGTGGATAATGGCTCAAAATTCGACCGAGTCCTTCGAGCAACAAGATGCGTGCCTGCGCCGGATTGATCGCGCGGAAATTGCCGCGCAGCGTGCTGTGCGCGACTTCGCCGAGAGTGCCGGCCAGTTCCACGCCGGTCGGCCCGCCGCCCACGACAACGAAGGTCAACAGCGCTTGCCGTTCCTCGGCGTCCGTGCAGCGCTCGGCCTCCTCGAACGCGGATAAAAATCGCCGCCGTATGTTGGTGGCGTCCTCAATGGATTTCAGACCTGGCGCATATTTTTCCCATTCCGGATGGCCAAAGTAGTGATGACTCGAACCCGTGGCCACGATCAACGAATCATACGGCTCCGTACCGTCCTTGAGGATGACCTGCCGGTGTTCGAGATCGAAGTCGATCACCTCGCCAAGCAGTACCCGCGTGTTGCGCTGGCGCTTGAGTACGGCGCGCAGCGGCGAGGCGATGTTGGCCGGCGACAAGCCGCCGGTTGCTACCTGATAGAGTAAGGGCTGGAATAAGTGGAAATTGCGTCGATCAATCAGCGTCACCTGCACGCTGGCCTTGGCCAACGCCTGCGCCGCATACAGACCGCCGAAGCCGCCGCCGACGATTACCACGCGATGACTCGAATCCATGATTCCTTCCTGGGAGGCATGCACCCGGTTAAGCGGCCGAGAGTCAGGGAGTTGCATCGGCCCAGCCGCGAGCGATCTGTCCGCGCACCCAGACGCGGAAGGTTCGCAGCAGCTTCGTTTCGCTCTGGGTGGGATCCGGACGCAGGAAGGGCACCAGATCGGCCACACGGAGGAACGGCAGCGCCGGGCTGCGTTCGCTCGCCACGTATTCCCCATCCGATCCCAGGACTACGACACGCAGCGTCTGACCGTCCCAGCGCCAAACTTCCGGCACACCCAGGCGGGCGCAGATATTCAGACGATCCAAGAAGCTACGGCTGATCTCCACTTCCAGCACCAAATCCGGCGGCGGATCGCGCGTCAGGTCGATGTCATCGCGGCCGCGCACCTGAGCCTCGTGCGCGATCCAGAAGCACTCATCCGGCTCGAATCCGCGTTCCAGGTCTTCGCGGCGACAGGTCATCGAACCTCCGCAGAGGATATCGATGTCCATCTCTTCGGTCAGTGCTTCAACCAACCGCGCCAGCCATTTTTTGGTTTTCTCATGTTCGTGGGAGAGTGTCACGAGTTCCAGATCCACGCCGTTGTAGTTAAAGCGAATGTTTCGATCACCTATTTTGTCGCTGAACGTCAAATAGGTATCCCAATCGACGTTCGTCATCACGAAACGCTGCTCGACGGGAATTTGTAGGGTGCCCACATTCACTCCTTTCTCACAATGAACTGCTCGCAGCTTGTTCGGCGGCTTTTACTGCCGCCCCTCCCAGGAACAGAGCTTCTGCGGTTGCTCCAAAGGGTTCCTGGAACGCCCTGGATTTCGTTCAATTTGATTCCCTGCCCCTTTTCTCGGCTCGCTTTGAACCGCGGGTGGCCCCGTCTGCGAATGCAATCAGTACGACGCCGATACAATAATAGCCGAGATTCACCACGGAAAAGCTCATGCCCAGAAACCAACGTACCAAAAACACGCCTTGGTATTCGGCCGGAATGCCCGTCAACTTGAACAACTCGACCGCCAGACAACAAACGAACGCAATCACGGCGATGAACAACGGCGATTTGCGGAAAAGGAGCATGGCCAGGACGAGGTAGGCTGCCACAGCATAAAGGACTTCCCCGAGAACCCTGTCCCAGAGGAAGCAGCCTACCGGATATAGCCGGGACGCAAGCCCGAGTACCACCGTGACAGCCAGGGCCAACAGCAAACGAAGCATAGCTGTCACATTTTCGTTGGGGCAGTATGTTCGCCTGCCATTCCTCATCCGTCATCAATCGCATCTTTACAGTCGGGAAGCAGGAGAGCCTTGCGACTCTCCCGGCCCCCTAAGAATTGTGCGCGCCCGTTTCCCGGCACACAGATCAAGCCTTCGCAATCGTCCTCGCGGAACGCGACACGCTCCGTCCGTTCTTCGCACTGCCGTTAATCCGAGGTTACTGTTGTCCCCCGGCTTCGGACGCGGCCGTTACCAACCACTCACGCTGAGGCAGCCGACTGCGGGCGGAACAGCAGATAATCATCATGGCGATTCCGTGTCACAAAATATCACAGATCAATCAGATGCGACGAATTGCATCAGCGGACGGTTCGGCGCGAAGTCAGTCACGTAAGCCCCAATTGGACTTTGATGGCCTGCTCGATGCCCTGCATGTCGGCCTTGGAGACTCGCCCTTCCTGATTCTCAAGGCGGACCTTACTTACCGTCGTCAACTGGTCGGCCATTGCCTTGTGCTTCTTCCCCCGGACCTTCACATATGCTTCGCTGGGATAGAGTCGTTCCACGTTGGTGGTGAGCGGCACAACCTGAACCCGGTTGAGGTGTTTGTTGGAGGCATTGTTGCTTACGATCACGGCCGGGCGTTCCTTGCGTACCTCGCCGCCAACCGCCGACTCGAAGCGGATCCCCCAGACCTCACCGCGTTTCATCGGCCACATCCTCCACTGTGGCCTCGGTCCATTCCGATGCCTCGGCCTCGCGTGTTTCGTCCTGGGCCATTTGCTTGTAGGCGACTTCCAAGTCTTTGCCGAGGATGTAGGGCCGAACCAATGACTCGATGAACTGGCTAATACGGTGCCGACCGACGACGGAATGCAGTCCGTCGTAGACTCGCTCATCAAGGGTGATGGTCAGTTTCTTTTGCATAGCAACCTCCACATACACCGTCCTTCAAACGAAGAGCGGGCTATCCACCGTGTCGTCCGGCGGAAAACCGTGACCATGCCGACAAGCGGACCCGGCGAATAGACCGTTCTTCGTTCGGCGTATTCGCCGGGAAATTAGTTCGTCATCGATCCTAACTCATGTCAATTTCGGCAAAACTCCGCCAGCGCAGAAGTTCGGATTGCCGAAGCGTTCGATCCGATGGCCCATGCCGTGCGCCAGCGCCATCAACAAACGATTGTGCGGCAGCTTCGGATACTTGATCGAGCGGCCCATGCGGAAATCCAGGCCGTTGCCGACGAGGACGAAGGGAATGTTATCGAGAGTGTGCGAATTGCCCTTGCCGAGTTCGTTGGTCCACACCAGCAGCGTGTTATCGAGGAGCGAACCGCCACCGCCCGGTTCGGGCGTCTCGGCGAGACGCTTGGCGAGATAGGCCAGCTGTTCGCAATACCATTTGTTGATCCGCGTCAACTTATCCTGGGCGGCCTTATCACTGTCGGGGCTGTGCGATAGTTCGTGATGGCCCTCGTTGATTTTCAGCCAGCGCATCCGTGCCTGACCAACCGAATTGGTGATTTGCAGCGTCGCCACCCGCGAGAAATCAGAGACGAAGCTGTTGACCATCAGATCGATTTGCATCTTGCAGATGCGCGGGATGTTGTCGTTTTCCGTCTTCACGCCGCGCTCCAACTCGGGCACAGCATGGCCGACATCTCCGCTCTTACTTGCCTTCAGTTCTTGTTCCATCTCGCGAACGAATCCGGCGTGTTCCTCCAACAGCCGGCGGTCCTCCGTGCTGACCACGGAGCCGACCTTGCGCAAATCTTCCTGCAAGTCGTCGAGAATGCTCTTGAGATTCTCTTGATCCTTGGCCCGGCCGTATAACTTGGCGAACATCTGATAGGGATCATCAATGGGCGCGATGGGTTTGTTCGGCCCCGCGTACACCATGCGCGTCCAGGTGTCGGCGCGGTCGGGCACCATCACGCCGAACTCAAGCGAACCGAAGCGTGTGCGCGTGGCCGGCTCGGCTTGCAGATGATTCTTGATCTCCTGATCGATCGATTTTCCGCTGGCCCAGCCCGCCGGCTTATCGGAGCCGCCCTGGATGTTTCCGGGGAACAATTCGATGCCGGTCAGCAAACAGCCGATGCCGCGCATGTGGCTATCGCCGTCGCCGCGCACCTTGTCGCAGACACCGTGCAGAATCAGCGTGCGATCCTTGAACGACTCCAGCGGTTTAAGGCTCTCGTTGAGGGTGGTTAACTTACCCTCTTCCTTGGGCCAAAACGCGGAGGGTACGACGCCGTTGGGACTGAACAGGACGACCAAGCGCTGTTTGCGTCGCTGTTGGTTGGCGAAGCCGAGGCTGGGCAGATTGAGGATGAACGGCAGAGCTGTTGCGCCAATTCCCAGGTCACGGATGAAATCGCGTCGCGTCTTGTTCACGGTCACGGTACTCCTCGGGGTGAGCGAATGGCCGGCTTACGCGGGTCGTTCGCTGGTTCTGGGGGTAGGGCTGATTCCACGACAATCTGCGCCACCAATTTACGGACATTGTAACGATTATCGGCGAACCGTCTTCGTAGGTCTACGAGTTTCTGAGGTCCAAACGCACGGATCGGCTGCTTGACCAGATGATGGAACAGTTTTTCCACAAAGGCGTCCTGCGTCTCCGCGCTGCCGACCAGGAATGCGGCGAGGTCGCGGACGCCGGTGAACTTCACCACCTTGCCCGTGCGCATCAGATAGCTCCCCGTCGCATCGATCGGTCGCTCTTTCTCCTTGTCGCGGTATCGACCGATGGCGTCGAAGTGTTCCAGCGTGAATCCGAGCGAGTTTATCATCGTGTGGCACGTCTGGCACGACTGCGCCCGCGTTTGCAAGCCCACGCGCTCGCGCGTGGTCAGCTGGGGATGCAGGTCCGCCGGGAAGGGATTGAAGGCTTCGGGCGGCGGCTGCAAGGTCCGGCCCAGGACATTGCGCGAGAGAAACACACCACGATGAATGGGCGAACTCGTCGCCGTGTAAGCGAACACCGTCATCAAGTAGGGGTGCGAAAGCAGGCCGGATCGCTGGCCGGATTTCAAGATGACTTTTTGAAACGGCGCATCCGCCGGCAAATTGGCCCCGTAGAACTTTGCCAGCCGGCCATTCAGATACAGATAGTCGGCGAGGAACAATTGGCGGAAGTCCGATGCCTCGCTCCACAGCACATCATCCAGGAAAAGCTCCAACGAGGTGCGCAACTCCGAAGCGGCCGCCTGATCGAAGCCAGGGAAGCGGGCGGAATCCTTCGCCAGATCGGGAACTTGATCGATCTTCAGCCATTGCAGAAAGAATTCACGGAGCTTCGCATGTGCCCGCAAGTCCGCGACCATGCGCTCGGCTTGACGGACCACCTGCTCGCGCGTGGCGAGTTGGCCCGATGCGGCCGCCTGCAAGAGTTGCTGATCCGGCAGCGAATCCCACAGACCGAAGGAGAGTTTGCACGCCACATCGTAGGCGTCTCGACCACCGCCGATTTCGCGATAGAGAAAACGCGGCGACTTCAGGATAAGCAGCACACTCCGCTTGACGGCCGTTTGCGGATCGCGGGCGGCGTCGAATTGATGATCGATATAGAGCCGTTTCTGTTCGCCGGTGAGCGGCCGGCGAAAGGCTCGCTCGGCGAAGCGGCGGCAAAATTCGCGGAGGCGCGCCGGACGGTCGGCGGCATCATCGCGCACGCCGGACAATTCCGCCAAGCGGACGGCGACGTAATCCGCGACCTCGATGGCGGCATCGGTCGTCGCCTGATCCCAAGCCTTGGAGATCGAGGTGCCGCGCTCGTAGCCGATGCTGCGATCGTCGGGCGGAAAGGGAGTCGTAGCGACGAAGGCGATCGACGAGGGATTGGGCGTCAGGTTTCGTTGCGGGATCACTTCCACCGTCTGATGAGGAACCTTCCACTCCAGCGAGATCGATGCCTTGATCGCGGGCGGCTTGCCCTTTTTGTTCTTCGAGTCGTCCACGCCCTGCTTGGCCTTGGAGAACTCCAACCGCAACGGATAGACTCGACCGCCCAGCAGGAACATCGACGCGCGATACTCGGTGTCCTTGCCCGACTTCACCAGGGCGTCGATGAGCGGCCGTTTCGTGTCGTTGATCCACAACCGCATGGCGTGTTCCGTGCGGACGATGAATTCGTAAGTGCCGGTATCCGGGGCGAGAACCGAGCCGGTCCAGCGGATCGAGAACTGATTGGCGTCGAACTTCTTGGGATCGGGGCCGTCCGTCCCGAAGTCGAAATGCACCGTCGGATCGGTCCGCTCCATGATGCGATCGTTGTTGCGATACTGCCGCGATTTGAAATACTCGCCGCGCAGTCCGCGTTGCTTGTCCCAGCGCGCGGGCGTGCGGAAGGTTTCGATGAGGTCGGCCGCCGCCTGGCGATACTGGCGGACGGTGAGGCGCGATAGTTCGATGCGAGCCGGTTTATGGCGTGCCTGTGCGATCTTGGAATAGAAGGCGTCGTGGATGTAGGCCGCGACTTTCTGAGCGTCCTCGGCGGTGCATTTTTTGGGAGCGTCCTTGGGCATCGTCTTGGCGATGAGACGCGCAAGCTGCGTCACGGACCGATCGCCGATGAGCGGCCGCGGATAATTCTCGTCGGTGCCTTCGCCGGCTGCTCCGTGACACTGGGCGCATTGTTGACGATAAATCTTCTCGCCACTGCGCTGCTCGGCGGCGCTTGCACCGGGAGACAGTACCAACGTCAATCCAAGGAACGCCGTCCAGGTCAGGGGACGATGATCGAGCCGAGGTGAGAAAATAGCGTGCATCATGAGACCGATACAGGGTGGGGTCGGTTTGTCTGCGCCAACAGGTGGGCCAGCGCGGACGGCCACGGCGGTGCGGGCCGTAGGTTGTAGTTTGAAGGTTTGCGCGTCGGATGTCAAGTAAACGCCGGTATTGAGGGAGTGCCTCTCGATTTTGGATCTATCGAGGAGAAGCCCCTCTCCCCTGTACTCGGGGGAGAGGGGTTGGGGTGAGGGGGAAATGCTGCCCCCTCACCCCCAACCCCTCTCCCCCGAGTACAGGGGAGAGGGGAGAAACTCCAAAATCGAGAGGCACACCCGGTATTGAGGATACCCCAACGTCACCGACGACTTACGCTTTCATCCGTTTTCGCCTCCAACGTCGAGGGAGACCGGCTCGGTCTTGATGGATTGTCCCCCGATCTCCATCTGGGGCTGCGGATCCAACCTCCGATACTTACCCTGGCTGGCGCGGGGGCGCGCTTCTCACTGCAACTAGATGCGGCTGTTGAGTTGACCAGGAAGTGTCGCTCGACGAGGAAGAAAAACAAGCCGGCAACGCCCAGGCAGGCGGGCACAATGACGAACAGGCGTAATAGCCAGGTGTCCAGGCCTGTACCCGCTGGCATCCGGCTAACCAAAAGCCGTACCAGGGGCACATGAATGAGATAGAGGGAGTATGAGATAACGCCCAGCCCTCCCAAGGTGCGGGCGAGCCGCCCACGAAAATGACCTTCCGCCTCTTGACGGACCCAACGGTTGAGGAGGACGAAGGCGGCTCCGGAAAATGCCAGGTCGGAAAACCCCGACAGAATCCGCGTCAGCGATTGAAGATTCACCGAGTGGGGCCACAAGGAGAAACGCCCCCAAACACTCAGCCCATGCGCCGCGAAGAAACCAAGAGCAGCATGGCTTGTCGCCAGCCCGATGAAGGCGAGCAGGAGGGCTGTCCGCCGGCGCGTAAGCCATTCGGGTAGGCGAATGGCTCCGGCATACGCCTCGGCCGCAACCGCGCCCAGAATCCACGCGAACCACAGTCCGATGGGCCATTTCAGCCACCGCCCCAACGCGAACGGTGTCGCCCCCAATATCGGCTGACCTGTGCCGTCATCGGTACCCGACCACACATGCCACCCGCATTGCCAGGCCAGAGAGACCAGTAACGTGAAGCCGACGACCCGGCCGATGGGCCAGCGGCGGCGCAGCAACAAAAACAGTGCGTACAGGGCGTAAAGTTGCTCTTCCAGGCCCAAGGTCCAGAACGGGCCATTTCCCAGACTGAAGCAATAATCGACGAACAGATTGTGGATGAGCAGCAAGTGGGTGAGCAGATTCCACGGTAACGACGTTATCCGCTCGATCGGAGGGAATGCGTCCGCGCCGGCCACGGCGTAAATGATGAGACTGAAGAGGATCGCGGCCACATAGGCCGGGTAGAGACGCCAAAATCGCCGTTTCCAGAACCGCCCCCAATCGGAACGCACGCCCTCACCTGTGGCGATGCGGCGGGCCACACTCAGATGAATGCAGAAGCCCGATAGCACCAGAAAGAGGGGCACTCCCAAACGTCCCAATCGCAGGGCTGACGAAAGGACAGACTGAACGACTGCCGGGAGAGGATCGCCCGTGAAAGGGATATGCCCGACAAGCACGGCCAGTGCCGCTAGCGCCCGCAAGGCATCAATCGAGGTAAGACGACCTCGCTGTGGGCGCGAGAAGGAAGAGTGAACCATTGGCATCCATGCCTCTGGGGTGTTTGAGCGATGTGAAGAATCAAAGGCGCTTCCAAAAACCGCCTTATAAACAGATTATCAGCTGAGCGTGACGGCGAGTAGGTCGATATGGCCTTGTTGACGGTCTCGTTCCCATAAGCGGTCGAACGGTAAGGCGAATCACCTCACTCGAACAAGGCGCTAACGGAGCGGTCGTAGTGAATGCGCTCGATGGCGTCCGCCAGCAACCGCGACACGCTCAGCACCGTGAGATTGGCGAGTTGCTTGTTGGGCGGTATCGGAATGCTGTCGGTGACAACAATCTGACGGATGGGCGCGTCGCGCAGGCGTTCGATGGCCTGGCCGCACAATACGCCATGCGTGGCACAGGCGTACACCTCGCGCGCTCCGTTACGCTTGGCCACATGCGCGGCCCCGACCACGCTGCCAGCCGTCGAGATCATGTCGTCGAAGATGACCGCCACCTTGCCATCCAGCGAACTGCCAATCAAGTTGGCCTGCTTCGTTTCCGTTGCACTGGAGCGACGCTTATCGACGATGGCGATGGAGCCGCCCAGTTTCTTTTGATGCAACAGCGCCTTCTTGATGCTGCCCTCGTCGGGACTGAGGACGACAAGCTCATTATTGGGGATGTTTAGCGTGCGGATGTATTCGTCGATGACGGGGCCGCCGTGCAGATGATCGACCGGGATGTCGAAGAAACCTTGAATCTGGGCGGCGTGCAAGTCGAGAGCCAGCACGCGGTGCGCGCCCGCCGACGACAACAGATCGGCGACCAGTTTGGCCGAGATCGGCACGCGGCCAACGTCCTTGCGATCCTGCCGGGCGTAACCGTAATAGGGCAAGACCGCCGTGATGCGCGCGGCGCTGGCTCGTTTGAAGCTGTCGAGCATAATCAACAGCTCCATCAGGTTCTCGTTGACCGGCGGGCAGGTCGGTTGCACGAGAAAGATGTCCCGGCCGCGCACGTCTTCTTCGATGCGAACCGAAATCTCGCCGTCGGGAAAGTTGGACAGCGTCACCTTGCCGAGCGAGTCGCCCAGATGACGGGCGATCTTCTCGGCCAGGGCGATGTTGGCGCGTCCGGTGAAAACTTTCAGTCCATTTTTGTTGTTCATGTTCCGTCGAGGTTCGATTTCACTCAACCGGCCGCACCGCACGGCATCCATCTGACAGGATACGCATTTTGAAGGCATGGTGAAGGCACGGTCAACGGCAGAAGGATGGCGAGCCGATCCTAACCCTCGCTTTGTTCCACGCCCTCGGCTTCGGGCGGAGCCGCGATTTCCGCGAAACGGGCCAGTCCAAAGGGCGTCAGGTCCAGATCGCCAACCGTATTCTCCACGACCCATTGCGCCATAATCTGACCGACCGAGGGTGATAGGAGGAAGCTGTCGCTGCCGAACCCGGCCGCGCAAAAAACGCCTTCCAATCCGGGCAAGCGATCGAGAATCGGCTGGCCGTCCGGCGTCAGCGCGGTCAGCAGACCGTAGCCGCCGCGACCGAAGCCGCAGTGCATGGCCGGATAGCGGCGGATCAACCGCTGACGGATACCCGTTAGCCAAGTGCCATCGGCGGCCTCGTTGTACGAATCGGGATCGATGGACGTCTCGCTCGGCGGCGGAGCGAGATCGCCGGCGTGGAGCAGATCACCTTGCGCTGGCCGCAGATACAGTTCCTGCACGAAATCGGCGAAGACGACGCCGCGGCGGCCGCTGTCCGCCGGACGACGGAACAGCGCCACCTGAGCGCGGCCGGCCTGCACCGGCACATCGATCTTGACCGTGCGCGGCAGTTGCCCTGCCCAGGCACCCGTGGCCAGCACCAGACGCGCACACTCATACGGCCCTTCATTGGTCTCGACGCCGACGACCTTGCCGCGCTCGGCCAGGATGGCGCGTACCTCGACGCCCTGGCGGATGTCGGCACCTTCGCGGCGCGCCGCCTCGGCGAACGACGCCACCACTTGCACCGCCTCGACATAGCCCGCTGTGCGCTCGAAGGCGGCAACCTCGTCCTCCCCCAGGTGGGCGTTGGGATCCACCTCCATCAATTCCTGATCGGAGATTCGCTGTATTTCGATGCCCAGCTCGCGCGACTGATCGAGATAGGCGTTCAGTTCGGCTTCTTCGCTCCGCGCCACCAGCTGCACCATGCCAGTACGCCAGAATACGGATGGCCCGCCCAACCTGTCGGCAAAATGCTCGAAGACGGGGAGGCTCCGTTGGGCCAGCGCGATCGTCAGGTGATTACGATGCGATTGATGAACCAGGGCCGCCGATTTGCCGCTCGCGCCGGCACCGAGATAGGATTTCTCGACCAGCACGACACGGCCGGGGCGTCGCTGGGCCAGATGAAAGGCGATGCTCGCCCCGAGGACGCCGCCGCCGACAACGAGGATGTCACAGATATGAGACATCGCGACTCTTTTGCTCCGTGACTGTGGCTCCGCTTCCCGCATTTTGGAAGCGTGAAAGGGACGGAAGAGCGTCCCCCCACGGTAGCAGATCGTTGACTGGGAAGGTAGACGGATTGGCCTCGGAGTTGTCTAGCAATAAGCCCCCTGAGTTGTATGAAATTCGGAGGCTTATTCGTGTAGCCGCGACGTTCATCGTAGCGTGGGTTTACGTTTCGCGCGAAACGTAAACCCACGCTACGATGACCGTCGCGGCTACACGGCAAGTTAGTTACTTGCCGGGAGCCGCCTTCTCCACCGGATTGGTGTCGGAGGTCGTGACCGAGGTTTTCTGATTCTGCTTCAGTTCCACGTCGGTCGGTTGGCCGCCGATCTCGATTTTCAGCTTGCCTTCCAGGTCCAGCGACATCTCCGTCTTCTCGACGCGGCCCTTGTCCTTGTTGAACCAAATGTTCCCGGTCGCGTTCTTGCTCGCCAGGTCGGCGCTCTTGATCTTGAAGGGCAGACCGCCGACACCGTCCGCCTTCTCCGGCGGGCTGTAGGTCAGCTTCGTGTCCACCTTGATCTTCTCGAACTTCGTCGCCGTGTCCGGACCTTCGTAGGTGTAGGTGTATTCGTTCTTGTAGGTGCCGATCGGCCCCATGTCGAGCTTAGACTCTTTCTTCCACGTCTTGCCCTTTTCGACGGCGTCGTTGCTGATGACGGCGAAGGTCGGCTCGGCCATCTGGCGGAGCGCGTCGTCGCTGAGGATCTTTTCAAGCAACGGCTGCATCTGCTTGTTGGCCGTCACCAGTTTCTTGAGAAACTCATCGCGTCCCTCGATCTTGGTGATCTTGAGCGTCTTGGGATCGAGGGTCAGCTTGAACTTGGAGCCGACCAGCGCCTTGAAGAACTCGCTGAGCGGATTGGACGTGTTGTTGGTGGCCGGGGTGGTCGAATCGTATTTGATCGGACTGCCGCCGATGTCGATGTCCATCTTCACGCCGAGAATCGTTTGCTCGATCTCCCACTTGCCGCCTTCGTCTTTCAGCCATTTCCAGCTGAAATAGAAGGTTTGCTCCTGATTCTGGGTCACATCATTGCTCATGACTTTCATGGTTTGCGTGGTCTTGGTGGTCATCGTCTGGTAGAAGGTTTTGTCCTTCTCGAACTTCCAGGCGAGTGTCACCTTGGTGGGATCTTTGGGAGTCTTTTTTTCCTTGTCCTTATCTTTGTCCTTGTCCTGGCCGAACAGGTTCAGGCCGAGGAAGGGAAGAGCCAGGACCGCCAAAATGAGAAAGACCGTCAGCCGACGCCCGTGTAACATTGAAAGAAACCTCCAGCAAACGAATGCCCGTTAAGTAGGACCACTCCTTTTTAGCTGATCCGCACGGGGATACAAGAGATTCTCAAAAAAACAGTTGACCGGCGGCGTGCCGGAGTGCGACAACAAAGCGAACGGCCGGCGTCAGCCGGCTGGTGTAGACTGTACCAGCCGGCTGACGCCGGCCGTTCGCCGACACTCCGAGGGCTTCCGCATGAATCTGCTGACGACGTACTCTGGCTCGCTGATGGAAGGTTTCCTGCCCGCAGGCTGGGATTTGGCGAAGATCGACCGTCTGGCCGCCGTGCCGCCCGATAAGGCGACCGCGCGACAAGCGTGGTGGCATCCGCAATTCGAGCCGGTGCCGTGCGCTTCGTTCGAGGATTTTGATACCTACATGGGCCATGAGATTGCCCGCGAGATTCAACTGGCCCGTAAGGCCGGCCAACCCATCGCCTTTATTCTGCCCGTCGGCCCGATGGGCATGTATCGCTGGACGGTTTATTTCCTCAACGAGTGGGGCGTCTCATGCGAACACGTCCACGGTTTCAACATGGATGAATGGTCCGACGCCCAAGGCGATACGCTGCCGCCGACGACGCCGGGCGCCTTTCAGCACGCGATGGAGCAGGCTTTCTATGGTCCGCTCGGCAAGAACACGGTGCCGCCGCGCCAACGGCATTTCGCCGTCAAGACGGAGTTGCCCCGTTATGCCGAACAGATCGCCGCGTTGAAGAAGCAGGGCACGAAGCTGGTAACGGTGTTTGGGATTGGCCGCGTTTGCCACATCGCGTTTTGGGAGCCGCACTTCGCCGCCGAGTTTGGCAGCGAGGCGGAGTGGAAGCAGCAAACGCACCGGCTGGGGGCAAGGCTGCATCCGTTGACGATCGAGCAAAATGCGCTGACCAGTTTCCGCAGCCGAACGACGTTGGTACCGGCGTTCGCCAACACGATTGGACCGGCGCTATTTCTGGCCGCTGACCGCATCATCGGCGGCGCGGACGGCGTACTCGGGCGCGGGATGCAGTGGCAGGGATTATCGCTACGTATGACGTTGCTGCATGAACCGACGCCGTGGATACCGAGTAGCTACATGCCGACGCTGCCGGGACGATTGTTTTATTTACGTGAGTTGGGTGAAGCGCTGACAGCGGATTGTCATTGAACCTTCGTTGCCAGCCCGCAGCGCAAGCAAGAGATTCTGTTTCCCTTGCTTGCGCTGCGGGCTGGCAACGAAGGCTCACATGGGCAATTCCACGCGGAAACACGCCCCACAATCTACGGCGCTGCTCCGCAAGAGTAACCGACCGCCGAGCAGATGCGTCCAGCGTCGCGCCAGCGCCAGCCCCAGGCCGACGCCGCCGGCGGTCTCATCCGCACCGCGGCCGCGACGGAACGCGCGGAAAATCAGCCGATGGTCCTTCAAGGACACACCGGGGCCACGGTCCTCGATCTCGAACACGACGCGGCTACCGTCGTTGCCGGCACGCAGCCATAGCCGGCGGTCGTCCGCGCCGCGGCTGTACTTACAGGCGTTGTCAATGAGATTCCCCAGCACTTGTTGCACCAGTTCGCGATCCGTACACAGCGTCGCATCCCCGGACAACGTATTCTCGACAATCATCTCTTTTTCCGCATCCTGACAGCGTCCCGTCCAGGTGTCGCGCACCTGTTCGAGCAATTCGGCGACCGACACCGAAGTGCGATTGAGGCGTGGCCGTTGGTTCTCCAGACGCGAGAAATCCAGCACATTGCCGACCAACCGATTGAGCCGATCCGTCTCGGCATGTAGCGTGTGGATGTATTCGCCGCGTTGCTTCTCGTCGCGGACCAGACCGTTGACCAGCATGTCGAGGTACAGCCGTAGCGTTGTCAGCGGCGTGCGCAATTCGTGAGTGACAGCTGACACGAAGCGGATACGTCCCACCAAGAGATTCAAAAGCAACCAGCCGCCCAAACCAACGGCCATCAG
>Ga0134126_10001912_pt1 | contig 26494 bp, 27 predicted proteins | sample KB31752_FD_96881 | JGI IMG/M metagenome (GOLD analysis project Ga0134126, IMG submission 96881) | Terrestrial soil microbial communities with excess Nitrogen fertilizer from Kellogg Biological Station, Michigan, USA - KB3-175-2 | ecosystem: Environmental > Terrestrial > Soil > Unclassified ... | reverse complement strand
TGCCCCGGCGGCGGGTCGGCGAGGTGCTGGAGCTGGTCGGGCTGCAGGACGTGGCCCGCAAGCGGTCGCGCGGCTTCTCGCTGGGCATGGGCCAGCGGCTGGGCATCGCGGCCGCGCTGCTGGGCGACCCGGCCATCCTGATGTTCGACGAGCCGGTCAACGGGCTAGACCCCGAGGGCATCCTGTGGATCCGCAACCTGATGAAGAGCCTGGCCGGCCAGGGCCGCACCGTGTTCGTGTCCAGCCACCTGATGTCGGAGATGGAGAACACCGCCGACTACCTGATCGTGATCGGCCGGGGCAAGCTCATCGCCGACTGCACGGTGGCCGAGTTCATTGAGCGCAACTCGAGCCAGGCGGTCCGGGTGCGCACGCCGCACGGCGTCGAGCTGGCAAAGGTCGTGACCGCGGCGGGCGGCACGGTGCGCGACGACGGCGACGGCCGGCTGACGATCACCGGCGTGGACACCGCGAAGGTCGGCGACCTGGCCTATGACAACGGCGTGCGACTGCACGAGCTGGCCTCGGCGCAGGCCTCGCTGGAGGAGGCGTTCATGGAGCTGACCGGCGCGGCGGTGGAGTTCCGGGCCGCCGCCCTGCCGCCGGCCGGCACGGCCGACGGCCAGGACGAGCGGGTGCTCACGGGAGGCGGGGTCTGACATGGCAGCGCCGAATATGACAGCCACCACAGCCCCGACGGCCCGCCCGGCCGCGATGCCCGCTTCCGCGGGCCAGGCCGGCCTGCGCGGCACCCTGGCCTCGGAGCTCACCAAGATCCGCTCGACGCGCTCGACCTACTGGACGCTGCTGGCCCTGATCGTGGTCACGGTGGGCTTCGGCGCCCTGGCCAGCTTCGGCGCCACCCGCGGCGGCGGCCACGGCCCTGGCTTCGACCCGACCAACCGCAGCCTCGGCGGCCTGTACCTGGGCCAGCTGATCATCGCGGTGCTTGGCGCGCTCGTGATCACCTCGGAGTACTCGACCGGGATGATCCGCACGTCGCTGACGGCGATGCCGCGCCGCGGCGTCGTGTTCGCGGCCAAGGCGCTGGTGTTCGGCCTGGTCGCGTTCGTCACCGGGCTGATCACCAGCTTCGCCTCGTTCTTCCTCGGCCAGGCGCTGATGTCCAGCGATCACATCAACGCCACGCTCGGGCAGCCGGGCGTGCTGCGCGCGGTCATCGGCGGCGCGCTGTTCCTGACCGCCTGCGGGATGCTGGCCTTCGGCATCGGGATGATCCTGCGGCACACCGCGGGCGCGATCACGGCCGCCATCGGGCTGCTGTTCGTGGTCACGGTGCTGGTCCAGTTCCTGCCCCAGTCCTGGCAGATCCACGTGAACAAGTGGGTGCCGGCGCTGGCCGGCAGCCAGATCTGGGTCGTGCACCAGGACCAGGGCGGGCCCGCGATGCTCTCGCCCTGGGCCGGGATCGCGGTGCTGGCGGGCTACGCGGCGGTGGCCCTGATCGGCGGCTTCATCCTCTTCCGCGGCCGCGACGCGTAGGGGCCGGGCTAGCGGACGGGGTGCCGGCTGTCCTGGCCGGCCAGGCTGGTGTCCTGGCCGGCCAGGCGGGCGGCGACGGTGGCCGCCAGGCTGTCCATGGGGGCCGGGGCCCTGGCCGAGCCGCGGCCGCGGACGGTGACGGTGACCTTGGCCACCTGCTCGCCGACCCGGACAATCACGGTGCGGCCCCGGCTCAGCAGCCAGGCCTCGTCGCCGATGCCGGGCAGCGGGGTGCCGCGGCGGCCGAACCGGAGGTTCAGGTCGGCCACGGCGCCGCGCGCGGCGACCACGCTCAGCGTGCCGCCGTGGCCCTTGTGGATGACGCCGCGGCCGCCGGGGCTGGGGATGCCGGTGCTGCGCAGCACCGGGCCGAGCACGCTGGTCACCTCGGCCAGGGTGAGCAGAGGCTGCGGCGGCGGCTCGCCGGCCCCGGGCCGGGTGTCGGCACCAGGCTCAGGGCCGGCCTCGGGGTCGGCGTGCTGGTCCAGGGCGGGCCAGCCGGCGCCGGGCTCGTGGCCGGTGGCGGCGTTGGCGCGGGGGCGGCCCGTGACGGTCAGGTCGATGAGCGCGCGCGTGCGCGGGTTCATCGTCACCGTGGCCAGGTCGCCCAGGGCGACCCGGCCGAACGGCTCGCCGCCGGTGAAGGTCCAGCCCCGCTGCCCGTCGTCGACGGCGATGTAGGGCACCGTGCTCGAGGTGTTCTCTGACTCGCTCTCCTCGTGCCAGCGGGCGATGACCTGGCCGTCGAAGGTGGCCGAACGCGGGATGGCGGACATCATGATGATGCGGCGCACGCCCAGCCCGGCGGCCACCACCGCCCCGCTGGCCAGGATGGCCGGCAGCGGCCCGGTGCCGCCGGGGATGGACACGGCGTAGCTGATCAGGCCGAGCCAGGCGGCCCCGCCGAGCAGGGCGAAGCCGCTGGCCACGCCGAGCCGCTCCCCCGACTCGATCCGGACCAGCCGCCAGCTGCCGGAGAACGACGACCACACCTCGGTCGGGCGCTGCTTGCCGTCCGGGCGGCGGGCGCTGCTGCGCATCCGGCGGCGGCGCCGCGCGGCGGGCAGCCGGGGTCCCGGCACGGCCTCGGGCACTCCGGCCGCGACCGCCAGCGCCCGCTGGCGCAGCGCCCGCGGGGCCGGGTCGTCCCAGTTCGCGGCCGACGCGGCCAGGGCCGACCGGTCGCGCTTGGCGCGGGCGGCGAGGGCCGCCCCGGCGGCGGTGAGCCGGTCCTGCCGCGACAGCCAGCCCAGTGCGGTCCAGAACAGCACGGCGGCGGCCAGGGCGGCGACGCTGGGCTCGCCCAGCCCGGCCCGGTGCACCAGCCGGTCGATCAGGAAGGCCGCGGGCGCGATCACCACGGTGATCGCGCAGGCCCGCAGCGCGGTCCGGCCGGTGGCGGGCAGCAGCGGGCGGCAGATCCCCTGGCGCCGGGCCGCGGTCCGAAGCCCGGCCTCGAACGGCGCCCAGGTGCCGTGCACGTCGACGGTGCAGGCCTCGGCCACCGCCTCGAACGGCGCGCCGCCGGTGTCCTCGAGCCGGGCCCGCATGTCGCCGAGCACCTGGCGCTCGTAGCCGGCCAGCGCGGGCGCCCCGGCGGGCGGCTCGGCCAGCGTGACCTGAAGCGTGCCGGGGCCAGGGCCGACCCCTGGCCGGACGGCCAGGAACCCGCGGGCGGCCAGGACCAGGATCGTGGCGTAGTACGCGGCGGCGCTGGGCGCGCACCGGGTCACGGCCAGGTTGACCAGCGCCGGGCTGACCTGAGTCAGGCCGGGCTGGCCGGGCTGGGGCCGGGCCAGGCCGGGGCCGGTGCCCCCGGCGGCGCGGGGCCGCGCGAGCCGGGTCAGCGCGACGCTGCCGAGGGCCGCCAGGACAGCCGCGATCGCCAGGCCTTCTAGCATGTCAAAGCGCCTCCCCCAAGGCCCCGCTGCCAGCAAAGCACGTATCGGCACGCGCCCCGTACCCTGCCTATCGGCGGGCAGATGACCGGCCGTTAACACATCCTCATATCAAGGAACAGCAGCACATTAACTCGTCATGAATGGCTGGCGCTATCCCGGAACGAGGGGATACGGAAAGGTTACTGACCGTGCGCGGGACTATCAGCCTGTAATCACTGCTCGGGATAACTGAGCTGGCTGAGCGGCGGATGCACCATGACCACGCCATCCACGATCTTCGTGCCGAATTGACTGGTCAGCAGCGTGTAAGGCGGGCCGATGTTGCGGATGCCGACCTTGGCGCGCGATCCGCTTTGATCCAGAACAGACTGGAGGATTAAAACTGGCATACGGCCATGCCGTTCCGCGGCGCTGGAGGCCCGCAGGTTGATCGCAAACGAGATGAGCGATACGAGCACGGCCGCGATCGCGATGCCGAGTTCCATTCGGCGGCTCCTCTCCGGGCGCCCGAGCCGCCGCCCGGCCGGGCCAGCCGTAGGCTGGGCAGGGTAGCGAGCCGAGGCGATGAGGACTTCAACACGATGATCAACGTGGGCCGGGACGGCAGGCAAGTGGCGAGCTCGGGATTCGGCGGTCCGCGACCGCGGACCGGGCGAGGCTGACCCATGTGCCGCGACGACAGCCCGGCCGGGCCGGTTCCCGTCCTGCACCGTGATGCCGAGCCCGTGGTCCGGATCGACCTGGAGCCGGTGGACTCGGTCGTCATCACCACGCTGATGGACAACGTCACCGACATGCTGATGCCCGACCTGGGACCGGCCCGCCGGGTCAAGATGGGCAGCGGCCCGTGGCGCGAGAACAACACGATGACCGGGGGCGAGGGGCCGGACGCGCTGGTCGCCGAGCACGGATTCTCGGTGCTGGTCACCGTGACCAGGGGCGGGCGCGAGCACCGGTTCCTGTTCGACACCGGCGTCAGCCCGGACGGGGTGACCGGGAACATGCGCCGGCTGGGCGTCGACCCTGGCTCCATCGAGGCCATCGTGTGCAGCCACGGCCACTTCGATCACACGGCCGGGATCGACGGGCTGGTCCGCGTGCTCGGCCGGACCAGCATGCCGGTGCTGATCCACCCGCACTTCTGGCGGCAGCGCCGCCTCCGGCTGCCCGGCCGCGACCCGCTGGAGCTGCCGACGACCAGCCGGGCGGCGCTGACCGGGGCCGGCTTCGAGATCATCGAGGAGCAGCAGCCCAGCTTCCTGTTCGACCGGTCGGTGCTGGTGACCGGGGAGGTGCCGCGGGTCACCGGCTACGAGCCGGGCTTCCCGCCCCAGCAGGCCTGGCTGGACGGCGCCTGGCAGCCCGATCCGCTGGTGCTCGACGACCAGGCCATGATCGTCAACGTGGCCGGCAAGGGGATCGTGGTCATCACCGGCTGCGGGCACGCCGGGGTGGTCAACATCGCGCGCTACGCCCGCCGGCTGACCGGCGACCAGCCGCTCTACGCGCTGATCGGCGGGTTCCACCTGAGCGGGCCGGCCTTCGAGCCGCTGATCCCGCGGGTGCTAGACGACCTGGCCGAGATGAGCCCGGGCGTGCTGGTGCCCGCGCACTGCACGGGCTGGCGGGCGCAGCACGCTCTTTCCGGCCGCTTCCCCGACGCGTTCGTGCCCAACTCCGTGGGGACCAGCTTCCACCTGTAGCCGGGCTGAGGCGTGTCCCGCAGATCATGCCCGGTCGCTTCCGATCTTGGTGCGGGACCGCCGGACGACGTGGTTGTTGCTCTCACGTTGTTGTAGCGGCGTGGCTGTAACAACCACGTCGTTGGCCTGCTTTCCGGCCAGGCCACAAACTCGAATCCGACCGGCCGCATCCTGGGGTGTCTGGGGTAGCCGGGGTGTCAGGGGCTGTCGAGAGGCATGCGAGGGCCGGTACGGCAGGCCCACCGCCTCCGCCCGATTGCTGCCCGGCTCTTTAATCGGCCGCGGCGCGTCCGAGCGCTACTCGATGATGTCGCGGGGGGTCGGGCCGAAGACGGCCAGGTGATCGAGCACCGGGGCCGGGTCGCCGGACCAGTCCAGCGCCCGCGCCGTCCGGTACAGCCGGGCCAGGTCAGGTTCCGCGGCGGGCACGCCGTCACCTGATCCGCATGGCGGCGAAGGTGCGGCGGATCAGGTAGCGCCACTCCTCGCGCAGGCGGTCCCGGTCCGTCGCCGGCGCCTCGGCCAGCGCCAGGCCGGCCCCGCCCAGCATCCAGAACGAGAACCGGATCAGGCTGGCCACGGCCTGGTCGGCCAGGTAGCCCTCGGCGACCAGGGTCGTGATGAAGCGCTCGACCAGCCCGTAGGCGTATTTTTCCTCGCACTCCCGCCAGCGGTGCCAGCCCAGCGCGGCCGGGCCCTCCAGCCAGACCAGGCGGCCATAGACCGGGTCGCAGCACTGATCGAGGAACGCATCCAGGGCCTGCAGCGCCGCCTCCCACGGGTCGGCGGCGACCGCCGCCGCTGTGACCTCGGTCAGGGCACGGGTCTCCTGGAGGTCGATCACCGCCTCGAACAGCGCCTGCTTGCCCGCGAAGTGGTGGTACACCGCGCCGCGGGTCACCTGGCTGGCCGAGGCGACGTCCTCCAGCGACGTCCCGGCGTATCCGCGGGTGGCGAACAGCCGGGTGGCCTCGTCCAGCAGCGCGGCCCTGGTGGCGTCGGAGTACATCTCGCGACGGCTCTTGACGACCTCCTGCATGCGCTGAGTATAGTTACATACACAGAGTATGTGAGAATCTCTATGTATGAGAGTCGCGGCTCATGACCCAGACATTGCCCGAGTTCGACCCGTTCGCCCCCGGTTTTACCGATGATCCCTATCCCCAGTACGCCGCGCTGCGCGCGGCCGCGCCCGTCTACCAGCACCCGATGGGCTTCTGGCTGCTCACCGGCTTCCAGGACGTGGCCTGGCTGCTGCGGGCCGGGATGTCGGTGGAGGACCGCAACGTGGCGCAGGGCCCGTTCCGTGAGCTGCGCGACCAGCTCTACGGCGAGGGCTACGACGCCGAGCGGCCCACCGGGCTGTCCATGCTGGACCGGGACCCGCCCGATCACACCCGGCTGCGCAAGCTGGTGTCCAAGGCGTTCACCCCCCGCGCCGTCCAGGCGCTGACGCCGCGCATCACCGAACTGGTCGACGGCATGCTGGACGCGGCCGGGGAGGCGGGCCAGGTGGACCTGGTGGACGCGCTGGCCTTCCCGCTGCCGTTCGCCGTCATCGCCGAGATGCTCGGCACGCCGCCCGCCGATCACGAGCGGATCAGGCAGCTGACTGGCACGCTGGTCCGCTCGCTGGAGCCGGTGGCCGACCCGGCGATGGTGGCCGCGATCGCCGCGGCCGACGCCGAGCTGACCACCATCGCCGGCGAGATGATCGCGTGGAAGCGGGCCAATCCCGCCGATGACCTGCTCACCGCGCTGGTCAACGCCGAGGACGACGGCGACGTGCTGAACGACGACGAGCTGATCGCGCAGACGCTGCTGCTGTACATCGCGGGTCACGAGACCACTGTCAACCTCATCGCCGGGGGCACGCTGGCCCTGCTGCGCCACCCGGCCCAGCTGGCCCGGCTGCGCGAGGAGCCGGCCCTGATCGGCAACGCGGTGGAGGAGCTGCTGCGCTACGACAGCCCGGTCCAGGCCAGCCGGCGGGTCACCCTGGAGCCGATCACCCTCGGGGATGTGGCCATCCCGGCCGGGGCGTTCGTGATGGCCAGCCTGGGCTCAGCCAACCGGGACGAGCGCTTCTGGGGCGCGGACGCGGCGCAGCTGCGGCTGGACCGGGAGAACGCGCGTCAGCACGTGTCGTTCGGCGCCGGGCCGCATCATTGCCTGGGCGCCTCACTGGCCCGGCTGGAGGCCTCGATCGCGCTGGGCCAGCTGACGTCCCGGTTCCCAGGCCTGGCCCTGGACGGCGACGTCACCTGGAACGGCCGCATCAACCTGCGCGGCCCGGCCCACCTCCCAGTGGCCCTGAACCGCTAGCCGGGACGGGTCAGGCGGCGAGCGGCGAGGGCGGCGAACGTTTCCGCGGAAACGTCCTGCGCATGTGCGTCACGCGAGGGCATCAGCCACTGGGCCAGCTCGACCGGGTCGGTCAGGGCCCGCCAGACCCGCTCCGGCGGGTGCGGGTACCAGAGCTCGTAGACGACCGCGTTGTCCTTGATCACCGGTCGAGTGGCCCGGCCGTCGCACCATGGCCACGCCCGCGCCAGCTAGGCGGGCGCTGGCCGCAGGCGGAAGAACAGGAACCGGGGCTGGGTGCGGATCAGCTGGTCGGCCCGCGGGTCCAGCTCGGCCAGCCCGGCCGCGGGCGGCGGCTCGACCAGCCGCTCGATCACGAACCCGGCCGCCGCGATGGCGTCGGTCATCGCGGTCAGCGGGCGCCGCCAGAACGTGACCTCGAATTCGTCACGATCCACCGTCCAGGTCTCGGTGATCTGGCGGATCGCGAAGTAGTCCTCCGGCGAGTGCGCCTGCCAGTCCATGGACGGGTGGTGGGTGGAGAAGACCACCGCCCCGGCCGGGGTGAGCACCCGGCGGAACTCGGCCAGCGCCGCGGCCCAGTCACGCACGTAGTGCAGGGCCAGCGAGGCCACCACCAGATCGAAGCCGCCGCTGGCCGCGAACGACAGCGGCCCGCCCAGGTCGGCGACCATCACCTGGGCCCGGCCCGCCGCCCGCTCGCGGGCCAGCCCGGCCATCACCGGGCTCACATCGAACGCGGTGACCACGGCCCCGTGCTCGACCAGCCAGGCGGTGAGCTGGCCCGCGCCGCAGCCCGCCTCCAGCACCCGCCGGCCGCCGACCTGGCCGAGCAGCTCGATCGTCGCCGGGCGCTCGTAATAGGCGTTAAAGGCGCCGACCGAGTTGCGGGCGGCGTAGCTGGCGCCCATCACGTCGTACTGGCTCGCGGATCGCTGGGCGTCTTCCATGGCCCTCATCGTGCCAGCCCTGGCTGTCGGGCCCGCGCGGTAGTCTGCGGACATGGACTGGAAGATCGAGCTCGTGGCCATCCCGGTGACCGACGTCGACCGGGCCAAGGCCTTCTACGTGGACCAGGTCGGCTTCAACGCCGACCACGACCACCAGGTCAACGAGAACCTGCGCTTCGTCCAGCTCACCCCGCCGGGGTCGGCCTGCTCGGTGGTCATGGGCACCGGCATCACCGAGATGGCGCCCGGCTCCCAGCGGGGCGTGCAGATGGTTGTCGACGACGCGGCCGCCGCCCGCGAGCAGCTGATCGGCCGCGGCGTGCAGGCCAGCGACGTGGACGAGCAGCCATGGGGCTCGTTCGTCTACTTCTCCGACCCGGACGGCAACACCTGGTCCCTCCAGCAGCTCCCGCCCTGGTCGGGCCAGTAGCTCCCCGTCTCGCTGGCCAGCTTGATGCTAGTATGCGAATATGCGCACCACGGTTGACCTGCCCTCTGACTTGATGCACGCTGCTAAAGTGCGAGCCGCTCAGCGGGGTGAGTCGCTCAAGGATCTGTTCACCAGGGCGATCGAGCATGAGGTGGGCACTCCCGGGCGAGCGCGCCCCGCGGGTCGGCTCCGTCTTCCGCTGATCGGGCGGAATAGCGAGCCTAAGGTCGAGGTGACAAACGCCGACATCGCCACCGCACTCGAAGCCGAGGATATCGAGCGGTTCGGCCAGTGATCCTGGTCGATGTCGGAGTGTGGCTGGCCGCGATCTGGAGCAGGCACGCACATCACCAGGTTGCCGGCCAGTGGCTTGACGAGCAGTCGAGCGACCTCATCTTGTGCCGCGTCACTCAGATGAGCCTGCTGCGCCTGGTCTCCAATCCCGTGATCATGGGAGACGATGCGGTAACGCGAAGCGAAGCCTGGCACGTCATTGACCAGATCTGGGCCGACGACCGTGTCTTGTGGGCCGACGAACCTGCTCAGCTGGAAGCGGTATTCCGCGTGATGTCGGCACGGGACGACAAGAGCCACAAGCTGTGGACGGACGACTACCTAGCTGCCTTCGCTCAGGCCAGCGGTGCGTCACTGGCCACGCTGGACACAAAGCTGAGGGACCGCTACCCATCCGTAATGATCGACCAGCTGACCTGATGAGCGACAGCCGATCGGTCCGCCGGGATCCGAAGTCCAGCGGGCCGTCCGGGCGCTCGGGGATGACCAGCTCGCGGCGCAGGCCGGGCGGGGCGTCCTCGACGACCAGCCGCGCGACCAGGTCGGGCCGGCTCGTGGCCACCCGGTAGGCGACGGCGCCGCCCATGGAGTGGCCGACGAGGGTGACGGCGCTCAGGCCGAGATGGTCCAGCAGGCCGGCCACGTCGGCGGCCATCAGCCCGAACGAGTAACTTCCCGGCCAGTCGCTGTCGCCGTGCCCGCGCAGGTCCAGGGCGTAGACCCGGAACTTGGCGGCGAGCGCGTCCAGCACCGGGTCCCAGCTGGCCGCGCGCTCGCCCGGGCCGTGCAGGAGCACCATCGGCGGCGCGGCGGGCGGGCCGCTGGCCTGTAGGCCAGGCGCACCGCGGAGTCGGCATCCACGCGCCCGACGATACCGCCGGCCGACGGCGCCACCGGCCTACGGCACCGCCGGCCAGGCGGCGCGGGATGACCGGCGACAGAAGTCGGCGAGCCGGGGCCGGGACCGGCCTGCTGGAAGTCCCGGGTGTGGTGGGATCGCGTTATGTGGCAGCGAAGGCGCCGGCCGGCTCGCGCACCTGTCGCCGGGCACTGCGCGGGGCGCTCCGCCGGGGACACCGCCGGGGGTCACGGTCGGCTGAGCCCGGTCCTGCGGGCAACGCGCCCGCCGACTCGCAAGTTCATCACCTGGCCGCAGCTGGCGGTGCTGACGGTGGCATCGGTCGGCTCCCTGGGCTCCGCGCCGGCGCTGGCGGTCTTCGGGCTGGCCTCGGTCTTCCTGTATGTCCTGCCCGCGCTGGTGTTCTTGCTGCCCATCTCGCTGGTGTCCGCGGAGCTGTCTTCCGGGTGGCCGGGCGGCGTCTACAACTGGGTGCGGGAGGGCATCTCGCCGCCGATGGGGCTGCTCGCGGTGTGGTGCGAGTTCGCCCAGACGATCTTCTTTTACCCGGCGCTGCTGGCCCAGGTCGCGGGCACGCTGGCCTACGTCTTCGATCCGCACCTGGCCGGCAACGGCGTGTACAACGCCGTCGTCATCATCGTGCTGTTCTGGGCCGGGGTGCTGGTGTCCTCGCGGGGGATGGCGCTGGTGGCGGATTTCTCCTCGAGCGGGACGCTGATCGGGACGTTCATCCCGACCGTGATCATCGTCGGTCTCGGGATTGCCTACCTGGTCCAGGGAAAGCACTCGGCCGCGCCCATGAGCTCCGGCCATCTGCTGCCCGCATGGCACGGGCTGGCCAGCATCGTGCTGGTGGTCAGCAGCTTCTTCACCTACGCCGGCGTTGAGGTCAACGCCGTGCATGTCGACGAGTTGCGGAACCCTGGCCGTGACTATCCGAGATCCATCTACCTGGCCGTCGCGCTGGTCCTGGTGGTCTTCATCTCCTCGACGCTGGCGATCTCCTGGGTCGTTCCCTCGCATCAGATCAGCCTCACGGTGGGTGTGATGCAGGCCTTCAACCGCCTGCTGACCCACTTCGGCGTCACGTGGGCGGTGCCGCTGATCGCGATCGCCCTGGCGGTCGGCGCGCTGGCCGGGATGTGGACCTGGCTGGACGGCCCGTCCGAGGGACTGCTGCGGATCGGGCGGGAGCAGGGCTTCCTGCCGCCCTATTTCCAGCGGGTCAGCCGTAAGGGCATCGAGGTGCGGATCCTGGCCGCGCAGGGGGCCGTGATCACGGTCATCGCCCTGCTCTACGCCTTCATCCCGGTCGTCTCGCACGCCTACTGGATCTTCGCGGCGATGGCCACGCAGGTGTACCTGATCATGTACGTGCTGATGTTCATCGCGGCGATCAGGCTGCGGCACCTGCAACCGGATCGCGCTCGCGGTTACCGGGCTCCGGCGCTGGGCCTGCTGACGGTGCTGGGCGTGGTGTCATCCGTGGTCGCGCTGGTGATCGGGTTCATCCCGCCGGCGCAGTTCGGCCACTCGGACCCGCTCGTGTACGCCGGCTTGATCCTCGCGGGCATCGCGGCGGTCGGGCTTGCACCGCCGCTGCTGATGGACAGGTTCCGCAAGCCGGAGTGGAAGGCCGCACCGTCGGCAGGCGGGGTCAGTCCGGGCCCAGGATGAGACCGCTGGTCGGGACGCCGGTGCCGGCGGTGACCAGCACCGGGCCGTCGCCGCCGACCTGGTTGACGGAGCTGCCGCGGATCTGGCGGACGGCCTCGGCGATGCCGTTCATCCCGTGGATGTAGGCCTCGCCGAGCTGACCGCCGTGCGGGTTGACCGGCAGCCTTCCGTCCAGCTCGATGGCACCGCCGGCGATGAAGTGCCGGGCCTCCCCGCGGCCGCAGAAGCCCAGCTCCTCGAGCTGGAGCAGCACGTACGGGGTGAAGTGGTCGTACAGCACGGCCACCCGCACGTCGGCCGGGCCGATCCCGGCCTGCTGCCACAGCTGCCGGGCGACCACGCCCATCTCGGGCAGGCCGAGCTCGTCGCGGTAGTAGCTGGTCATCGTGAACTGGTCCGGCCCGCTGCCCTGGGCCGCGGCCTGGATGACGGCCGGGGGCCGGGCCAGGTCGCGGGCCCGGTCCCGGCTGGTGACCACGACGGCCACGGCGCCGTCGCTCTCCTGGCAGCAGTCCAGCAGCCGCAGCGGCTCGGCGATCCAGCGGGAGGCCTGGTGCTCGGCCAGGGTCACGGGCCGCTGGTAGAACCAGGCCCGCGGGTTGGTGGCGGCGTGGCGGCGGTCGGCCACGGTGACCGCGCCGAAGTCCTGGCTGGTCGCGCCGTAGTCGTGCATGTACCGCCGGGCGATCATGGCCACGGTGGCGGCCGGGGTGGACAGCCCCATGGGGTAGGTCCAGCCGTTGTCGATGCCCGAGGACGTGGCGGCGGCCGCGGCGGCCGCCGACACCTGGCCGAACCGGTGGCCGGACCGCTCGTTGAGGGCCCGGTAGCAGACGACGACCTGCGCGACCCCGGCGGCGACGGCCAGCGCGGCCTGCTGCACGGTGCCGCAGGCGGCGCCGCCGCCGTATCCCACGTGGCTGAAGAACCGCAGCTCGCCCAGGCCGAGTTCGCGGGCCAGCGCGATCTCGGCCGTGCTGTCCATGGAGAAGGTGACCAGGCCGTCGACCTCGCGCGGGCTGAGCCCGGCGTCGGCCAGGGCGGCCCGCGCGGCCTCGGCGGCCAGCCGCAGCTCGCTGCGCCCGGAGTCCTTGGAGAACTCGGTGGCCCCGATGCCGGCGATGGCCGCCGCTCCGCCGATCACGGCTGGTCCCCCGCCGACTCTCCGGCCAGCCAGGGAGCAGCCAGCCAGGGAACGGTCAGGCGCACGGTGCCGGTCACGTGGTCGCCGAGCCCGCACCGCCCGGTCACCCGCACCTCGGCCTGGTCCCCGATGAGCTCTGCCACCTGGCCCGAGAACGTGAGCGTGTCGCCGGCGTAGCAGGGCACGCCCAGCCGGATCGACACCGCCCGGACCAGCGCCCGCGGCCCGGCCCAGTCGGTCACATACCGCTGCACCAGCCCGGTGCTGGTCAGGATGTTCAGGAAGATGTCCTTGCTGCCCTTGGCCACGGCCTTGTCCCGGTCGTGGTGCACCTCGTAGAAGTCCCTGGTCGCCAGCGCGGTGGAGATCACCAACGTCGGGGTCACCTCGATCCGCAGCTCCGGCAGCTTTAGCCCGGGCTCGACCGCCGTCATCGGGCCCGCCAGGCGGGCAGCGTCAGCTCGTCGTCCACCCGCTGGAACTCGACTCGGACCGGCAGGCCGACGCGCACCAACTCCGGGTCGGTGCCGACCAGCTCGCCCACCATCCGCACCCCCTCGTCCAGCGCCACCAGCGCGATCACGATCGGCAGCGTCCGGCCCGGCACCGGCGGGTGGCGGTGCACGACATAGCTGTAGACCTCGCCGGTGCCGGCCGCGACCACGTAGCCGGGCTGGTCGCCGCCGCGGTCGCCGCCACGGTCTCCGACACACCGCGGGCACATGGGGCCGGGCGGGTGGCGCAGCGCCCCGCATTGAGCGCAGCGCTGGATCCGCAGCTCGCCGGCCGCGGTCCCGGCCCAGAAGAACTCGGTGTCCCTCGATACCACCGGCCGCAGCACCGGCCCCAGGCCGGCCGCCGCGGCCGCCGCGGCCGACGTGGCCGGCGCGGCGGCGGCCTCGGGCGGCCGGAACTTGAGCACCCGGAACAGCATCGTCGCCACCGCCTCGGACCCGGCGTACCAGGTACTGCGCGTGGTCACGAACCAGCCCTCGCCGAGCGCGGTCCGCTTGGGCCCGGTCACGTCCCCCAGGCGGGTACGCACCGTGAGCTGCTCCCCCGGCCGCAGGTACCGGTGGTAGACCTGCTCGCAGTTGGTCGCCACTACCGACGTGAACCCCGCATTGTCGAGCACCTCCGTCATCACCCCGAGCGGGTCATCGGCGTCGGTGCCCGGCGCCCGCCGCAGCCCGTGCATCGTCCACACCTGCACCATGGCCGGCGGGGCCACCACCCCGTCGTGGCCGGCCGCCTGGGCCGCCGCCTCGTCCTCGTAGACCGGGTTGTCGTCGCCGAGCGCCTCGGTCCAGTTGCGGATCATCGGCAGGTTCACCGGGTCCCTGGCCACGCGGGGCGGGCTCTCCCCGGCCGCCGCCACCCGCTCCGCCGCCGCCCGGATCGCCGCCGCCCGGATCGCCGCCGCCTGGATGGCGGCCTCGTCCGGCCCGGTCACCGCGGCACCCGCGGCAGGCCCAGGCCCGCCGTCGCGATCAGCTCGCGCTGGATCTCGTTCACCCCGCCGCCGAAGGTCAGCACCGTGTTCCGCTTCACCTGCACATCCAGCCACCGGGCCAGCTCCCCCGTGGCCTCGTCGGCCGGATCGCCGTGCCGCCCGACCAGCTCGGTCAGCCGCTGTCCCAGGTCCTGCAGCTGCTCGGAGGAGTACACCTTGGTCGCCGAGGCGTCGGCGATGTCGCCGCTGTCGGCCGTGGCCACCTGCCAGTTGAGCAGCTCATTGACCCGCAGCGCGGCATACGTCCGGCCCAGCGCCCGGCGCACATCGGGCCGGGTCAGCAGCGGCCGCCCATCCGGCCCGTCGTGCCCGGCGGCCCAGTCCCGGACCGCCTCGTACAGCGCCGCGATCCGGCCCGCCGGGCCCAGCATCACCCGCTCGTGGTTGAGCTGCTCGGTCACCAGCCGCCAGCCCCCGTTCTCGGCCCCGACCAGCATCGTCACCGGGACCCGCACGCCGGAGTAGTAGGTCGCGTTGACGTGATGCGCCCCGTCGTGGGTGATGATCGGGGTCCAGGAGAAGCCGGGGTCGCGGGTGTCCACGATCAGGATCGAGATGCCCCGGTGCCGCGGCGCGTCCGGGTCGGTCCGGCAGGCCAGCCAGATGTAGTCGGCCTCGTGCGCCCCGGTGGTGAAGATCTTCTGCCCGTCGACCACGTACTCCCCACCCACCTCCCCGGCCCTCTCCACCCGCACCGCGCGGGTGCGCAGCGCGGCCAGGTCGGTGCCCGCCTCCGGCTCGGTGTACCCGATCGCGAAGTGCACCTCCCCGGCCAGGATGCGGGGCAGGAAGAACGCCTTCTGCTCGTCGGTGCCGTGGGCCTGCAGCGTCGGCCCGACGGTCTGCAGGGTGACCGCGGGCAGCGGCACGTCGGCCCTGGCCGCCTCGTTCACGAAGATCTGCTGCTCCACCGGGCCCAGCCCGCGGCCGCCGTACTCGCGCGGCCAGCCCACCCCGAGCCAGCCGTCGCGGCCCATCCGGCGCACCACCTCCCGGTACACGCCGCCGTGCCGCTCGGTCAGCAGGGCCGCGCGCTCGGCCGTCGTCAGCAGGCCGGCGAAGTAGGCGGCCAGCTCGTCCCGCAGCGCCCGCTGCTCCGCCGTCAGGTCCAGGTCCACCGCGCCGCTCCCCTAGCCGCCGGCCCCGGCGCCAGCGCCGGCCCGCTGGCCGAGCCGGTCCAGCGCGTAGTCGGCCCCGCCCACCGCCGCGACCAGGTCGCCGACCAGCGCCGAGTACCGGTGCAGCGGATAGCTGACGTCCATGCCCAGGCCGCCGTGCAGGTGGTGGCAGGTGCGCAGCGCGGCCGGCCCGTGCTCGGCCAGCCAGAACGCGGCCACGTCCAGGTCGCTGCCCGCGTCGAGGCCGCCGACAGGCGGCGCGGGGGGGATAGGGGGGTCGTCCCCCCTGGGTGGCACAGCCAGTCGCCAGCAGCCCGACAGCGCGGCCAGGTGCAGCGTGCGGGCCGTGATGTAGGCGTCGGCCACGTGCTGGGCCACGGCCTGGAACGCGGCCAGCGGCCGGCCGAACTGCTGCCGCGAGCCGACGTGGGCCGTGGTCATGGCCAGCGCCGCGGCGACCGCGCCGTCGGCCACCGCGCACGCCCCGGCCACCGCCAGCTGGTACAGGTCGGCGACGGCCCGGCCGTCCGGCTCGCCCAGCACGAACGCCACCGGCGCGCCGTCCAGCCGGACCGTGCCATCGCCCGCCGCGCCCTTGCCCGCCGGGCCGGACCCGGTGCTCACCGACACCCCGGCCCCGGTCCGGTCCACGACCACGAGCCCGGTGCCGCCGCCCTCGAATGTGGCCGGCACCAGCAGCCAGCGCGCGACCGCGGCGGCCGGCACCCCGACTTTCAGTCCGGAAACCGATGATGACGAAGTACTACCCCCAGTCACGGTGGTCCGCGGCGACTCGGGAGCTGGGTCGGACGGCTCGCGGATGGCCGCGGTGAGCACGACGTCGCCGGCCGCGACACCGGCCAGCACCCCGGCCTGGGCGGCCCGGTCACCCCACCGCGCGACCGGCAGCACGCCGGTCATCAGCGTGGCCAGCGCGGGCACCGGGGCCGCATGGCGGCCGACCTCGGTCAGCAGCGCCGCCGTCTCCAGCACGCCGAGCCCGTCGCCGCCGAGCCAGTCCGGCACGGCCAGCGACAGCAGCCCGGCCTGCCCGAGCTGGTGCCACAGGGGCCAGTCCCAGGCCTGGGCAGGGGGCGGCGGGCCTGCGCCCTCCAGCACCCCGGCCGCGGCGCGGGTGACCGCCTGCTGGGCCTCGTCCGGGCTGAAGTCCACGCACAGAATTAGAACACGTTACAGCTTAGGCCGGCCAGCTGGCCGCTCCGTTCCCAGCGTCGTGGTCTGCTGGACGGCCCTGGTGGTCCGCGTTGGTACGCTGATCATGTGGCAGCAGCGAGAACACGTACCACCGTCGCGGCGGGGGGCCAGGCCGACGCCGAGCTAGGCTCGGCGGCGCAGCGCGAGCGGCGTAAGCGGATCCTGGACGCCACCCTGGCGCTGGCGTCCAAGGGCGGGTACGACGCCGTGCAGATGCGGACCGTGGCCGAGCAGGCCGGCGTGGCCCTGGGCACGCTGTACCGGTACTTCCCCTCCAAGATCCACCTGCTGGTGTCCGGGCTGGCCAGGGAGTTCGAGCGGACCCAGGAGAAGCTGGCCCGCACGCCCGTCACCGGCGACACCGCCTACGACCGGGTGCTGTACGTGCTGAGCCGTATCACCCGCAACATGCAGCGCGAGCCGATGCTGCTGGAGGCCATGACCAGGGCCTTCATGTTCGCTGACCCGAGCGCGGCGGCCGAGGTCAACGCGGTGGCCGCGCTGATGGAGCAGATGCTGACCTCGGCCATGCACGAGGGCGAGCCGTCCGCCGACGACACCGCCATCGCCCGGATCATCGGCGACGTGTGGCTGTCCAACCTGGTCGCCTGGGTGACCCGGCGGGCCTCGGCCAGCGACGTCAGCAACCACCTGGAGCTGGCCGCGCGGCTGCTGCTGCGCTAGCGGTCAGCCACGTACGGGGCTAGTCGCGTACGGGCGCGATCACGGTGTCGGCATACCGGCGCAGGTGGTCCAGCTTGGCCGCCAGCGGCTCGGTGTCCGGGCCGGTCTCGTAGGGCCAGCGGAAGCCCACGATCACGTCCGTTACGCCCTGCTCCTCCAGCCGCCGCACGCCGTCCGGGCTGTAGGCGTCGGCCGAGATCACATGCACCTCGAACGGGTGGTCCCCGGTGCCCGCCTGGCGCCGCAGCTCGGCCAGCCGGGCCAGCAGGCCAGGCAGGTCGGCCGGGTCGCCGCCGCCGTGCAGCCAGCCGTCGCCGCCTTCGGCCGCGCGGCGCAGCGCGGCCTCGCCGTGGCCGCCGATCAGCACCGGCACCGGCGCGGCCGGCACCGGCGAGATCTTGACCGGCGGCAGGTCGAGCAGCTCGCCGTGGAACTCGAAGTAGCCGCCCGCGGCCAGGCCCCGCACGATGGCCAGCGACTCGTCCATGCGCTGGCCGCGGCGGGCCCACGGCACGCCGAGCACCTCATAGTCCTCGCGCCACGGGCTGGTGCCCACGCCCAGCACGAGGCGGCCGCCGGTGAGCACGGCCACCGAGGTGACCTGCTTGGCCACCAGCACCGGGTTGCGGACCGGCAGCTTGAGCACGAAGGTGACGAACCGCAGCCGCTCGGTGACCGCGCCCAGCGCCGGGATCAGCGAGAACGGCTCCAGGAACGGCTTGTCCTCGAGGAACTCGCGGGTGCCGTCGGGGTTGAACGGGTACACGCTGTCGGCCTCGCGCGGGTAGCAGATGCTGTCCGGCACGACCATCGAGTCGTAGCCCGCCGCCTCGGCCGCGCGGGCCAGCGGGGCGTAGAACGACGGGTCGGTCATCGACTCGGCATAGGAGAAGCGCACGGGAAAAGTAGAACAGGTTCTTGTCTAAAGTCAATCGCGGGCGGCAGGCTAATGGCATGGATACCGACCTGGATGGCGCACCCGATGGCGCACCCGATGGCACACGGGATGCTGCCCCCGTCGACCTGGCCGCCCTCGAGGCGATCCGCCGGGTCAAGTACCGCTACCTCCGGTGCGTGGACCTCAAGCTGTGGGACGAGATGGCCGAGGTGTTCACCCCCGGCGCGACGGCCGACTACGGCTCCCCGGCCACCGGCGAGCCGCTCCGGTTCGGCAGCCGGGACGAGATCATCACGTTCCTGCGCGAGCAGCTCGGCCCTGGCATGATCACGCTGCACGCGGCCGGCCAGCCGGAGATCGACATCGACGGGGCCGCCGCCACCGGCACCTGGCGGTTCGAGGACACGGTGATCGCGACCGAGTACCGGGTGGTGATCAAGGGGGCGGCGTTCTACGAGGACCGCTACGAGCGCGGGGCCGACGGCCGGTGGCGGATCGCGCACACCGGCTACGTTCGCCTCTACGAGACCATGCAGTCGCTGGATGACGTGCCGAGCCTGAAGTTCACGGCCAACCGGTGGGCCGCGACGGGCTGACCGCTTCGCGGTCAGCCCGTCGCCGTTTGTTGAAGCAGAGCTAACTGGGATGGAATGCGGCGGCTAGCTCGTCCCCCTTTGTTAATCGGATTGCTGTTGATTGGATTGCGCCAGCAGCCGCAGCGACAGCCAGATCGCGGCGGCGGCCAGCGGGAGCTCGACCAGGACCGCCTCGGCCACGGCCAGCGCCTGGGCCGCGCCGGGCGCCGAGGTGCACACGTCGAACCAGGCGTCCAGCACCAGCAGCGTGCCGGCCGCCACCGCGGTCAGGCTGGCCCGCCGGTCACCACGGGCCAGCAGCACCGCCGTGGCCAGCGCCGCGGTGCCCTCCGCCCAGTCCAGGCCGGCCCAGGCCAGCGCCCAGTGCACGGCATGGGCGCTGGCCGGGAGGGTCACCAGCAGCAGGACGGACCAGGGCAGCAAGAACCCGCCGACGGCCAGGGCCACCAGCCGGGCCCGCCGGACCACGGCCGAGGGCCGGATCCCGCGGGCCGCGGCGGGCCGGCACGGGCTGGTGATCATGAAGGGCGCCCGGTCACTCGGCATGCAGGGCAGTGGCGGTGCGGGTGCGGGCCGCCCAGCCGGCCGGGAGCAGCGCGCCGATGACCGCGATCACGACGCCGGACAGGGCCAGCAGCGCGATCTCGGCGGCGTGGTAGACGTCCAGGAACGAGGCCGGCACGGCGGTGTTGGCGGCCGTGCCCATGACCGGCAGCACGTAGTGCTGGAGCGCGATCCCGGCCGGGACCCCGATCAGGCCCGCGACCAGGCCGATGCCGGCCACCCAGCAGATCACCATGGCGATGGTCTGCCGCGGCGTCATCCCGACCGCCTTGTACACGCCCAGGTCGTGGACCCGCTCGCGGGTGCTCAGCACGATGGCGTTGAGCACGCCCAGCCCGGCGACCATGGCCAGCAGCAGGGTCAGCGTGCCGATCAGCCCCAGCATCAGGTCGATGACCTTCGAGCTGCGACTGGTCGGCTGGACCGCGTATGAGTTCCCGAGCCGGCCGCTGAGCGCGGTCACGTAGCTGGTGACCGAGGTGCCCGGCCGCAGCCCGATGTCGAACTGATAGGGCTGGATCAGATCGCGGCCGAGCCGGGCGAGCGTCTGCGCGCTCGTGACCACGGACACGCCGCGGTTCTGGGTGCCGAAGATCTGCCCGACGATCCGGACCGTCTCCTGATGGCCGCCGTTTACCAGGGTGACCGTCTGCCCGACCGACTTGCCGGTCGCCCACAGGAACCCGCTCGGCACGACCACCTGGCCGGGCCGGCTGAACCAGTGCCCGCTGATCAGCGGGTAGCCGGTCCAGCCCGAGTCGCCGCTGAACGCGGTCACCGGGACCTGCCCCGACAGCCCGGACGCGCTGACCACCGCGTCGGTCTCGGCCGTGTAGTGGATCGTGCCCGGCTGATTGCTCAGCGCGGCCTGGACCGCGCGCTGCTGGGCCGCGGTCAGGGCGAAGGCGCTCGGCGAGCCGGGACTGACCTGGACCTGCTGGGCCTGCGAGTGCGACAGCCCGGTCACCACGTCGCTCAGCGAGCTGCTCAGCCCGACGGCGAAGGTGACCGCGGTCGCGCCGAGCAGTACCGACGCGAGCGTTATCACGGTCCGCGCGGGCCGGGCGAACGGGGCGGCCAGGCCGATGGTCAGCGGGCGAGGCAGCGGCAGCCGCCCGAGCAGCCGGTGCGCGGTGTAGCCGCGGCCGGCGGCCGGCGCCCGGCCCAGCGCGATGGCCTGCACGGCGCTGAGCCGGCCCGCGCGCAGCGAGGGCAGCACCGCGGCCAGGCCGACCACGGCCAGCATGCCCACGGGCACGGCCGCGTCCACCCAGGCCGGCACGCCCAGGGCCCCGACCCCGAACGCGTTCGCGGTCTGGGCCAGCAGCGGCAGCGCCAGCACGTTGCCCAGCACCACGCCGAGCACGCAGCCGGTCACGGCCGGGATGGCCACCTGGCCCGCGTAGGCCGAGATGACCTGGCCGGGGGTGAAGCCGATGCTCTTGAGGACGCCGATGCGCCGGTAGCCGGACACCACCGCGCCGCTGACCACGTTGGCCACGATCAGCACCGACATGACCAGGCCGATGACGCCGAACGCGACGATGAACGGCACGAACGGCCCGATTTCCGAGGCCTCCGCGACCCGGACCGACAGGTAGGAGGCGGCGCTGTTGACCGACCCCGGCGGCAGCGCCGCGCTCAGCGCTCGCTCGTCGGCGCTGATGTCGGCGGTCGTGGCCGAGCTGCGGAACCGGTACAGCATCTGCACCGTGGTCGGCGCGCCGGGCGCGCGGAGCCGGGCGATCTCGCCGGGCGTGACCCAGCCGCCGGCCGAGTTGGTGACCGAGGTGGCGATGCCGACGACGGTCAGCTTGGGGTGGCCGGGCACGCTGTCCACGGTGATCTTGCTACCCAGCGGCAGCCCGAGCTGGAAGTCGCTGGCCTGGTTGAACTCCAGCACCATCTGGCCGAGCGCGTCCGGCCAGTGACCCGACTGGAGGGTCAGGCGGTCGACCCCGCCGCCCGGTGAGGCCCGCCCGACGAAGGTCAGCGGCGGCAGGGAGCCCTGCGGCCCCGGCCCGAACTGGTCGGTGACCGTCACCGCGCCGAACGGCCCGGCCGAGGCGGTGACCTGCGGCAGCCGCGTGGTCGCGGCCAGCTGGGCCGGGGTGGCCCGAGCCGCGTCGATGCTGGCCGCCACCTCCGCGCCGCGCTGGGCCGCGAACGCGTGGTTGAACGGGGACCTGGAGTCCACGACCAGGGTCAGTGCCAGCACCGAGGCACCGACCGAGACCAGCAGCACCAGGCCGATGACGAACGTCTGCACTCGGCGGCGGCTGACCCCGCCGCGCACCGCGCGGGCGACCGGCCCCATCATCGCCCGACCTCCGCCACTGCCGCGGCCGGGGAGACCTTCCCGTCCACGATCCAGACCGTCCGGCTGGCGTAGTGCGAGGCCAGACTCGGGTTGTGGGTGACCAGGACCATGGTCTGGCCGGCCCGGTTCAGGTCCCGCAGCAGCTCGCCGATCTCGTCGCCGGTGGCGGTGTCCAGGGCCCCGGTGGGCTCGTCGGCCAGCAGCAGCGCGGGGCGGTTGACCAGCGCACGGGCGATGGCCACCCGCTGGCGCTCGCCGCCAGACAGCCGCCCGGGGTAGGCGTTGCGGTGCTTGTCGATGCGCAGTGCGCTCAGCAGCTCGGCCGTGCGGACCCTGGCCCGGGCCTTGGGCACCCCGGCCAGCTGGGCCGGCAGCAGCACGTTGTCCTCGACGGTGAGGTCATCGAGCAGGTTGAAGAACTGGAAGATCATCCCGATCTGGCGGCGCCGGAACCGGGCCACGCCGGTCTCGCTGAGCGTGTCGATGCGGTCGCCGTCCACGGTGACCGTGCCGCTGGTCGGCCGGTCCAGGCCCGCGATCAGGTTGAGCAACGTGGACTTGCCGCTGCCCGAGGGGCCCATGATGGCGACGGACTCGCCTTCTGCGACCGTCAGGCTGACCCCGTCCACGGCCGGCCGGCCGCCGCCGTCGTAGCGCTTGGTGACCTGGCTGACCTCGATCAGCGGGTCCGGTGACAGTGCTTCCCCTGACATGGTGAAGGAGGTGCTCATCGGATTCCTCTCGGATATGCGCTGGGCGGCAATGGCCCGGGCCCGCTGGTCCGGGCGACCTTAGGCAGCCTCCCTTGGCCGGGCGGGCCGCCGACATCCCGCAGAGATCCGGATCGGCGGTGGTGCTAGCGTCCCTTCCGGCCCGGAAGCCTGCGGGATGGGAGCGCGCCTGGCCCTGCCCTAACCTCGGGATATACACACGGCCATGCGCGGGCTATACGCGGCCTATACACGGGATGCGAGGTGAAGCTGATGGCGCAGGACGGCACCGGCGCCGTGCCAGGGGCACGGCAGGTGTCCCCGGCGGCCGCGGTGCTGCGCCTCTTCCAGCCGATCGTGTCGGCCTCGACCTGGCTGGGCTTCATCCACCTGCTGACCGGGGTGGCCATCGGCGCCGTGGCCTTCGCGATGGTCGCGGCCATGACCCTGTTCGGCCTGGCCACGCTGTGGTTCTTCCTGGCCGGCCTGCCCGTGCTGGCGGGCATGCTGCAGGTGTGCCTGCGCTTCGGCCGGGCCGAGCGGGCCCGGTTCCGGCTGCTGCTGGACATCGAGCTGCCCGCGCCGCCCATGCCCCGCGACCCGGAGGGCGGCTGGTCGCGCCAGGTCCGGCTGCTGTTCATGGCCCCCGCGACCCGGCGCAGCTTCGCCTACGCGCTGCTCCGGCTGCCGCTCAGCGCGGCCGAGGCGTTCATCGCGCTCACGGCGTGGTCCTTCGCGCTGGCCATGCTGTTCCTGCCCGTCCTGCTCAAGCTGGTGCTGGTGAGCTGGCGCCTCGGCGTCCCGTTGCCGGCCAGCGCGGCCCAGCTCGCGGGCGCGTCGGCGATCGGCCTGCTGGTGCTGGTGGCCGCGCCGCGGGTGACCCAGCGCCTGGCGCTGTTCGACGCCGCCGTGGCCAGCCGGATGATCGGGCCGGGCGCGAGCAGCTCCGAGATGGCGGCCCGGATCGGGGAGCTGGAGCGCAGCCGGGCCCGGGTGGTGGACTCGGCCGAGACCGAGCGCCGCAAGATCGAGCGCGACCTGCACGACGGCGCGCAGCAGCGGCTGGTGTCGCTGGCCATGAACCTGGGCCGGGCCAAGGCCCGGTTCGCCGCCGACCCCCAGGGGGCCATGCAGATCATCGACGAGGCCCACGCCGAGGCCAAGCTGGCCCTGACCGAGCTGCGTAACCTGGTCCGCGGGGTGCACCCGCCGGTGCTGGCCGACCGAGGGCTGGACGCCGCGATCTCCGGGCTGGCCGCCCGCTGCCCGGTGCCGGTCGCGGTGCTGGGCGACCTGGACGGCCGGCGGCCGGCCATGGCCGCCGAGGCCATCGCCTACTTTGTCGTGGCCGAGGCGCTGACCAACGTGGCCAAGCACGCCCAGGCGACGCAGGTCGCGGTCACCCTGGAGAGCGAGGGCGGGCTGCTGCGGGTGGCGATCAGGGACGACGGCATCGGCGGGGCCGACCCGGACGGCCAGGGCCTGAGCGGCCTGGCCGACCGGCTGGCCGGGGTGGACGGACGGCTGTCGGTGTTCAGCCCGAGAGGCGGGCCGACGGTGATCGAGGTGGAGCTGCCATGCGGGTCGTGATCGCCGAGGACTCGGTGCTGCTGCGCGAGGGACTGACCCGGCTGCTGGCCGAGGCCGGCCACGATGTGGTGGCGGCGGCCGGGGAGGCCGAGGAGTTCCTACGCGCGGTGGGCAAGCACGAGCCCGACGCGGTCGTCGTCGACGTGCGTATGCCGCCGACGTTCACCGACGAGGGCCTGCGCGCCGCCCTGGTGGTCCGGGGCCGCTGGCCCGACGTGGGCGTGCTGGTGCTGTCTCAGTATGTGGAGGAGCGCTACGCCACCGAGCTGATCTCCGACCGGCCGCACGGCGTCGGCTACCTGCTCAAGGACCGGGTGGCCGACCTGACCGAGTTCCTCGACGCGCTGGACCGGGTGGCCGCGGGCGGCAGCGCGCTGGACCCGGAGGTGGTGGCCCAGCTGCTCGCCCGCAGCCGCCACCCGCTGGCCGGCCTGACCGGGCGGGAGCGGGACGTGCTGGCGCTGATGGCCGAGGGCCGGTCCAACGCGGCCATCGCGGCCACCCTGGTGGTCAGCGAGGGCGCGGTGGCCAAGCACATCAACAGCATCTTCGCCAAGCTCCGGCTGGCCCCCGCCGACCGCGACCACCGGCGGGTGCTGGCCGTGCTGCGCTACCTAGGAGCGGGCTGATGTCGCTGAACGTCCGTCTCACGCCCGCGCGCCGGGTGATCCTGGTCATCGGCGTCCCGCTGGTGCTGGCCATGATCGCGTTCGGGGCGGTCGGCTGGAGCCACATCGCGATCATCCAGCTGGCCAACGGGCACCCGGTCGGCTTCTCCCGGACGCTCAGCCTCCCGGCCAGCGGCCAGTCCCGGCTGACCGTCAGCAACGCCAACCTCGGGCTGCGCCCGGGTGCCGGGAGCCGGATCCGGGTCCGCGCGAGCCTGTACGGCAGCATCGCCAGGCCCCGGTTCGAGCGCCGGTACACGGCGCGCGGCCTGTCGCTCAGCCCCTACTGCACGGTCCCGGTCGGGAACTGCGACCTGAACCTGCAGGCCAGCGTGCCGACCGGGCTGCCGGTCACGGCCACAGACAACTTCGGCAACATCACCGCCTCGGGGCTGAGCGGCACGGTCACGCTGACCGATAACTCGGGCAACCTCGTCGCTACCGGGCTGGCCGGCACGATCCGCCTGTACAACCCCTACGGCGAGCTGAACGCCAGCGGCCTGTCCGGCACTACCCAGCTGAGCAGCAACGACGGCGACATCAACGCGACCGGGGTGACGGGCGGCACCCGGCTGCGCGACAGCTTCGGCAACATCACGGTCACCGGCCTGGCCGCGGCCGACGTGACGGCGACCAACAACGACGGTGACGTCTACCTGAGCTTTAGCCAGGTCCCGAAGACGGTGACCGTGACCGACAGCTTCGGCAACGTGACGCTGGTGCTGCCGCGCGGGCCGGCGACGTACCGGGTGCACGCGGGGCGGCCGCCGTTCGGCAGCCGGTCGATCACGGTCCCGGAGTCGGCGACCTCGTCCAGCGTCATCACGGTGCACAACAGCAACGGCGACATCACGATCAAGAACGCCTGACCCGACCCCTGCTACCTCCACTTATTGACGCATTTTTATAACGTGTTCTAGTCTGAGCCGATGCTCACCCCGCCGCTTACCCAGTCGTTCGCGGACGCGGTGCTTGAGGCGGAAAAGATCATTACCGGCGCCGCCCACGTGACCGGCGACCAGGACCTGGCCGAGGGGTATGACTACCTGGCCGGCAGCATTCGGGCCTCGCTCCAGATGGCCTGGGCCTACCAGCGCGACTTCCCGTTCTTCGTCCAGTCCACCGGCCCGTACACCAAGCTGGGGCTGGACAACCCGGACACCCTGTACTTCCACTCCTACCTGCGCGACGACGCCGAGTACGTGGTCACCGGCCGCCGCGGCAGCACCGCCGACCTGAGCTTTCAGATCCTCAACGGCGACTACTCCCCCGTCGAGGTGCCCGGCAGCCTGACCGCGTTCGACGACCGGGAGATCGAGACCGGCCCGGACGGCTCGTTCGAGGTGCGGTTCGGCCCGGCCCGCGACGACGCGCCGCCCGGCTACGTGCCACTCGGCCCCGGCGCGGCCATGCTGCTGGTCCGCGAGGTGTACAGCGACTGGGACCGCGAGCAGCGCGGCGTGATCAGCATCCGGCGAGCCGACCGGGCGGGCTGCGCGCCGCCCGCGCCGGACGCCGGCGAGCTGGAGAAACGCTACCGGGTGGCGGGCAAGATCCTGCTGTCCCGGCTGCGCACCTTCCTGGCCTTCCCGGAGTGGTTCTACCTGAAGCTGCCGGTCAACACGATGACCGCGCCACGGGCCACGCCCGGCGGGTTGAGCACCCAGTTCTCCTCGGTCGGCCACTACGATCTCGCCGACGACCAGGCCATGATCGTCACCGTGCCGGTCTCGGACGCGCCGTACCAGGGCTTCCAGCTCGGTTCGCGGTGGTCCATCTCGACCGACTTCATCAACCACCAGACCTCGCTCACCGCCAAGCAGGCGCAGCAC
>Ga0134126_10001910_pt1 | contig 26499 bp, 25 predicted proteins | sample KB31752_FD_96881 | JGI IMG/M metagenome (GOLD analysis project Ga0134126, IMG submission 96881) | Terrestrial soil microbial communities with excess Nitrogen fertilizer from Kellogg Biological Station, Michigan, USA - KB3-175-2 | ecosystem: Environmental > Terrestrial > Soil > Unclassified ... | reverse complement strand
TCTTTCGGCCATCGCGGGCGGCGTGAAAAATTACCTGAGCGGCCGGCCGGCGTTTCCGGTGGTGATCGGCATGGAGATGCTGGACGCCGGCGCGTGCGCGCGCGTGGCAGAGCGCCTGGGCGGCGCGCCCGTGTTCCTTTCGAGCCGCTACAACATGTACGAGCTGGTGAGCATTTTGCGCGGGTGCGACCGGCTGCTTTCTTCGCGGTTTCACGCCATCGTGACCACGATGCCCGCGGGCGTGCCCTCCGCCGGCGTGACGATGGATGAACGCATCCGCAACCTGATGCACGACCGCGGCCACGAACATCTCTTTATGGAAGTGGACGACGCGGAACTGGAAGACAAAATCCCCGCCGCGCTGCGCGCGCTGGACGCCGAAGCCGAGCCGATCGCGCATGCCATGGGCGAAGTGGTGGCGCGAAATCTGCAAACGATGGCGCGGATGGGGTCGTATCTCGAGGAATGCGTCGCACGGCGCTATCCGGAATTCCCGGTGCGCACCGGCGTGGTGGGCTGGGAGGAATATCTGCCGCCGCTCGGGCCCGCACTGCTGCAGCTTCTGGAAAATCACGCGGGGGCGCTGGCCTGATGTTCCTTGGCGCTATTTTCGGCCGCCTGCAGCGCGATGCGGATGCGCCGGTGCTGCGCGAAATTCGCGGCGGTGAAATCGCGAGCGTCACCGGCGGCGAACTGCTGCGGATGGTGGCGCAGGCGCGGGAGTTCATCGCGGCGCGGGGCGGCAAGCCGGGCGACCGCTGCGTGCTCCTCGCGCCCAATAGCATTCGGTGGGTCGCGTTCGATCTCGCACTGCTTTCCGAAGGGCGCATCGTGGCGCCGCTGTATACGCGCCAGGCACCCGGCGAACTGGCGAAAATGATGCGAGATGCCGCGCCCTCGGCCGTGGTCTGCGCGGATCTTTCCGCCGAGGCGGAAATTCGCAAGTGCTGGCCGGAGGCCCCGGCGTTCGTGGCGCTCGATGCCGCGTTTGCCGGGCGCGCGGAAACGGCGCGGCCACCGGAATCGCCTGCCGCGACGCAAGCCGCTTCCGATCCGGTGAAGATCATCTACACTTCGGGCTCTTCGGGCGAACCGAAAGGCGTGGTGCTCACGGCCGGAAATTTCACGCACATCCTGCGCTGCACAAACGAACGGCTCGACCGCCTGATGAGCACCAATCGGCGCGAACCCGATGGCATTTTTCATTACGCGCCCTTCTGCTTTGCCGCCTCGACCGTGCTGCTCTATACGGCGCTTTCCCGCCGCAGCGTTCTGAGCCTTTCCACCGACCTCACGCGGCTTTCGGATGAAATGAAGCTGGCCGCGCCGCATTATTTCCTAAACGTTCCGGCTCTGCTCGAGCGCGTGCGCCGCAAGACGGAGGAATCGGTACGGGCGCGCGGCCGCGCGGTGGCGGGCGTTTTCTTTCGCGCGCAGCGATCCTATGTGCGCTCGCGCAACGCCAAGAACAATCCAGCGGACGCGTTCTGGCTCGCGCTGGCGCAATGGTTTATCTTTCCCGCGATCCGGCAGAGCATCGGCGCGAATCTGAAGGCGCTGATCTGCGGCTCGGCGCCGCTGGCCTCCGAAACGCAACTTTTTTTCCTCATGCTTGGGATTCCGGTGCTGCAGGTCTATGGGCTGACGGAAACGACCGCGATCTGCACGCTCGACGATCCGTACGATTTCGAGCCGGGACGCGTGGGCCGCGCCATTCCGGATGTCGAGATGAGACGCGCCGAATCCGGCGAGATTCTGGTGCGCGGACCCAACGTGTTTGCCGAATATTGGGGCAAGGCGGCCGAGACGGCCGATGCGCTGAAGGACGGATGGTTCCATACGGGCGATCAAGGCGAGCCGGACGCGCGCGGCAATTGGAAAATCACCGGGCGGCTGAAAAATTTGATCATCCTGAATTCCGGGCACAATATTCCGCCCGAGCCCATCGAGCAGGCGCTCGCGGCCGCGGTGCCGGAAGCGCAGCACGTGATCCTGATCGGCAACCAGCGGAGCTTTCTGGCGGCGCTCGTAGCCGTTCCGGCGGCGAACGGCGCGGGCAGGGATCGCGTTCAATCGGCCATCACAGCGCTCAACGCGGGCCTGCCGCATTACAAGCAGATTCGCGCGTTCCACGTGATCCCGCAGCCGCTCACGCCTGAAAGCGGCCTGCTGACGGCAATGGGGAAGATAAGGCGCGAGGCGGTGATGGCACATTTCGCAGCGGACATTGAACGGCTCTACCGGAGCAAGTCCGGATGAAAAGCTTTCAAGGCGGCGCGATTTCCTGGAAGGCTGCGGATGGCGTGATCGAATTGACGCTCGATCATGCGCCGTGCAACGAAATTGGATCGGTAACGCTCGAGGAGCTCGAGCGATTCGCCGAGGCGATGGGCGCGATCGAGCACGAATGTCACGCGCTGATCATTTCCAGCAGCCGCAAGGAGGGCTTCTGCGCGGGCGCTGATCTTCGCGAGCTGTACCGCCGCGGCCAATCGCTGGCGCCGGGGGCGCGAGTGGCGCAGGTGCGCGATTTCCTCGAGCGCATTCATGGCGTGCTCAACCGGCTGGACGCATCGCCGCTCACCACAATTGCCGCCGTGCATGGCGTCACCTTCGGCGGCGGCTTCGAGCTCGCGCTCGCCTGCGATCTGATCATCGCGGACAAAATGGCGCGCTTCTGCTTTCCCGAGTTGCGACTCGGGCTGATTCCAGGATTCGGCGGCATTCCGCGATTGAAGCGCGATCTGGGCAATGGCGTCGTCCGCGATCTGCTGCTGACCGGCCGCAGCATCAACGCCGCGAAGGCACAAACGGCGGGCCTCGTGAGCCAGGTGGTTGCCGAAGGCGACGCCCTGCGAGTGGCGCGCACCACGGCATCGCAATTGAAAAAATTCGATCGCGAGGCGGCCGCAACAGCCAAGCGCTTCATCAAGCCGATTCCGCGCGAGGAACTGCGTCGCGAGATTGATCTCTTCTGCGAGCTCTTTGCGCGGCCCGCGGTCGAGGCTGGCCTGCGCAAATTCGTTGAAAGCACGGACGCGCTGCCCTATCTACCTTAGCTGCCTTAGCGGCGCTGCCGTTCAAGATCGGCCCGCCTGCCTGCCGAAGATCAGCCGACTTATGGCAAGATAACTCCCGTGAGCACGCTCGAAGAGACCACCGAACAGATTCTGCAACTCGCTTCCGGGCACTTCCATGTGCCGCGAGAGCAGCTGCGCCCCGAGGACGATTTCTTCAAGACGCTCGGCATTAACAGCCTGCAAGCGCTCGATCTGCTGACGCACATCGAGCAGCATTTCCGGATCGAACTGCCGGATTACGAGCTGCAAGGCGTGAGCGATTTCCGCACGCTCGCCGAACGCATTCAGTCGCGCCTCTGATGCTCGATCTCGGCAAATATAGCTGCCTAGGCGAGGCGCTCCGGGCCGCCATCGAACGCTGGCCGCGCGAAATCTGCTTGATTGAATCCGACCGTGAGCGCGAAAACACGCGGCTCACCTACCGCGAATTCAGCGAACGCGCACTGTCGCTTGCTCGCGCGCTGCAGGACGCCGGCCTACAGCCCGGCTCGCGCGCCGCCATCATCATGACGAACCAATCGAAATGGCTCGTCACCGCGTACGCCGTCTTTTATGCGGGCGGCGTGCTCGTGCCGCTCGACTACAAGCTCAGTGCCGAGGAGCAAGCCAAGCTGCTCGCGCACTCGAAGGCCGAATTCGTCATCACGGAATTTCATCTGTGGCGCGCACTCGCGCAATCGGGATGCTTTAAGACGCTAAACCGGAAGCCGCTCGCCATCGTAACCGAAGCGCCGCAGGGAGCCGATCTGACAGGCGCCGTGCGTTGGGAGGAATTTCGCGGCTCGGGCGAGCCTGCGTTTATCAATCGCGCGCGGCAGGATCCCGCCTGCATCGTTTATTCGTCGGGCACGGGCGGGCGGCCCAAGGGCTGCGTGCTGACGCATGAAAATTATCTCGAGCAGTGCGCGATTCTGGCGTCGCTCTATCCCTTCTGGCCCGGCGTTCGCTACCTGAGCATCCTGCCAACCAATCACGCGATTGACTTCATGGTGGGATTCATCGGCCCGTTCGTCTGCGGCGCAACGGTGGTGCATCTGCGCACGCTTCGCCCGGAGTATATTCGCGACGCATTCACGCGCTACCAGATTGCATACATGGCCCTTGTGCCCATGCTGCTGAAAAATCTGGAACGCGGCTTGCGCGAACGATTCGCGGCGCTGCCCCCGCGACGGCGTGCGATTCTGAACGCCCTGATCGCCACGAATCGCGCGTTAACGCGCAGACGCCCGCTTCTGCGGCTTAGCCGGCTGCTGCTGCGGCAGGTTCACGCGGCGTTCGGCGGCAAGCTCCGCGCGCTCTTTGTTGGCGGTGCGTTCACCGAGCCTGCCACCCTGCGCTTCTTCTACGATCTGGGCATTCCGGTGGCCAATGGCTACGGTTGCACGGAGGCCGGTACCACGATCACGCTCAACGACCTGCGTCCTTTTCGCGCGGACACCGTCGGCAAGCCGCTGCCTGGGATGGAAGTGCGCGTCGTCAATTCGGATGCGGAAGGAATCGGCGAAGTGGCCGTCCGCGGCAAGACGGTGATGTCCCGCTATTTAGATGATCCCGAAATGACCGCCGAAACCATCGCGGGCGGCTGGCTTTTTACCGGCGACCTGGGGCGCATGGATTCCGATGGCCACCTGCAACTTTTCGGCCGTAAAAAGAATATGATCGTCACCGAGGAAGGCAAGAACGTCTATCCGGAGGATATCGAAGCGGCGTTCGAGGGGTTGCCGGTGAAGGAATTCTGCGTGTTCGCGGCGAATTATCTGTGGCCCGCGCGAACGATGCTCGGCGAAAAGCTAATTCTCGTGGTGCATCCGAATGAGGCGGCGCTCACCCATGAAATCGCCGCACAAATTGGCGAACGCAATCGCCGCCTGGTGAACTATAAGCGCGTGAGCAGCTATCTCCCGTGGGACCGCGATTTCCCGCACACGGCTTCGCTGAAGATCAAGCGCGGCGAACTCGCGGAGCAGATTCGAGCCGCGGCGGCGCGGGATTCCGTGGTGGCGTTATAATTCGCGCGGCCAAGTCGCCGAGGGTGCGGCGGTGAAGCGAAGTTTCCTCGCGATCGTAAATCCCGCAGCGGGCGGCGGACGGTGCGGCGAGCTTTCCGCGACGGCGCTCGACCGTGTCCGCAGCTCGGGCATTGCGCTCGAAGTTGCGCGGACGACTCGCGCCGCCGAAGCCACCGAAATCGCCCGCGACGCCTATTCCCGAGGCGTTCGCAATTTCCTCGCCGTCGGCGGCGACGGCACGTCCCATGAAATCATCAACGGCCTCTTCCCGCGCGCCCAGGTCGACGGCAGACCTTCGCTCGGATTCCTTCCGCTCGGCACCGGCAACTCCTTCTTGCGCGACTTCACCCCGCACGCGGCCGACGACACGATCGCGGCGCTGCAAACCGATCGCCGCCGCGCGTGCGACGTGATTCGCCTGCGCCACGCCGCCGGCGAAATCCACTTCATCAACACTCTGAATTTAGGATTTGCGGCCGATGCAGGCGAAGTCGCCAACCGGCGCTTCAAGCGCCTGGGCCAAGCCGGTTATGTTGCCGGCGTGCTTGCTCGGCTTGCTGGATTGCGCCATCGCGCGTTTCCGCATCGCCTCGATCGCGGCGAATGGGACCGCCGTCCGTGCCTCTTTCTCGCTTTCGGCAACACGAAGTTTACCGGTGGAAAAATGATGATCACGCCCGGCGCCGATGCCGCCGATGGCAAAATCGAGTACGTTCGCTGGGCGCCGATTGGACGTGCGCGCCTGCTGTGGAATTTCCCGCGGCTATTTACCGGCAGCCACGTGCATCATCCGCTTGCCACCAGCGGCCGCGCCGAGCGAGTGGAATTCGATCTTAATGGCCCCGTGAACGTGATCGTGGATGGCGAAGTCCTGCGCCTGGAATGCCGTTCGCTCGATATTCTTCCGGCGGCACTGGACGTGGTGATATGAAAAAAGCCTGGCTCACAACGCGCTCTCTGCTCCTTTGGGCCGCGAGCGGCCTGCACTTCGCCGCTGTCGGCGGGTTTCTGATACTGCTCGGAGCCGTCGTGGACCCGCGCAAGAACGATTGGCCGCAGCGCGTGTTTTTTCGCAATATTCTAAGAATCGCGGGCGTGCGCTTCGAGGTGCGCCGCTCGCCGGGTTTCGACCCGCGCCGCACAAGCATTTTCGTGTGCAATCACGTAAACATCTTCGATCCCTTTGTGGTCTACTCCGCGATTCCGCAGTTCGTCCGCGGCTTCGAGTTGCAATCGCACTTCAAAGTTCCGGTTTATGGCTGGATGATGGGCCGCTTCGGAAATATTCCCGTGCCGAACCCGCCCGGCCGTGATGGCCTTGAGGAAATGAGCCGCCGCGCCCGGGCCGCGCTCGATTCCGGCGTCAGCCTGATCGCTTTCGCGGAGGGCTCGCGCACGCGCACCGGCCACGTGAAGCCGTTCAAGAAGGGAATCTTCAGCCTGGCGAAGCGCTTCGGCGCGCCCATCGTCCCGATGAGCATCGTGGGATCGTACGAATTCTTTCGCACGGGCCACTGGATGCTTCATCCCGGCAAAATCACCGTCTACTTGCACGATACGATTTCGGCCGCGGAGGTCGTGCAGACGGACGCGGACGCCCTGCGCGATAAAGTACGCGAAATCGTGTCTCGACCCGTTGAGGATTCGCTGCCGAAGGAAGGCGAACTTCAGCGTGTATCCAGCGCCTGAGAGGACTTCACTTCCGGCAAGACGCGTCCCGCCCGCAATTCCTGCCAGGTGTACACCACCCGGTGAATCACCGTCAGGGTCGAAATCGTGGCGATCACCCATAGCACTTGCGCGATCCGGCTGAAGAACCCGCCGATAATCAGCAGCACCAGCCGCTCCGGCCGCTCCATGAATCCCACCTTGCACGACGGGATCAACGATTCGGCGCGCGCGCGCGAGTAGCTCACCATGAACGAACTCGCCATCGCCACCGCCGCAAGCGCCATATAAAAGGGCCGCTTATCCAGCGTGTAATAGACGACCAGCCCGATATAAAGCGCCAAATCGGAGTAGCGATCGAGCGTCGAATCCAGAAACGCGCCAAAGGCCGTCACGCGGCCGATCCGGCGCGCCACTTGCCCGTCCGCCATGTCCAGAAAACCCGCCAGGACCAGCACCAGGGCCGCCCGGCGGAATTGCCCCATCGCAAAAAGCGCCGCCGCCCACGAATTCACCGCCAGCCCCAGGAACGTGAAGGTGTTCGGGCTCAGCCGCGTGGCCACCAGCAGCGTCACCAGCCGCTGCAGCAGCCATCCCGCGCCCGTCCCGATCCAGTGGGTGACCGGGCGCACCACTTTTCGCAAATCGCGCGGAGAATCGCTCATCGGCTCAACTATACAACGAAAAAATGAAAGATAAGGTTCCGGCAGCGGCACTCCGTGCCACGGCGTTCACGGATGGTGCCCGGGGTGGGGGTCGAACCCACACGACGCGTAAGCGTCAGGGGATTTTAAGTCCCCCGCGTATGCCATTCCGCCACCCGGGCCGCGCTGGGGATAGATGCTTGGAACAGAAAGGTTAGCACGCCGCCCGCCCTATTTTCGCGAGAGAATCGCGCTCGAAGCCGCCGGGGGCAGGGGCCGCAGCTCATTCGACGCAAACCCCGCCGCGCGCAGCATCGCGTCGAATTCCGCGAACGTGTATGCCTGGCCGCCGGCGGTGAGCTCGAGCATCAGCAAGCTGAACCCGCCGGCGAAAGGGGGCGAGACGCGATCGGGATTCGGCACGAACTCGACCGTCACTGCGCGTCCGCCGGGTTTCAGCGCGGCGTGAACCTTGCGCATAAAAGCTTCAATCGCCGGCGAATCGCAGTGGTGCAGGAAATTCGTCACCAGGATCAGATCGTAGCCAGAGCCAAAATCCGTGGTGAAAGCATCGCCGGGAATCGAATGATGCCGCGCGGCGACGCCCGCCTTCTCCGCATTTTCCCGCGCCACGGCCAGCACCGCGGGCCAATCCACCGCGTAAATTTCAGCCTTCGGATTCCGCCGCGCCAGCGCGACCCCGAAGAGTCCGTGCCCGGCGGCGATATCCAGCACCTTGCCGTTCGCGCCGTCTTCGGCGCCCACCACTCCCGCCAGCGCCTCCGCCACCCCGCCCTGCAGCGGCGCCATCGAACGCGCAAACTCCACCCAGATCGGATGCTCGGGCTCGAATGCCCCCTGGCGTCCGAGCACGGTGCCTCCCTTGCGCACCGCGTCCGGCAGCGACCGCGCCGCATCCATCATCAGCGGCGACGCTATAAAATTTGCCGCCGACCCCATGTACGCCGGCGAACGCCGGTCGAGAAACGCCGCGGATTCCGCCGCCAGCGCGTAGCGATCCCCGCTCTTCACCAGAAACTCGTGTACCACCAAAAAATCGCACAGGATTCGCGCCCCGCGCTCGGAGGTGCGGCACCGGGCAGCGATGGCCGCTGCATCGGCGGCGCCTTCGCCAATCGCGGTGAAGATCTCCAGCTCAATTCCCGCCTTCAGCGCCCCTGTCACCTGAAACGAGCCAAGCGCCATCATAATTTTTTCCGGCGTAGGACGTCGATTAGGAGTGCTCACGAATTTGTCCTCCCTGAAATTAAAAGCAAAATAAAAATGGCCGGTAACCGCGCCGGCGCTGCGATCCCTTCCGCTTTTCTGTTTTCCAGTTTATACGCCCTGCACCATTTCCGCTACGGCCAGTCGGTCGCTCGCGCCCACGCGCTGCAAGATGCGGTGAATGTGATTCTTTACGGTCTGCTCGGAAAGATTCAGGCAGGACGCGATCTCTTTATTCGTGAATCCCTGGGCGATCAGCGGCACCAGCTGTTGTTCGCGGCGCGTCAGGCCCGTCTGCGCCTTTGAACGCAGGAGCGGCGCACCCGGCCGGCTGCTCGCCACATATTTGAAAAGCGCCCTGCAGAGATGCGGCGGGCATACAGCCTCATCCGCCGCCACACCGCGCACCGCCGCAAGGATGTCCTCGGCCGAAGCCGTCTGCAGCACGTAACCCACTGCGCCCGCGCGCACCCATTCGAGGAACGTCGACTCGCTATCCAGCATATCAATCACGACGATTTTTGCGTGCGGCGCGGCCTGCGCGATTTCCTGCACCAGCGCGAGATCGGACGCATTTCCGCACACGGGATCAATCACCAGCACCGCCGCACCGCTTCGTTGCACTTGCTCCAGCGCGGCTGGGGAAAGCGGCGCTGCCCCCGCCACGCAGATATTTTTCGATTTGATCACCCGGCCCAGCGCCTCCCGGAACAGCCGGTTATCCGCTAATACGAAAACGTTAAGTCTTGCTTCCACGAACTCCACCCTCCTTCCGAATTCGCAGCCAAGCGATGCCCCGCGCGCGGAAAGCCCGAGTATAGGGAACCGCGGGAGGCAGGGTCAATGAAAAGCAAGCCATGTACTGGAATTTATAACGTTTTTTACAGAAGTTTTCCCGCCGCGTTACACCGGCGAGACTTTTATACTCTCTACAGCCCAGCGGAGTTCCTGGTGCCTTCCGATTCGAAACGCACAAGCCGCCGCTCCGCGCATGGCAGCGTGCGCATCGGCGTATCCGGCTGGCGCTATAAGGGCTGGCGTGGCGTGTTTTATCCTCGGAAGCTGCCGCAACCGCGCGAGCTTTCCTATCTCGCCTCGATTTTCCCTTCGGTCGAAATCAATGGCACGTTTTATTCGCTGCAGCGCCCGGAAAGCTTTGCGCGCTGGGCCGCGGCCACGCCCGCCGATTTCGTCTTCGCCGTAAAGGGTCCGCGCTACATCACTCATCTGCGCCGCCTCAAGGACATCGAAGCACCGCTCGCGAATTTTTTCGCCTCCGGGATACTGCGCCTCGGTTCAAAGCTGGGCCCGATCTTGTTGCAATTCCCGCCTAACTTCCGCTTCGATCCCGAGCGCATCGAAGCATTTTTTGCGCTGCTGCCCCACGACACGGAATCGGCCGCTGCCCTCGCCCGGCGCCGCAGACCAAAAAATCAATCGGCAATAAAGCGAAACGCGCGCGCAGTACCTGCGTACCAGAACTAAATGAATCGGCCGGGCTATAGGCGCATGCGGCTTTCCCGGGCACGATGGATGCGGACTCGGGGCTATTTGCGGTGCCGGGCACAAGCCAAGCGGGGCGACCTGCGCGGCGGCCGGGCGGCTCGAAGCGCCTCGAACGTCTGCACCTCCATTACCCCCATGCCACGAGCGGCCGGCACCCCCACCGGCCGCTCACTATTTCCGTCGCCATTGCGCTCAGCGAAGCAGGTCTTCCAGCTGAACCTTTGCGTCCGTCTTTTCGTCGCGATATTTCACGATTACAGGCGTATAGAGCGAAAGATTCCATTCCTTGCCGCGCCCGTGCGAAATGGCGCGCGACCCGGCCACAACCACAGCCGCTTCGGGAATCGCCAGCGGCGCCGAATCGCTCGCGGCGTGAATCGCGCCCGTGATAAGGTCATAGACTGGCGTCGAGCGATTCAGAATCGTGCCGGTGCCGAGCACCGCGCGCCGCTTCACGATGGTTCCCTCATACACGCCGCAATTGCCGCCTACCAGCACTTCGTCCTCGATAATCACCGGCATCGCGCCGACCGGCTCGAGCACCCCACCGATCTGCGCCGCGGCGGAAATGTGGCACTTGCGCCCAATCTGCGCGCAGCTTCCCACCAACGCGTGCGAGTCCACCAGAGTCCCCTCGCCCACCCACGCGCCCACATTGATATACATGGGCGGCATGCACGTCACGCCGCGCCCGACGTAGCACCCATCGCGAATGCTCGAACCGCCGGGGACGATCCGCACGCCGGCGTCGGCCGTGAACTGCTTCACTCGGTAGGTGGACTTATCAAAGAAAGGCTGGCGCGCGGAGTCCACGGACATATCTACAATCGCACCCATGCGGAAACCGACCAGAATGCCTTTTTTAACCCAGGCATTCACGCGCCATCCGGTCGGCGACGCGGCGTCGGGCTCAGCCGCGCGGATCGCGCCGGAATTCAGCGCGGTTTTGAATTCGTCGAAGAGGCTGCGGTGCGCATCCGTATAAGCGTCCGGGGCGGAATCGAACAGCCGCTCGATTTCAGTTTGCAGCATAGACTTGGCGGATCAGACCCGCTCCTTCGAGCGCGCCGCGAATTTTCGCCAGACTTTCCGGCCTGGGCGGCACCAGCGGCAGCCTCCACACCGGCTCCAGAAGTCCCATCAGCGCCAGCGCGGCCTTCACCGGCCCCGGATTCGTCTCCACGAAGTTGACCTCCATCACCCGGAAATACTGATGCTGCAGCTCGCGCGCGGCGGCGAAATCGTTTGCCAGGCAGAGCTGCGCCAGCCGCGCCATTTCCGCCGGAATTTCATTCGACGCCACCGAAATAATCCCGCGCCCGCCCAGCGCCATCAGCGGCAGCGTCACGGCATCGTCGCCCGATAGCACGGCAAAATCCTCCGGCACGCTTTCCAGCAACACCGCCATCTGCGAAATATTTCCGGAGGCTTCCTTCACGCCCACGATGTTCTCGACCTCGGCCAGCCGCTTCACCGTCGCGGGTTCGATGTTCACTCCCGTGCGTCCCGGAATGTTGTAGAGCACGATGGGCAGCGACACCGACGACGCAATCGCGCAATAGTGCTGATAGAGGCCCTCCTGCGTGGGCTTGTTGTAGTACGGGCACACGGAGAGAATGCCGTCCACGCCGATCGCCTGCACCTCGCGAGACAGCGCGATCACCGCCGACGTGTTGTATCCGCCCGCGCCGGCCAGCACCGGAACTCGCCCGCGCGCTTCTTCCACAGTGACCTCCACGATCCGCAGTTGTTCCTCGTGCGTCAGCGTGGGGCTTTCCCCCGTGGTGCCGCAGGGAACCAGAAAATGAATCCCCGCTTCCACCTGCCGGCGGACGAGCCTCCGCATCGCCGCCTCGTCCAGCGACTGATCCTGCCGAAACGGTGTCACCAGGGCCGTGCCGCATCCCGTAAACATTGGCGCTTCTCCTTCGCGAACAATGCGCCCGCACCGCACGCCATCGCCCGCGCCTTCCCATCCGATTCAATCCGCCTTGCTCAATCCAGCTTCCCTGCAATCTCGCGAAAATCGAAAAATCCCTTTTTGCCCGCGATCCAACGCGCCGCCCGCAACGCGCCCCGCGCGAAGCCTTCGCGGCTTCGCGACGTGTGCCGCAGCGTGATCGTATCCGCCGGCGAATCGAAGCCGATCTCGTGCGTTCCCGGATGCGCCCCGCCGCGATTGCTGCTGGCGCTGATCGGCCGCGTGTAGCCCGCCGCCTTCATCGTCTCCATCAACGAGAGCAGCGTGCCCGAAGGCGCGTCCTTCTTCGACGCGTGATGAATCTCCCACGCCCACGCGCCATAATCCGCATCGCGTGCCACGATCCGCGCCGCCTCCGCCACGATCTGGCTGAAAATGTACGCGCCCACCGAAAAATTCGGCCCCCATACGAGCCCTGTCCCGCACCGCTCCACAATCGCCCGCATCGCCTGCAAATGTTCGAACCAGCCCGTGGTACCCACCACCGTGTTCACGCCCAGCCGCGCCAGCCGCTCGATATTCTCTGGCGCCGATTCCGGCGTCGAAAATTCCAGCGCCACATTCACATCCGCGAAATTCGCCGGCGTCAGCCCCTCGAACCGCGCGTTGTTGTCTATATCGAACCGCTGCGTCACCGCGAACCCGTACCCGGGCGCAAGCTGCTCGATCAGCCGCCCCATTTTCCCGTAGCCGATAATCGCCAGGTTCATCGCAGCCTCACGCGGCCACCAATTGCCGCACGATCCTCGTATAGATTTCCACGGCGTCCAGCAGCTCCCGCTTCCCCACGCGCTCTTCCGGCGTATGCGCCACGCGAATGCTGCCCGGCCCGATCAGCAGCGGCTTGCCCCAGGCGCCGCGAAACACCGGCACGTCCGTCGTAAACGAAACCACCGTCGAGGCCAGCCCATCCACCTGCTCGAAGCGCACCGCCGGTATGCACAGCACCTCGCGCAATTCCGCCCTCCCGCCCACCGCCGCGCGGAAGGATTCTCGGATGCGCGCCGGATCCTCCACCAGCCGCACCAGGATTTCGGCGCGCGCCGCATCCGCGATCACGTTGGGCGCTCGCCCCCCGGAAATCGTCCCGATATTCATCGTACTCGCCCCGAGTTGCGGATCGCGCGGCAGCGGAATTTTTCGTACCGCCTCCAGCGCATCCAGCAGCTTCTCGATCGCCGATTCGCCCAGCTCCGGATACGCCGAATGCGCCATCCGCCCTGGGGCCGAAAGCTCAAACCGCAGCGCACCCTTCGACGCGAGCGCCAGCTTGTTCTCGGTCGGCTCGCCATTCACGATGAACCGCGAGCCTCGCGGCGTCGCAGCCGCGGCACGCGCCCCGGCGCTATCCCGCTCCTCGCCCGCGACGAACAGCAGCCCGAAATTCGTCACTCCTTCGGAGAGCAATTTCTCTGCCGCCGCCACCATCGCCGCGATAATGCCCTTCGCGTCGCACGACCCGCGCCCCCAAATCCAATCCTCATCCTCGCGCGACGAAAAAAACGGTGGAACCGTGTCTATGTGCGTTGAAAGCGTCACCGCGGGCGTGCCCCAACTGGCGAACACATTAAATCGCTCGCCCTCGACGGCCATCCGCTCGGCCCGCCCGCCGTGCAGGGCAGCCAGCCGCCCCACAAAATCCAGCAGATAGCTGCCCACGCGCGCTTCGCCGCCGCTGATGGACTCGATATCCACGAGCGCCCGCGTCAATTCGAACACATTCACCATTGGTTGTGTCTCGGTGGGAGCGAAAGAGGAAGGAAGGAGCCGCGAAGGACCGGCCGGGGCTTCACTCCTCGATAGCGCTCCATCCCGGCGCGCCTCACAATCGGCAACCCGGGATGACAGTGGACCGGCCTTCCAGCCTGTCCCCCAACCGTTCCGCTAGGCAGCCTTCGGAACGATTTCGGCGGAGTCGAAATACTGCGCCCCTTTCGCCCGCGCCTCCGATGCTCCTCGGAGTTTCGGCCCGGGCTACTCCTGGCCTCCGCACCTCTACCAAGAAAGCAGCAGTCTATCGAACGCCCCAAGCCGAAGTCAAGGAAAGCCGCCGCCATCGTTTTATCCTCACCAGGGCTTCTGAGCTACTCTGTGGACCATCATGAACGTGCGCCGCTATCGCCCGGACGACGTGGCCTCCATTGCCCGGGTTTTCACGGAATCGGTCCGTCTTACCAGCGCGAACGACTACTCAACGGAACAAATCGCGGCGTGGGCGCCCGATCCGCCCAACCTCGAAGATTAGCGTAAACTTCTAGGGAGTCTCAGCGTACGCGTGGCCGAGAGCGAATCTCAGATCGCTGGTTTTGTCACCTTCGATCCCAATGGCCATCTCGACTGCCTTTATGTGCTCCGCTACTTTCAAAGGCAGGGCGTAGCCGCGGCCCTGTGCCGCCGCATGGAACACGAGTGGCTCGCGCGTGGCGTCCGCCGAGTTTTCACTGAAGCCAGCATTACCGCGCGCCCATTCTTCGAATCTGTCGGTTTCCGAGTGATCGCGCTACAAGCTATCGAGTGTCGGGGCATTCTGCTTCGGAACTATCAAATGGAGAAATTCTCGGACGAAATCAGAGGCTGATACTGCCGCGGAAATCCTAGGGCGAACCCACCGCGCCGATCGCTACTTCGTCGCCACCGCCGCCCGCTGCAGCCGCTCCCCAAGCGCCTGATGCTGGCGCCGAATCAGCGCCGGCAGGGTATCGCCGAACTTCTCGAGGAATTTAGCCGACGCGGCCTCTTCTTCACTCCATCGCCCCGAATCCACGCGCAGGAGTTCGTCCAGGTTGCCGCGCGGAATTTCCAACCCCTCGAGGTCCAGCGACGCGGGCGTCGGTACGTTCCCGATCGGCGTCTCGGTAGCGGCGGCGCGCCCCGCCATGCGATCGAGCATCCACTTCAGGACGCGGACGTTCTCGCCATACCCCGGCCACAGGAATTTTCCGTCGGCCCCGCGGCGAAACCAGTTCACGTGATAAATCCGCGGAGGATTCTTCATGCGCGTTCCCATCTCCAGCCAGTGCGCGAAATAATCCGCCATGTTGTAGCCGCAGAAAGGCAGCATCGCCATGGGATCGCGCCGCGTCACGCCCACCGCGCCCGTCGCCGCCGCCGTCGTCTCCGAAGCCATCGTCGCGCCCACAAACACCCCGTGCTGCCAGTCGAACGCCTCGTAGACCAGCGGCGCCAGATGCGCCCTTCGCCCGCCGAAGATCAGCGCCGAAATCGGCACGCCCTCCGGATCCTCCCAGTGCGATGAAATCGAGGACGATTGCCGCGCAGGCACGGTGTACCGCGAGTTCGGATGCGCCGCCGCCCCTTGCCCCGCCCTCCACGCCTCGCCTTTCCAATTCGTCAGCCCCTCGGAAGGCGCGCCGTCCATGCCTTCCCACCAAGGCTCCTGCTCGCACGTCAGCGCCACGTTCGTAAAAATCGAATTTCGGTGCAGCGCCTCCAGCACGTTTGGGTTCGTCTTGATGTTTGTCCCCGGCGCGACGCCGAAAAATCCCGCCTCCGGATTGATCGCCCGCAGCGTGCCGTCGGCGGCGATGTGCATCCAGGCGATGTCGTCGCCCACCGTCCACACGCGATACCCGCGATTCGCCAGCGCCGAAACCATCATCGCCAGGTTCGTCTTCCCGCAGGCGCTCGGAAACGCCGCGGCCATATACGTCACTTTCCCAGACGGATCCTCCAGCCCCAGGATCAGCATGTGCTCCGCCATCCAGCCGCCGTCCCGCGCCATCCGGCTCGCAATCCGCAGCGCGAAGCACTTCTTGCCCAGCAGCGCGTTCCCGCCATACCCCGAGCCCACGCTCCAGATCAGCTTTTCCTCGGGAAAATGCAGCACGAACCGCCTGGCCGGGTCGAGGTCCCCCAGCGAATGCAGCCCAGGCACGAAATCGTCTGAGCCGCCCAGCCGATCGAACGCCGCCTTACCCATCCGCGACATAATCCTCATGCTCGCGGCCACATAAGCGCTATCGGTGATCTCGGCGCCCACCTTGCTATACGGTGATTTCGCCGGCCCCAAAATGTAGGGCACCACGTACATTGTCCGGCCCTTCATCGCACCCTCGAAGAGCGGCCGTATCTTCTCCTTGGCCGCTTCCGGCGACATCCAATTGTTCGTTGGCCCGGCATCCTCTTTCCGCCGGCTGCAGATGAATGTCACGCCCTCGGTGCGCGCCACGTCGTTCGGATTGCTGCGATGCAGGTAACAATTGGGGAAGGTGGTCTGGTTCAGTTCAAGGAAGGTGCCATCGGCCAGCATTGTCGCCGCCAGGCGCTCATATTCCGCCTCCGACCCGTCGCACCACACAATTTTAGCTGGATTCGTCAGCCGGGCGGATTCCTCAACCCATGCTTCCAATGGCGTGGACACTCACCCTCCCAGGATGCTCGCGCGGGGAACAGAGACGGATGGACCGAACGCGCTTTGGACTTTCCCGATACGGCAGCTCAACCGAATACTTTATACAAAAAAATTCTAGACCGCGCTACGCCCAAAATCAAGGAATCGTGCATACCCGGAGCCGTCCGCGTTCCTCACGGGCACTGGCGGTTGCGGCTTGAATTTCCTGCTGTGGCCCTTTGCCCTGATCGCTATATGCGGCCGCCGTCAACAGACGGACAATTCAAACCCACTCGCCGCCGTCGGCGCGGCAACCGTTTTGCCCAGTGCTATACTTGCCCGCCGTGTACGCCCAAAAACTCCGCGCCGAAATTATCGTCGGGGAGGACCGCCGTCCCGCCCCGCTCGATTGGCTCGATAGCTTCTGCATGAGGAATTTCACCGGCTCGGCGGAATTTGACGACACGCTTCCCACCGCCGACGGCTTGCTCGAAGCCGGCCTTTCCGTTGACCCCGCGCGCCTCGCCGCTGCCATGAGCGATTGGTTCACCCAGCGCGGCAAGGGGGGCGGCCATCCTGTCGTGGTCGAATTGCGCCCCGCCGGCGAATCCCTCCAGGCCTGAGCCATGCCGCACGACGAGACGCGCGACTGCACCCGCTACTGCGAAGTTGCGCTGCCCGTTCCGCTCCGTTCCACCTTCACCTATGCCCTGCCCGCCGCGCACAATGGCACGCCCATCGCCGGTCATCGCGTACTGGTCCCTTTCCGCAATCGCTCGATGATCGGTGTAGCCGTTTCCGAATCCGCCCCGCGCGAGGACGCCGCCTTTCCCCGCGAAAACGCGAAGCAAATCACCGCCGTAATGGACGCGCTGCCCGCCCTCCCTCCGAAGCTTCTCGATCTCGGCTGCTGGATTGGCCGCTATTACCTCGCGCCCGTCGGCGAGGTGTTTCGCGCCATGCTTCCGCCGGAAATCGAGCTGCGGCGCGAACGCGCCTACGTATTGACTCACGCCGGCCGCGCCTATCTCCGCGAGCTTGCCGCCGGCCTGCCTAATGGCGAAGAAAACACCGGCGCCGAATCCGCCGAACTCGCCCTTCTTTCGCGCATCGAAGCCGATGCCAAGCCGCTCTCCGCCGTTCGCCTCCGCCGTTCGCCAGGCGCTCCCGCCACGGCCGAAGCCCTCGTCCGCCGCGGCCTCCTCGCGCTGCACGATGGTCTGCGCCACCGCAAATCGCGCGCCCAAAAAATCGTCGCTTGGAACCCGGCGAACGCCGAGCCTGCCCGCGATTCGAAGGAAGAAGTGATCCGCGAAATCCTCACCGCCACTCGCGGCCCCTTGCCTCTTTCGGTGCTCATCGAACGAAGCGGCGCCTCCCGCGCCGTCGTCGAGCGCCTTGAAAAATCCGGCCGACTGCTCGCCTGGGAAGAGCCGCTCACCCTTGGCGAAGATCCCTGGGACTCCGGCTTCATTCCTCCCGCCAATATCCTCAACGCCGAGCAGAATCGCGCCCTCGCCGAAATCTGGCGTTGGACCCTTGCCGGCGAATTCACCGCCGGCCTGCTTCACGGCGTCACCGGCAGCGGCAAGACGGAAGTCTATCTCGGCGCGATCGAAGCGGCGCGATCGCGCGGCAGGACGGCCCTGCTCCTCGTCCCTGAAATCGCGCTCACGCTCTGGCTCGGCCGCCTGGTCCGCGCGCGCTTCGGCGAATCCGTCGCCGTGCTGCACAGCGCCCTGCCCGACGCCGAACGCGCGCGCGAATGGTGGCGCGTCCGCCGCGGCGAAGCCCAGATCGTCGTCGGCACGCGCTCCGCCGTCTTCGCACCGCTCGAAAATCTCGGCTTGATTATCGTGGACGAGGAGCAGGAATCCAGTTACAAGCAGGAGGAAACCCCGCGCTACCATGGCCGCGATACGGCCGTCTATCGCGCGCGCATCGAACGAGCGGTGGTCCTGCTCGGCTCAGCCACGCCCTCGCTCGAAACCGCCCACAACGCCCGCTCCGAAAAATATCGGCTTCTCGAATTGACCGAGCGAGTCGCCCATCGTCCCCTCGCCGCGGTCCGCATCGTTGACCTGCGCGAGGAGTTTCGCCGCCTCCACAAGTCCGCGCCCATTTCCGAATCCCTGCGCGCCGCCATCGCCTTGCGCCTCGCGGAAGGCACGCAAACCATGGTCCTCATTAATCGCCGCGGCTATTCCTGGTCGCAGCTTTGCCGCGGCTGCGGCTCTGTCGTGCAGTGCGAAAATTGCAGCATCGCGCTTACCTACCACAAAAATCGCCAGCGCCTCGAATGCCACTATTGCGGGTACGCCCTGCGCCCCCCGAAGCAGTGCCCGAAATGCCGCGCCGAATATATGTATTTCGTCGGTGACGGCGCCGAGCGTGTCGAAGAATACCTGCGCGAAGAGTTTCCCCGCGCGCGCATCGCGCGCCTGGATCGCGATACGGTTCGCACCAAGCGCGCTTATCAGCGTGTTCTCGGCGCGTTTGCCGCGGGCGAGCTGGACATTCTGGTCGGTACCCAAATGGTCGCAAAGGGCCACGATTTTCAGCGCGTCACGCTGGTGGGCGTCGTTGCCGCCGATTTAGCCCTCGGCCGCCCCGATTTCCGCGCCGCCGAACGCACCTTCCAGTTGCTCACGCAGGTCGCCGGGCGCGCCGGCCGCGGCGAACTGGCCGGCGAAGTCCTCGTCGAGACCTATTATCCCGAGCACTACGCCATCGAATTCGCCGCGCGCCAGGATTACGCCGCCTTTTTCGAAAAAGAGGCCCACTTCCGCCGCATGTTGCATTACCCGCCCTTCACCGCGCTTGCCAGCGTGCTGGTCCGCGACCGCAAAATCGAGAACGCAATTCGCTGGTCCCGCGCCCTTGCCGCTTATTTCGCGCCCTTCGAGGCCCGCGGCATAAAAATTCTCGGCCCCGCCGCCGCTCCCCTCGCCCGCCTACGCCGCGAATATCGCTTTCAATTCGTGCTCAAATCCGTGCGCCGCGCCGCTCTCTCGCAGGCCCTCGCCGGCTCCCTCGATTTCTGCGCCTCCCACGAAATTCCCCAGTCCGCCGTCCTCGTGGACGTAGACCCAGCGAACCTCTCATAAGGTCCAGGAAGCCGGTTACTGATCGGTGCTGCTGACCAAGAATTTCTAAAGAGCCGGCTTGGTTTACTGTGATGAAAGTGAAGGCTTCGAATTCTCGATCCTCTGGATCGAACTGGAATAATCTGTCAGAAGAGCGTTCACCAGAGACTTGACTCTATCGGAGGATGGAATGCTCCTAATCGTTCGAGGCACTTCCCGGTAGATTTCGGCCTGTGCTGCCCATCTGCCCCACTCTACGGGCTTCTGACCAATACTTGGACTCGGTCCCAGCCTTGCTTGCTGCGCGTCCAAGGCGCTCAGCACCTGATCCATGGACTCCGATCCCGCTTGTGCTGCCTGGAAGAGACTTGCCGCGTATGAAAGCGCCTGCAGATGCGCTTTCCGCCTTTCTATGATCGCCGAAATCCAGGTCGGATCTCCCGCCGAAGAACCGTCTTCAAATACCACCGCCATAAGCGAAACCTCGGCAGGGCGCGTCACTCTGCCACTGATCCGATCAGGGATCACGACGAAGCTGCCGGTTTCATTCGGCCCGGGATTCAATGCAAGCTGTCTGGGAGAGGGGTGCGGAGAGTAGATACGATCCGCGAAATAGGCGCTTTCCCCCGTACGCCGGCCGTTTACCTCCGGCATGACCTCGCGGAACACACATGCTGTAATCGCCTCCGAGGACAAATTGTGTATGCTGAGTGTTAACCCGCCCGCGGTCGTCGTTATCAAGGATTCGTGTATCCTGGCGTCTTGGAAACTATGATCAGCGGTCGGGGCCTGTGCCGCTGCGCGAATGGCGCTCAGCGCAAGGAGACAAGTCAAAGCCGCTGTCGTTCTTTTTATCATCATCCGCGTTCCTCCTTCTTCTTCTCTTGTTCAGTGGCGAATCAACAACTGGCGCTGTATATCTCGCCGTCCGCCCCTCCATCGATCTCCGGGGCAGGATTCGGGGGCTCTTGGTTTGTAGGACACGCCGAGTTTGATGAACATTGCGCCGCGATCCAGTAGTACCCAACGGCATTAAAATTCACCTCCCAATCGTAGCCACCGTTCGTGTCGGGGCCGAGGGGTTGTGGAGGGTCCATCTCGTATGTCGCGTAGACCGTTTGCACGGTATTCGAGCTGCAATCGCAGGTATAGTAGGAAAAACCGCATGCGCCGTCGCCCTCCGCTGTTCCGATTTCATAAAACGGGCCGTACGGAGGCACGGCTACAGTGAAATCAAAATATGTGTCACACCCGATTGTATAAGTCCCGTCATTGCCAAACGTGGAGTCCTGTACGCAATTACCCCACGGATGGGGTGGTGAAGCGGAAAGGCATGGAGCGAAGAGGAAGGCTACACTCACGATCAGTGCCGCCAGATACCAAAATATGCCGGGCTGTGAAACGCGCATCGAAAACCCCCGGAGTTGAATCCTCCGCCGGACAGTACCCCCCCAAATCTATCTGTCAAGTAAATAATTAATATCCAGGGAACTGACTTTACAGGCCCTCTTACCGCGTCCAAACCGGCCAGGGCGTGAAGCACAAGATGAACATCGCAAGCGCCACCAGCGCCCACGCCCGCCGCGCCGGATCGAGCGGCTCCCACCGATCGAGCAGCGGCGGATGCCCCGTCCGCAGCGACAGCACCAGCAGCACCAGCCCCCAGAAAACCCAGCCGCCCCAGGAATACATCCCCAGCGCCGTCAGCCCCAGCGCCACCCCAATGGAAATTCGATGGTGCTGCTTGCTCGCCACGCTATAGACGATGTGCCCTCCGTCCAACTGCCAGATCGGCAGCAGGTTCAGCGCCGTCGCGAAAAGCCCCACCCAAGCCGCGCGTCCCACCGGGCTCAGCAGCAGCGACGATGCCGGCACGCCATGGTGAAACCACATCATGAAGAGCTGCATCAGCGGCGGCGCGCCAAAATTGAAGATCGCCGTGCTCTGCACGTCCGGCACAATCTTTGCCGCCGCCACGCCGTACGCCATCGCCGGAATCGCCAGCAGAAATCCCACGATCGGCCCCGAAAATCCCACGTCGAAGAGCGCGCGCCGCGTCGTGATCGGCGACCGTATCGCGATGAACGCGCCAAACGTTCCGAAGAGCGTCGGCGCGGGAATGAAATACGGATAGCTCGCGTCGATCCCGTAAAACCGGCACGCGAAGTAATGCCCCAGCTCGTGCGCCAGCAAAATCCCCATCAGCGTGAACGAAAATGGAATCCCCAGCAGCAGCAGTTGCGGATGCGCCAGCGCGTGCCCGAACGACGCAAACAAGTCCCCGCCCGACGCCGTAAACGGCTCCTGATTCGCCGCGTACGAAATCGCGAACTCCGATCCCACCGCCAGCGTCGAAATCGCCGTCAGCACGAAGAGCGTCAGCGCGGGCCACAGCGGCCGCCGCCGCCGCGCCGGTCGCACCACCCACGAATCCGCCACCGGCGTAAAATTAATGTCTATGATGTCCGCATCGGCGGGAATCGAGGGCTGGCCGTCGCCGCTGCGCTCGTTCATGGTGATTGGATGCCGGCGCGCGCCAAAACGCTACGCCGCCTTCCAGCCCCATGCGCGGCCTTGCCCCTCAACTTTTTGTCGTGGAGGAAGCCGGCAGTGCCTGCAATTCTTTTCCCGGCTTGAACCGCACCGCTTTGCCCGGCGGGATATTCACCTGCTGCCCGGTGCGCGGATTGCGGCCGATCCCGGTCTTGCGCGGTTTCACGTTGAAGACGCCGAAGCGCCGCAGCTCGATGCGATCCCCGCGCCCCAGGGCGTTCTTCATCGCTTCGAACACGGTCTCCACCGCCTGCTCGGCTTTGGTTCGGGTGATGTTGGTCTTCTGCACGATTGCGTTCACGATGTCGAGCTTGATCACAACGGCCTCCGCTGCAATGGAAATCTATGCTAGTCATGCAGTTGCGGGTTGTCAATCCCCGGCTCCGTGTACTACACTGCGCTGCTTCGCGCCGCCGCCCAGCCGCGCCCGCGCCAATTCCAGGAGGCTTTCGATGTCGGTGAAGTCTGACAAGTGGATTCGCACCATGGCCACGCAGCACAAAATGATCGAGCCCTACGAGGGCCGCCAGATCCGCGAAGGCGTTATCAGCTACGGCGTCTCCTCCTATGGTTACGATATGCGCGTCGCCGACGAATTCCGTATCTTCACCAACGTCAACTCCACTATCGTCGACCCCAAGCATTTCGACGCTAAATCCTTCGTCGAATTCAAGGGCGCGGTCTGCATCGTTCCGCCCAACTCTTTCGCCCTCGGCCGCTCGGTCGAATATTTCCGCATCCCGCGCAATATCCTCACCCTCTGCGTCGGAAAATCCACCTACGCCCGCTGCGGCATCATCGTCAACGTCACGCCCTTCGAGCCCGAATGGGAAGGCTTCGTCACCCTCGAAATCAGCAACACCACCCCGCTCCCCGCGCGCATTTACGCCAATGAAGGCCTCTGCCAGGTTGTCTTCTTCGAATCGGACGAGCCTTGCGAGGTTTCCTACAAGGACAAAAAGGGCAAATACCAGGCGCAGCAGGGCATCGTGCTCCCCAAAATCTGATTCGCTTTTCCCGCGAAGTCTACGGCCGCCGCAGAAACGCGCTCAGCACCGCCAGCGCCTGTTCGTCCATGTCCCGCAGCGTGCTGTTCCAGGTCGCGATCGCTCGCGTCACCCTCGATATCTCTTCCCGGCAGGCTTGAATCATTAGTCGCAGCATGACCGCGCATCATACAGCGATTCCCCTGCCCTCCCGCAAGAAATCTTTCGCACCGCTCCAAATCGCAACCCCGCGCCGCCGCTCCCCCGATTATTTCCTCGCGGGTGTCTCCCGCCATGTATCCCTGTGGACGCCGAAATTTCCACAACCCAGCCCTAATTCCCTCGACCGCCATTTTTCCGGCCCTCAAATCCCCGTGAAAACGCATGCATCATGCGCGCGCGAAAAAATCAACCGCGAAAATCGCGTGTGGAAAACCTGTGGAAGGTTTGTGGAGCGTTCTGCATCTCTTCGCTCAATTTTCTCTTGCCCCGCGCCGATCGTTTAGGCAGAATCCCGCCTCACGTGCCAGGCAGTCACTTGGCACGAAAGCGGGGTACTCACCCGGGGTCGCACACGGGGGCATTTCCGGCGGCGTCGTAACCTAAAATCACAGGCGGCAACCCTCCTGTCTTCGGACGGGCGGGGTTTTCCACAATATTTCCACAGCGGTGGAAATTGTGGCAGGGGCGGACTCTTTTCATGACTTTATGGGACAAGGTTCTTCAGCACGCCGAACGCCGCGTCAACCCGCATAGCTTCGCCACTTGGTTCCGTCCCACCCGCCAGGAACGCTCCGAAGACAACCACCTCGTCGTCCGCGTCCCGACGCGCCTTTTCTGCAAGCGCCTCACCGAAACCTATGGCGAGCTGCTTCAGGCCGTCCTCGCCGAGATCGGCAAGCCCGATCTCAAGCTCGAGTTCGCCTGCGCCGATCCCGAGCCGGTCGCCGCGCCTGCCCCGCCCGCCGCCCAGGCCAAGCTCGATTTCGATGCCGTAACTCACCAGCTCAACGCGAGATACACCTTCGATAGCTTCGTTGTCGGCTCCTCGAATCAATTCGCCCACGCCGCCGCGCGTGCCGTCGCCGAAAAGCCATCCAAGGCCTATAACCCCTTATTCCTCTATGGCGGAGTCGGCCTTGGCAAGACGCACCTCATGCAGGCCATCGGTCACGCCATGCGCCAGCACAATCCCGGCTTGCGCCTCACCTACATCAGCGCCGAAAAATTCACCAACGAAGTGATCGCCTCCATCCGCTTCGAGCGCATGGCCGCCTTCCGTGATCGCTTCCGCAATATGGACGTCCTCATGGTGGACGATATCCAGTTCATCGCCCGCGCCGAGCGCACCCAGGAGGAGTTCTTTCACACCTTTAACGCCCTCTACGATCAGCAGAAGCAGATCGTTATTTCCTCCGATTGCCCGCCCAAGGACATCTCCTCCATCGAAGAGCGCCTCCGTTCCCGCTTCGAATGGGGCCTCATCGCCGATATCCAGATGCCCGATCTCGAAACCAAGATCGCTATCCTGCAGAAAAAAGCCGATAGCGAACGCGTCCGCCTGGGCGACGACGTCGCCGAATATATCGCACGCGCCATCAAATCCAACGTTCGCGAGCTCGAAGGCGCCCTGATCCGCGTGATCGCCTATTCCTCGCTCACCGGCGTGGAAATGACGCTTCCCACCGCCCAGCAGGTGCTCAAGAACATCATCGAGACCCAGGAAAAGAAGGTTTCCATCGAGCAGATTCAAAAGCGTGTCGGCGAGGATTTCGGCCTCCGCGCACAGGACCTCCGCATGCGCAGCAATTCCAAGGTGATCGCCTTCCCCCGCCAGATCGCCATGTTCCTCGTCAAGCAGCTCACCTCCGCGTCGCTTCCGGAGATTGGCAAGCAGTTCGGCGGCAAGCACCACACCACCGTCCTTCACTCGATCCACAAAATCGAACTCCTTCGCCAGACCGATAAGGATTTAAACAGGCGAATCAACAGGCTACTCGATTCGTTCGGTTAGTCTTAGGTTGGATTTCCACTCGGCGCTCCGAGCGCCTCCTGTGGAAAAGGTCGCGGCCCTTCGAACTCAGACGTTTTCCTTGGCGCCGCACGGATATTCACTGTAGAGGGCTGTAGACGAAACGCCGTGGAATGCAGCCCTTGCAATGGTTTTCCTGAAATCCACAGATGCGGCGACGACTACGGTTTTCTTATATCTTTGTTCTAAAGAAAGAAAAGCAGTAAAGTATCGCAGTCCCGAAAAACAAAGAGGGAAACCCCTGAGATGGAATTCAGCGTAAAGAAATTCGATCTTCTCCGCGAACTGGAATTGACCCAAGGCGTGGTCGAACGCAAGACGACCATTCCCATCCTCTCGAATCTATTGTGCGAGGCCAAGGGCAATCGCCTCACCATCACGGCCACCGACCTCGAGATCAGCATCTGCACCTCTTGCGAAGCCAAGATTAAAAAAGAGGGCGCCGGCACAATCCCCGCCAAAAAACTATTCGACCTTGTGCGCCTGCTCCCCGAGGGCGAGATTCGCTTCAAACTGCTTGAAAACCACTGGATGCAGATCACCGCGGATAAAAAGAATTACAAGCTCGTCGGCATGTCCAAGGATAATTTCCCCGCGCTGCCGAATTTTCCCCAGGCGCTCGTGAAAATTCCCGTCAGCCTGCTGGCGGACGTGATCAGCAAAACCACCTTCGCCATCTCGCTCGAAGAATCCCGCTATACGCTCAATGGCGCGCTCCTGGTACTCAAGCCGGCCTCCATCACCATGGTCGCCACCGATGGCCATCGCCTCGCCATGGTCGAAACCGATCACAAATTTGATGGCTTCTCCGCGGAGACGCGCGTCCTCGTTCCCAAAAAAGCCATGACGGAAATTCAGCGCCTCGCAGCCGATGCCGGCGACGAAGGCGTCGCAGAATTCGGCCAGGATGATAGCCATCTCTTTTTTCAGTTCGGCCCGCGCCTGCTCACCTCGCGCAAGCTCACCGGCCAATTCCCGAACTACGAAGCCGTGCTTCCGCGCGATGCGAATAAAACCGTCGTGATTGAGCGCGGCGAATTGCAGGATGCCCTCCGCCGCGTTTCGCAACTCGCCGATCAGCGCTCGCGAGCCGTGAAATTCCTCCTCGCCAAGGAGGGCCTCGAAATTTCCGCCTCCAGCCCCGAATACGGCGAAGCCAAAGAAACCATCGAAAAGGAATTTAAGGGCGATCCCATCACCATCGGTTTCAACGCCCAATACCTGCTCGATTTCCTCGGCGCCACCGCAGAAGGCCCCATCAGCTTCGAGCTGAAGGACGAACAATCCGCCGGCCAGCTTCGCCCCTTAACGGACGAATCCTCCACGCCCGCCGGCCCCGCCACCCGCTACCGCTACGTCGTCATGCCCATGCGCAT
>Ga0134126_10001908_pt1 | contig 26523 bp, 21 predicted proteins | sample KB31752_FD_96881 | JGI IMG/M metagenome (GOLD analysis project Ga0134126, IMG submission 96881) | Terrestrial soil microbial communities with excess Nitrogen fertilizer from Kellogg Biological Station, Michigan, USA - KB3-175-2 | ecosystem: Environmental > Terrestrial > Soil > Unclassified ... | reverse complement strand
GAAAATGACGGAACCTCGTTTTACCGAAATGATACTGGCGACTGACCTTCTTCACTGGCCACTGGCCACTGATCACTGGCCACTTCTTACTGCCCACTGCCCACTGCCCACTGCCCACTAATTTCGATATTGCACACCGCGATTGACAACTCGCGGTCGTCCCGCGTTTCGTCACCGGTCGGACGCGGCTGCCAGGTATGATCAGCACGGATCTCCAACTCAAACTCGCCGTTTGCGTCGACAGAGCCATTTAACGCTTCCGGCACCAGCGCGCGCAGTTCCAACCAGCCGTAACGCCAAAGTGAAAGCGCACAGAGTTTGACGCCGTTAAGCAGCAGCTCAACTCCGAGTGGATGAACGCCAAGATCCGGCATATGCGTAGTCAGGTCCAGACGTATTTCACTCAAACCGGGAGCCCGGAAGTTTACGCGGCCGCGCGCGCCCATCCAGCGCGCAATCGGAGGCAGCATGTTTGGTTCATACCAGCCGTCGTCGAACCTGGCATCATTACTTCGATCCAGACACAGGAAACGTTCTTGATCGTCAGCCGGCGAAAAAAGGGCGCGGCGGTCTCGATGTTCATTATAGAAAGGACCGAGAGGTTCATTTGAAGCCTTTAGAAAAACATAGAGGCCGCTCTTGGGTAGATGGATGCCGAGATCAGACACTTTGGCAAACACGTAACCCATCGCCAGGTCGAAAGCGCGTCGCTCCTTAAACGAAAGACTGCGCAGGTAGTCGAGAAAATCGTCTTCAAATCCCAGTCCGTATTTATCAGCCTGCTTCAGAAACTCTTCGCTGCTGAGGCACAACGAGTAGCGCGGTTCCCAGGCAACGTGTTTGAAAAATTTCAGGAACCTGGTTCCGTGTTCCTGTTCTTCCGCGAGACCGACATGGCCATCAACTTCGATGAAGCGACGCAACTCTTCCGCACTCATTTCGTCGTAGCTCTTCTGCGCTGAATGATCAGTGCACTCGATCCCGTGCAGCGTCACGCCGCCGGGCCGCAAGACGCGCTTAATTTCGGCGAGCACGGCATCTTTCTCGTCCGCTTCAATATGGCCCAACACGTCGAGACTGACGACATAGTCGAAGCTGGCGGCAGCGAAAGGCAAACTGGAGAGCTCGGTTGTGAAGGTTGCGTCGTAACCGTTGCGCCGGGCGGCCAGCGCGCACTCAGCGGACAGATCCACACCGGTGAGGGTCACACCTTTGCGCTTCAACAACGCGAGCATGCCAGCCCCGCAGCCAAGGTCGAGGACTTTCGAACCTTCCGCCACGTTGTCGTATACCCACATCGTGCGCGCGAAGCGAATGTCGAAACGGTCGAGCGTTTTGAAGTAACGAGGATCGAGTACTTCGTCGGAAACGAATTTGGTCAGGTAAAACTCGGCTACGTCGGCGATACCGGCTCGCTGGTATAAGTTATTCTTCGGCATAAGGCAGTGATGAGTGATGAGTGATGAGTAATGAGGATGAGTGAGTTACGGCCGGGAGTTCATCACTCATAACTCATGACTCATCACTTTTTATCCGTCTCCAGTTGACTGACGCGACGCTGTAGTTCTTCCAGCAATGCTTCAGTCTTGCGGCGGGCGCGATCTTCGAGCACCGCGGCCTCGCTCGTCTCAAGCGCGAGCTGTTTGAAGCAGACGCGCTGTTCATCCTGAAGTCGCTCGTCCCGTTCCCGCAGCTCGCTCACCAGGGCTGCTATTTGATTTCGTTGCGTATTACGTTTGGTGTCAAGATCTGCGCGAAGCTCAGTCAGTTGAGTGGCCTGGGATTGATTAAGTTCCGTTTGCCGGGCGGTGGATTCTGCAACCTGCGCGCGCAGTTTTCTCAGTTCCTGTTCCTGGGCTGACAGAACGGTATGCAGGTCGCGCAACGCGTGATGGGCAGAAGCATTGAAATTCACCTGTTCCCAGGTATACCAGTGTGTGGCGCGCTTCAGCTGTCGTTTCAACCAGAGCTCAACGCGGGCCGCAAATCCACTTCGATTACTCAGAAGCGGCGGCAGGCGATCCCAGGCGCGTGCGGTTGTTGTCAGATACGACTCAATCAATGACAGGTTTTGCGCGGTCCGGGTGTCGTTATCCTCGTTCGTAGTTCGGTTGAGCGCTTCAGAACCTGCCGCGCCGTTGCCGCCGTTTGTCATCGCCGGGCGAATCGCTGTCCGGTCCTGGCCCGTTCGTTGCTCTGCAAGGACGCGCTCGCGGATTTGGCGCAGAATGCTTTCGACTTCAGTTTCAGCCATAACTCACACTCTTGAAATGGGTCCGGCAGTGACGTGCTCGCGTTCTGGTTTGGCCGGACCATGTGCGCGGTGTCGCGCCGTGGCGCGCGCGTTGAGATTCGCGACTCCTTCAGTCAAAGTCAAGCTCGTCACTCTAAGAAAAAGCGCCGCATCCAGCCAGTCATACGCCTGTCCTTCGCGGCTGTGAACAGCCAGAGAGATCGTATACTGATCGACACCGAGCCAACAGTCGAAGGTGAAACTTACCTCAATTACTTCACCAGCCGGCACGGCGCCGAACTCGATTTGTTGCTCCTTCGTGTTTGTGCCGTAAGCATGTATGCCATGCGAATTACGGAAAAGGAAGCCAATCACCGGATCGTCTACAGGCTGAATAAAACGCACTACCACGCGCAATGTCAGCGGCTCACCAGTCTCTACAATTTCCACGCGCGCTTGTGCGGCGTCAGTTAGTTCCGCGCCAAGAATTTCGGCGCTGCCGTCGCCATGCCGGTAAGCGTAGCTGAGAGTCGCCAGGTGTTCATCGCACTCCGTTTTCCCCGCCGAACTGAGCGCGCCTTATTCCGCATCGTAAGCCTGCTCCCGTTCCATAATGATCTTTTGATAAAGATTTAGGACGTCAACGGGCTTGCCATCGGCGATGACGCTACCGGCTCGCAACATGATGGCGCGGGAGCACAGGGCGCGGACGGCGGCGGCGTCGTGAGATACAAAAAGCACCGTGGCCCCGCGCTCGTGAAGCTCATTAATGCGGCGCAGGCATCGATGTTGAAAAACTGCATCGCCGACGGCGAGTGCTTCGTCAATGATCAGAATGTCAGGTTCAACACTCGCTGCAATCGCAAACGCGAGCCTGACATACATACCGCTCGAATAGGTTTTGACAGGCTGATAAAGAAACGGACCGATTTCGGCAAAGCGTTCAATCGCGGGAAAGAGGGCGTCAGTTTCACGGCGGCTTAGTCCCAACAGGCCGGCATTCATGTAGACATTTTCAACGCCGGTAAACTCGGGATCAAAACCGGCGCCAAGCTCCAGCAAGGCCGCGATTCGTCCTTCATGCCAAACGTCGCCGTGTGTCGGCGCCAGCGTGCCGGAAATAATCTGCAAGAGCGTTGACTTGCCGCAGCCGTTTGGCCCGATGATGCCGACGGTGGTTCCCGCTTCGATCTCAAACTCCACGTCGCGCAAGGCCCAGAACTCTTTATGGCGGCGCAGTAGCCCACGCGAAAGCGACTCCTTCAGGCGATCGCCGGGACGCTCGTAGATTCGGTATTGCTTGGAAACTTTTTCAACACGCAGGGCCACGGTCATGCGCTGAATGTAGCAGAAGTGAGGAAAAAACTGGAGCAGAAGGCAGTCCAACGCATCAACAACAAGGAGGGCGCAAAATAGAAAAGGGAGCGCCGTCGCTCCCTCTTCTTGAATCCGGGGCGCGTTTGCGACCGGGCTGATTGTTGATGAATTAGCTTGGGCCGAAGCGTTGGCGATACTCGCTCGAGGCGATGAAAGCCTTCACCATCTCGGCAGCAATAAAGTTGCCGTTAAAGGAGTTCAGCTTGTCAAGCCAGAAGTTGAAGCCGGCCGTGTCTGGGTCGCGCCGGAGGTAGCCAAAGTATTCCATGGTTACGAACGCCGAGTTAAATTCGCGCGTTTGCAACTCCTCTGCCTCGGCTACTTTCCTCAGGATGGTAGCGCGGGTGTCCGTCATTGCATTCAGGCTTGCAACCAGCGCGTTGCGGAAGGTATCAGCCGCCGGGAAGTTTCCACGGATCTCGCCGCCGCCGAACTGGCGCGTGTGGAAGTTGATATAAGCGCGGCCCTCTCGCAGGTTCGACAACTGCGCGGCGAGCGTAGTGCCATTGCCCTCAGGTGCGTCCCACTTGCCGCTGAAGGTGCCGCCAACTCCAGCGTTGGGGGAGAAGACCTGATCGTTCGGGTTGTTGTCATTAAACGGAGCGCCGAAGAAGCCCCAGACGACTGGACCATTGACTCCGGGAGCCACTGATGGACCAGCGTGGATATGCGCCGCCACCAGGTTGTCGTTAGTATCGGCAGTCTGAGCGGTCGTAACGTCGATGTTGCTGATGGTGGCGGTGAACGACAAAGCGGTCTGAGCGCTGTTGAACTGGAAGCGCGCTGTACCGGAAGACGCCGGGCGGGCTGCTCCTCCCGTAGTAGTTGGCACCGTCGGCGGAACTTCTTGTCCGTTGGTCAGACTGACGACAAATAGCCTCACGTCAGCCGGCGATAGACCTGCTGCCGCGAGCAGATTGTCGACGTACTGCTCGTTGGTAAGCGTTGAAGGATATTTCGTCACAAACTCAGGTTTTGTCACGAATTTATTAAAGTAGGCCACCTTATTAGCTTCGAGAATCGCATCGGCTCCGGCCTGCCCGAAGACGTAGTCTTTGCCCAGAGCTTGCGCCTCAGCCTCGAAGTCGCCGTACAAAATTGGCGCCGGCGATCCGGAAGTATTGGGGCCGAAGGCCGCCCGATGGGTCAGGTAGGCAAGGTAGCCGGTTTTCTGAAATTCGTTCGAAAGGAAGAAAGCAGCGCTGACATTCACGCGTTTCTGATTGATACAGGTCGCATCAGCTCCGCACGAGGTGATTTGATTGGTCCAGAAGGCGAGCCCGGGCGCATCGGGTTCACGATTCAGGAAATCAAGGTAATGCTGACGGACGAAGAAGGCTGCGTCGTCAATCGGATTAGCTGAGGGTGCCCCTGTGTCGTCGTCAATAATCTTGAGTTCGGCTATGTTTGGAGTGCCAAGGCCGACGCCCGCGCCGGTCGGGTTCGAGAGAGCGAGGCTAATCACCTCATCGCCACTGGGGTTATCCACCGGGTCGCTCTCGTCAAAATCGTCGTCCACGATCAGGATGCGGAAGGTCTTCGAGGTCTCGCCGGGCGCGAAGCTGAGCGTGCCGAGCGCGATCTCATAATCGGACTTCTGCGACGCGTGGCCGGCCTCCGACTCGTCGAAGGTGTTGTAATTGATCGTCGCACTCCCCGACACATCGCCTGCGCGCGTGACCGTGATGTCTACGTGTCCCCCGTTCTCGCTGATGGAGATCTCATCAGAGGAGAACTGTATGAGCGAGGTGGCCGACGCTGTCGTCGGATTGAGCTTACCGAAAAGTCCGTGTTCTTCTTCCGCAGTTCCGGCGGCAAAATATAAAGTATTCACATCGCCGCCTGAGCCACCGTTGCCGAAGGTGAGCGCCCACAGCTCGTCTATCACAATGCCGTTGCCACTCTCGTCCTGAATAGTGCCGAGGAAGGCCCCGGTAGTCGGATTGTAGGCGTGAATGCTGGGATTGCCTTCGCCGAAGTTACCGATAAGCAGCGCGCCGCCGAAGATGCCGAAAGTGGCGGGAGCGAGAGTGCAACCCCACGGCGAATTGAGCGCCCCGTTGTTGATCCCGAACGTCAGGTCGCGCACGCCGTTAGCATTAAAGCGGCGTACAAAACCGTTGCCAACGCCTTCCTCATCGAGGCCAGTCATGGGATCCACTTTGGCATACACGACGTAAAGGGACCCGCCGATTGCCTGTATGTTGAACGGGTGATAAGTGTTTCCCATTGTGGTAGGGATGGTTGGGTCTGCGAAGGGAAAGCTGGCCGAAGGCTGCAAGGCGAACGATGAGTTGAATACGTCAATCGTGCCGTTTGCGAAGTCGGCAGCATAGATGAAATTGCCCGAACCGTTGTTCGCATAGGCAAGTCCGGTATAGACGTGGCCCGGGTGACTGGCCGCGATGACCCCCGTGGTCGAGCCCGCCGCCGGGGCGTTCGGGTCCCAGCCGACGATGTTGCCTGTGATTGAGGCGAAAAGGAAGTTTGCTCCGCACGGTGCGCTGGCGCATGCCCCGGGGAGAACGAACTCGGTCGCGACCGGGTTGGAGACAGTTCCGGTCGGCAATCCGCCTGGAATGGTAATCGTCTGCGGGTTTGCATTGAGGACCGTAGGCGCACCCGACGGCTGGTCTCCACGAATAAGTTGAGTGGTACTCGTGCCATTATTAGCAACCCAGAAGGGACTGCTGCCCGTCAGTGAGATGCCCCAGGGGTTGACGAGAAGCGGGTCCAGCACGGGCGCGAGCCCGGGTATGTCCGAGAGAAGATTCGTCTGCCGGTAAGCAGAACCGGGCGCGATGACCGGAATAGCATCAGGAGCGGCGGCGCCTTGCTGATTACTACTCGACGGTCCGGCCGCATGCGTTAATCTCCCCGTAGTCGAAATGATTGGAAGCATTAACACATAAAGACAAATACTCAACGCAACGCTGATGAGTTTCCGGGTCTGGTGTATAGACGATGGGCTAGACATATCGACACTCCTATTGGTTCCCTGATAGCAGCTACCTAAAAGTCACAGGGGCTTTATTGTTGATTGGCGGCGTTTTTTGATCTTCACGCTGAAGATTGACGCGCAATTGCAGACTTGCTCAAACTCCTTTGGGTCGGATGATCTGCGGCCTCGCTCGTAGATCGCTACCTTCACCTTGATGGGGTCGGTTGGCGCAAAATTTGGGGGAACGGCGAAACTCTAATCCGAGCCACAGATGCTGTCAAGAATTTTGTTTGGGCCCTGAAAGCAACGACGAACAACATCGAAGCATCGGTTAACCGTCAATTCCAGTTAGCCTTATGCCAACTTGCGGTTAATCGGGTCTCTGCGTAAAATGTCGGTTCTTTTAACGCTGGGTGACGTTAAGAAAACTTTCGCCCGCGCATGCTGCCGCTCGCTCCCCGAGGGCATCTAATCAGCACTTATCTGCGTCTTTATTTCGGAGGAATTTTGTGAAGCTTGCTTTTTGCTCTCGGTGCGCTATAGCCGCGCTTATATTGGTCTTTGGCGCATCGTCGTACGCGCAGGCACAGACGACGAGCCCTACGCCCGATCCATTCGCAGTACAGGTGACTTCAAGTCCTGCCGGGTTTTATTCGTTTGCCGGTGACACAACTGCAAACGGCCGCTTCGTCGTCTTTGAGTCGAATGGAAATTTGGACACCCAGAGTCCGCGCAACGCCGATGGCAACCGCGAGATCTTCATACTCGATTACGCCCAGCGACGCATCTTTCAATTAACCAATACGAAGAACGTCCAAAAGATACCGGCGAGTCCGACCCCCACCCCGACTCCAACGCCGACACCCAGTCCGACGCCGACACCGAGTCCGACGCCCATACCGATCCCTACGCCGACGCCTTTGCCAACGCCGCCGGACCTCAGTCAGGTAAAGATTGAGATTAGCAATAATCGTCCGGTGATTAGTTTTGAGCCGGCCCTGGTCGCTGGGAAACGTATTTACACAATCGTCTTCAGTTCAAACGCTCCCAATCCCGGTAACTTTGATGGGACCGACAGTGATGCCCTGGCCGCCGACGGCAATCAGGAGATCTGGGTCTACCGGCTTCCTGAGATCGACGATGAGTTCGTTTTGACGACTGGGGATGACATTACGCCTATTAGTGATCTTACCCTCGGCACCTTCCAACGAGTTACAAACACACCGCCCAGCCGCGCGCTGCGCACCGGAATATTTCTTCCCGATGTGCTGGATGATAATCGTGAGGCAGCGATCAGTGACGATGGAAACACGCTCGCGTTTATTTCGAACCGCAACCTGGTAGCCGGGGTAGGTAACACAGATGCGAACGCCGAGTTGTTTCTCTGTCGGACTACTAACGGTTTCGCCGACGGTTCAAATACTTTTGTTCAGGGAACTAACACCCAGGATCTTTTCATCACTCCAAGAACCTTTTCGCGGTTCCAGCAGAATCCCTCACTGTCGGCCGACGGCGGTGTGGTTGCATTTCTCTCGACAGCTGATCTGGCCGGGAGTAATAACGATGAGGCCGGGCATGGAAATGCAGAGGTTTACGTGGCGGATTTTTCCGGCTCTGCAGTGACCAATTTTCGGCAACTTACAAAAACCAGGGAAACAACCACCGGTGCCAATGCGACGATTAATGTGCTTAGTCAGGGCCGGCGTCTGAGCCGTGACGGCGCGTATGTCGCTTACGAGTCGCGAGCTGAAAACCCTATTGCCAACAACACGACGAACGCAGCTTTCCTGTCAGTGTTTGTCTCCAAGGTCTCGGATGGCAGCGTCAAGATGGTTGGGAAAAGGCCACCTGAGTGTGACACGTGCATCGGTGACGTCATTCATTTCCCCACTTTCACAGACTACAGCGGCTTGACTCCCCAATCGCTGGTCTTTGCTTCGGCGCTAAACTTCAAGTCCGACGGCACTCTGGTCGAGAAGACTGATGCGGCGGGCTTGAACCCGACGCCTGCAGATCTGATATCTCCCAACCAGGTCTTCGTCACACAGCTGCCCGCTGATACCAACACTTTTGCGCGACTTACAAGAAATCCCGCTCAACTAAATGTCTCCGGTATCCGCCCGTTAACGAGCAGCACGCTACGGCGAATGGCCTTCAGTATGTCGGGATTGGAACTTGGCGGTGGCAATGCTGACAGCAGCCCTGAAGTGTTTTTGCTTTTAACTCCACCGGTAAATAGCGAGTCGGCTGAGGCGCTTAGGTTCTTCACCGGGGCAAGCAACATGGGCCCCTTTTCCAGCGCCGATCCAAATGCGAGTCCGACCCCGACTCCCACACCCACGCCGAGTCCCGGAGACCCCACCGGCCTATCAGCCGGCGAATTTAGCATTGTCAGGTCGAATGTCGGGCTTGCTGTTTCAGACAAATCCGCGGTTGGCTTGGGGTTGGGAGACGAGGCCTTACGGAGCCCTGTACTTCCAGTTGAGCTCAACGGAGTATCTGTTGCCATTCAAGGTGTCGCAGCTGGACTTTACTTTGTGGGCGACTCACCGTCGGAAGGTATCAGGTTCGTGGTGCCCATCGGCTTCACCACACCTGGAATTGCGCGGGTTGTCATTAACAATCAGGGGACGGTCTATCGCGGCTTTCTTCAAATCGTGGGCTCGCAACCCGACATCCATACCACCACCGATGATGCCGGCGGTATTGCCGAGGTTTGTAATGTTAGCAATCCGATGGCAATTATGTGTGTGGGACCCTTCCAGGTAACCAGCCCTTTCGACGCTTCAGGTACGCTGGCGCCTACCAGGCTCGAGATCAACGCCACGGGCGTCCGCTTCGCCTCGCGCACAGAAACGAAGGTTTCTTTTATTAACGGCACGACAACCATCGATGTTGTTCCCGACGCGGTGCAACCCAACACGCATATGCTCGGGTTAGACGTAATTACGGTAACTTTACCGGCGACGCTGGCAGGAGCTGCACCGATTGATTACAAGTTAGTTGTGACGGTTACCAAGGCTAACGGGACAACATCAAGTAGGCCGGTTGCCACAGCGCCACAGATCACGATTATTCCTTAGCGCCCGATGTCAGTCGGCGCAATGCACAACCCCCGTACGTCGATAGCGTGCGGGGGTTCTTTTTTTGCCATCAAAATATCGGGGAAGTGATACTATCTCGCCAGCAGCTCGTCCTGCCGCGCCTCTTGTAAAGCGCCGGCGTTCCCTAAAAGTTATTAATCCGTACTCACCGAATGCGACGTCTTAATCCGATCCTGGCATTGATGGCGATACTGGCTTTTGTTACGTCCAGTCAACCGTCGTCGTTTGATCTTCCCGCTGCTGCACAGGAGCGAGAGATCAAATGGCCCGCCAGGAACATTCAGGTGGCTCTTTCGACTTCGCTCTCGTCGGCATCGCCTGCTATTAAAGCCGACAGCGACGTGCTCGGAGCAGTGCGCCGTGCGCTTGCCAGTTGGTCACGCGCAGCCAACATTAAGTTTGTCGAAGTCACTTCGAAGAAGCAGTCGGTTAGCCCAACAGCCGGCGGCGACGGCGTAAGTCTGATTACTATTGCCGGCACCGGTGAGAACCTCGCCCTCTTTGCTGAAGGAAATACCACGGCGCGAACCCGAGTGTTCTACGATCTCGATAGCGGAGAGATAAGCGAAGCAGACATCGTTCTCAATCCCTACCCGTATTCGGAAAGCGGCGCCGCCCTTCAATTCTCAACTGACGGCACGCCGGGCACCTACGATCTCGAGTCGACGCTGGCCCATGAGGTTGGCCACCTGCTTGGCCTGAGTCATTCTCACGATATTGGTGCGACCATGCAGGAATCGCAGGCGCTCAATGGAACTTATGGCCTGCCGGCGATCAGCGAACGCACTCTCAGCGAGGCCGACGCGGCTGCGGCTCGCGGTCTTTATGGGCCCCGGGAAAAAACCGGCTCGATCGAGGGCAGAATTCTCAGCAGCATTGGCGGCAGTCTATTGCCGGCAATTGCCGCCCACGTCTGGCTTGAAGATCTCGATAGCGGCAAGGTCATGGCAAGCGGTCTCACTTCGTCCAGCGGAAGGTTTAACTTCAACAGCGTTAACGCGGGTAACTACCGCGCAATGGTCGAATATCTCGATCCAGCGACTAAAGAAGAAGGCGCTCTCACCGCTGCCGGCGATCGTCAACCCGGACTGCGAGGTCGTGCTTTTCGTAGCGTGGAAATGCGAAGCAGCCTGCGCGTAAACACGGACAAGTCGACACCGTTGAATTACGTGCTCGTGCCACCGCAGAATTCCGCGCCGGTTTTGATCCCGCGTTTTATAGGACTAAACGGTGAGCTCTCAAGCGTGCCAGTGCCGGTGAGGGCCGGTGAGAAGTTCACGGTGTACGTCGGCGGTGAAGGAGTGGATCAAATACCCGGCAATGGTCTCGTTCTAAGTTCACCATTGATGAGCATTGATCCTGCAAGTTTGACTCGCGAAGAGTTTCATAGATCTACGCCGGTTATTAGTTTTACCGTCACCGTCGCTGCGAATACGCCGCCCGGAGACTATACCCTCAAGCTCCAGTCAAACACCGGTGAAGTTGGTTATCTGGTCGGCAGCCTGACAATAAATCCAGACAACTAGTATCCTGTCTCTTTTGTTCCGAAGAGATTTCCGCCATCGCGTCCTGGGCGCCCTGGTAGTTGGAATTGTATGAAGCGTAAGTTACTCGACTATTTGAGATGTCCTGTGTGTGGTGGTGCAATATTGCTCGCGTCCGTCACACGTGAGGAAAGCGTCGAGATCATGGAAGGCGAACTGACTTGCGAGTCCTGCGCGCGTAGTTTTCCAATTGTTCGTGGAGTCCCCCGGTTTGCTATGCCGGAAAAAGTTGAGGCCGATAAGGCAGCCACCGCCGAAAACTTTGGTTGGCAGTGGCAACACTTCGTTCAAAGCGATGACCTTTACGCCGATCAGTTCCTGGCCTGGATCGCACCGGTTACTTCCGATTTTTTTCAGGGCAAAGTGGTGCTGGAAGGCGGTTGCGGAAAAGGCCGGCATACGCAACTGGCTGCAAACTGGGGCGCGCGTGAAGTGATCGGAGTTGACCTGAGCGACGCTGTGGAAACTGCTTTTAGTGCTACGCGCGAACTCGGGAATGCGCATATCGTTCAGGCCGATATTTATCATCTGCCTTTCGCGCGCGCGTTTGACTATGCGTTCTCAATCGGTGTGTTGCATCACCTGCCGGACCCACGCGCCGGCTTTCGATCGCTGGCGTCGAAGGTGAAGGCCGGTGGCAATATTTCGGCATGGGTCTATGGCGCTGAGAATAACGAGTGGATAACGCGCTTCATCGATCCACTGCGAGAAAAATTCAGCTCGCGGATCGATCGCCGGGCGCTGTTGCAGCTTTCGAAGTTTCCCACCGCGCTCGTGTATCTGGCGACGAAATTAGTCTATGGTCCGCTCAACCGTTTCGAGAGCGGTTCGCGACTGGCGCGTCATCTTTTTTACAACGACTATCTTAGTGCGATTTCACGGTTTGGCTGGCGGGAACAACATACGATTGTGTTCGATCACCTGGTGGCGCCGACTTCACACTACATCCGGCGCGAGGACTTTGAGGAGTGGTGGCGCGACATCGAGAGCGAAGACGTGAAGATTGGCTGGCATAATAAGAACAGCTGGCGCGGGTTTGGAAAAATTTGAAAGCTGGTCTTTGGACTTTGGACCTTGTGCTTTGGGTTTTGGGTTCTTTTTGAGATTTCAGATCTCAGATCTCAGATCTCAGACCCAAAGACCAAAAACCAATTTACTGAAATGATTTCCGCTCAAACAGCACGGCGCGCGGTGTGGCGACCTCTCTGGGAACTTCCCGGCCGTTTCGAACTAATCCTGTCGCTGGCGCGGCGCGAGTTACTGGCGCGTTACAAGGGCTCAGCGCTGGGAATTCTTTGGGCCATCGTCACGCCGGTGGTAATGATCGCGATCTTCACTTTCATCTTTGCGGGAATCTTCAAGGCTCGCTTCGGTCCCGAGGGCACCGCCCTCGATTATGCGCTCTACCTTTTCTGCGGCTTACTGCCCTGGACGATGTTTCAGGAGACGTTGCAGCAGTCGTCCACAACGATTGTTAACCATGCAAATCTGGTGAAGCGCGTCGTTTTCCCTTTGGAAACGTTACCGGTAGCGCAAGCGCTTTCCTCGTTGGGCAATCAGATGTTTGGATTGCTCGCGCTGGTCGTAGCGACGGTCATAGTCCGCCACGAACTGCACGCGACCATTCTATGGCTGCCGGCGTTGTTAATTCCGCAACTGATCTTTACGCTCGGCGCCGCCTGGCTCGTCGCTTCGCTCGGCGTGTTTCTGCGCGACATTGCGCAGGGCATTACCCTCGTGTTGATGGCCTGGATGTACCTGACGCCGATTATTTATCCGGAATCGATCGTTCCGGAACGCTACCGTCGCTTCATCAATGCCAACCCCTTTACCTCACTGGTCCGCAGCTATCGACGGATTTTTTTGGAAGGCCTGGCGCCGGACTGGTCGAGCCTCGGCTATTTCTTGATCGTGGCTTTAGTTATTTTTGTTTTTGGTTACTGGTGGTTTGCAAAGAGCCGGCGCAACTTCGCTGACGTGATCTGAATTCCTCTGTGCAGCTTCCGTGTGCTGCGTGTTGAATTAGCGCAAAAAAACAAAGACTCACAGAGAGCGACCGAGGGGGCACAGAGAATTGAAGCGCGAACAAAGACTAGCGGGCTAACCTTGAAGTATCTCGTCCCTTCTCACTGATTGTTAACGCCACCACGATTCCCATCAACCACCAAAACACCAGCGCGACTTCGCCGTCCCCGAAATTGTAATTAACGAGTGAACTGGCGAAGAAACCGGCGACTGCGCCGCTGGCTCCCAGCAGCAGGCCATAGCGATTGGTGTCGCTGGAGTCGCGCAGCGACTTTTCGCCGCTCGAAGCAGTGCGCCAGAAAATCCACATGATCCAAAGCCATAAACACAGTGCCGGCAATCCCCGATCGAATGCCAGTTGCAGCGGCGTTGAATGCAGGTGGAGCATGTCGGTTCCAGGGAAGCCCCATTCCTTCCAGTGAACGTGCACTGAGTCCATCCCATGACCGAATAGCGGGTGCTGCATTATGCGCGAAGCACCCACACGCGCAACCTGGATCCTTAACGACGAACTTGGATCCTGCAGCGAGAGCGCGTGCTGCGCCCGCGTTCGGTAAACAACGAAGGCGCCAAGAGCGAGCAGGAGACTGATAACTGCGACACTCAATACCGTAGCCCGGCTTCGCAGTGTAAACCGGGTTCGCAAGCTCCCCAGAGCGCGAAGACTTATTATGAAAACACCGAACGCCAGGGCCACTAACGCAGTTCGCATGGCGGTGAGCGCAATACCCAGGGCGAGTAAGCCGAAGCCGGCGGCCGCGAGCTTCGCGCGAAAATTCAAACGGTGATTTTTGTAATTGGCGACAAGTAGGCCCAGCGCAAGTTGAGCGAGAATCTGAAGAATCTCTGAATAAGTTTCGTAATGTCGCGTCCAACCAGACGCTCGAAAGCGATGAGTTGGCCCGCCACCGACTATTCCCGAGGGTGACGCCCGTCGCTTGATTGTGTCGGTAACGACCAGGCCCGGACGCTCAACATGTTCCCCCTGCGAGATGATGCTGACAACGAGGTTAGTTGCTGGCGGTGACTTTCTGATAGCGTCATCAATATCAGGAACCGAATAAACCCTTTGCCCGGCTACTCGCCAAACGGCATCGCCGGCGCGCAGATGAGTTTGTAATGGACTGTCAGCCGAGACGGATACAACAACTACGCCGCGGCCGCGGATCAGATCGTAGATGCTATAGAGGGTCCCGACTGAGCCTGACAAGATCATTACCGCGACGAGCAGTACAGCAGCTTTTTTAGTGACGATTGCCTGCGCGAGATAAAAAAGGAGGAATACGCAGGCTGATTGGATCTTCGCCATGCTGATGCGTGGTTCCTGCGAAAGAAGGGAAGAGGCGACGGTCCAAAGAAAGAAGAGCCAGACAGGCAAATCAAGACGAGTATGCCGAAAACCGGTTTTGTTAGCGGCGACGGCGCGGACCAACCAACCCCCGCCTACAATTGCCAACGAGATTTCGGCGGCGGCAATTGAGTGGGGTGCGAAAGCGGAATAGAGGACGAAGCCAACCAGCGCGGTCCGTTGACCAAGTCGGGACCATTGTTCGCGTTGGGGAATGCCGCCTGACGGGTTCGTGGGTTGTTTTGTTTGGCTGTGATTCACTTTCAACAATGAGTAGTGGGGTAATTCTGCGTTGCTGGTGCCTTCGGCTGGCACAGTGGGTCCGGGCTAACTCTTGTTGCTGGCTCGCTATTCTTTCACATCCTGATCGGTGATATAGTGCCACCCTGTTTCTCGCAAGACCTTACCTCGGGAGATTACACCATGAAAAGTAAATTTTTGTTGGCCGCATTGTCGCTGGCAATCTGCTCTGCTGCTATAGCTTTCCCTGCTGTCCCAGTAACCGAGCTAAGCCCGATTGAACCTCCCAATCGTTCCCCGGTACTCGGTAATCCTAGCGGAGCCGCAAACAACACCATTCAACAAGATCAACAGAAGCTGACAAACCAAGATGTCGTAAAGATGGTTAAGGCGGGTTTAAGCGCGCAGGTAATCGAGCAAGCCATAAACTCCGGCGATCAGGCTTTCGACGTTTCAACAGATGAATTGATAAAGCTGAAGCAGGAAGGAGTCCCGGATGCGATCGTTCAGGCGATGATTCTTCGGGCCAAAAATGGAGGAAAACCACGCGCTTACCAGGATCCCGATCTGGAGTGTGCTGGGGACAGTATGTTTTTGATTGATGGAACAAGACGTGTGGAATTGAAATATAGCAATACGGAGAGTCGGACTTCACTGGGTGTCGGCGCGTTGGTCGGAAGAGGCAAGGGCTTTGTAACTTTGAAAGGAAGTCGGGCTGAGACCCGTGTTACTAATTCGTCCCCTACATTCGAAGAAATGTATTTGCCTGTCGGTATGCGACCTGATGGGGCAGCCATACTAGCAAAGCTGGACATAAAATCCGATCGAAGAGAAATAGAGGTTGCCAGTGTTTCCGCGATTACTTTTAGTTCTGGGGAGGGTGTACCCAAGAATCGAAGGATGCCGATCGCTTTTGAAGAAGCCCCCGAACAAACTTGCATGCATCAAGGCAAGAAATTTCGACACGTAAAGATCAAAGTAACGAATACCCTAGTGCCAGGAGAGTACAGCATAATCATTGGGAATTACTTTTTTGACTTTGCAGTAGATCCAAAGCAGTGAAACTCGTTAGAACCGATTGCGGGCTTGATGATCTAATTGTGTGGCACGGCAGCAGGAATCCTCGGAACTCAGTCAAGGCCACATCGGGCAGCGCCGAGCGGAACTTACCCAAAAATTCCTCTTTCGGCCACCAACACAAATTTACCCCACTACCCAAAAATGAAGTGCGTTGACAGTCATATTTTCTGCATGTTAGCGTAGCCCCGGTCGTTTCACCTTTAGAAACACCGGCTTAATAAGAACTACACCTGATCCCCGTGTCCCACAACCGCTGCCCACGTTTGACTCGGATCCTATATTCAGTGATACATAATAACCCTTATGGCTTTTGAAAAAGCTAAGGTCATAAAGGCCGCTGAGAAATTCCTCTCGCAGGGGAAGATTAACGCCGCCATTAAAGAGTATCGTCAAATCATCAAGCATGATGATAGCGATCTCACCACTCTCAACATGTTGGGAGATCTTTTGGCGCGCGCCGGCGAAAAAGAAGAAGCGGCAACTTGCTTCCTGAGGATAGCCGAACACTTTCGCGAACAGGAATTCCGGCTAAAAGCCATCGCGATGTACCGGAAGATCGAAAAGCTCAAACCGCGCGATCCGGCGATCGCCAGGGAGCTTGGAGATCTTTATGCGGCCCAGGGTCTGATTGCTGATGCTCGCACGCAGTATCTCGTAGTCGCCGATGCTCACACTCGGGCCGGCCGGAGCAAGGACACTCTGGACGTGCTCCACAAGATCGCCGATCTCGATCCGCAAAACACTGACATCAGACTAAAGCTTGCTGAAGGTTATCTGAAGGAAGGCATGCTACCGGCCGCAGTCAAAGCTTTCAGTCAAGCGGCAAACCGTCTGCTGGAAAACACTCAGTTTGAAAAGGCCCTCGCAGCTTACAACAAAGCACTCGAACTGAGTCCCAACAACAGGGTAGCAATGAAGGGGCTCGTCTCAGCGCACACGAAATTAGGCAGCGCTGACGACGCAGCCGAGATTCTGCAAAAAGCTGTCGCCGACGCGCCTGACGATCTCGAGCTTATCTCAATGTTGGCGCAGACCTACATAGATGCGGAAGACGCTCCCGGTGCCGAGCGAGCCACCGCTCTACTGATGAAAGAGGATGCGTCAAACTATCGATCTTATATCGAAGTGGCGCGTCTCTATCTGAAGCTGGGCCAGCAAGACGAAGCCGCCAGGATCCTCGGAGACATCATTGAGCAAATGCTCGCCGGACGCGAAGAGAATGACTTGCTTGAACTGGTAGATGAACTACTGGCAGGCAATCCGGAACACGTGCCCGGCCTGCGGTTGCTGGCCAGGATTCACTGGTGGCAACGCGACATGGACAAACTGCGCGGCACCCTGGAACGCCTCGCTGAGGCTGCGGAAGCTGCCGGCCTTCCTGACGAGGAACGCTACGCCCTGACTCAACTGGTACGCCTGGCCCCGGACGAACAACATTTTGTTGATCGGTTGAATTCGTTGGGAGGCTTTTTGGAAGAAACCGTTGAAGGTGCTCACTTCTTTGACGAGCCTGCTGCGGTGCCGACCTTCGACAGTTTTGAAATAACCAGCGAGACTCCGGGCGAAACTAAAGCGGAAACGCTGGAATTTGAATGGAACTCGGTTGCCGAGGAAGCTCCTTCGACCGCCGGTGTTTCTTTTGCTGATCTGAACGAGGCGGAAGAGCCGGCTGTGGCTGAGACCGCCGGACATCCGGCTGCAAAACGTTTGCAGAGCGAAGAAGAGGTAAAGCCAAGCTCCGCGGCAATGATGCGGCAGGAACTCGAAAGTGTGGATTTTTATATCACGCAGGGCTATTCCGATATTGCTTTCGATACGCTTGAACTGCTTGAACGTCAGTTTGGCTCTCATCCTGAGATTGACCTTCGCCGCAAGAAGCTTGAAGCAACAAGTCAAAGCGCTGAAGGCACGGACCTGGAGTTCGACCTGGCGATGGTCAAACCGGAAGGCGAAACAGCCAGCGAGGAAATTGCCTTCGGCGAGATCTTAATTGAGCAGCCTGTTCCTGAGTCGATGCCCGCGGCGCCTGCCGGCAGTGGAATTGACTCCGGTCTTGCTGAGATCTTCGAAGAGTTTCGTCTGGAGGCGGAAGGTGATAGCGCCTCCGCTCATGAAGATTACGAAACGCATTACAATATGGCTACGGCCTACAAGGAAATGGATCTGCTCGATGAGGCTATTCGGGAATTCCAGGTAGCAGCCGGGTTAACCGGTTCTGCCGACGGCACACCGAGATACTTTCACTGCTGCAACATGCTGGGCCATTGCTTCGCTCAAAAGGGTATGCCCCAGGCTGCAGTAACCTGGTTCAAAAAAGGTCTCGATGCCCCGGGCCGCAACGCGGAAGAATCCAAAGCCTTAAAATACGAGCTCGGCGCCGCCTACGAACAGATGGGCGACTTGAACAACGCCGTGGCGGCGTTTACAGACGTCTACGGCGTCGACATAGGTTATCGCGATATTGGTGCTCGGCTGGAAAGCCTGCAGGCACAGGCCGCGAGCCAAACGAAGAAAGGGAAGTAGGAAGACAATTAAATGGCGAATAGTAAATGGTGAATGGTAAATCGACGGTGTCGATTGCTATTTACCATTCACCATTCACTATTTACCAATTAAGCGATGTCAGCCAAGTTAAGTGTAATCTTCTATATCATCCTCTGCCTGGAAATCGGTATTGTGCTCGCACTCTTGCCGTGGGTTCCGCAGGGTACCCTCGGGCTGAGTGACTGGGGCAACAACTATTTTCTGCTTTACGCTGCGCGCAAAACCGGCCTGTATAGCTTGCAGGCTGTAGTTGCTTCCGGTTGGATACGTGGGGCAGTGACGGGCGTTGGTCTCCTGAACATCGGGATCGCCTTCTGGGAAATATTTCATTTCCAACAGACTGTTCACACACTCCAGGAAGGCACCGAACCAAGTTATCCTAAAAAAAATGTCGTTAGACCTCCACAGCCCGCCGCGCCCGCTGATTTATCTCATCACGAGCGGACAGACGACCGAACGGACAACGCCGGCAGCTGAAGACTTCTCGAGCATTCTCCAATTGGTGCAAGCAGCTGTAGTCGCGCAAATCGATCTCGTTCAAATTCGTGAAAAGAATTTGACTGCAAGTGTCCTCTATCAACTTGCTTCACGCGCCGCCGGCATCACCAGTGGAAGCGCTACCAAACTTCTAATAAACGATCGTTCGGACATTGCCGCAGCTGCCGGTGCAGACGGTGTCCACTTAACCACGTCTTCATTACCAACTGCAGTTGTGCGGCAAACGTTTGGCGCTGACTTCCTGATTGGGGTTTCAACGCATTCACTGGAGGAAGCGAAGCGCGCGCGTCAGGGCGGCGCCGACTTCGCCGTATTCGGCCCTGTTTTCGAGACAACGTCCAAGAAAGAATTCGGTGAACCGCCGGGGCTGACCGCCCTGAGCAGCGTGTGTTCAGCTCTCTCTCCCTTTCCGATCGTCGCGCTTGGTGGCGTGATGATGGGCAACGTTGCAGAATGCATTCGGGCCGGCGCGCAAGGTGTGGCGGCTATCAGAATGCTGCAACACACAGATCGACTGGCGGACGTTGCCGTTGGGATCCGTAGCAGTTTTGGAGTGCGGTGACCTGTCACCGCTTTGGTCCGCGGCGGCTCGACGCCGCAACCCCTCGATTAAATGCTACCCTCAATGGTCGCGACCGGTCGCGACCGAACAAAGCGGTGACAGGTCACCGCACTCCGAAACAATGCCGCTCGTCCAAACTCCCATCGCATTAACGATTGCCGGGTTTGACCCTTCAGGCGGCGCCGGTGTGCTCGCAGATGTGAGAACCTTTGCCGCTTTTGGTTTGCAGGCCTGTGCGGCGATCACCTCAGTTACTTTTCAGAACTCGACCGAGTTTTTGGGAGCCGTGCATCAACCTCCGGAAGTAGTGAGGGGGCAGCTTGAAGCCTTGCTTGGGAGCTTCGCAGTCGTCTGCGCCAAAACAGGAATGTTGCCGACACAAGCGGTGGTAAACGAGCTCGCGCGTCTATTTCGAGAAACTGATCTGCCGCGGCCGGTGGTTGACCCGGTGATCATGTCCTCTTCAGGCCACCGGCTCATGGAAGAAGATGCAGTGCGCGAACTGGTTAATGAACTAATGCCGCAGGCCAGCCTCGTAACTCCAAATATTCCGGAAGCGGAGATGCTGACAGGGATGACGATTACTTCCGAAGCTGACATGAGACGCGCTGCTGCCGCTATCCGCGAGTTGGGCGCACGAGCGGTCCTGATAAAAGGTGGCCACTTGGAAGAACTGAAGGCAGAAGGCAGAGGGCAAAAGGCGGAAAGCGAAGAAGCAATTGATGTGCTTGATAACGAAGGAGAGGTGACTGTATTTCGCGAGCGACGCATCGGCGGCGCCGGCCTTCACGGCTCAGGCTGCATTTTGTCCGCAGCGATCGCTGCCGGACTCGGGAAGGGAATGGCACTGGAGGATTCAGTTGGCGCGGCTAAGGCCTTTGTATTGGAAGCGATTCGTTTTCAGCGCCAAGGGCGCGAAATGTAAAAGCCTGCGGCAACGCCCCAGGAAACCATCAACGATTGTCATAGCGCTGAAGGCGCGAAATGAGTGACATCCAAAACAGCGGGCTTACGCTGCACTTCATCTCACGCCTTTGGCGCTGCAGATCCTAAACCCAACGTGGAGAGTGCTCTTACCCTTCAATCGTTACCTTCTCCATCTTAACTTCTGATGTCGGCTTGTCGTTCCTATCCTTAGCTGTCGTAGCGACGGCATCCACCACGTCCAGGCCGTCAGTCACGCGTCCGAAGATCGAGTAGCTTGGCGGCAACGGATAATCCGCATGCATTATAAAAAACTGCGAACCGTTGGTATTCGGCCCGGCGTTGGCCATGGCTACCGTGCCTCTTTTATAGCCGCGTTTATAGACATCTGAAGCAGCGTCGATTTCATCGTTGAAACGTCCGCCCCAGGCCGACTCGCCGCCGCGTCCAGTGCCGGTGGGATCACCGCCCTGAATCATGAATCCGCTAATCACGCGATGGAAAATGACGCCGTCGTAATAGCCGCGCTGAGCGAGCGTAATGAAGTTCTCGGTGGTCTTTGGAGCATCTGATTCCAACAGTTCGAACTTGATGGTCCCTTTGTTGGTTTGAATAACAGCAGTACGATTTGGCATGTAGTCTCCTAAAAAAAATAAGTTGATGGTGATGGATGACAAGATACTTCGTTTGCTTGTAGTTTGTCATCCGCGTCCTCGATGTCCGATAAGCTTCAGCTTGTCGATGTCGTATGACCACGACAAACTGAAGTTTATCGGACAATTACCCAGGTGCAATATCATTGCTCCACTTGCCAATAAACCATGTCGAGTTCACCCGGATATCTTCTTTGCGCGCTCAAAAACTCTGCGAGAAAGGCCCTTAATCAATGAATGTTACGCACCTCGAATGCGCTGCCTGTCATTTGGAACATGAGGCACGGCGGTTGCTCAATCTCTGCCGTGAGTGTGGAAAACCATTGCTGGTGCGCTATGACCTGGAACGGGCGCAAGGCACTTTGACAAAGGAATCATTAGCCGGCAGGCGGCCCGATCTTTGGCGCTATCGCGAAGTATTGCCGGTTGAAGACGACGCGAACATCGTTTCGCTGGGCGAGGGCTGGACGCCGTTGCTACATGCAGAGCGACTGGGAAACAAACTTGGAATCGATAGACTTTACATCAAAGACGAGTCGCAGAATCCGACGCAGAGCTTCAAGGCGCGCGGCATGTCGGCAGCGGTGTCGATGGCAAAGGAACTCGGAGCGCAGAAGCTTGCGGTGCCTTCGGCAGGAAACGCGGCCGGCGCGCTCGCAGCTTATGCGGCCCGGGCCGGTCTTGAGTGTTTCATCTTCATGCCTGACGACACACCACGCGCCAATGTCGTCGAATGCGAACAGACTGGCGCTAACGTAACGTTGATGGCGGGATTGATAACTGACTGCGGCGCGGAAGTGGCGCGGCGAAAAGAAGCGGAAGGTTGGTTTGACGTTTCGACTTTGAAAGAACCTTATCGCGTTGAAGGGAAAAAGACGCTCGGCTACGAACTTGCCGAGCAGTTCAACTGGGAACTTCCCGACGTGATTATTTACCCGACTGGCGGCGGCACTGGATTGATCGGCATGTGGAAAGCATTCGACGAAATGGAACAGATGGGATGGATTGGACCGGCCCGTCCGCGAATGATAACTGTGCAGGCGAGTGGGTGTGCGCCAATAGTGCGCGCGTTCGAGGCGGGGCAACGCTTCGCCGAAGAGTTTCCCAATGCCGGGACGGTAGCTTCGGGCCTGAGAGTGCCAAAAGCTATTGGAGATTTCCTGATTCTGGATGCGATACGCGCATCGAAGGGTACCGCGCTGGCGGTGAGCGACGAAGAGTTGATCGCGGCGACTCGCGAAATTGGAGCAGCTGAAGGCGTGTTCTGCGCGCCAGAAGGAGCTGCTTGTTTGCCGGCGTTGAGAAAGTTGCTGGCGGCTGGTGAAGTGGCAACAAGCGAGCGCATCGTGCTCTTCAACACCGGCGCCGGCGTTAAATATCTGGAAGCTTTTAGTTAGTTTCCGGGTGACTGAACTAAATGGAGGCAGTAACTGGTGAAGTATTTTATTTTGTTAATGGCAGTTGTGGTCCTGACGGCGGCGACTGTGTTCCCACAAGCGACACCGGCAACAACGTCGCAAGCAACGCCAGCGGAATCCGGAAACGCTCATTTGGAAGAGCTGCGTCGCAACGGAATCGAGGCGCTCTATAATCTCGACTACGACAAGGCGCAGAAAGAGTTTAAGGAGATCGTCAGGCTCTATCCGAGTTCTCCAGCTGGTCCGCAACTGCTGGCAGCGAGGCTCTGGATTAAAACCCTTTACGAGTCGCGCCGGCTTCAATCGTCGCTCTACAGCTCGGAAGAGTTTTATTCCAGTGGAGATGACAAGGTCGATCCGAAAATAATTACGGAGTTTCGCAATTTATCGCGGGAGGCCAAACGTCTGGCCCAGGTCGCGCTCAAACAAAACCCCAAGGATGTCGACGCGCTTGACTGGCTCGCCGTGATCGATGGCCTCAAAGCCTCGTTTGAAGAGGCGGTCGAGCGCCGCCACTTCGCCGCTCTGAGAGATGGAAGCGATGCGGTCGATCACCATCATGAAGTGCTCAAACTGGATCCGACTCGCATCGACGCGAATCTTACCCTGGGACTTTACGAGTACGCCGTCGGATCGTTGCCCATGACTGTGAAAGTGCTCGTCGGCGTGGCCGGCTTTCGTGGCTCAAAGAAAAAAGGCCTGCAGCTCATCGAGCGCGTTACGAAAGAAGGGCGCTGGTCCAGAGACGATGCCAAGACGCTTTTGATCGTTCTCTACACCAGAGAAAAACGCTACCCGGACGCCCTGGCGCTGGCGCGCGAGTTGATGGCGAAGTATCCGCGGAACTATCTCTTCCGACTGGAAGCTGCCGACGCGTTGGTCCAGCAGGCAGAGGTCGAACGCAAGAACAAGAATATCGAAGCGGCGGTTAAGGCTGAACGTGAAGCCTTTGCGATTTTTGAGGATCTGCTGCACGACCGCTCCGTTCGCGACACGGTTTCGCGGGCGCTGGATCTGGTGCACTTCAAATACGGTGAGGTCCTGCTGACGGCCGGCGAGGGAGAAAGGGCAGCAAAGGAATTTCTCGCGGCCACGAAGGTCGAACGCGCCGAGCCGACGCTGGTTACCATGGCCCACCTTTATGCGGCGCGTGCTTTTGATTTGGCAGGCAAACGAGAGGAGGCCCTATCGCAGTATCGCGAAGTTTTGACGCGGCCCGATATCTATGCCGCGCACGATGAAGCTAAGAAGGGTTTACGCGAACCCTACAAGACAGAAATCGCGAGGAGTGGACTGTAAAGCTTCGGAGTGCGGTGACCTGTCACCGCTTTGGTCCGCCGCGACCTGTCGCGGCCACTGTTGACTCAAGGCTATCGAATTAATTGGGCGCCAGGCCGCCCAAGGCAAAAGCGGTGACAGGTTACCGCACTCCAGGGAGTTGCACTAAATGAAGGACACCAATTTCAAAGATGCCAGGCGAGAACAGACCAGCGTTCTGGCTCCGCTCGAAAGAGCGGCACTACGAGGGCTCGCGCGCCGCATGCCTGCCTGCGTGAATTCAGACCACCTGTCGCTGTTAGGACTAGTGGCGATGTTTCTGGCTGGAGTTTTCTATGCGTTGAGCGGGCGGAACCCCTTGCTGCTCCACCTGGTCAATCTATGCATCTTTCTCAATTGGTTTGGCGACAGCCTTGATGGGACCTTGGCCCGCTACCGTGATAGACAGCGCCCGCGTTACGGCTTTTATGTCGATCACATCATCGACACTTTTGGCACCATGTTTCTAATCCTCGGTCTGGCGCTATCGGGTTACATAAGCGAGCGCGTAGCCGCCGCAGTGTTGGTCGTGTTTCTAATGTTGGCTATCAATTCATATCTGGCAGCGTACGCGCTCGGCATCTTCAAAATTTCCCAGGGACTATTCGGACCCACCGAAATACGTCTGCTTCTCATCGTCGGCAATCTTGCTCTGCTCCACAGCGCGCACACACGTATCCTGGGTCACCGGTTTTTGTTGTTTGATGTGGGTGGCGTAATCAGTGCCGTGGCGATGGGTGCGATTCTGATCTTCTCCTCAATCAAGAATACCCACGCCCTCTACCGGCTGGAGCCGTTGCCATGAGGGGGAGTAGACAGTAGGCGGTAGACAGTAGTCGGTAGACATTAGTCAGAAGAGGGTTCCTGACCTACCAACTACGACTACCAACCTTCGACTACTACTGACCACTGACCACTGCCTACTGACTACCGTCCCATGATGCACTGGATAAAGTTCAATGTTGTCGGTCTGCTCGGTTTTGGTCTGCAGTCAGCCACTCTTTTTATTCTTACGCACACCGTCTATTCGATCAGCTATCTTGCGGCGACCGCAGTGGCCGTTGAACTTGCCGTATTGAATAACTTTGTCTGGCATCAACGGTGGACCTGGAACGATCGGCCGGCAACTGCGAAGAAGGAAACCTGGCGACGGCTGGCCAAGTTCAACGTCACCACTGGCCTCGTTTCGCTGGTCGGCAATCTAGTCTTAATGAGTATTCTGGTAGGACGTTTCGGTTTGCCTATCACGGGCGCCAATGTGATCACGGTTGCCGCTTGTTCGATCCTCAGCTTCTTCCTCGCCGACCGCATCGCCTTCGGCGGGGCAGTAGCCCGACAGTAATGGAGGGCTCCGACGTTCGCGAGATTCATCCATGACTGAGCCTAAACTACGCGAAGCCGTCCATTACTGTCGGGCTACTGCCCCGATGCATCCTACCCCGATACGCGCTCGCTTGACGGGCTGCGGTTTTCCCGCGTACAAACCTTGTCGATGCTCGAATCACTCAATGGCGAAATGCCAAAAACTTCAATGGCGGTCGAGACTTCTGCTCTCGTGCGACGTTTCGGCGATTTTGTAGCCGTTGACAATCTCAATCTCTCGGTCGCGCGCGGCAGCTTCTTCGGTTTTCTCGGCCCCAACGGCGCCGGCAAATCTACTACCATAAAAATGTTGACCGGACTGCTGGCGCCCACCAGCGGGCGAATACGAGTGCTCGGTCGCGATCTTTCAACGGAACCGCTGGAAGTGAAACGTCGAATCGGCGTCGTCCCCGAGGATCTGAACCTGTTTGAAAGACTGACCGGCGCGGAAATGTTGAGCTTCACCGGCAGAATGTATGGCGTGCAGAAGGCAGAAATTGCTGACCGCTCGCCTGAGCTGCTGGACCTGATGGAATTGACCGGCGAACCCAGGAAGTTAATCGTCGAATACTCTCACGGGATGAAAAAGAAACTTTCCCTGGCGTGTGCCCTGATTCATCGCCCGGAAATTCTCTTTCTCGATGAGCCGTTTGAAGGAGTCGATGCAATCGCTTCACGCACTCTGAAAGATTTGCTCTCACGGCTCACGGCGCGGGGGTTGACCGTCTTCCTCACGTCACACGTGCTGGAGATTGTGGAACGGCTTTGCAGCGACATCGGTATCATCTCGCAAGGCAAGCTGCTCGCGGTGGGATCGCTCGATGACCTAAAGAAGGGAATTAAACTTGAGGACGACGGTCAACAGGCGACACCAATTTCTCTCGAGGAATATTTTATTCACGTCGTCGGCGGTGAACGCAAAAATGGGGAAGAAGAAGTGCTGCAGTGGCTGACATGAATTTTTGGAATGTTGAAAGCTTCAGGATTACGCTACTCTTATTTCAGTCCAAAAAAGCCCTTGCTGCTCTCCAATTTTCCCCACGTCCGGATACTTTTCTATTAACCATTCGTACTCGTCGGCATACAGCGCAGTCTCAGCGGATAACCTGCTGGAAACAAGGTTTTTGACGGTATCAAAATCAGGATGGTATTGTGCCTTTGCTTCTACCATGCCTACTACTAATTGGCCATCGAACGAGCAGATTTTTATAGTCAGGTTTTTTCCTCGAAAGTAAGGCTCCTGCTGTAACTGGCGTACGTGTTCCATAAATGCTTCACTAAAATAACCCGACTTTACGCTCCGGCCCCTATCCCGTTTAGCGAAGTAGACCGAAATTGTTGCATTAAAGATGT
>Ga0134126_10001907_pt1 | contig 26546 bp, 21 predicted proteins | sample KB31752_FD_96881 | JGI IMG/M metagenome (GOLD analysis project Ga0134126, IMG submission 96881) | Terrestrial soil microbial communities with excess Nitrogen fertilizer from Kellogg Biological Station, Michigan, USA - KB3-175-2 | ecosystem: Environmental > Terrestrial > Soil > Unclassified ... | reverse complement strand
CTCCCCTTCAACCATAGCGCAGTCTCATTTTTTCCTCCTCCACGTCCATGAGCATCTGGTATTTGCGGATCAGTGCTTCATCGGTGGAAAGGTCTTTGTTCCATTTCCGGAGCAGGTGGCGCTGGCGGGCGAGTAATTTCATGTAGACTTCTTTGAATACGGCAGGGTCGTGGTCATTGGCATCAAATAATTCTTCCGCTTCGAGTTTTCTTTCCAGCTGCTGTAAAGCCGCATTGGAACTGATTTCCGCGGCATGATTCTCTCTTAAATAGGCAAGGCTCTCAGCCGCCATCTTACGGCGAAGGATAACCGATTCTTCCGCTGTGGAAAGCGGATGAAACCGGTCTTCCAGATTCAGCCATCGCGCGATCATGGGAAGCGTGAGCCCCTGAACGACCAGCGTAAGCAGGATCACTACAAAACTGATAAAGATGATGAGGTTGCGCTGTGGAAAGGGCGCCCCGTTGCCGAGTTGAACGGGTATGGACAATGCGGCCGCCAGGGAAACCACACCCCGCATGCCGGTCCATCCGTATAACAGAGGCGATTTCCATCCGGGCCGGTTATCGGCTGTGGTAATATAGCGGCTGATGAACACCGTAAATGCCGAAGCGCTGAAAGTGCAGATCAGTCGCGCCAGCATGAGCAGGCCTGTGATCAGCAGCCCGTACCGGATCGCCTGCGCCAGGGTTATGCCATCCAGTTGGCCCACGATCACCGGCAGCTCCAGTCCGATGAGCATGAAGACCAGCCCGTTCAGTACAAATCCGAGGGCGGACCACACATTGGCGCCCCGGATCCGACTGCGGGAACTCAGGAATAAATGACTTTTGGAAGACAGATAAAGTCCGCCGCTGACCACAGCCAGCACACCCGAAACATGAATGGATTCCGCCAGCATATACATTACATAGGGAGTGGTCAGCGTGAGCACGATATCCATATTGGTATCTGTCGGCAGCCATTTGTGCAGCAGATAAAAGAATTCCGCCACCAGGAGGCCGACGGCTATTCCGGCAGCGATCACCCAGATAAAACTGAATGCCGCTTCATGAAAAACAAACCTGCCGGTATCTATGGCGACCAGCGCGAACCGGAAGATCACGAGGCTGGAAGCATCATTTAACAGGCTCTCTCCTTCAATGATCGAAACAATTCCTTTCGGTAAGCGAACCCATTTCATAATGGCTGATGCGCTTACCGCATCGGGGGGCGACACAATGCCGCCCAGCAAAAAGCCCAGGGCCAACGAGAATCCGGGAATGACGGAACTGGCCACCCAGGCCACAACCAGGGAAGTAACGATTACGATCAGGAAAGCGAAACTCCCGATAATACGGCGCCAGCGCCACAATTCCTTCCAGGACGTATACCAGGCTGCCTCGTATAAAAGCGGCGGCAGGAAAATGACAAAGATCATTTCGGGTTGAATGCTGATATTGGGCATGCCCGGTATCAGGCTCAGTACCAGTCCGCCCAGCACCAGCACGATCGGGTAGGCCACTTTCAGTTTCTGCGCCAGGATCACGAGCAGCACGATAACTAAAATCAGGGCGATATATTGGGCAAATTGAACCAGCATGAAAATTGCGGAAAGAAATGATAAAAATAGGAAGAAATAAATTTCAGGAGCTGTCCAATTTCTCCGTTCCCGGTCATTATTGGGGTGTTAAACACATTCAATAACTATTAAGATTAAGCAGAAAATGAAACAGCGAATCAATCTTCAGGAAAAAGGCGAAAAGGTCTTTAAGGCAATGTATGGTTTACGGACCTACCTGGCGAAATCGCAGGTTGAAGAACAGCTCCTGAATTTAGTTTATTTCAGGGTATCCCAGATCAATGGCTGTGCGTTTTGCCTCGATATGCACGCGAAAGATCTCCGGGCGGAAGGTGAAGCCGAGCAACGTTTATATGGGATGGATGCCTGGCGGGAAGCTCCTTACTATTCAGAACGCGAACGGGCAGCCCTTGCCTGGGCGGAAGCCGTTACATTGGTTGCGGAAACCCGCGTGCCGGACGAAGTCTATGAAGAAGCGAAATCACAATTTACCGAAGACGAGCTGGTTGATCTGACAGTGGCCGTGAATACCATCAATTGTTACAATCGTATTAATATTGCATTTCGTACGCCGGCGGGCGATTACCAGCCCGGCGCTTTTGCAATCTGATGGAGCAAACGGCTAAGGATGGGGAGGTCACATTTAGTAACATTTTAAAAGAAGGAAAATGAAAGATTTTGTGTTATTATTCCGGCAGCCGGATTTGAAGCACAGCAAAATTCCGGCCAGTGAATTGCAGGGCCTTAAGAAGAAATGGGAAGACTGGGTAGGAGGCATTGCGGCCCAGGGAAGATTTAAAGAACATGGAATCCGCCTCGCACCGGAAGGTAAAGTGCTCAGGGCCGGAGGGGTGGTCACCGATGGACCCTTCGTGGAAATCCGGGAGATGCTGGGCAGTTTTATCGTCGTTCAGGCCGATAACCTGGAGGATGCCACCACGCTGGCGCACGGTTGCCCGGCCCTGGATACTGGAGGCAGTGTTGAAATCCGGCCATTCTATGGATGAATATAAAATCAAAAAGGAACCTGCTCCCATTGGAGCGGGTTCGCTTTTTAATCAGGACGCGGAACAGGAATTTCTGAAGCAGTTGTTTCAGCGGGAATTTTCCAAAATGGTTGCGGTGATCAGCAAACTTTTTGGCTTGCAGCATATTGAAACGGCGGAGGACATCGTGAGCGAAACCTTTTTACAGGCCGCGGAGACCTGGGGAATGAGAGGCATTCCCAAAAATCCGACTGCCTGGCTCTATGTAGTAGCCAAACAAAAAACCCTGTATCAATTCCGGCGAAATAAGATTTTCCAAAATAAAATTCTTCCGGAATTAAAATCCGGACGGGAAGAGAATCAGGAAATCGAAGAAATGGAATTTTCAACGGAGAATATCCGCGACAGTCAGCTGCAGATGCTTTTTGCAGTCTGCACACCGGCCATTGCCAGCGAAGCACAGATCGGGCTGGCGCTGCGTATTCTCTGCGGCTTTGGGATTGATGAAATTGCCGAAGCCTTTTTATCCAATAAAGAAACCATCAATAAAAGGCTGTTCCGCGCAAAGGATAAATTGCGTACAGAAAAAATAAAGATGGAACTGCCGCCGGAAAATGAAATCCCCGCCCGGCTCGACAATGTATTGCACATCATCTATCTGCTGTTCAGCGAAGGTTATTATTCAACGACCCAAAATCAGGTTTTACGAAAGGATTTATGCCTGGAAGCCATGCGCCTGGGCATCATGCTTACGGAATATGAGAGAACCAACCTGCCCAAAACAAATGCGCTGATGGCCCTGATGTGTTTTCATGCTTCCAGGTTCGATGCCAGATTAAAGAAGGAAGATTCCCTGGTCCTTTACGAGGAGCAGGATGAAACTTTATGGGATGCAGCCTTAATCAAACAGGGAAAGCAGTTTTTGAGTCTTTCTGCTGCAGGAAATGAACTCAGTTCCTATCATCTGGAGGCCAGGATTGCGTACTGGCATTGCAGAAAAGAAAATAGCAGGGAAAAGTGGGAAGCGATTCTGGACCTGTATAATCAACTGCTGTTGCTGAATTATTCCCCCAGTGTTGCGCTGCACCGTACTTTTGCCTTATACAAGGCAAATGGCCGGGAAGCGGCACTGGCAGAGGCGAAAAAATTAAAACTGGAAAACAATCATTTCTATTTTTTATTGCTGGCTGAACTATATAAGGATGCGGACAATGAAAAAACGAAAGAATATTATCAAAGAGCTTTCAACCTGTCCAAAACACAAATAGAAAAACGGGGAATTCAGGAAAAACTGGATCGCCTGGAACGGAATTGAAAATAAAACGATCTTTGATTTCAATGTTTCTGCGCCGGCTATCGTTCAGATTTCCCTTGTTATTTTTGTTGCCAACCTTTTCCGATCTGCTTTTGCATTTGGGGAATCGCTTGTTGCGGTTCCGCTACATGTTGAAGTAAATCATCGGAAATTTTTTTACAGCATATCTATTTTCTTTTGAATGGTCTGTTTGTCAGTCTCCGTTTTGGCTAAAGACCAGGCTTTTTCAAAATGCTGCTTTGCTTTATTATCGTCCACGCTCCGGTAAAGTTCTCCCAGCAGGGTATAATAGAAATGATTGCCGGTTAAATTAAGTTTTTCCGCTTCACGGATGGCTTCTTCCTTACCGTTTGCTTTCGAAAGGGCATAAGTCCGGTTCAGTGCAGCGATAGGAGAGTATGCAATTTGCAGTAAATGATTAAAAAGCTGTAAGATGTTCTCCCATTTTTCTTTTGTATCGGCTTTTCTTGTATGCCAGTATGCGATCCCGGCCTCTAAATGGTATTTTGAAATCTTATTTCCCTTCGATGCCTGGTGAAGATGGTATCCGCCCTTTGCAATCAGTTCCTGATCCCACAGCCGTTCATCCTGGTCCTGGTACAAAACAACTTCCCCGTTTTCATTTTTTCTTGCTTCGAACCTCGAAGCATGAAAACACATCAATGCGTACAAGGCATTTACTTCCGGAAGATTGGTTTGTTCATTTTCGATAAGCAGATGCGTCAACCGCATGGCTTCCTGGCACAACTCACTGCGCAAAACGGCATGCTGACTTTCGGAATAATAACCTTCATTAAAGAGTAAGTATAAGGTAGTTAAAACGTTTTCAAGTCTTTTAGGGATCTCCTTTTCATCCGGAAATGCAATCTGTACTTTCTCCGTCCGGAGTTTTTCCCTGGCCCTGAACAGGCGCTTGTTGATGGCTTCCTTATTCGTTAAAAAGGCATTGGCAATTTCATCAATACCAAAGCCGCAGAGAATACGCAATGCCAGGCCGATCTGCGCTTCCGGAGGAATGGAATGCTGGCAGATCGCAAATAGCATTTGCAGCTGACTGTCGCTGATATTTTCGCCGGACAAATCAATGATGATTTCATCCGCTTTTTCTTCTGAATATTTTAACTGGGGCGAAATTTTTTCAGTAAAGATTTTATTCCGGATAAAATGATTTTTAGCCTTGTTTTTTGCAACATAGTAGAGCCAGGCGGTCGGATTTTCAGGAATTCCGTTATAGGTCCAGGTTTCCAGCGCCGACAAAAAGGTTTCGCTGGCCAGATCCTCCGCAATTTCCATGTGCTCAATACCAAAGCGCTTGCAGAGAACGGCTGTTATTTTGCGGAACTCCGTCCGGAATAAATGCGGAATCAGTTCAGGTTGCTGCATAAAAAAGCCCCTGTAAATATAGACAAATACAGGGGTCGGGTCTGCTTAGTGTACAGTGTCGTTTCTGGATATCCTTCTTACTTCTATCGTATTTCCTTCTCCGGCCAGTACCGGGCAGCCTTTTGCAAATTCGACGGCTTCCTCCACCGAACCGGCCTTAACCGTAATGAGGCCTCCGATGGTTTCCTTGATATCGCCAAAGGGGCCGTTGGTAACTGTCTTGTTCGACCTCACCACCCGGGCCCCGTCGAAAATGAGGCCGGTGCCGCCGACGAATTTATTTTGTGCGGCAATGCCACCGATCCAGTCCATGGTTTGTTTCATCCAGATCTGCATTTGTTCCGGCGAAGCGATTTTTGCCCCGTCTTCATGCCGCATAATTAATGCATACTCTTCCATTTTCTTAAAATTTAATGTTATTGAATATACCGGTATAACAAGTAAGAAGAGCCCGATTGGACATTGTCGGAAAATAATCGGTGCAGAGGCTTTATTTTTTATAGCGCCGCCCTGTGAACAGGCTCGTTGCGAAAGTTAGTAAAATCAGGGGTTTATTTATTTACCGGTACCTCTAAACTGATGCTGATAATTTTTGCCACTGAGCCGCCTTTCTTGCCAACCCCATAATCTTCCCGGTTAATACTGAATTTGCCCTGGAATATTCCCGAGGCCCCGGAAGGGGAAAATGTAAATGGAATTTCTATGAGTCTGGTTGTGGCTTTCAGGGTTAAATCACCCGAAACTTTAAAACCCGAGGCTGTCTTTTCGATCTCCCTCGATTTAAAGCTGATGGCCGGGTACTTGTCTGTATTTAACCATATTTCCTTTTTGCGAAGGTCACTGTTGCGCAGGGATATTCCGGTACTTACCGTTTTTGCATCAATGCTGGCGGAAATTGAGCTTCCGGCTAAATCTTTTTCACTGAACCCGATCGTCGCTTTCAATCCGGAAAAGCTGCCATGCACGGTTCCAAACGGCCCATCTACCGAAAATTTAATTTTAGCTTTTGGCGCGTCAGCATTCCAGTGATCAATGCCATTCGGGGTTGTTGCGAAGGCAAGGGTACAAATCAGAAATAAAAATTTCATATTGGCAGGTTTTTGAATATTGGTAGATAATAAGAAACAAACGCTGTCATGATCTTTCGGAATTATGCGGCTTCGGAACGCCCTGCTAAGAAAGGGAGACTCCAAATGAGAAGGTTATTATATATAGCGGGAATTTTACATGGATGGTTGCGTAGACGGCTTTTATTTCTGCAAAAAACAGATATCAGACGATCACGAAAGTCAGCGGATCATTGTTCCATCCGGATTCGGCAGGAGACCTGTGCTGCACCCCTTTCTTTGCCAGCGAAGCCCGCAGCATTTTATGGTAGAAAATATAGGAACCGAAGGCAAGGATCAGCGGAAGGGCCATGAAAAGCCAGTCGCTTGCGGGTTGCCCGTTGCTCAGGATCGAATACGTTGCGCCGATCAGATCAAAAAGTAGTCCTGCATACGCCCATTCCTTAATCCGGGGATAATTGCCCGGAATCAGGATAGCCAACACACCCAGCATTTTGGCAATGCCCAGAAAGGGCAGGAGATAAACGGGATACCCCATTTTGCTGAACCCGTCCACAGCAACCTGTACGGAGAAGATATCAGGTATCGCTGATCCCAGCATGAGAAAACTGAAAAGCCCGGTGAAAACCCAGTAGATGGTCTTTGTCTTTTTCATGATAATTTGTTTTATGTTTTTGAATTATGAATTTGTTACACAAAACTAGACTGTCAGGCTGGAATGCATGCTGTGCTAAAGCGTCAATCTACAGGGCCGATTGCGGCTTGCCCATAAATACCCATTCAGGGAAAATAATGCCCTCTGAACAGCGGACATCCGGTGGCACTGTTTTTTACTATTAGAAGGAACGGTGACTGATCACCGGCTTAAACAGCCTGTATATGCCCATGCAGAGAAAGCTTTTGGTAGTGGATGACGAAGAGGACTTTTGCAAGCTGATGGTTCTGATGCTTCAGCAGGAGCCGCTGGATATTCACTGTGCTTTTACACTAAAGGACGCCGCACAAAAACTCGAGGAGGACCACCCGGCAATACTTCTGCTGGATAATAACCTGCCGGACGGAAAGGGCATTGATTTTTTAATCCATTCAAAGAAAGAGATACCGGTTGATCATGTTATTCTCATTTCCGCCGACCCCTCCGAGCAGTTGAAGCAGAAAGCACTCGACGCGGGCGTCTTATTTCTCGAAAAACCTTTTGGGCTGAACAGGATCCGGGAAATGATAAAGGAAATTTCCTGATCTATTCCCTGCCCAGTTTTTTTAACATCCTGGCATGTTCCAAAAGCGCTTTTCTGAAGGTTGGCTGCACATGGTAGGGCAATCCGAATTCGGCAGCCGTTGATTTCAAAATCGGGGCAAGGGCGCGGTAATGCACATGACAGACGCCGGTAAATAAATGATGCTCGATCTGGTAATTCAATCCGCCTATAAACCAGGACAGCAGGCGGTTGCGGGGTGCGAAGTCCGTGGTATTGGCCACTTCATGTATCGCCCAGGAATCTTCCATTTCTTTTCTTCCGTCGGTTTGTATGGGCAAGGCGAATTCCGATGCTTCCATAACATGCGATGGTTGAAAAACGCAGGAGAGAAAGAGACCGGCTGCAAAATGCATCAGTAAAAAACCCGAAAGCACTGCATACCAGCGCATGCCGGAAAAGAGAATCGGCAATACCAGGATATAGCCATAATAAAAAAGCTTATACAGGGTTATCCGGAAAAGAGCCTGTTTCAACGAGACTTTTTGCCGAACCAGTAAATCATGCTGGCGGTAGCGGACAACCTGCAGGTAGTCTTTTGCGGTCATCCAGAACAGCGTCATCACCATATAGAAGAACCAGGCATATAGGTATTGGTACCGGTGAAACCAATACCTCTTTTGGCGCGGAGATAAACGGAGTAAGATAATGCTGTCAATATCTTCGTCGAGATCGGCTACATTGGTGTAGGTATGATGCAGCACGTTATGCTGAATCCTCCAGGTAACAGTGTAACCGCCGATGATTTCCAGGATGTGGCTGATAAAATTGTTTATCTTTTCATCCGGTGAGTAAGTGCCATGGTTGGCATCATGCATAACCGAAGTTCCGATGCCACTCATGCCCACTGCCATCAGTAGCCACAGGCCAAAAAATAACCCAGTTTTTCCCGCTGCGTAACCTGTTACAATTAAAACATAGGGTATGAAATAAAGTGAGAGCATGACGCCTGTTTTAATCCACATTTCCGTATTGGCGTATGGTGAAATACCGCGCTCCTCGAAATAAGCCGCTACCTTACTGATAGCCGCTTCATAAAAACTATTCTTACCTCTGGGAGCGAACCGGACAAAATCTAATTTTTGCACTTTCATAGTAAAATATTTTTCCCTGAACAGGTCGTTCAGAAAAAAACAAACAAAAACCCTGCAGATGCTGCCTCTGGCTGAAAATTTGGCTAAAAATGGGTGCAACGGAGAAATTTTTCTACAGTATTCAGCATCTTGCGGCCAGTTACACAGAAATATCTCCGGTGAACGTCTCCTAATTAAAATAAGATAACGGAATTGACTTCCACATACCATGTGACAAATGCCCCGTCAGCAATTCATAGAAAAGATATACTGGCCAGATCAGCCAGTGAATCAGCAGGTAGATAATGGAGTGATTGTAATGCCAGCTGATCAGCATGGCATAGATGCCTAAAAGAAAATAAATGATGCCGCCGCCTCTTCTGTTCATGTGAATGGGGATTAGATTTATTAATTTTATTCTTCCTTTCTCTTTAATCCTTCCTCATTCAATCCCGATTCATTCCCCTCCGTTTTTTTCCGCGATTCACTGCCCTGTTTAAAAGAAGCTTTTCCCAGCTGGGAAGAGCCCTGCCCAAAATCCGGTCCCGCCTGGGTGGCAGAACCATGGTGGAAGGAAGCCCGGTTGGGTTTTGCTTCTTTTATATCTTTTTTTCTTTCGGAGTTTTTCACGCAGATTATGGTACAATTCCCGTACCAGTCTGCTGTGTAATAATGCCGCTCTCTCTGGCTGAGGTATTCCATTAGAATTATTTCCACCGGATTATGCTTAATTTACTTTGAAAAATGATCTCTCCCCGGATTTATTTTTAACTGATTATTCAAAAAGGGAGATTTAAAAATCCTGTCAAATGCGGAAGAATATATTTCAGGTTATTGTATTGAATGTCTTTGCGCTGGTCTCCCTGAACAGCAGCTGTCCGGCACAGCAGACTTTTCATTTCACGAAGGGATTACAGGCATCGGTTGGCGCCCAATATGGCCGCGAAGCATTGTATCTGGATCCGCTGGCCTGGCAACTGTACAACCATAAGCTGAAGGAGCCGGAGAATGGAGCAGTATTCGGCATCAATGCGAAAGGAGAAAATATTATCTGGCAGGCGCTGGAGGCTGACAGCCTGCAGCGTTTTCATCCGGGGAGATCCTCCAGGAATGCAGGCTTCGGAAGAGGCGGAACTTATCTTTATCTGACGTATGTTTCGGACAGAAACAAAACTGCCCTGCTGAATATCAGGGGCGACGCAGGTTTTTTCTTTAACGGAACGCCACATGCGGGAGATCCTTACAGTTCCGGCTGGCTCTATATTCCGGTAATGCTCAGAAAAGGGTTGAATGAGATCTATGTTCGTCCGGCCGGACAGGTTGCGGCCAGTCTCCTGTTTCCGCCAAAGGCAATACAACTGGATACCGGAGATCCCACGATACCGGTAATCGAAGCAGGTGCGGCGGGGAATGATTCGCTTAGGGGAGCGGTGGTGCTGATCAACGCGTCCCCCGCAGATCTGCACAACTATCGGATCAGGGCAGTAGTGGATGGAAAAGAAACAGAGACCGGAATTCCGGATATACCGGCTATGAGCAGCCGCAAAGTACCCTTTGTCTTCAACGCGGCAGGACTGAAGCAAAAGGGTCATTTCAAAGGTTCACTAACGCTAATGAACAATGGAAAAACAGTGGACGAAAAGCCGCTGCCGCTGGAAGTGGCCGGGCCGGGAGAAAAGTACGGTGTTACCTTTACCAGCGATATCGATGGAAGTCTGCAGTACTATGCAGTAACCCCGCAACTACCGGCCGGCGTAAACCCGGAAAAGAAATCCGCCCTGTTCCTTTCAGTGCATGGCGCGGGCGTGGAAGCTATCGGTCAGGCCCGGGCCTATCATTCCAAAGACTGGGGAACGCTGGTGGCAGCCACGAATCGCAGGCCGAGAGGTTTCAATTGGGAGGACTGGGGAAGACTGGATGCGCTGGAAGTACTGGATCTGGCAAAGCAACGTTTTCATCCGGATCCGAAACATATCTACCTCACCGGGCATTCGATGGGAGGTCATGGTACCTGGTTCCTGGGAGCAACCTATCCCGATAAATGGGCTGCGATCGGCGCCTGCTCCGGCTATCCGACACTGAAAGATTATGGCAGTCACGACGGTGTCATCCCCGACAGCGCCGGTTCGCCCATGGAACAAATCCTGCTTCGGGCGAGCAACCAGAGCGACGTGATCAGACTCGCCACGAACTACAAGGCGTTTGGTGTATACATCCTGCACGGCGACTCGGATAAAGTGGTGCCGGTGAAATATGCGCGGCAGATGCGCAAACTGCTCGGGGAATTTCAACCCGACATGAGTTATTATGAATATCCCGGCGGGGAACACTGGTTTGGCGATCAGTCGGTGGACTGGAAGCCGCTATTTGATTTCTTCAGATGGCATCAGCGCAAACCTGACAGTCTCGTGAACCATATTGATTTTATCACTGCGAGCCCCGGCATTTCCGCATCCTGCTACTGGGCTATTGTTCAGCAGCAACAGCATCCGTTAAACTATAGCAGGATACAGTTAAGTCGCGATACCGCCAACCGCAGGATAACGGGAACCACAGAAAATGTACGCATGCTCGGGATTTCGCTGGCGGATTTTGGTCCGGAATCAAAAGTAGAAATTGTACTTGACAGCCTGGCTCCGGTAGCGTACACGACGAAAGGAGCCGCCGATACTCTTTTTCTTTTGAAAGGGCCTGGAATGTGGACGATTGCAGGCAGGCCCGGAAGCGATCAGAAGGGGCCGCAAAGAAGCGGCACGCTCAAGGAAGCCTTCAACCACAATATGGTTTTTGTATATGGAACAACCGGTACACGGGAAGAAAATGCATGGAGTCTGAATAAAGCGCGCTATGATGCAGAGAGCTGGTACTACCGTGGCAATGGCGCTGTTGACATCATCCCGGACAGGAAATATAACCTGAACAATTATAAGGACAGGGGAGTGATCCTCTTTGGGAATGCCAGCAGTAATGCAGCCTGGAATCTCCTGCTGCAAAATTGCCCGATCCGCGTGGAAAGGGGAAAGATAACCGCAGGCGATAAAATATGGGTGGGGAACGATCTCGGTGCCTGCTTTGTATGGCCGCTTGCCAATTCCCCGGTAAGCTCTGTTGCGGTAATCGGTGGCACCGGGCTGACAGGAATGGAAGCCGCCAATGCCAACCAATATTTTGCAGGTGCCAGCGGATTCCCGGATTTTATGATTTTCGGCATTGACATGCTGCAGACGGGCAGCGCCGGAGTTAAGCTGGCCGGTTTCTTCGACAATCAATGGAAATTTGTAAACAGCGAGCTGCAGGCGGATAAATAAGAGCTGCTCAGTTCAATAAGCAATAATTGGTTTATGAAACAGATAATTGGCAATGTTTTATTGCTATTGTTACTTTTCATGAGTAATAAAGCAAATGCGCAAAAGACGCAAAGCAGTTATGATGTTATTGTGTACGGTGCTACTTCCGGCGGGGTGATAGCAGCATACAGCGCCGCGAAAATGGGCAAATCCGTATTGCTCATTGAGCCCGGTAAACACTTGGGCGGATTAACAAGCGGCGGGTTGGGTTATACGGATATTGGAAATAAATATGCCATCAGCGGATTGTCGAGGGATTTTTACCGGCGCATAGGAAATCATTACGGCAAGTTTGAACAGTGGATTTTTGAACCCCATGTGGCAGAACAAACCTTTCTCGGTTACCTGGAATCGGTTAAGGTTGACGTGCTGTACCTGCACCGGTTGGTATCTGTAGAAAAGAAGGATGGCTATATCACGCAAATCGGGATAGAAAATTCAGATGCACCGGGAAGCTCTTCGTATCAGGTTATGAAAGGGAAGGTTTTTATTGACTGTTCTTATGAAGGAGACCTGATGGCGAAAGCAGGGGTATCTTACTTTACCGGACGGGAAGCAAATAGTATGTTTAACGAAACATACAATGGCGTCCAGATGCGGGACAAGCACCAGTTCCCCGAGGGAGTTGATCCGTATAAAATCCCGGGTGATCCGAAAAGCGGCCTGCTGTGGGGTATCAGTTCTGACCCGTTATCCGCGCAGGGAACGGGAGATAATAAAATACAATCCTATAATTTCAGGATCTGTCTGACAAATAACCCGGCCCATCGTATCCCGATTACAAAACCGGAAGACTATGATGCTTCACGGTATGAATTGCTTTTGCGTTATCTCGAAAAAAAACCTGCTGAAAATTTATCGTCATTTTTGAAGATTGACCGGTTGCCGGACAATAAAACGGACATCAATAATAACGGGCCTTTTTCAACAGATATGATCGGGATGAACTATGCTTTTCCGGAAGCGGACTACACAACGCGGGCAAAAATTCAGCAGGCCCATGAAGCCTATACGAAAGGCTTATTATATTTTATAGGGCATGATGAACGCATGCCGTTACAACTGCGTGAACAGATGCTGCAATGGGGTTATCCCAAAGATGAATATGCGGATAATGGAAACTGGTCGCCACAAATGTATATTCGTGAATCGAGACGGATGAAAGGGGAATATGTAATGACGCAGGCCAACTGCGAATCCAAAAAAATAGTCCCTGATGGTATTGGAATGGCTGCCTATACCATGGACTCCCACAATTGCCAGCGCATTGTTGTACAGGGTATGGTAAAAAATGAGGGCGATGTACAGATCGGTGGTTTCGGGCCCTATCCGGTGGCATACCGTTCCATTACACCGAAAGCAGCCGAATGCAAAAACTTGCTGGTGCCGGTTTGTTTGTCGGCTACGCATATTGCTTATGGTTCCATCCGGATGGAGCCGGTATTTATGGTGTTAAGCCAGTCTGCCGCCGTTGCGGCGGTGTTGGCAATTGATTCGAAAAAACCTGTTCAGCAGCTTGATGTAAAGAAACTGCAAAACATATTGAAAACGAATCCGCTGGCAGATAACAGTACTCCGGAGATACTGGTAGATAATGATGATGCTGCGCATGTTGTAAAAACAGGCGACTGGACAATATCGCATCAGGGATGCTATGGCCCATCTGTATTTATTGATGAAGGCGGGAGCAACTCTGCAAAATCAGTGCAGTTTATTCCCTCCATTATCCGGGCCGGGAAATATAAACTGTATTCCTATTTTCCGAAATTAAAAAACGCAACATCAGAAACTGTCATCACGGTTTTTGACGGGAAAACAAAAACGGAGGTGATCGTAAAAGAATCGGATATAAATGTGGAGGGACAAACCTCCGGTGAATGGGTCGCTTTGGGCAGTTACGATTTCCCATCAGGAAGGCATTCCTACGCAGAGATTTCCAATCAAAACGCAAATGGCGTAGTAGTGGCAGATGCCGTTTTGTTTGTGCCTGTTAAGAATAAATGATTAACGATTTGCGCTGGCCGGCACCGTCCTTTCGTCTGATCATAACTTTAAAAATTTCTCTGTCTTCCGTTCACCCGACGGATAGATCAATACCAGGGAATAAAAGCCCTTGTGTAAGCGCGATGCATCCACAGTGAACTGATTGGAACCCTGGACGAGGTGGATAGCTCTGCCAGACAACAGATTTCCTGCTCCACCCAGGATCTGCATTTGCACGCGGGTATTTTCTCCGGCAGTGACAGATACTTCCATTTGATCTTCCCGAACAGGATTGGGTGAAATCCGGATCGTGCCTTTATGATGATCATTGCCGGAATGATCTACATCGTCTTCATCGTCAGGGTTCTGATGTCCTTCTTTGCTTACGCAGGAAGCCATATCTCCCCGCAGGTTATTTCCCAGCAACGGCAATGCCGTTTGGCCAATCAGTTTAATCACGCCGTTGTGCACATTCCCCCGGTAATATTTTCCGTCGGTTGTTAAGATGAACAAACGCCCGTTTTCGCCGGAGAACAGGCCTGAAAGATCCGCGATGGGAATATTGGGTTGCGGCGGATTGATGCAATGCAAAACAGGGAACTTAGCACGGGGATTGAAATGCACAATTTTTGCCGGTGAAGGTTCATTGGCTTCCGCCGGTATTATCGTATATATATTACCGTTAACCGGGTCAAAGGAAATATCCTGCAAAAGACCGTTGGAAGGATTGGACAACACCCTCATTATTTCATCCGCGCAGGTACCGGTCAGGATTTCTTTATATTCAATGTTAATAAGATCTCCCTCTTTTAACCCCGAAACATTTTCTATTGTTCCCAGGTATAGCTTCGGCAAATGCAATAGGCTGACGGGCGTATCTCCGACGATTGCTGTGAAATAATAATTATCCCGGCCATCCATGGTTGCCGCAGCTGTATTAATGATTCCAATCATCGTCCCGGAATTTGGAGGAGCTGTCAGCCTGCCGATATCCAGGAAATTCCCGTTCCGGTCAACCCGGGAAAAGAACGGATCGGTCACATCGGAGCTTTCATGCATGCCGTATAAAAATCCGTCTTTGCTGTTCAGACCAAAGGCATTGAACTGCCGGTCGATCGGGCTACCGGACGGCTGCACATTTCCCGCCTTATCTATCAGAAAAATCTGGAAGGGGGATGCCGTGCTGTTAATACCGGGCCTTGTTACGGCGACAGATACGCCGGGGCAATTATCAAAAGCGACTAACGGTTTTTTACCCACACAGGAAGCCATATCACCCCGGAGATTTCCGTTGATCAGGGGAATACCGGACTGCGTTATAAAATTGATCGCACCGGTTTGGATATCGGCTTTATAAAATTTGCCATCAATGGTCAATATAAAGAGCGAACTATCGCTTCCGAAATATAAACCCGACAGATCGTTGGTGGGGATGTTGGGTTGCGCCGGATCTATGCAGTTGAAAGTCGGGTTGGTTTCGGGATTGAACCAGGCAATCTTTCCGGTTGTCGGACTTATTCCCGGTGCGCGCAGGTATGTATAGATATTCCCGCTGGCAGGGTCAAAAGCAATATCCTGCAGCGCGCCTTCCAGCGGATTCGACAGGGCTGCCAGTAATTCATCGGCACAGGTGCCGGGATTGACCTTTGCATATTTTATATTGATAGGCTGCCCGCCTTTCTTTAGGGAGGATATTTTTTCAACCTTGCCGGCAAATAGTTGCAATGGCTCCGATATGTTCTGCAGGTTGATGCCAAAAGCGAGAAAGTAATAATTATCCTTATCATCCACCGTGCCGGCGGCAGTATTGATCAGGCCCACATTAAAGGGAACAGTAGCAGGTACTGAAAGGGTCCCGAGATTTTCGAAATTCCCGTTTTTATCTAAGCGTGCCAGGAATGGATCGGCCAGATTGGATGATTCATGCATGCCATATAAAAAGCCATCCAATCCGTTTAAGCCAAATCCGTTGATCTGAAGATTGACCGGGCTGCCGCTGGATTGCACCGCTCCGTTCGAATCGATCAGACTGATCTGGTAAGGACCCGGGGTAGTATTTAATCCGGGTCTCGTAACGGCAACGGATACGCCGGGGCAATTTTCAAATGGCTGCAATGTTTGTGCAGCGCCGGACAATGCGGATAAAAAGAGCAGCTGGCAAAGAGCCGGCAGGCGGAGGAGATTTTTCATGATGGTTAGTTAATGGTTATGAAGCCGTGAATAATAATAATTCCTGCTGAACAATCGTGTTCAGGCAAAATTTCCGGCCAGGATTTAGTAGAGGTGGAGAAGGGGCTTAATACAAATACGTCAATTCCGGTCTTAAAGCTGCGCAGGTATGAGACCCTGATTGAATATTCAGATAATTAATTATACGCAGAAATTCCGGTAAACGCAAGTTTTTGAGGGTTTTTTTTGCGAATTTCCAGGCGCCCGGAGAGCTTTGCGGATTTTAACCATCCGCAGGCGACCTTTCTTTAAAAAAATTATTGTAAATGAATACATTACTTTTTCAGATTCCCATTGCTTGTACGATTTTTCTTCTTAAGACGTTTATAAGAAGCCCTTAATCCGGCGCTTTAGTACCCTAACCCGAAAACAACCCTATGAAGTACTTAGACTATCTCTACTTCAATATCTATAATCATTTCTACAGGAAAAGCCAGTACAGCCAGACTTTTAATCCCCGTTTGCTGGCGATGTATTTATTCTCCATGGGCCTCGGGGGATGGCTACTGTTACTGGAGTCGCTTTATTTACACCTGATAAAGCATGCCTGGTTTTCATCACCGGCAGAATCCACGGTCTTTACTACTTCCGTTTATTTGCTGTCTGCAATCCTCTTCAACCATATTTTTATTACACAGGACCGCGATCTGAAAATTTTCGAAAAATATGAAAAATCATTTCATCAGCATCCAAACAGGAACTTGCATTTAATGATTTCCGTATTCGTTTTGCTCACACCATATATCGCTCTCCTGCTTAATGTTATTTTTTTCCCCAGGCACAGGTGAGGAACTCATTTCGTGCGGGGTTATATTTTACAACCCCATATTGTTTAATTCCTTTTAGATGCCGCACCGGTCATATCCCGCGGCAGCGGGCATTTGAACGATTCTTCCGGGATTGCTTTTTCAAAAATGCTTTCCGCTGATTTGGGAAAAATTCGACGATAATTATGGCAGCCTGCATCAATCATGCAGACGAATCAATACTTTTACATCCAATATTTTTTGCCATGATGATCCGGAAAATATATGCTTTGTTTGTCGTGCCCGCAATACTAACCCTCTTACCGAACAGGGGCCTGGATGCGCAGGCAATTGCTTTACATCCGGAAAATCCGCATTATTTTTTGTATCACGGTAAAGCGACCGTGTTAATAACATCGGGTGAGCATTATGGTGCTGTATTAAATCCTGATTTTGATTATATCACTTATCTGGATGAGCTTGCTTCGAAGGGGCTGAACCTGACCCGCACGTTCAGCGGAAGCTATGCGGAACTGGGCGGGACTTTTCAGATCAGCCATAATACGCTTGCTCCTGCGCCGGGTAAACTGCTTAGCCCCTGGGCCCGTAGTAGTGAGCCGGGATACCGGAACGGAGGCAACAAATTTGATCTGCAGAAATGGGACGACCGGTATTTTACGCGCTTAAAAGCGTTTATATCTGCCGCACAGCAACGGAATATTATTGTAGAGTTTACTTTTTTCTGTCCCTTTTATGAAGATACCCTTTGGACGCTCAGCCCAATGAATTCTTTGAATAATATCAACGGACTCAAAAGGCTTTCGCGTAACGACGTTTATACGCTGCACAAGAATGGCAGCCTGCTGCAGTACCAGGAAAAAATGGTGAGCAAGATAGTGCAGGAACTGAAAGACTTTGGCAATGTGATGTACGAGATATGCAACGAACCCTATTTTGGCGGTGTTGAACTTGCATGGCAACGGCATATTGCCGGCATCATCCGGGATGCCGAGAAAGATTTTTCCGCACGCCATCTCATCACGCAAAATATTGCCAATGGGTATAGCAAAATAGAAGATCCGATCCCCGCAGTTTCCGTGTTTAATTTTCACTATGCGTGGCCGCCCGTTACCGTCGCGCTGAACTATCATTTACAGAAGGTGATCGGCGACAATGAGACCGGTTTCCGGGGCAACAGCGATTCCACTTACCGGATGGAAGGTTGGCGATTTATACTTGCAGGCGGCGGATTATTCAATAACCTGGATTATTCTTTTACGGCAGGCCATGAGAAAGGCGACTACGCGTATCCCCCAACCCAGCCGGGTGGAGGAAGTGCCGCATTGCGCAACCAGTTAGGATGGCTTAAACGTTTTATGGAAAGTTTTGATTTTATTCATATGCGGCCGGACAGTACAACGGTAACGGGCGGCCTGCCCGGTAATGCAATTGCACAGACATTGTCAGAAACGGGGAAACAATATGCGATCTATATTTGCGGGAGCCGGCAGGGTGACCTGGAACTGACGCTACCGGCAGGCAATTATACTGCAGAGTGGCTAAACACGCTAACCGGTCAATACAGCGGCAAAAGATCACTCAGGCATGCAGGCGGCAAAGTGATGTTAAGTTCTCCGGAATACACAGACGATATTGCACTGCGTATAATAAAAACGAACCGGTAATTTTACAATTCTGAATCACGCACCAGAAGATCTCCCATCTTATAATTCTATTCCTTAACAAGAACCCGTATGGAAGATCCGCCTGCCTCCTGAATATGGATATAATAAATTCCGGCCGGTAAGCCCGCAATATTTAATGAAACCGTATTCCCATTTATCTGAAGAGGCACGTTGACGAACTGACCGCCGCTGCTGTATAAGGATACCTGAAGTTTTCCGGTACCGCTGACATAAGCAATATTTGTTGCGGGATTGGGATAAACGTTTACAGATGTGGTCGTCTGAAAACTGACTTTTCTGATCATTGAAAAAGACTGTTTACCATCGAGGTCTGTCTGATCCAGGCGGTAGTAGGAGATGCCGGTTAAAGGATTCGCGTCTATAGCTGAATACCTGGAATCTGTACCCGTATTTCCGGATCCCGGAATGCGCTGTAAATCCTGCCAGTGTTCGGCATCCGGCGACCGCTGAATAATGAAGTAGTCATTGTTGATTTCCGCCGAAGTTGTCCAGTCCAGATTTACCTGGCTATTTTTTGGTATTGCAGTAAAAGAAACCAGCGTCACCGGCAAAGGACTACTGGTAGAATTGATGGATCCAAGGTAAAAACTATTGTTCAAATTAGCCTGGGTAATGCCTGTTCTGTTTACCTGGGGATTAAGAATGGTTCCGGCATTCGTTCCCGGCAAACCCGTGACTCCTGCTGCAAGCGTGAGGCGGAGATCAGCCGGGTTGCCGATCAGTCCATAACCAGTTCCGGAGATACCGGCGTTATATAGACCTCCTGCAAGTGTTGCCGTAGTTACTGCCCAGTTCAGATCTTTTCTGACTACGACAGTAGCGCCTCCATCGGCAAACGATGTGCTGGTATTGCTGACAGCGTTTGTATAGGATACGGTTATTGTTCCTCCCGTGGTTGGAGCGGTTGGTACGGAAATACTGAAAGGTCTGTAATCGGTGGTTGTGCCAACAGGAAACAAACCGGCCATCCCGCCGGCTGTGATGGTTGATTTTGCGAACCATCTGGTAAAAGATCCGGTATTGTTCATGATTCCCGCAGTATAATTGAGTGTTCCGGGTGCAAGCGCCGATGTTCCGAGCGTAAGGGTATTACTGTGGAGGTCTATATTACCCTGCGTCATGGTCAAACCGGAAGCCACTGCAACTGCATTTCCCAATTGGATGCCGGAGCCCGTATTGTTGACGATAAGATTTGTGTAATTTTCCCCTGCAGGACTGGTTATGGTTTGCAAAGAGGACCCGTTAAAATTCACCGTACCTGATGCTTCAGCAAAACCGCCCGTTCCCCAATCAGTCCAGTTGCCTCCCAGGTTAATTGTATTGGCTACCGGCGACAAAATAGCCGTTCCGGTAATAGCAAGATTATTAAGTACCGTTAAATTACTCAGGAGCGTGCAGGTATTGGTTGTGACAGCAACATTGTAAAAACTCATTCCGCCGCTGGTCACCGAAAGATTGTTGCCCCCGAAAACAAGCGATGAATTGCCGGCTGCTACCGTGCCGCTGAGCCAGGTCCAGTCGCGCGCCACGGAAATAATACCGCTCATGGTCAGCGTCCCGGAAGCCTTCTGTATCCTGATATATGGCAATAGCCCCTGGGAAGCAGGTGCGTTCCCGGTAAGCGCCTGCGAACCGGCGCCGTTAATCAATAGCAACGCAGTGCCGCCTCCGGTTAGCGAAGTATTATTGATAATGATATCACCCTGCGCCTGTATGGCAGTTGCTCCGGCAACGGGGGAATTGATAAATACGTTTTTAATGCCCGTGGTACTGAGTGTTCCGGTAACGGTCAGCAGGGTTCCTGTATTGACGGTAAAAGTACTGTTGTTATTTCCCTCGAATGTGACATTATTCAATGTATGGCTGCCGGCTATACCGAGGGTACCTGCAAATACTATAGTACTGTTATTAGTTGAAACATCGAGCGTCCCGGCCGTGTAAGTCCAATTGCCCGTGACTGTAATAAGAGATGGAAAAGTTAGTGTTCCGCCAGATTTGTTGATGGTGACGGATGGAAATTTTCCCTGGTCAACGATGCCTGTTGAAGTAATCGTCTGCGCGCCGGATCCATTGATCAGGATCGTACCGGTGCCTCCGCCCGTAATATTGCTGTTATTGTCTATGATATTTCCCTGTACAGCAATCGTTCCGGTGTTGATAGTGATATTGTTGGCTCCGTTTTCCAAATCGAGCGTATGGGTTGCGGTAACAGTCGATCCTGCAGCGATCGTGACGGTGGTGGTTCCGGTATTGGCAATCGTAAGATTATACAGGTTAATGTTTCCGGTAATTGTGAGGCTATTGACTACGTACAGGGTTGATGTGCCTGCACTGACGGTGCCTGCAACATAAGTGACATTCGCTGAAGCCGAAATATTGCCGGATAGGGTGAGCGGGCCACCTGCTTTATTTATGTTAATAGCCGGCAAGCGGCTTTGATTAATGATGATGGCGGTTCCATCCAGGGTTTCATTTCCCGTTCCGGTAATATTGATCGTAGCCGTACCGCCGCCATTAATTGCTGTATTGGTCAGGAATATATTTCCACTGACATTGATATTGCCTGTATTGATGATGAGGCCGCCGGCGCCCGCGATGCTGAGATCCCCTGTTGCGGTGAGGGTCGTGGTGCTGCCAATGGTAAACGTAGTCAGGGAAGTATTCGCGATAAATTCGATGCCGGCCAATGACAGGCTTCCGGTGATGGAATAGGCAGCCGCGTTGCCGTGCGTGAAACAAAAAAAAGACGTACCAGCATTTACTGTTCCCGCAGTGTAAGTAAAGTTATTTGATACCCCCGGAAAATTGGTCAGGTTCAGAGTGCCCGATGCCTTGTTGATGGTGAGTTTCGGTAAAGCCCCGGCTCCCGCGGTTGTATTTCCGTTGAAATTCTGTGTGCCTGTTCCATTAACATTGATGGTTGCGTCTCCGCCGCAGCCGGGCGCCGTGTTCGTTATATTAATATCCCCTTTTACATCAATGGTTCCTGTATATAGATTAATGAACCCTGTTCCCGAAATAATGAGGTTACTGGCAACTGAAATATTTCCGGCAGATGAGATGGTATAGTCGTGGCCCGAGCCCACAAATTCGAGCGTATAAAAAGCCGGGCCTGTTCCAGAAATGGTCTCCGGAGAGATGCTCGTGTTAAACCTGACCCTTCCGTTATTATGCAAAAAACTGCCACTGGTAAATGCGGCATTGTTCTGCAGTTCCAGCGTGGCGGAAGTGGAAGTAAAAGCGGTTCCCGCCAGGGTATAGACGCCTGTAATGGTTATACTGGCCGATCCGCCGCTGAACGTTCCGCTTTCGAAAGTAGCTGCGCCGGACACGGAAATACTGTTAGCACCCTGGCTTAGGGTTCCTGTGTAGCCGGAAACGGTGATGCCCGCTACCATTACCGCCATGTTGATTGTGCAATTCCCCTGACGTAAATTAAGGGGTCCGCCATCAAAAATGGCAATATCATTCACGCCGGGTACTGAGGCGCCTCCCGCGCCGCCGGAGGTGAGGGACCAACCGATCGTGTTACTCCAATTATTCGGGAGAAGTGACACCCAATACCGGGAAGCTCCCGTGGAATTCTTAGAAAAGCCAAGGAATACAAAAAAGAAAAGGCATAGCCTGGGGATTCTCATGGTTGAAGTATATCACGAAAGTGAGTTGTGATCATACGAACGCATGATATCGACTATTGTTTTTTATTTTTGAACCTTATTCTGAAATACTTTTGCTGCCGGGGAAGGGTTTTGTGACTTTTGTAGATGTAAACCCTTAGAAGATATTCATAACACGGGTTAATTTGCAGATTTTCATCAAAAAGATGAATCATTTTTTGCCGAGCTTTTTCAGATACTCTTTCTGTAAACCACCGATCATCAAATCATAGCCCTGCTGGTCACTGAATGCGCCAGGGTTGTAACTGTCTCCGGGTCTGTGTTTTTTATGCAATCCGAACTGGCTGGCATGGGAAGATAGCCAGATGTCGAATTTCAATTTTTTCATCGCAACCAGGGTATAGGCATAATCTTTTGCAACATCGGGATAAGCGGGCATTCCTGAAAGTTTTGTCTCTTCCAGGATGGTCGGCATGTTCGCGATCAGTACCCGCCAGGAGCGCTGTTCATCTTTCACATCGAATAAAAAGCTGCAGGCGCCTTCTGTATGACCGGGATGATGCAATACGACGATCTGCATGCCTCCCCATTTTACTGTGTCTTTGTCATGCAGCAGCACGTCTGCCTGAACCGGCTGGAACATACTGCCTTTACCACCCAATACGTAATCCGAGTTGCCGCCGTCCGCGAGTACCTGGGCATCCTTCTCCTCGATCATCATTTTGGCGCCGGTTATTTTCTTTATTTCGGCCATTCCGCCCACGTGATCAAAATGTGCATGCGTAGCCAGCAAGATTTTAATATCTGAAAATTTGAATCCCAGAGCCTGCACATGCGTCCGGATCATGTTTACGGATCCTGGCAGTCCGGTATTGATCAGTATATGTCCCTGTGGCGTGGTAATGAGGTAGCAGGCCAGGTCGTAGGTCCCCACATAATACAGATTGCCGCAAATGCGGAAAGGTTTGTAATCTTTCGACCAGTCCTTTGGCGATACCGGAGCCGGGTTGGGCTTTTGGGCCGCTGAGAAAAAAGAGATCAGTGCGAGGGTTGCTGTCAGCCACAGCATTTGTATTAGTCTTTTAATCGCCTGCCTGGAAGAAAGAGCGCTCAATGGATAATTTTTCTGCGAAGTTAATCTGTTAACTGTAATCATTGACCTGCTCCCGACGCTTGCGCTAAAATGGCCGGGCGGCAAATACTATACGTTTACCCTTAGAATTATTTTTATTTTTCCCGATACTTATTAACAATTGTCAATGAAATGATGTCTTACCTCATCTATTAATCATATAATAACTGAAATAACGTTCATTGTGCGCTATAGGATTGAAGAACCAAAATTCCTAACCCAATTCATCAGGGAACAAGCTCCTGATGTCAGCAGCGTAATCCATGTATCCCTATTCTTCTGCTCTTTTCTCTTCTTTTGCGAAACGGGCTTTTGTTTTTTTATTTTTATTTTCCCCGCTTTCCGGCGCACTGGCACAGACCAGTGAATGGACCTGGATGGGTGGTAGTAATCTTCCCGGAAAATTTGGAATATATGGTACAAAAGGAATAGCTGATCCCGGCAATATACCCGGGGGAAGATCCGGCGCTATACAATGGCAGGATGCAGACGGGAGCTTTTGGCTGATGGGAGGATTTGGGAATGCTTCCACAGGTACGGGTAATTTAAATGATCTCTGGATGTACGCTCCCGGAACAAATAGCTGGACCTGGGAAAGCGGAGACAATACCATTAACCCCGCGAGTGTATATGGAACAATGGGCGTGGCTGACCCGGCCAATAAACCCGGAGGAAGAAGCCAAAGTTCCTCCTTTGGCGACGCCAGCGGAAACCTGTGGCTTATGGGAGGATACAATGGTTCGGGTTCCTTAAACGACCTTTGGATGTTTACCCCGTCAACGGCTCAGTGGATATGGGTTAGCGGCGATAAAACAATTAATAAACCAGGCGTCTATGGCACGAAAACGGTGGCTGCGCCCGGCAATAAACCGGGAGCAAGGTATGCCAGTGCTTCCTGTGTAGACGCCAATGGAGATTTCTGGCTGTTTGGCGGATATGGTTTTGGGACAACCACAGCAAATAATTTCTTAAACGATCTTTGGAAGTTCACGCCCTCCACTTCGCAATGGACCTGGATAAGCGGGGACAATTCGGCCGGACAGGCGGGTGTGTATGGTACAAAAGGCACTCCTGACGCCGCTAATAAACCCGGAGCGAGGTATTCGTCCGTCATGTGGACGGATGCCAGCGGAAATATCTGGCTTTTTGGAGGAAACGGCTTTGCTCTTTCCAATGTGGGGGTTGGCGGTACACTGAATGATTTATGGATGTTTAGCCCTGCTACAGGTCAATGGACCTGGATTAGTGGTGACAATGCGATAAATATAACGGGAGTCTACGGAACGATGGGTACTGCTTCGGTTACGAATAAACCCGGCGGAAGATATGCCCCTGTTTTATGGCAAAATACGGATGGTACAATTTATCTTTTTGGCGGAAGCGGGTATGCGTTCAATACTACGCTGGGCAGCCTGAGCGATTTGTGGAAACTGAATCCGTCAACGGCCGAATGGACCTGGATGGGAGGAAGCAAAATTGTTGCGCAGAAAGGAATATACGGCACAGCAGGCAGTCCTTCTTCAACCAATATACCGGGCGCCAGGTATACAGCTTCCGGATGGAAAGATGCCGGCGGGAAATTGTGGCTTTTTGGTGGAAATGGTATCGGCAGCACCACAGCATCCGGATATTTAAATGATCTCTGGACTTATCTTCCTCCTGTTACTACGCTGCCGGTTCTGATTAACCGCTTTACAGCTCAAATGCAGACGGGTAAAGTTCAGCTAAACTGGACCACGGACCAGGAACAGAACAGTGATTATTTTATTATCGGGCATTCTGCTGACGGAATTAAATTTGAAAATATTGGTAAAGTATCTGCCGCCGGAAACAGTTCTGTTATGGTCAACTACAGTTTTATTGATTTTGCTCCGGTAAAAGGAACAAATCTTTATCGCTTGCAGCAATTCGACAAAGATGGGCGGTTCTTTTATTCCAGGATAATCAGTGTGATGATGGATGAACCGGAATCCGATATCAGGTTAGTGCAAAATCCTGTTCTGGAAAATCTGCAATTGATGTTGCAATTGCCTGTTGCTAAAAAAATGACGCTGATCGTAAGAAATGCCGCAGGAAATTTAATCCTGCAAAAAGAACTGGCTTTTGCCAGCGGAACATCCCGGTATTCGCTACCCGTTGCTGCATTGCCCAAAGGCGTTTACTATCTCAGTCTGTTTGCCGAAGGGGCAATCCGCAGTACGAAGACCTTTATAAAACTATAAAATGTATTTAGCGGGATAAAGGCCAGATCGAAAAATGGGTGTGCGTCTTTACTGCTGCAGGAAGGCTAACTTTGGGCTAAAATGATGTACTGCTTTGGTAAAGATTGACAATATCCTGTTACCGGATTTTCCCCTGCTGCTCGCGCCGATGGAAGATGTGAGCGACCCGCCCTTTCGCGCAATCTGTAAAAAGCTCGGGGCCGATCTGCTGTACACGGAATTTATCTCAAGTGAAGGACTGATCCGGGACGCCATCTCCTGCAGGAGGAAGCTGGATATTTTTGAAGAAGAAAGACCCGTGGGCATACAACTCTTCGGAGGGGATGAGGAGAGCCTGGCCATGGCATCGGCGATTGCTGATATCGCCCGTCCCGACCTGCTGGATATCAATTTCGGTTGTCCCGTGAAGAATGTGGTTGTCAGGGGCGCCGGAGCCGGCGTGCTGAAAGATATTGATCTGATGATCCGGCTGACCTCAGCCTGCGTCCGGTCAACCAGGCTTCCGGTAACGGTCAAAACAAGACTGGGCTGGGACGACAACAGCAAAAATATTGCGGAGGCTGCGGAGCGCCTGCAGGATGCAGGCATCAAAGCGCTTTCCATTCACGGCCGTACCCGCTGCCAGATGTATAAAGGTGTCGCCGACTGGCAGCTGATCGGGGAGGTGAAAAACAATCCGCGCATACAGATTCCCGTTTTCGGCAATGGCGACATCAACAGTCCGGAGAAAGCGCTTGACTACAAAAACAGGTACGGCATTGACGGCATTATGATTGGTCGTGCGGCCATCGGTCATCCCTGGATATTCAGGGAAATAAAACAATTTATGGAAACCGGCGAACCGGCTGTTCCTCCTACGGTAGCGGAACGGATATCGGTATGCAGGGATCATCTGGCCCGGTCCATTGCCTGGAAAGGAGCGG
>Ga0134126_10001906_pt1 | contig 26546 bp, 26 predicted proteins | sample KB31752_FD_96881 | JGI IMG/M metagenome (GOLD analysis project Ga0134126, IMG submission 96881) | Terrestrial soil microbial communities with excess Nitrogen fertilizer from Kellogg Biological Station, Michigan, USA - KB3-175-2 | ecosystem: Environmental > Terrestrial > Soil > Unclassified ... | reverse complement strand
GGGGTCGCGGCCCTACCCGGGCCGGGCCGAGGGCGCGGACACGATCCCTCAGATCAAGCACATCGTCGTGCTGATGATGGAGAACCATTCCTACGACAACAAGCTCGGCATGCTCAAGCGCCCAGGTGCGGACGGGTTCACGTTCGGCGCGAACGGGAAGCCGACGGCGACCAACCCGTACGCCAACGGCAACATTCAGCACGCGTTCCGCATGCCGACGACCTGCCAGATCTCCGGCAAGCCGAGCCAGACGTGGCACGACAGCCACACCTCTTTCGACAACGGCAAGAATGACGGCTTCGTGAAATCGGCCAGCGGCGCGGTGTCGATGGGCTACTGGCAGTGGGCCGACCAGCCGTTCTATTACTCGGTCGCGAAGCAGTTCCCGATCGCCGACCGCTACTTCTCCTCGCTGCTCGGGCAGACGTTCCCCAACCGGCGCTTCCTGATGAGCGGCACCTCGATGGGCATGGTCAACGACGGCGTGCCCAACCCGATCGACTACCCCAAGAACGGCACGATCTTCGACGCGCTCAACAAGCACCGGATCGGCTGGAAGGACTACTGCTCACTGGGCAAGGTGCTGACCACCACCGAGCTGTACCCGAGGCTGTACCTGGACAACCTGAGCAAGATCGTCTCGATCGACCACTTCTACCGGGATGCGGCGGCTGGCACGCTGCCGAGCTTCTCGCTGGTCGAGCCGAACTACGTGCTCAACTCCGAGGAGGACCCGCAGAGCATCGCGCTCGGCGAGGACTTCGCGGCCCGCATCATCAACGCGGTGATCGCCGGCCCGGCCTGGAAGAACACCATGCTGATCTGGACCTACGACGAAAATGGCGGCTACTACGACCACGTGCCGCCGCCCGCCGCGATCGCACCGGACAGCATCCCGCCCGACACGCCGGGCGGGGACCACTACAACGGCTTCCACCAGTACGGGTTCCGGGTGCCGTGCGCGGTGATCTCACCGTGGGCCCGGCCGGACTACGTGTCGCACGAGGTCTTCGACCACACCAGCATCTGCTCACTGGTCGAGCACAAGTGGAACCTGCCCGCGATGACCCACCGGGACGCCAACGCCAGCCCGATGCTGGACATGCTGGACCTGAGCAGCCCGGCCTTCCACAGGCCGACGCTGGCCCGGCCGCTGCTCGACACCGACCCGAAGACGCTGACCTGCCAGGTGACCGGCCCGGGCACGATCCCGCCGCCGGGCTCGGTGACCAAGCCGAAGAAGGCCGCGGGCTCAGCGGAGGGCTGATCCGCGGGCCGAGCGGGCTCGTCAGGCGCCGAGCGCGCCCGCGGCGGCCCAGGCCGCCGCGGGCAGCGCCTCGGCGATGACCGAGATGGCCTGGTCGTCGTGGGCCCCGGACAGGAACCAGGCCTCGAACGGGGACGGCGGCAGGTAGACGCCGGCGTCCAGCATGGCGTGGAAGAACGCGGCGTAGGCGGGCCCGGACTGGCGGCGGGCGGCGGCGAAGTCGCGCACTGGGCCCTCCACGCCCAGGAAGAACGAGAACAGGCTGCCGGCCTCCTGGCGCGAGAACGGGACGCCGGCGGCGATCAGGGCGTCGGCGGCCAGCTTCGCCACGGCGGCGGCGGCCAGATCCACGCGCTCGTACAACTCGGCGGTGCACTGCCGGAGCGTGGCCAGCCCGGCCGCGGTGGCCAGGGGGTTCCCGGACAGCGTGCCCGCCTGGTAGACCGGCCCGGCCGGCGCCAGCCGGGCCATGATGTCGGCCCGGCCGCCGAACGCGGCGGCGGGCAGCCCGCCGCCCATGACCTTGCCGAACGTGGTCAGGTCGCCGGCCACACCGTCGCGGCCGTACCAGCCGGACCGGGTGACCCGGAAGCCGGTCAGCACCTCGTCCATGATGAGCAGCGCGCCGTGCTCGCGGCACTGCGCCGCCAGCAGCTCGTTGAAGCCGTCGGCCGGGGGGACGATGCCCATGTTGGCCGGGCACGCCTCGGTGATCACGCAGGCGATCTCGTCACCGCGGGCGGCGAAGGCCTGCCGCACGGCGTCGGCGTCGTTGTAGGGCAGCACCAGCGTGTCGGCCGCGGAGGCACCGGTGACACCGGGCGAGTCGGGCAGTGCGAAGGTGGCCACGCCCGAGCCGGCCGCGGCCAGCAGCGCGTCCACGTGGCCGTGGTAGCAGCCGGCGAACTTGACCACCAGCTGGCGGCCGGTGAAGCCCCTGGCCAGCCGCAGCGCCGACATGGTGGCCTCGGTGCCGGAGCTGACCAGCCGCACCTGGTCGACCGGCGCGCGGCTGACCAGTTCCTCGGCCAGCAGCACCTCGTTCTCGGTCGCGGTGCCGAACGAGGTGCCGCGCAGCGCCGCCTCCCGCACCGCCTCGACCACCGGCTCGCAGGCGTGGCCCAGGATCATCGGGCCCCACGAGCAGACCAGGTCCACGTAGCGGTGGCCGTCCACGTCGGTCAGGTACGGGCCGCTGCCCGAGGCCATGAAGACCGGGTTGCCGCCCACCGCGCCGAACGCGCGCACCGGCGAGTTCACCCCGCCGGGCACCACCTCGCGGGCGCGGTCGAACAGCCGCGCCGAGCCGGGGCGGGCCGCGTCGCCGTAGCCGTCGTTGCTCATAAGCCGAGCTCCTCACAGACGTCAGCGAGTACCTCAAGTAGCCGCACGCCATCCGGCAGCGGGCTGGCGGCCGGATCGCGGACCCAGCGCGCGGTCTGGCCGTCGCCGAACCGGGACGGCGGGGCCAGCACATAGCTGTCGCGGCAGTGCCAGGCCAGCCCGGCCACGTCGGCCAGGATCTCGGGCTCGCGGTCCAGGTGGCACGACCACCATTCGTCCTCGTTAGCCGGCGCGCCACGGGTGGCGACAAAGAAAAGGGCCCGGTTCCCGGCGCTGATCGCGACCGGGCCGGGCCTGATGCCGGCTTTTTCCATGCGGGCCAGCGCCGCCGTGCCGACCGGCGCGGGCACCTCGAGTACGTCGAATACCCGGCCGGTGACGAGGATGACGTTCGCCTCGGGGGTCGCCTGCCAGGCCGCGGTGACCTCGGCCGGGTCGGTGGTGGCCTGGAGCTGCCAGGCCGGCGACATCGGGTGCGCCCCGGGCGCCGGGCAGCCGATCCGGTCGCAGGAGCAGGCGCGCTGAGTCCCGCCGCGCTGCGCGCCGCCGCGCTGCATCCCGCCGCGTTGCAATCCGGCCGACCTGCTACCCCGCGGCGGCGGGTACGCGCCCGTGCACACCGGCCAGCCGAGCGCCGCGTACCGCAGCGCTGCCAGCGCTGTCCGCTCCCCGGCTCGACGTCGCCGGGAGCGCAGCACCGACTGGACCAATTAGCTCACTTCCACTCCGGAGTTAGCGTGACCCCACAGCATCGATAATGCCGGGTCAGTGGACCGCCGCGCGGCCGGCCCCACGTCTAGCACCGGTGCGATGCGAAACGGATACGGTTGCGTGATCATGTCCGCTGTCGCCGCCCGCGGGCTAACTGCGCTGGAACTCCCTGGTCAGGGTGGCGATACGGGCGCTCAGATCCCGGTAACCGCGCAGCGCGACGCGCAGTTCCTCGGTGCCGGTGCGGTCGCGGCTCCAGTCACCGCGGAGGGTCTGCTCAACCTCCTTGGCGGCGGTGATGAGGTCGGCCAGCGCGGAGCTGGCGACCTTGGCCGACTGCTCGACGGCCCGCCGGGGATCGTCGACGAACATCGACTGAATCTCCGGCCACGGATTAACGGCCACAGGCTGATCGGACCCGGGCTGATCGGACCCGGGCTGATCGGCCTCGGGCTGGCCGGCCTCGGGCTGGCCGGCCTCGGGCTGGCCGGCCTCGGCTTCGGGCACTTCGGCGGCCGCGGCTGTCTCGGCTACCTCGGGCTCCCTGGCTGGCTCGGCCTCCGGGACCATCACGGCCTCCGGGACCATCACGGGCTCGGGGGCCACTGCGGGCTCCTGGCCGGCCCCGGCCTCGAAGGGCGGGCGCTGGGCCGGCACCGACTGGCCGGTTACCGTCTGGCCGGTGAACGGCTGGCTGGTGAACGGCTGGTCGGGGCCGCGCGGGCCGGGCGCCATGGTCTCGGGTATCCAGGCCCGGCGGGGCTGGTGGCCGGACGCCGACTCGCCGGCCATGGGCGGCATGCGCTTGGGCAGTTCCTCAGCGGCAGGGTCGTCTGTGGTCTCACCGGCGTCGCCGGCTTCGGTCTCGCCGACTTCGGCATCGCTGGTGCGGGCCTGCCCATTCAGCGGCTCTCCTGCCTCGTCGGAGGCGTCGGTCCCGGCCTCGTCCGGCTGATCGTCGCTGACGATGCTGGCGCGAATGACCCGGCCGTCGAGGACCTGGTCGTCATCCTCGCCTGGGGGCACGATGATGCGGCCGTCGGTCCGGTCGCTGGCTGATGTCATCGGGCTCACTTCTCCACGGGCTCGGTGTCGGTCTGGGGGATCCGGGTGCCGTCGGGCGGCGTGTGCCCGGTGGAGGCCGACCCGCTGGCGGTGGAACGGGCGCCGATGCCGGCGGGCTCGTCGAGCAGCTCACGGAACAGCGAGCGGTAGTGCACCATGGCCTGCCGGAGATCCTCGGTGGTCGCCGAGCCGTTGGCCGCGCGGCCGCTCAGCTCCTGGGCCGTCCGGAACTCCTCGAGCGTCCTGGCGTAGTCCACCGACAGGTCGGACATGATCTGGCCGGCGTCCTCTGTCGGGTAGCCGCGATCGTTCATCACGGCCGTGATCAGGGTCTGGGCGCTGGTGACGGACTTGGCCGGAGCGTCGACGAACTGCTCCTGGACCGCGTTCCACTCGCGGATGTAGCGATCTAGGGCGGCGGTGTCCAGCGGACGGATATCCAGGCCCTGGACTCGCTTCTCGCGCTCGGCCAGCTCGGACTCGGCCTCGCGGCGACTGCCGGCGTCGGCCACGGCCCGGTCATACTCGGGGCCGAAGCGCCGCTGGAGCCGCCGCCGGCGCAGTGCCGCCGGCGCGAAGGCGAGCAACGCGAGCACGACAATGACCACGACGACGATCGCCACAATGGCTCCGGATGTCATGGGAACCTCCTGCTGTCTGGCTTGAGCGCCTTCCGTGCCCCGCGCTCGTCACCTCAAACAGCACCGGCCCGCGTCCTGCCCCGCCACGCGCCAGGGAAAGTCAGCTCAGCCGGCGGGCTACCTCGGCCGCCCAGTAGGTCAGGATGATGTCGGCGCCCGCGCGGCGGATGGCGGTCAGCGTCTCGCCGATGACCCGGTCGCGGTCGATCCAGCCTCGTGCCGCCGCTGCCTCGATCATCGAGTACTCGCCGCTGACCTGGTAGGCCGCCACCGGGAGCGACACGGTCGCGGCGACCTGGCTGATGATGTCGAGGTAGGAGAGCGCGGGCTTGACCATGACGATGTCGGCGCCCTCGTCGATGTCCAGGGCGACCTCGCGCAGGGCCTCGCGGGTGCTGGCCGGGTCCTGCTGGTAGGAGGCCCGGTCGCCGAACTGCGGCGCGCACTCGGCCGCCTCGCGGAACGGCCCGTAAAAGGCCGAGGCGTACTTGACCGAATAGGCGCAGATGGCCACGTCGGAGTGACCGGCCCCGTCCAGGGCGGTCCGGATGGCGGCTACCTGGCCGTCCATCATGCCGCTTGGCGCCACGATCTGCGCGCCGGCGTTGGCCTGGGCCACGGCAATGGAGGCGTAGCGCTCCAGGGTGGCGTCGTTGTCCACCTCGCCGGACGCGGTCAGCAGGCCGCAGTGGCCGTGGTCGGTGTACTCGTCCAGGCACAGGTCAGCTACCAGCACGGTGTCGCCGCCCACCTCGGCGGCCAGGTCGGCCAGCCCGAGCTGGACGATGCCGGCCGGGTCGTCGGCGGCCGAGCCGCGCGCGTCCTTGATGGCCGGGATCCCGAACAGGATCAGCCCGCCGACCCCGGCGTCCACCGCCTCGGCGGCGGCCTTGCGGAGGCTGTCCCTGGTGTGCTGGACGACGCCGGGCATGGACGAGACGGGCTGCGGCTCGGAGATGCCCTCCTTGACGAACATCGGCAGGATCAGGTCGCCAGGGCGCACGGTGACGTCGCTGGCCAGCCGCCGCAGCGCGGCGGTGCGGCGCAGCCGGCGCGGGCGAGCCACGGGAAACGACGCGCTCATGATGCTCCTACCTGAGACGACTACCTGAGACGACTACCTGAGACGGCGGCGGGCGCCGCGCCGGCGCTCGCTGGGCTTGCGCACCGGCTCGCCCGCCGCCACGGCCGCGTCGCGGATGCCGGCGCCGTGCTCGGCCAGCGCCTCGACCAGGGCGGTCACCGACGGCGTGGGCGCCTGCACGTCCACCCGGAGGCCGAACTCGGCCGCGGTCTTGGCCGTCTGCGGGCCGATGACCGCGATCACCGTGACGGTGTGCGGCTTGCCGGCGATGCCGATCAGGTTGCGGACCGTGGAGGACGAGGTGAACAGCACGGCATCGAAGCCGCCGCCCTTGATGGCCTCGCGCACTGGGGCCGGCGGCGGCGCCGCCCGCACCGTCCGGTAGGCGGTGACGTCCTCGGCCTCCCAGCCCAGCTCGGTGAGCCGGGCGACCAGGGCCTCGGTGGCGATGTCGGCCCGTGGCAGCAGCACCCGGTTGATCGGGTCGAGCACGTCGTCGTAGGCCGGCCACTCCTCGGCCAGGCCCTCGGCCGACTGCTCGCCCTCGGGCACCAGGTCGGGCATGATGCCGAACTCGCGCAGGGCGACGGCGGTCTGCTCGCCGACGGCCGCCACCTTGACCCCGGCGAACGCCCGGGCGTCCAGGCCGTACTCCTCGAACTTCTCCCGGATGGCCCGGACGGCGTTGACCGAGGTGAACGCGATCCACTGGTACCGGCCGGTGACCAGGCCCTTGACCGCCCGCTCCATCTGCTGCGGGGTGCGCGGCGGCTCGACGGCGATGGTCGGCACCTGCTCGGGCACGGCGCCGCGGGCGCGCAGCAGGTCCGAGACACCCTCGGCCTGCTCCTTGGTCCTGGGCACGAGCACCCGCCAGCCGAACAGCGGCTTGGTCTCGAACCAGGACAGGGTGCGCTGGGCGGCCACGCCGTCGCCGATGACCGCCACGGCCGGTCCGCTGGAGGTCAGCGGGCTGATCCCGGCCGCCTTGAGGTCGGCCGACACCGAGCCCAGCGAGACCACCACGGTGAGCTGGTCGGTCGTGGTGCCGTTCCAGGTGATGGTCATCCGGGTGCTGTCGGCGTAGCCGGCCGCGATGAGCATCTTGCCCAGGTCCACCGGGCCGCTCTCGGCGCCCAGGATGACCAGCGTGCCAGGGCCCGCGGTGATGCCGCTGACCTCACTGGCGTTGACCACGCGCACGTCGCGGCTGGCGTCGGAGGTGAGCGGGACGCCGGCGTAGGCGGCCACGGCGGTCGCGTTGGGCACGCCCGGCACCACCTCGAACGGCACCTTGGCCTTGGCCAGCGCCGCGGCCTCGGTCGCCGCCGCGGAGAACAGGAACGGGTCACCGCGCAGCAGGCGCACCACGAGCTGGCCCGCGCGGGCCGCCTTGACCAGCATCTTCTGGTCCTCGTTGAGCTCGGCCGCGTCGGCCACGGTCACGTCGGGCCCCATCAGGTGGGCCAGTCGCTCGCTCTCGGCGGGCTCGGCGACGACCAGGTCGGCCTGGCCGAGCAGCGCCGCCGCCCGCACGGTGAGCAGATCCTCGGTGCCGGGCCCGGTGCCAACCAGCGCCACCAGGCCCGGCGAGCCCTTGGCCCTGGCCGAGCCGGCCTTCGCTTTCTCCACTGTCTTGCCGCCAGTCTTCTCGCCAGCTGTCATCTCGCCGGCCGGACGGCCGGACGAACCCGTCACGGGTGTGGGGTTCATGAGTCATCGTCCCCGTTGCTGATGTGTCCGCCGGACACGTTGCCGGTGTCTGTCGCGGACACGCCTGTATACCGTCCCGCGCCGCGGCGCAGCAGGTCAGCAGCCAGCTCACGGCCCAGGTGGTCGGCCTGGGCCGCGGGGCCTTCCGTGCTCCCGCGAAGCGCTGTCCCCCCGTCGGCGGCCACGACGATGGCGTGCAGCCGCACAACATCCGTCCCGGCAGCATACGCGCCTACCGGGGCCAGACAGCCTGCCTGCAACGCCGCGAGCAGGCTGCGTTCTGCCGTCGTGGCGGCCCGGCTGACCGGGTCGTTCACGTGCGCCAGCAGCGAAGCCAGGTCTTCGGAGTCGGCGCGGATCTCAACCGCCAGCGCGCCCTGGCCGGGCGAGGGGAGCATCTCCTCGGCCTCGAAGATCTGGGTCACCGCGTCGACCCGGTCGATCCGGACCAGGCCCGCGTAGGCCAGCACGACCGCGTCCAGGTCGCCGGAGCTGACCTTCGCCAGCCGAGTGCCCGCGTTGCCGCGGACCGGCACCGGCACCACGTCAGGGCGCATCATCAGCAGCTGGGCGGCACGCCGGGCCGAGCCGGTGCCGATGCGGGCGGCGAGCGGCAGGTCGGCCAGCTTGGCCCCATGCCGGGCGGCCAGCGCGTCGCGCGGGTCGTCCCGTGGCGGGACCGCGGCCAGCATGATCCCCTCGGTCGGCTGGGTCGGCAGGTCCTTGAGCGAGTGCACGGCCAGGTCGACCTCGCCAGCCAGCAGGCTGGCCCGCAGGCCGCTGACGAACACCCCGGTGCCGCCGATCTGCGCGAGCTGGGCCGCGCTGGCGTCGCCGTAAGTGGACATGCCGACCAGTTCGACCTCGCGGCCGGAGGTCGCGGTGATGGCCCGCGCTACCTGCAGCGACTGGGTGATGGCCATCGGGCTCTTGCGGGTGCCCAGGCGCAGCGCGCTCACGGCGTACCCTCCTGCGGTTGGCGGGAGACGGGGTTGCTGGTCCCTGACGCGGTCGCAGGGCCGGGGTCGGGCGCATTGCCGGGTCCAGCCGGGTCGAGACCAGCCAGGCCCGCGTCCGCGCGGGCCACCGCCTGCACCGCCTCGGGATCCAGGTCGAACAGCACCCGCAGCGCGGCCTCGTAGGAGTCGGCGCCAGGCGCGCCAGCCAGCTCCTTCACCCGGACTGTCGGGGCATGCAGCAGCTTATCGGTGATCCGCCGCATCGAGCGGTCAATCTCCTGCCGGGCCTGCGGATCCAGCTCCAGCCGCCCGGCCAGCCGGGCCAACTCGGCGTCGACCACGCTGGCCGCCTTGGCCCGCAGCGCGACCACGGTGGGGGCCACCGTGGCGGCCCGGCCGGCCGTCACGTAGGCGGCGAACTCCTCGGCCAGGATGGCCCGCACGGCGGCGATGTCCGCGTCCCGCGCCCTGGCCTGCTCGCCGCCGGCCCCGGCGGCCACGGCCTCCAGGTCGACGACGGCCACGCCGGGCAGCCGGGCCGCCCCGGCCTCGATGTCCCTGGGAGGGCCAGGTCGAGCAGGATGAGCCCGGCGCCGGGGTCCCGCCGGGAGGTCGCCTCTCGCACCATGTCGGTGGTGATCACGGCGCCGGGCGCCCCGGTGCAGGAGATGACCAGGTCGGCGGCGGCCAGCAGGGACGGCAGGTCGGTCAGGTCCGCGGCCTGCCCGGACACCGTCGCGGCCAGCCGCCGGGCGTGGGAGCGGGTCCGGTTGGCGACGGTGACGGCGGCGGCCCCGGCCCGCGCGGCGGCGGCCACGGCCAGCGAGCTCATCGAGCCCGCCCCGACCACCAGGACCGAGCGCCCGGTCAGCACCTGCTCGGCGTCGGCCGCCGACTCGCCCAGCTCGGTCGCGGCCGCGGCCAGGCCGACGTTGACCAGGCTGGCTCCGGCCCGGTCGATGCCGGTCTCGGCGTGGGCCCGCTTGCCGGTGCGCAGGGCCAGGGTGCCGACCTCGGACAGCGCCCGGTTGACGGTGCCCTGCTCCCTGGCCACGGTGAGCGCCTGGCGGACCTGGCCCAGGATCTGGCTCTCGCCCACCACCATGGAGTCCAGGCCGCAGGTCACCGCGAGCAGGTGCTGCACGGCGCGGTCCTCGTAGTGCACGTACAGGTGCGGGGTCAGCTCGCCGAGCGGCACCCCGGAGTACCGGGCCAGCAGCTCGGTGACGGCGGCGACCGCACTGTGGAACTTGCCGACCTCGGCGTAGATCTCGACCCGGTTGCAGGTGTTCACCACCAGGGAGCCGGCCACGTCCTCGGCGTGCAGCACGTCGCGCAGCAGCTTGACCCTGGCGTCACCAGAGAGCACGACGCGCTCGAGCGTCGCCATCGGCGCGCTCTTGTGGCTCAGTCCGACGACCAGAATGCTCATGTGCCTACCGCCTGGGCCTCCACACCGCTCTCACCGCCAAGAGCCAGCGCGGCGCTCGCCTCGGGCTCCCGCTCACCGCGGTCGCCCTGGCGCCGGGCCCGGCGTTCGCGCCACTCTCGCTCCTGCGTCATGCCGACTATCGCGCGACGCTGCGCGTGGAAGGCGAGGATCTGCAACTCGATCGACAGGTCGACCTTACGCACATCGACGCCGGAAGGCACGTTCAGCACGACGGGCGCGAAGTTCAGGATGCTGGTGACGCCGGCCGCCACCAGCCGGTCACAGACGTCCTGGGCGGACACGGCCGGCGTCGCTATGACCCCGATCGAGACGGCGTGAGTGGCCACCACGTCCTCGATGTCGGCCGCGCTGCGCACCGTGTGCCGGGCGATCACCGTGCCGACCACGGCTGGGTCGCAGTCCAGCAGAGCCGCGATCCGGAACCCGCGGGAGGCGAAGCCGCCGTAGTTGGCCAGCGCGCGGCCGAGGTTACCGGCGCCGACGATGACGACCGGCCAGTCCTGGGTCAGGCCCAGCTCCCTGGACACCTGGTAAACGAGGTACTCGACGTCGTAGCCGACCCCGCGGGTGCCGTAGGAGCCCAGGTGCGACAGGTCCTTGCGCAGCTTGGCCGAGTTGACCCCGGCCGCCGCGGCCAGCTCCTCGCTCGACACGGTCGCGATGTCCCGGTCGGCCAGGGCGTACAGCGCGCGCAGGTAGACGGGGAGGCGGGCGACGGTAGCCTCCGGGATGCCGTGATGGCCGCGAGACTGGCCGCGGGCACCGTTGGCGCGGGATGCGGCCCCCCGCGCTCCATTGGCCTGAACTTCGGTGTCGGCCGCAGCAGTACTGGCCTTAACCTCAGTGCCCCGCGCCTCGTTGCGCGATGCTGACGTTGACCGGCGTGACATGCGCCTGCACTCCCGGGGAGATCGACGCCACGGCTACCAGGCCCTCGGACCTGCCCGCACGTGCTTCCTGAATTTCACGGTACGCCCTTGTGAACGTTTGCACAAAGTGGGGCAGCCGTCATCCGGTCAGCGCGGTCCGGAGCCGGTCCTCGCTGACCCGCCAGAAGTCGTGCTGCACCCCGTCGATCAGTGTGACCGGGATCATCTCCCAGTACGCGTCGAGATCCTCGGCGCTCTGGGTGATATCCCGCTCCGACCACGGCACGCCCAGCTCGGCCGCCACCCGCTCGATGACCGTGCGGGCCTGTTCGCACAGGTGGCAGCCGGGCCGGCTCAGCAACGTGATCTCGTGCGCGGTCACGACGGGGCACCGCTGCGGCCGCTGGAGCTGCCGTACTCGCGGGTGTAGTCGGGGCGCTCGAACCCGGAGGTGTCGTAGCCCGGCTCGCCGAACAGGTCGGCGATGGACGGGAACGGCGAGACCTTGGCCTGCTGGAGCCCGAGTTCGATCACGTTGGTGGCCAGCACGAAGGGCCGCCGGTCAGCCTCGAACTTGGCGATGTAGGACTGCCGCCGGTGCCAGTCGTAGGCGGCCCGGTCCCGGTAGACCTCGTACAGGATGCGCTGCATCGGCGCCGAGGGCACGGCGTGGACGATGAAGACCAGGGTGTCCGGCTCGTCGGCCCGGACCTGCTCGACCACGCGCTCGGACAGCCGGTCGAAGTCGCTGGTGCGGTCCTCGACCAGGGTGTAGATGGCGATCTGGCCGAACAGCTCTTCGCGGCTGGCCTGGGGCTGGGACCGGGACTGGGACCTGGCCCCGCCGAGCCCGCCGCCCGGCGCGCCGCCCGTCGAGCCGACCGGCGCCCCGCCCATAACCGGCGCCGGCGCGGCCCGGCCCTCCGCCTCGGCCATCGCGGCCGCGTTCAGGCTCCCGGTGTCGTAGCCGTCCGGCCCGAAGGCCGGGTCCACCTCGCGGCCGTCATAGTCGCCCGCGCCGTTGCCGTGGTAGTCCTCGTCCTGGTAGCCGTAGCCGGTGTCCTCCCCCATGACGCCGACGGCCGCGGCCCTGGACCGCGGCGGCTCATCGCGGTACAGCCCGCCGCCGCGGTAGACGCCCTGGCTGCCGTCGTCGTAGGCGTCGAAGTCACCGGTCTGGTCGGGTTCGCGCCACTGCGCGTCCCGGTCCCACTCGTCGTGGTCCAGGTCGTGGTCCAGCTCGTCGCGCCGCGGGTCGCCCCGGCGCCCGCCGCGGTTCAGGTCGCGGGCGTCCATGGTGTCGTAGCCGAAATCGCGGGCGCCGGCCACGCTGTCGCGCAGCGCGTCGAGCGGCATCCGCTCCACTGACACCCCGGCGTACCAGGTCAGCGCGGCCGCGATCAGGCACAGCGGCGCGAACACCGAGGTCATCGGCAGCGACACGCCGGCGTACTTGCTCAGCGCCGCGCTGAGGATCCCGATGTCCAGCAGGATCACCGCGCCGACGGCCGAGGCCGCGGCCAGGATGACCGACTCCCATTGCCGCGAGTTGCGGGCCCGGACCATGGCCAGGCCCAGGAACACCACGGCCAGGATCAGGGTCACCGGGCCGACGCCGTACTCCAGCAGCTTGTTCGGGATGAGCTGGTAGTGGGTCGCCGGGGATGGCCAGGCCTTGCTGAAGGGCGCCGCGGTGTTCAGCGGGTCGGTGCCCATGATGATCAGCGCGATGAGGCCGAGGGCCGGGAGGTACAGGCGGGCCAGGAACCGCGCGATAGGGGTCGTGCCGAGCAGCTCGGCCAGGCCCATGAGCAGCACGATCGGCGCGACGACCTGGGCGCCGAGCTCCATGAGCCGGAAGCTGAGGGCGCTGAAGCCCATGAGGTGACCGATGGCCTGGGCGGCCAGCGATATCAGCAGGCCGAGCAGGGCCACGACCCAGGCGATCAGGTCGGCCCGCGGGGCACGCAGCGACCGCGCCAGCAGCAGGCCTACGCCAACCGCTGCCGCGACGGCTCCGATGCCAGACACGATCAGGGAGATAGACATTGCTGCCTATGGTGCACGACGCGCGCGGATGATGTGAGCATACCCACGACGTGGGCCGGCACCCGGCTCCGTCCAGCCCCGCCGAGAACCCCGGCCAGCGCCCCGCCAGCCTACCGTCATCCGGGCCCGCGAAGCACTCGCACCACGCCGGCGTCGTACCGGCGGACCCACCGGCGGCCGCACCGGCCGGCCGGGCCCGCGCCGGTACTCTGGGCAGATATGAAAGGGATGCGCGGACGCATCGTCCCCGGCCGGAGCTGGACCGCCAGGGCCGGAGCGGCCGCGGCGGCGGCCAGGGCCGGAGCGGCCGCGGCGGCCGCCGCCGACGTCGCCGCCCCGCCACCGGTGCCCGATCCGTCCGCCGCGGCGTTCTTCGACGTGGACAACACGCTCATGCGGGGCGCCTCCATCTACCACTTCGCCCGCGGGCTGGCGGCCCGCAAGATGTTCGGGCCGAAGGACATGGCGGCCATGGTGTGGGGCCAGCTCGCGTTCCGGCTGCGCGGCGCGGAGAACGCCGACCACATCGACGCGGCCCGGCAGGCCGCGCTGGCCTTCGTGACCGGCCACAAGGTGGAGGACATCGTCCGGCTGGGCGAGGAGATCTACGACGACACCATGGCCGACCGGATCTGGTCCGGGGCCCGGCAGCTGGTCCAGCATCACCTGGACGCGGGCCAGCGGGTCTGGCTGGTCACTGCGACGCCGGTGGAGCTGGCCAACATCCTGGCCCGCAGGCTCGGCCTGACCGGGGCGCTGGGCACGGTGGCCGAGTCGGTGGACGGGGTCTACACCGGGCGCCTGGTCGGCGGGCTGCTGCACGGCCAGGCCAAGGCGGCGGCGATCCAGGCCCTGGCCGAGCGGGAGGGCCTGGACCTGGCCCGGTCCAGCGCCTACAGCGACTCGGCCAATGACCTGCCGATGCTGAGCCTGGTCGGGTACCCGAGCGCGGTGAACCCGGACCCGGAGCTGCGGGCGGCGGCCCGCGAGCGCGGCTGGCCGATGCACGACTTCCGCTCGGGCCGGCGGGCCACGCTGGTCGCGCTGCCGGTAGCGGCGGGCGTGGGCGCGCTGGCGGGCGGCCTGGCCGCCGGGCTGGCCCTGCGCAAGCGCCGCGGCCCCGGCTAGCCCGGCTCAGCCAGCTAAGCGGGCTCGACCGGCCGCCGCGCAGCGGGACCCCCGAAGCACCCCCGCTGTGTTTCCCGCTCGGGCCTTAGCCGAACGCCGGCCCCCGCTCAGCCACTAGTTCATCGATCTTGTCTTGAATTGTGTCCCTGACGCGGTCGGCCAGCTCGCCGACCACCGCCTCGTCATCGGCGTCCGCGGGCGAGTAGCCGTCCGTCGGCACCGGCGGGCAGAACTCGATGATCCAGTTGGACGGCAGCGGCACGGCGCCGATCGGGCCGAGCCAGGGAAACAGCGGCGTAATCGGGAAGTAGGGCAACCGCAGCAGCCGGGCGGCCCGGCTGGCGTTGCCGATCATCGGGTAGATCTCCTCGGCGCCGACGATGGCGCAGGGCACCATGGCCACCTGCGCGCCGATCGCGGTGCGGGCGAAGCCGCCGCGGCCGAACCGCTGGAGCTGGTAGCGCTCGCGGAACGGCTTGCCGATGCCCTTGAAGCCCTCGGGGAATACGCCGACCAGCTCGCCGGCCGCCAGCAGCTGGTCGGCGCAGGCGGGAGCGGCCCTGGTGTGGCCGCTGCGGCGGGCCAGGCTGGCCAGCACGGGCAGCTCGTAGACCAGGTCGGCGCCGAGCAGCCGCAGGTTGCGGTGCGCGGGATGATCGGCGTATACGCCCGCCTGGAGCATGATCGCGTCCAGCGGCAGCACGCCCGAGTGGTTGGCGACCAGCAGGGCCGCGCCGGTGTCGGGCACATGCTCCAGACCGCGCATCCGCACCCGGAACCAGTTGCGGTACAGGGACAGGGCCGCGGGCATGAACACGGTCGCGTTGAGCGCCGGGTCGAACCCGAACTCGTCGACCTCGTAATCGCCCGCGAGCCGCTGCCGCGCGAATTCCGCCAGGTCCGCCAGCCGGAGCCGCCAGGACCCAGGACCGGGCGGTCCGCTGTCGCTCCCGGCCCCGTTGCTCCTGGCCCCGTCGCTGACGGCCCGGTCGCTCACGGCCCTCCGCGGGATACGCGCGTGCTGCTTACTTCTTGTTCCTGCGCTGAACCCGCGTCTTGCGCAGCAGCTTGCGGTGCTTCTTCTTGGCCATGCGCTTGCGACGCTTCTTGATGACTGAGCCCACTAGATCACCCTCGCTTGGTTTCCTGGCTGACGGGCATGCATACTCCCGCGACCGTCAAGCCGGGCCTCAGGGCACACGCCAACGCCACAGAGTACCCCGGAAACCCATACCGCCGGGCCGGGCCCCGCACCGCACCGTGGTCCCCACGCGGCGCGCGAACGGTGCCCGGGCGAGGCTGAGGGCGCCCGATCACTCAGTGCCGACGAACGCGTCCCTGAGGTACTGGTTCACGGCCTGCTCGGGCACGCGGAATGACCGGCCAACCCGGATGGCCTCCAGCTCACCAGAATGAACGAGACGATAAACGGTCATCTTGGACACGCGCATGATCGTCGCCACTTCGGCCACGGTCAGAAACCTGACGTCACTGAGCGGAGTCACATCTGCTGCCATCGATTGCCCTCTCCTGGCCGATAGGTGCGTCTAGCGAGGTTGTTGCGCACCAGTCACGCCCGCCTCCAGCGTAAGTCCTGTTTTGAAAAGGGCAAGCCCGACGAGCGTGCTCAATTCGGAAGAAGTCGAGAAGAGACCGATTGGCGTGCCACTCCATAAGCCAACTGTGGCGTGACGGTCAGAATGCCGTAACCGGCGAGCCGCCCGCGGAAAGCCGGTTCCGGAACCGGTTGCGCTAGCCACCGCCGAGTTCCCGGCCGCGGTCCCTGGCGGCCTCAATTGCGGCCAGGAACGCCGCGCGGACACCATGCCGCTCCAGTTCCCTGATGGCATTGATGGTCGTTCCGCCGGGCGAGGTCACGGCCTCGCGCAGGATGACCGGATGCTCACCGGAATCGCGCAGCATGGTGGCGGCGCCGAAGACCGCCTGCTTGACCATCTCCAGCGCGGTCGCCCGCGGCATGCCGAGCAGGATGCCGGCGTCGACCATCGCCTCGACCAGGAAATACACGTAGGCCGGGCCGCTGCCTGACAGGGCGGTGGCGGCGTCTTGCTGGGACTCGGGGATCCGGATCACCTTGCCCACCGGCTGGAGCAGTTCCTCGGCCCGGCGCAGGTGCTCCTCCCTGGCGTGGCGGCCGGGCGAGATCACGCTCATGGCCTCGTCGACGAGGACCGGGGTGTTGGACATGACCCGGACCACCGGCACGTCGCCGCTCAGCCGCCGCTCGATGAACGCGGTCGGGATGCCGGCCGCCACCGAGATCAGCAGCTTGTCCGCCGACACCTTGGGCCCGATCTGGTCCAGCAGCGTGGCCATGTCCTGCGGCTTGACCGTGATGACCAGCGTGTGCGCCCGCTGCGCCGCCTCGGCCGCGGACACCACCTCGATGCCGTAGGCGTCCCGCAGCGCGGCGGCGCGGTCCTCGCGCCGCACGGCCGCGATGACCATGGCCGGGGAGACACCCGCGCGCAGCAGGCCGGAGGTCAGCGCCTCGCCCATCTTGCCGGCGCCCAGGACACCAATCACGCGGCCGACCCTATCGCGGCCGGCCGGGGCGGCCGCGGACCGCCCGGGGCGGCCGCCGGACGACTGCCGGACGACTGCCGGACGACAACCGGACGACAGCCGGGCGGCCCGGCGCGGCGTGACGAAAATCACGCCGGCAAAAGCCAGTCCGGTCGCAATCCGGACCGGCCCGGACTAATGGCCGAAACGCCTAAAGGACGAAATGGTGGTTCAGCGCCGGCTGGCCAGGCCGCGCAGGAAGAACGCCAGGTTCTCCGGCCGCTCGGCCAGCCGCCGGACCAGATAGCCGTACCAGTCCTGGCCGTAAGGCACGTAGACCCGGACCTGGGCCCCGGTGCCCGCCAGCCGCCGCTGCTCGGCCGGCCGGATGCCGTACAGCATCTGGTACTCGAAGGCCGACTTGTCCCGCCCGACCATGTCCGCCTTGATCCCGGCCAGCTGGATCAGCCGGGGGTCGTGGGTGGCCAGCATCGGGTAGCCCTCACCCTCCATGAGGATCCGCAGGCAGCGGGCGTAGCAGACGTCCACGTCGTGCCGGGCGCCCACCGCGACGCCCTCCGGGGCGCTGTAGGCGCCCTTGCACAGCCGGACCCGCGACCGGGCCGTGGCCAGCGCCTGGCAGTCGGCTGGGCTCCGCCGCAGGTAGGACTGGATCACGCAGCCCAGGTCGGGGAAGTCCGCCCGCAGCTCGGTGACCAGCCGCAGCGTGGCGTCGATGCGGGTGTGGTCCTCCATGTCCAGCGTCACCGTGGTGCCCGCGTTGCGGGCCGCCACCGCGATCCGGTTGATGTTCTCCAGCGCGGTCTTCTCGCCGTGCTCGGCCAGCCCCAGCCCGACCGCCGTCGGCTTGACCGACACCTCGGCCCGCCCGCCCGCGGCCAGCCGGGTCTGCCCCAGCCGGGCCAGCAGCCGCACGTACTCCTCGGTGACCGCCGCCGCCTGCTGCCGGTCGGTGGTGTCCTCGCCCAGGTAGTCGATGGTGGCCAGCAGGCCGTCGGCCAGCAGCCGCTCGATCACGCCCATCGCCTGCTCGGCCGTGTCCCCGGCCACGAACCTGGACACCACGTCACGGGTGACCGGCATGGTGGTGATCAGCTCACGCATTCTGGTGCTGGCTGACGCGGCCAGCAGCGCTCGGCGCAGCACTACGGTTTACCTCCGGGGAACGTCCTTGGTCCTGGCAGAGGCTACTAGCGGCCGCGACCAATGAGATCACCGCGTGGTCGCCGCAGCGCGACCTGCACGTTCGCGCCCGCGTCGGGGGGCACGATCACCTCCTGGGCGGCCGGGACGCCGCCCGCCTGGAGCGTGGCGTCCACCGGCACCGTCCGCTTGACCAGCGCCAGCCCGATCGGCCCGAGCTCGTAGTGGCGCGCCGCCGAGCCGGTGAACCCGACCTCGGTGCCGTCCAGCGTCACCGGGTCCCCGTGCGCGGGCAGCCGGTCCTCGCTCCCGTCCAGGTGCAGCAGCACCAGCCGCCGCGGCGGGTGGCCCAGGTTGTGCACCCGCGCCACCGTCTCCTGGCCGCGGTAGCAGCCCTTGGTCAGGTGCACGGCGGTCTCGATCCAGCCCATCTCGTGCGGGATGGCCCGGTGGTCGGTGTCGACCCCCAGCCTGGGCCGGCGGGCCGCGATGCGCAGCGCCTCGTGGGCCCAGCTGCCGGCCAGCGTGCCGCCGGCCGCGCGCAGTTCCGCGACCTGATCGGCGATCTGCCCGCGGGGGATAACAACATTGATCTCGAACGAGGTGGTGATCCGGGCCACGGCCGTGGCCACCCGGTCGGCATCGGCGTCGGGCCCCAGGAGCGCCAGCACCGCGTAGTCGGCCGACACGTCCTGCGGCTCGACCCGCAGCATGAACCGCATTGAGGTCAGGAACTCCACCAGCGCGGGCCCGGTGCCCGGTTCCACGTGGATCCAGGTCGCCTCGCCGTCGTCGGTCAGGCTCAGGAAGTGCTCCACGTGCCCCTGCGGGCTGAGGATCAGCGCCTCGGCGCTGTCGCCGGGGGCGAGCTGCTCCAGGTGCTGGCTGGTCAGGCTGTGCAGCCAGGACAGCCGGTCGGGCCCGGTGATCCTGACCACATCGCGGTGAGAGGCGTCGACGACGCCCCAGGAGGCCGCGATCCCCCGCTGCTCGGTCAGCGGGTCGGTGTAGTACGCGGCCACCCCGGCGTCGGGTCCCTGCGCGGGGACGGCACCAGGCATGGCCAAAAGGGGGCTGTCCATAGGTCCAGGCTATGCGCTGGCCGGGCGGGCATGCGCTCAGGCCCGGGCCCTGAGCGGGTCAGGCGCCTTCGGCGGCCCGGCAGCTGGCGCAGCGGCCGAACACCGTCAGGTGCCCGACGTCGGTCTCGAAGCCCAGCTGCTCGTCCAGCGAGCTCACCAGCGAGCGCACCGCGGCCGGCTCGACCTGGGTGACCTGCTCGCACTGGCGGCAGACCAGGTGCACGTGGGCGGCCTCGGCGGCCAGGTGGTACCTGGGCGCGCCGTGACCCAGGTGGGTGTGCGTGACCAGGCCGATCTGCTCGAGCAGCTCCAGCGTCCGGTACACCGTGGAGACGTTGACCCCGCGCGCGGTGTGCCGCACGTCGGTGAAGATTTCCTCGGGGGTGGCGTGCTCCAGCCGGGTGACAGCCTCGAGCACCAACTGCCGCTGGGGTGTCACGCGGTACCCGCTCGCCCGCAGCGTGTCATCCCACGTCTGCGACATGTCCCCCAGTGTAGTGAGGTCCGGCCGGAGCACACCCGCCGAAATCCCGCTTGCCTCCCCGCCATGCCGTGACGTAGTTTTCTGATCAACGCGGGAAAGGAGGTGGTCCAAACTTTATGCATAGATGTTGGACTCGCGAGGTGGCTGTCAGCTAGCCGCCGCCTGCGTGGGCACACCGCCCGTCGGCGGAGTGCTTAACCGGCCTTTCTCAGGATCGCCATCGGGAGATGACCGAGCACTGGGCGCCGTCACCACGGCGGCGGTCGGCTAATCCACGACAGACACCGGACCCCCGGGCTGACCGGCCTTGTCCAGCCGGTCCCCGCAATCAGTGCGCCTCATGGCGGCTGGTCGCGGGAGAGGCCCGGGGTTCTTAATTTGTAGGGGTTTTTCCCTCCCCGCTCTCCTGCGGACGCAGGCCCAGTCCTGCTAAACCTGATCCGGGATCGGGCCGCGGCCCGTCCGCCGCAGGAGGGAGACCCGAACGTGCCGAAGATCTCGCGTGCCGCCGGCGCCGCCGCCGTGCTGGCCCTCGCGCTGAGCGCGGCCGTGGCCGCAGGGGTCTCGGCCGGCCGGGGCACCGCCGGGCGCGACGCGGCCCAGGTGGGAGCGGCCGACCTGGCCCGCGCTGGGGCCAATCTGGCTCGGCCGGGGGCCGGGTTGGGGGCCAGTCGGCGCCTGGCCCTCCGGCCGGTGCTCACGGCCGGGGCGGGCGCGATTTCCGGGCCGACCGGGGTGCGGATGCGGCCCGCCGAGGCCTCGGCCGACTCCCTCAACTCGGCCGGCTACGCGGCCAGCCGCGGCGGGACCAGGTTCCGGCTGGTCCGCGCGACGTTCTTCGTGCCCTTCCTGAACTGCGCGCTGTCCAAGGGCGCGTTCTCCGACGACTGGGCCGGACTGGGCGGTTTTGTCGGCAAGTCGGTGACCGTCCAGCAGGTCGGAATCCAGGCCAACTGCGACAGCGCCGGGCGGGGCGCCTACCGGGCCTGGTTCGACATGTACCCGCACCGCGAGATGTTTTCCCGGATCCGGGTCCGGGCCGGCGACTCGGTCACCGCCAGCGTCTTCTACGACGCGTCCACGAACCGGTTCAACCTGGCGCTGACCGACAACACCACCGGCGGCCGGTTCGCGGTCACCAGGGGCTGCCCGGCCGGGATGACCTGCCCCGCCCTCTCGGCGGAGATCATCAGCTCGGCCCCGACCCGCGGCTCGGGGCGTCACCTGGTGGTCAAGCCGCTGGCCGACTACGGCGCGGTCAGCTACGCGTCCATCGCCATCACCGACCGGTCGGGCCAGCGCAGCGGCCTGCGTTCGGCGTTCTGGGGCGCGACCCGCATCCTGCAGACGGAGGCCAGCGCCCCGTTCCGGTTGGTCTCCCGGCCGACCCAGATCCAGGGGACCACCTTCGACACCTACTGGTCCCGCGAGAAATAGCCGAGAGCGCCTGGCCCCGACCGCGTCGATGATCTTGGTGGGAGCGGCCTCCAACGACGTGGTTGTTGCTCTCACGCCGTTCTAGCGACGTGGTTGTTGCTCTCACGTCGTTGGCGGGCCTGGCCGGCGGGTGCGGTTGAGGCCCGTGGGACCCGTGGGACTTGCGGGCCCGGTGGTGCGCTTGGGGCGCGCGCACTGGTGGGGTTGGCGGCGCGTTTGAGGCGTCTGGGGGTGGCGGGCTAGGCGGTGCGCTTGAGCTGGGCTGAGACGTGGGCCTGGAGGGGCTGGCCGACGGCGGCCATGTCGAAGGCCCAGCCCAGGTCGGTGCCGATCAGGCCGTAGAGCCGCTTGCCGGCCGTGACCTCCTTGGCGCTGGCCGTGCGCACCACCGCGTCGGTGGCCATCTCGATCTTGGTGCCGGTCACCTGGCCGAAGTAGATCTCGGAGATGCCGCTGGCGTGGGCCAGCACGACCTCGAGCGAGCCGTCCTCCTGCGGCCGCCAGAACCCCGACTCGGTGGCCAGCGGGCGACCGATCCGACCCTCCTCGTCCAGCAGCCAGGTCCGGCTGGAGTAGATGAGGTACGGCTTGCCGTTGTGGCCGAACGACATCTCCTGGCCGAACTGGGCGCTCTCGATGGTGGGGTAGCCCACCACCCCGGCGCCCTCCCAGCGGCCGATCAGGAACCGCAGCGGGGCCACGAGCGGGTGGGTCGGCACGGACTCGGCGTCGTACTCGGACTGCTCGGGATTCATCCCGTCACCCCGTTTCGCCCTACGCGCTGGTCGCGGCTCGCCTCGCGGGCCCCTGCCCGCCGCCAGGCGGCCACGCAGAGTACGGCGGCCAGCCCGGCCACGGCCACGAAGGCGGCGACCAGGAGCACGCCGCTGATCATTCCGGTCACCGGCCCTCCTTCGTCATGCCGGGAGTCTAGGCACGCCGCCGCACGGGCCGGCGCCCGCCACGCCGGACCGGCAGCGCGGGCCGACCTCCCACGCTAAGGTTCGGGGCATGGGGTCACGTTCGCTCGTGGTCAAGGTCACCGCGGGCCAGGACGATCCGGAACGCTGCAACCAGGCCCTCACCGTCGCGGCCGCGGCCGCGGCCAGTGGCGTCCACGTGTCGCTGTGGCTCACCGGCGAGGCGGCCTGGTTCTCGCTGCCCGGTCGGGGCGCGGACGTGCCGCTGCCATACGCGGTGCCGCTGGCCGACCTGCTGACCACGGTGCTCAGCGCGGGCACGGTCACCGTCTGCACGCAGTGCGCCGCCCGCCGCTCGATCACCGAGGCCGACATGCTGGAAGGCGTGCGGATCGCGGGCGCGACCACGTTCCTGGCCGAGATCCTGGCCGACGGGGCCCAGGCGCTGGTCTACTAGCGGCCCCGCTTGCTAGGCGGGCGTCGCTAGGTCGGCGTCGTTAGGCCGGCGTCGCGGTCGCGGCCAGCCGCTCGGCGCGCAGCATCCGGGCCCACTCCTCGTCGGCCGGGTCCAGCGCGGGCACCGGGCCCGCCACCCAGCTGAGCAGCAGGTCGGCCAGGCCGGGGTTGCGGACCAGGGCCGGGCCGTGCAGGTAGGTGCCCAGCACCGTGCCGGAGTAGGCGCCCTCGGTGCCGTCGCCGTTGCCGACGCCCAGGGTGACCCGGGCCAGCGGGCGGGCGCCGGGGCCGATCCTGGTCACGCCCTGGTGGTTCTCGAACCCGGTGAGCCGGTCCACGCCCAGCTCGGGGTCCACGTCGGCGACGATCTCGCCCACCCCGCGCCGGTCGCCGCGGCCGCTGGAGATGTCGAGGATTTCCAGCCCGGCCACTGGCTCGCCCTCGACGCCGCCGAACTGGCTGCCGATGACCTGATAGCCCGCGCACACCGCGAACACCACGGCGCCGCGGTCGGCGGCGGCCTTCAGCCCGCCATCGGCCTTCAGCCGCCGGGCAGCCAGGATCTGCGGCAGGTCCTCGCCGCCGCCCATCAGGTAGATGTCCCCGTACCTGGGCACGGCCTCGTCGGAGTTGACCTCGATGGCCTCGACGTCGATGCCGCGCAGCAGGGCCCGCCGCTGGAGCACCAGCAGGTTGCCCCGGTCGCCGTAGGTGCTGAGCAGGTCCGGGTAGACCCAGACGATCCTGAGCTGGCTCTCTGAGCTCTCCTTGCTGGGAGCGGCATGCCGCCCGCGGTGCTCAGCCACTAAGACATCCAGCCACGCGATCCTCCTCGACTCGGTCTTACCGGGCGTCCCACGCCTTACTCGGAGCGTCCCACGATGGCCCGGATCTGCTGGAACGCGGTGTAGTTGGCGATCACGCTCAGCTCCGGGGCGTGGGCCCTGGCAATCGCCTCGTCGATCCCGTCGACCAGCTCGAAGCCGACCAGGTCAGCCTCCAGCCGGACGACCAGGTCGAGACGGCGCTCGCCGCTGACCAGGACCGGGCGCTTGCGCAGCAGCCGGTAGTCGACGTCCCACAGCCAGGAGGTGTCCTTGCCGTCCGGGGTCTGGGCGTTCACCGCCAGCAGCACCGGGCTGTTGTCGGCGGGCAGCACGTCGAAGGCCTCCAGCCAGCCGGCCGGGTTCTTGGCCAGCAGCAGCCGCACCCGGCTGCCGCCCCGCTCGACCTGCGTGTACCGGCCGGCCACGGACTTGACCTCGCGCATCCGGGGCAGGGCCTGGTCCACGCTGATGTTGAAGTAGTCGGCCACGGCCAGGGCGACGACCGCGTTGGACCGGTTGGCCCGGCCGGGCAGGGCCAGATCGAGCTCCCGGACCTGGCCGGCCGCGTCGATGACCGACTCGTCGTCGAGCACCCAGGCCGTCGGCGGGCGGGCGAACGCGCACTCCCCGCAGCGCCAGCCCAGGCTGTCGCGCTGCAGGTGGGAGCCGCACTCGGGGCAGCACCAGGAGTCCTCGTGCCAGCGCTGGCCCGCGGCCACCCAGGTCACCTGCCGGGCCCCGCTGGCCGCCCAGGCGATCAGCGGGTCGTCGGCGTTGGCGATGACCAGGCAGTTGGGGGCCTGGGCCAGGGCGTCGCGCCAGCGCCGGGCGATGAGCCAGATCTCCGCCGCCCGGTCCATCTGGTCCCGGCTCAGGTTGAGCAGCACGACCACCCGCGGCTTGGTCGCCTCGATGGTGGCCGGCAGGTACCGCTCGTCGGTCTCCAGGACGGCGTAGGGCGCGTCCGGAGCCCGGCCGAGGGCGGCGACGTGGCCGGCCTCCATGTTGGCCCCGAACGCGTTGCTGGCCACCTCCTGGCCCAGCGCGCTCAGCGTGGCGGTGATCAGCCGGGTGGTGGTGGTCTTGCCGTTCGTCCCGGTGACCAGGACGATCTGGCGGCCGGCCGCCAGCAGCCTGAGCAGCTCGGGCTCGACCCGCAGGCCCAGCACGCCGCCGATGACGGACCCGTCGCCGCGCCCGGTCAGCTGCGAGACCTTCCCGGCCGCGCCGCCGATGCCCGTCGCCAGCCGCGCGCGCAGCGGAAGCTTGCTCATGGGCGCAGATGCTATCCGGTGCTAGCCAGGGACACGGCCGGGCTCGCGCACCGCCGTGGCCACCGCCTGGTCGTCCGCGCCCACGATGAACCGCCGCGGCCACGACAGCACCGGCTCCAGCCAGCCGCCGATGCCCATCTCACCTGCGGCCTTGCGCAGCTGCCCGCGGTGACTCATCCCGATGGCCACCGCGGCCAGGTCGTCGATGAACCCGGCCTGGTCGTCCTCGCCCAGCAATACGGTCCAGGCGGGCAGGCGGTTACGGGCCAGCTCCATGGACAGCGGATGGCGGCGCAGCCCGCTGACCCGCTGGCCGATCTTCACGTCCGGCCGGTCGGCCAGGCCCGGCAGCGGGAAGTCCAGTCGCGGCGCGGGGGCGAACGGGTCCGGCTGCGGCCCGTTCAGCGGCACCGCCCGCTCGATCTCGTGCAGCCACTGCAACTGCGGTATGACCCAGTCGGTGCCCGGCGCGGTGCCCGCGCCCTTGCCGCCGTCCAGCAGCCGGCGCGCTGTGGCGGCGCAGGAGGCCGCGAAACGCTCCGGGTCATAACAGTCCCGCACCACTGTCGCCCGGCCCGCCAGCGGCCGTTCCAGCGCGGTCGCCAGCAGGCACTCGCGCAGCCTGGCGTCCAGCTCCAGCCAGCGGTGGCGCAGCAGGGCCGGGACGCGGGGCAGCGGCCGGTTGGTCAGGTGGGCCAGCACCAGCGCCTCGGCCCAGACCCGCAGCCAGGCGTCGTCGGGCGAGTTGGCCAGCAGGTCGGCCTGGCGGATCTCCAGCAGCGTGCAGGCCCGGCCCGCCGTGCAGGACGGCCCGCAGGCGGCCGACCGGCGGCCGTGGATCGGCGGGGGCGCCTGCAGCGCGGGGTCGGTGATGACCCGCTCCCGGCGCCCGCCGTAGGGGACCCGGATCCGCAGCGGCCGGTCCATCCCGTCGGCGAACACCGCCGCCACCCCCGGCCGCAGCGACACCACCTGGCGGGACTGGTCCTCGTCCAGGTTCATGGCCGCCCCGACGACCTGGCGGTCGTCGCTGGCCGGCAGCCGGTGCAGCACCTTGAGCGCGGTGTTCTTGACCACGTCGGGGACCAGCTTGGCCGGGATCTGCTCGGCGATCACGATGCCCTCGCCGTAGGCCCTGATCTCGGCCAGCAGGCTGGCGAACAGCTCGACCGCGTGGGCGCTGGCGCCCTCCCGGCCGGCCCGCAGCAGCCGGTGGGCCTCCTCGATCACGATCACGTGGCGCAGCCCGTCGGCCGGGCCGGTCCTGGCCCGCATCCGCAGGTGCTCCACGATCCGGATGATCAGCGTGCCGATGAGGAACGCCTTGTCCTCGTCGTTGGCCACGTCCTCGATGGCCAGGACCACGTTGCGGCGCAACAGGGCGCCGATGTCGGCCGGGTGCCCGCCCTCGAAGAACCGGCCCGCCGACCCGGTGCGCAGCGACCGCAGCCGCACGCCCACGAACCCGCGCACGTCGGCCTGGAGCTCCTGGCCGTAACCCACGTCCTGGATCACGTCCAGCGCCGCCGCCTCCAGCCGGGCCAGCGTGGGCACCGTGGGCGGGGCGGCCGCGCCGGGCTGGCCCATGCCGGTCACCGCGTCCCAGCCGCAGTCCGCGTAGGCCCGCTGCAGGGCCTGCGACATGATCTGCGGGAACGGCTCGCGAGCGTCGAAGGCGGCCAGGAACAGCGCCCGGACCATGTCGATGTGCGCCTGCACCGGGTAGCCCGGCTCGGGGGCCAGCGGGTTGACCGAGACCGGGATCGCCGCCGGGTCGGCCGGGTTGATCACGGTCACCGGCGCGGTGCCCTCGATCCGCCCGGCCATCGCGGCGTACTCCGACTTGACCGGCTCGATGGCCAGCCAGCTCACCCCGGCCCCGCTGAGCTGCTCCAGGATGTGCCGGACCGTCTGTGACTTGCCGGCCCCGGTGGCGCCGGTGACGAAGGCATGCCGGTTCAGGGTGGACAGCGGCACCCGCAGTTGCCCGACCGCCCGGTCCTGGCCATCCAGGATCGCGCCCAGCTCGATGGCCTGCTCGTCGCCGACCTCGCTGGTGAGGTCGAACCGCCCGGCCTCCAGCACCCGGATGC
>Ga0134126_10001905_pt1 | contig 26560 bp, 23 predicted proteins | sample KB31752_FD_96881 | JGI IMG/M metagenome (GOLD analysis project Ga0134126, IMG submission 96881) | Terrestrial soil microbial communities with excess Nitrogen fertilizer from Kellogg Biological Station, Michigan, USA - KB3-175-2 | ecosystem: Environmental > Terrestrial > Soil > Unclassified ... | reverse complement strand
GGGTAGCTCCAGGCCTGGTCGAGGGGCTCGGACGAACTCATGATTTCGATCCTTGCAAAGTCCGTGAGCGGCACGGAACGGGACGAGCCCCGAAGCTAAGCGTTATTGGACCGGCCAGATGGTCCAATTTTGTTCATTGTGATAGACCACTTTTTTTCGGAGGCGTCATTGCGCGGATGGGCCGATCTCTACGCCTGGCAGCTCGAGCGCGCGAGCCGCACGCCGCTGTCGCGGCAGATCTACATGCAGGTTCGCTCCGCGGTAGCCTCGGGCGCGCTTGCCGCGGGCACGCGCATGCCATCGTCGCGCGCCATGGCATCGCAACTTGGCGTGGCGCGGGCGTCGGTGGTTTCCGCCTATGAGCAGTTGCTGGCCGAGGGCTATGTCGAGAGCCGTCATGGCTCGGGCACCTTCATCTCCAACCAGGTCGCAGGTCTTGCCACGCGGCGGCGCGCACGGCGTGCGATCAAGCGCGCCGTGCCGACGACCGCCAGCGCCTTTCCCGATTTCGAGCGGTCGGCGGTGCAGGGCGAGGCGCGGCCGTTCAACACCGGGCGTACGCTGATCGACGCGCGCACCGCGGAGACCTGGCGCACCCTGACGCATCGCGCCGTGCGCCAGCTCGGATCGAACGATCTCGGCTATGCCGATCCCGCGGGCCTCATCGCGCTGCGCGCCAATCTATGCGACTACCTGCGGGCGGCGCGCGCGGTTCAGTGCGAAGCGGATCAGATCGTCATCACCGCGGGCACCCAGCAGGCGATCGACATCGCGATCCGTGTGCTGCTTGCGCCCGGCGAGGAGGTGTGGGTCGAGGATCCCGGCTATCCTTTGACCCACGCGCAGCTCTTGCTCGCAAAGGTGCGCCCGCATCCGATTCCCGTGGACGAGGAGGGTCTGATCGTCGATGCCGGCCGGCGCAGGGCGCCGCGGGCGCGAGCCGTCTTCGTCACACCGTCGCATCAATTTCCATGCGGGGTCGCGATGTCCATGGCGCGGCGGCTGGAGTTGCTCTCATGGGCACGGCAGAGCGGGGCGTTCATTGTCGAGGACGACTACACCAGCGAGTTCCGCTATTCGGGTCCGCCGCTGGCATCGCTGCAGGGGCTCGACCGTTCCGAGCAGGTCATCTATGTCGGCACACTCAACAAGGCGCTGTTTCCGGGCCTGCGCATCGGCTACGCCGTGGTGCCGCGGGCCTTGCTGCAGGCTTTCGTCGGCGCGCGCTACCTGATCGATCGGCAGCCCGCGACGCTGCAGCAGGAGGTCGTGTCGCAGTTCATGCAGCAGGGCCACTTCGCCGCGCATGTTCGCCGCATGCGCCAGCTCTATCGCGAGCAGCGCGATGCACTCGCCGAGATGCTGACGCGCCGCGCGGCGGGCAGCCTTGACGTGGCGCTGCCCGATCAGGGCATGCATCTTGTCGCCTATCTGCGCGACGGCGCGTCCGACATCGAAATCGAGGAGGCCGCGCGCCGCGCAGGCATTATCGTGCGCGCAATCAGCCGCTTCTATCGCTCGGCGCGTCCGCGCCCGGGGCTGATGCTGGGCTTTTCGGGGTTCCCGCGACAGCTCATCGTTCCGGCAGCCGCACGACTGGCGCGGCTGGTGGCAAGCCGCGGGCGGGCCTGATCGCGCGCAACGGCAAGCAGCGTGAACCAACTATCCTGCAATGATGGTGAACATCCATTCAAGAAAGTTCCTGCATCGTTCCCGAAACCGTCACTCTCCAAATTCGTTTTCCTACAGCGCCACGAACGAGAAGGAGGAGGACATGAGAAAGCTCTCTTACGCGCTCGCTGCCGTCACCGCGATGGCCGTTGCGGCGCCTACGATCGCCAATGCGGCGGAATTCGGTTTCCGCGTTGGCGGCAGCCCCGGTTACTGCGCTTACCATTACTGCGGCCCGCGCATGGGGTTCTATGGACATGACCGAGGTTGGCACCGCGGCTGGTACCACCACGACTATTACGGCGACCGGGGCGTCGTGATTCGTCACCATGATTGGGACGACTAGTTCAGGCGACTGGTTCACCTGCACTGGCGAAAAGCGAGGACGGCCGGGTCGACAGGCCCGGCCGTCCTCATATCGTCACAGGGTTGAGCAACGCGTCGCGCGAACGTGGGTCCGACGACAGGCTCCGTGAAAGCCGTTGCGCTTGTGGCGACAATTGATGGGTTTCGCTGCGCTCAACCCATCCTACACGCTCATTGCAACGCTCATTGCTGGGGCGCTGGTCCCGGCGGCGGCTGCGCTGTTCCCGGCTCCGGCTGCGGCGCTGTGCCCGGCGGCGGCTGCGCCGTGCCCGCCGGCTGTTGTTGCGTCGTGCCTGCCGGCTGTTGCGCGTCTTCGGCCGGCGCGAGCGGCACGCTCTGGACGTCCGGTTCGACGGCATCGAGCCGCAACACGTTCGCCGCGACAGGCAGCACGGCATCCGCCATCGCCGCGTGGCCCTCGGCGGTCGGATGCACCGCGCCGCCATAGACCGCCGACAGGATGCCCCAGGTCGCATCATGGATGTCGGTCGGCTGCATCGAGGTCGGCAACCCCTGCGGATAGGTCATTGCGGCAAAGTAGCTGTCATTGGCATCGCGGATCCAGCGCGCGCGCGGCAGATAGGCGCGGTATTCGCTGGCGCTGCGGCCGCACAGCAGCGGCTGGCTGGCGGAGTTGACGATGTCGGGGTCGAAGCTCTCGCCCTTGGGCGAGAAGCAATCGCGGTCGAATTGCGGATCGCTTTCGGCGCGCGCACAAAAACCGTGATCGTCGAAGGCAGCCTGATGCGCCTCGATGTAGGTGAAGCGATCGGTCGCGGGATCGTTGCACAAAATCCCCGACGTGCACGTCGCGAGCGCCTTGAGCTGCGGCAGGAATTCATTTTGCACGAAGGCCGAGACATCGGCGAGGCGTTGCGGATCGGCATTGAAGGAGGGGTGAATGTCGAATCCGGCGCGGCCGCCCGGGCACGGCGTGCCGCCGTTCGACAGCGCCGGATTGGCGTAGGACGTATAGATGACGTGCGAGAGGTCGCCGACCAGGGGCTTGAGCGCCTCGCGAAGCTTTGCGAACCCTCGCGGCAAGTCGCGCGCCAGTGCCGTGCGGGCATCGTCGACCGAAGCCATCGCGCCGGTGCGGCGGAACAGCGCGCGCTCGGTCGGCGTGTCGACGATCACGTTGGCGACGAGGCCGGAGAAGTAGACGTCGTTGGCGCCGATCGACAGCAGCACGAGGTCGAGCGTGCGATCGGGCTGGCGGCGTTTGGCTGCCGTCATCGCCGCGCGCAATTCCGCAAGCTGCCCGTTCACTCCGGCCTGGCAGGACACGGTCGACTTGCTCGGCGGACATTCGCGCGCGCGCTGGCTGCCGAACAGGCCGTTGGCGATGGTGGCGCCGGTGCAGGCGAGCGGCAGATAGGTCACCGCGATGTGCGGATACTCTACGGCGAGCGCAAGGGCTGCGCGGGTCTGGTAGCTGTAGAGCGAGCGATGGCAGGCGGCGTTGAACCACAGCGCGCCGTAGCGCTGCCAGTTCGCCAGGGCGTCCGGCGCCTCGCAGGCGCGCCCGCCCTTGTAGCCCGCGCGGCTCGGCCGGTAATATTGCGCGGCCGCCGAACCGAGATAATAGCGGAAGCAGAAGCCCTCATCCGACAGCGCGACCGCGCGGTCCGGATTGCCTTCGCCGGAGGCGATGCTGTCGCCAAGGCCGGCAATCAGGATGTCGCGCACCTGGATCTCGGTCGAGATTTTCTGTGTGGGCGCCGAGCCCGAGGCAACTTCGACGGTTGCAACCGTCTGGCGGCCGTAGCGGACGCGCAGGTTGACCGGCTCCTCGCAGTCGAAGGTCGATTTCTGTGGGCCGTCACCGTCGTCGAACGACCAGGCGCAGGTGGCGCCGACCGGAACCTCGCCGGAGAGGTGCACCGTGATGGCATGATCGATCGGAGTGAGGTAGTTCTCCTTGACGTTGTCGCGCAGGCAGGGATTGGCGACACGACCCTGCAAATCGATGCAGAGGCGGTTGACCATGTTGCGCGCCCAGCCGCGGCCTTCGCTCTGCAGCTCGAGCGCGTCCTCGGACGCAAAGATGCTGCGGCCCGTCAGGCTGGCAACATGGAGCTGGAAATCGCGCTCTTCGCGGAACAGGCGGAAGCGGTTCCTGACCTCCCAGGCGATCTGCATCGGCGCGGCATTGGAGGCGTCCTGCGCCGTCGCCTTTTGCACGGGGCAGGTCCACAGCGCGCCCACGAGCAGGGCGCCTGTGACGAACAAACGAAGGCAAAATCGGGTCATGGCCCGCGCGTTTGACGTTACACTTGGGGCAGAAATAAGAGGGGCAGCCCCGGACCAACTTAACGTGATTTTCACCCCTGCGATTGCCGGCGCTTGACGGGCTGTCTCACAGTAGCGGTCGCGGCGAGCGGCTTGTTCTTGGGCAGCAGGGTTGGCGTGGGCGCTGGTCTTGGAGAGTTATCGGCTTCGGACGGCGCGCAATTGCTGTTGCCGTTGCCATTCAGATTGCGGCGCGCCTTCCACGGCACCACCACGTTGAGCCAGAGCTCGCGCGCGCCCATGATCGAGATCGCGATCGAGAATGGAAGCACGAAATAGAGCGCGCGGTACACCAGCAGCGTCGCCACCAGTTGCTCGCGGCCAAATTGCGGCAACGCCACCAGCATGGCAGCATCGAACACGCCGATCGAGCCGGGCGCATGGCTCGCAAAGCCGAGCAGCGTCGCCAGGATGAACACCACCGCGAGCGACAGGAAGTCGAGATCCGGCTGCATCGGCATCAGCAGATAGACCGCGGTCGCACAGAAGGTGAGATCGACCACGCCGATCAGGACCTGCACCAGCGTCAGCCTGGCCGACGGCAGCACCACCTTCCAGCCGTGCTGGCCGAGCTGGCGCCGCTCCGTGCCGGTCATCAGCCAGACGAAATAGGCGACGATGCCGCCGAGGCAGGCGAACGCGATCAGGCGGTTCAGCTCCGGCGGCAGCAGGTCCATGTTGGAGGCGGCCGCCGGATGGTAGGCCATGCCGACGCCGAGCACGACGAGATTGCCGAGCCAGAAGGTGAGGCCGGACAGAAAGCAGATCTTGGCGACGTCGATCGCGTTCAGCCCGTGTTCGGAATAGACGCGGAAGCGGATCGCGCCGCCCGTGAAAACCGAAGCGCCGATATTGTGGCCGATCGAATAGCTGCAGACGGCCGAAAGCGCGGCGACGCGATAGGGCACGTGCTTCTTGCCCATCGTGCGCAGCGCGAAGAAGTCATAGAAGGTGAGCGTGAAAAACGCACAGACCACGCACAGCGCGGCCATGGCGATGTGGCCCGCCGGAATCTCCGTCAACCGGGTTAGGATCGCGCCGGTATCGATGCCCCTCAGCGTATGGACCAGGGTCCTGATCGCGAGGGCGATGATCAGCAGACTCGCCGCAACACCCAGCCGCTTCCAGCCGATCCATTTCTTGAAACCGCGGTTGAGCGCGGTCAGTAGTCCTCGCATTCATCCTCCCGGGCAGGGCGACACGATCCAAAAAGAAACCCGTTCAACCGTCGATCGAACGCGGCGGCCGATTGCTCCGTATCCCGGGTTCCAGATAGGACAAAAACACTGCGTTGTGCAGTCCTTGACAACGGCCGTTCATGGTTCGGACGAGCCTGGCCTCACATTCCGTGGCCCCGCCTGATCGGCGGCAAAACCGGTGGATTTGAGGCGGGACGAAGCGCTCCTCCCCCTTAAATTCCCTTGAGGTCCATAGCGTTCCGCACCTCGGTTCTTGCCACCTGTCGACAACGACCAAAAAGCGCAATCATGTCGCTACGAAGTTGAGACATAACGTCGCGCGCAAGGCTTAACGCCTCGAAAGACCTGGGGAAAACCCGGCCAGGAAGCCTGGCCGGGAACCCAAGGAACAAGCGAACGAACCAAGCGAAGGAACGCGGCGAAGAAGCCCGGCCAAGGCCGCTTCGCCCGGCGCGCCGCAGCGAAGAAATCCGCAGATTTTCCGCGAACCGTGCTGTCCGGTGCCGTCTGCCTGCTCGCCAGCGCGGTCGCCGTCAGCCTGTTCGATCGCGCGCCGGCCTCGCAGAGGCCCGCCCGCGCCGTCCTGTTCGGGGCATTCGCGCTGCCGGTCGCCTCGGGTCGCGACGGTTTCGGCCGCTCGGTGGGTGCGACTGGGCTGCTGACGCTCGCGATCGTCCCGCATCACTTCACCGCGGGTGCGGTGACGCTGATGCCCGATCCGACGCTGGTGTTCGCAGGCCTCGATATTTCCCCGACCATGCTGTCATTCCTGCTCGCAGGCTGTGCCTTCGTCATTCTCGGCATCTCGCTATCGGCGGCCGCGATGGACCGGCGCGCCAAGGGCGCGCTGGGCCGCCAGAAAATCCTGCTCGACACCGCGCTCCACAACATGTCGCAGGGGCTGTGTATTTTGCCCCTCGGAGGAACGGTGCGAGGCACGGCCGGTTAGCACTGCATCAGCAATCGGACATCAGAGGCGTCACGCAGGACCTCAGGGCAAACCGCCTCTGGTCGTTCACAACCGAGAGGGCCAGCGCCGTGGGACTGTTCACCCGAGACATCAAGACCATGAACGATCTGTTCTTGCATCAGTTGCAGGACATCTATTACGCCGAGCAGCAGCTCGTGAAGGCGTTGCCGAAAATGGCCGACAAGTCGAGCGACCCTGAGCTGAAGCAGGGTTTCCTGTCTCATCTCGACGAGACGCGCGGCCATGTGCAGCGGCTGGAGCAGGTGTTCCAGACGATCGGCTCGGCGGTGAAGGCCGTTGATTGCCCGGCCATCGATGGCATTATCGAGGAGGCCGACGAGGTCACCGGCGAGGCCGCCGGCAAGGCGGTGATGGACGCCGCCCTGATTAACGCCGCGCAGGCCGCCGAGCATTACGAGATCGCGCGGTATGGCAGCCTGATCTCATGGGCACGGCAACTCGGCCGCAGCGAGGTTGCGGGCGTGCTGCAAAAGACGCTGGACGAGGAAAAAGCCTGCGACCGCAAGCTTACGACGCTCGCCGAAGGTCGCGTCAATTTGCGCGCGGTGAGCTGAGCATTCCGCAGGCCCGCGATCGACTGGCGCAAAGTAGGTTGCATCGGAGTCAAGAACGCGGCTGTCGCGTCCCGAAATAGAGCGCAACCACCGCGAAGATGATGATGGTGGCGGCGAAGGCCAGACTTGCCGCCGTTGCGCCGGCAAGGGTGGAGATCACGCCGATGCCGATCACCGGCAATGCGTTGCCCGCAAAGCCGCAGATCAGGTAGCTCGAAACCATCTCGGCGCGCTGATCCGGCGGGGCGATCTGATTCGTCACCTGCAGGCTGCCGCGATAGCCGAGCCCCGCCGTGACCGCGCAAACGGCCGTGGCAATGATCAGGACCACCATGGATGCCGCCAATTGAGCAGCGACGACCAGCGCAACGCTGGGCGGCATCAGTGCCAGGGCAAGCAGCATCGAGCCGCGGCTCGACAAGGATCGCGTTACGACGATGGCGCCGGCGACGAATACGGCGAGCTCAAGGAAGATCGCGCCGGCGATTGCATGGCTCGTCACATGGAGCTGATTGGCGAGCAGGGAAGGCGCAAGCGCGGCGTAGAAGCCGACCAGGGCGAGCGAGCCAAATCCGGTGACCGCGGGCGCCACGAACTGGCCGCGTATGTCGCGCGGCACGGAGATCCGCGGCCGGATCGATAGATCCTGCAGCGCGGGCCGTGGCTTGCTGACGGTTTCGGGAGCCATGAGAACCACGGCCGCCACTGCAAACAGCGCGAGCAGATACACGACGTAAGTCAGATGCAGCGGCCAGGGCAGGTATTCGGCGAGCAGGCCGGCGATCAGGGCGCCGATCCCGAGGCCGATGAAGTTCGCGCTGGTCGCGATCACGGTAGCGCGCGATTTGCTCTGCTCGTCGATCAGCTCCGCAAGCCACGCAGTTCCGGTTCCGACCCCGACGCTGACGGCGAGGCCGCTCAAGATTCGCGCGAGGTAGAGGGCGCCAACGCCATGTGCGAACAGAAAAACCAGCGCGCTCGCGATGGCAAGAACCATGCTCGCGGCTGCCACGGGCCGGCGGCCGGCCTGATCGGAAAGACGGCCGAACAAGAGCAGCCCGCACAGGTTTCCGATCACATAGACCGCGTAGATCAGCGTGAGCGTGATCTGCGAGAAGCCGAACGCCTGCTTGTACATGATGTAAAGCGGCGTAACGGCGGTGCTGCCGGCGAACAGCACGCCGATCATGGCGGCGACCGCTGATTTCGCCGCCCTGCGGCTCGATTCGATTCGGCGATCGAGCCGAGAAGTGTCAGCAGATGTCATCAGCATTCTCCATGATTGGCCCACAAAGTAGGAGCGCCTGGCAGTCCTGCAATCGCTGAGCGCGCGATAGATGCGGTGTCATTCGCTATAACTCGCGATCGGGTGCTTTTGCGCATCTGGCAACCACAATTCGATCGAAAGCGAAACGTTGCGGCGAAACGCGGCCTGCGCGGCGGCATTGCCGCCGGATCTGAAGGCGGGCGAGACCCTGCCTTTCATCATTCGATGTCTGTCGAAGGATAAAGGCTGAAGCCGGCCTACATCGGTCATGGCTACTCATGGATGAGGGAAGACCGATGCACACAAGCTCTCTCGAAGTCGCGCGCCTGATGACGGGCGGCCGGACACCCGATCGCGATCGGCTCTCGCCGAATCGCTGACGCTTGCCGCCATGTCTGTTCGTGCGCCGCGATGCGCGCGCGCTGCTGCCGATGCTGCCGCTGTCGCTGTTCGGCGAACGCATGTTCGCGGTGAGCGCGCCGGCGGGCCTCCTCGTCAACATGGCGTTCTATGGGCTGATCTTCGTGCTCAGCCTCTATTTCCAGGACGTCAACGGCTGGTCGCCGTTCGCGACGGGCCTTGCTTTCGTACCGATGATGGGCATGGTGCTGCCGGCGAATCTCGTGGCGGCGCGGATCAGCGAGCGGATCGGTGCGCCGCAGGCGATCGCGCTGGGCGCTGCGCTGGCAGCCGCCGGGTGTCTGGCGCTGCTTTCGATCGCACCCGGCACGAGCTACTGGACGATCGGTGCGCAGCTTGTCGCCATCGGCGGCGGGCTTGGATTGCTGGTGCCGCCGCTCACGGCGACATTGCTCGGCAGTGCCGAGAAGTCGCGGTCCGGCATCACCGCGGGCGTGTTGAACGCGACGCGGCAGACCGGCAGCGTGCTTGGCGTCGCCTCGTTCGGATCGCTGCTTGGTCGCGGTGATGCGTTCATTGCGGGCGCGCATGCCGTGCTTGTGATCTCGGCCGCTGTGCTGCTCGTGGGCGCCGCCGCGGTTCTCGCGCCGCGGAGCGGGCGTTAGGACTTACGCAGCGCGAAATTCGCACCACAGAACGCCATTGCGGCGCCGAGGCACAGCGCGGCCATTCCGGCCAGCACACCGGAAATGGTCGACACCGTGCTCGGCGCGGCAGCAGCCTGGCCGGCGCCCGCGAGCAAGAGCACGCCGACAACGATCAGGAACCGCCGCATCCGCTGCGGGATCTGGCCGGAGACGGCGCTGTGCATCAGGTTCGCGGTGAAATAGCCTCCGCAGAAGCCGACGGTCGCAATCAGCCACCAGGCGATCGCCGCTCCCGCCGGCATGAGATTCCCGGTATCGGAGCGCCAGAAGCCGCCGAGGTCGAGGCCATAGCGCGCGCCGAGCATGTGCACGGCAAGCGCCAGCAGCATGCCGGAGATCGCAGCTCCCCCCAGGATCAGGCGGCGCGGAAAAAAGGTCGTCTCGGCCATGCGCCGCTTGTAGGATAAAGCGACCTCGCACCGCAAGCCGACGAAGTGCGAAGTGGCGGGAAGGGAATGCAGGAACAGGCGATGACATCAGGAGAGGCGCCGTCCGCGAGCTACGCCTACAAGGCGTCGCTGATCGGCGCCGCGCACCGCTTCGAATTGACCGGACAGGGCCTTGCATGGCAGCTCGCCGGCCGTTCCGGCACCTGGCCTTACGCCGATATCTCGGCGATCCGCCTGTCCTACCGGCCGGTGTCGATGCAGGCGCATCGCTTTCGCGCCGACATCAGGAACAAGAACGGCGGGCGCCTGCCGATCCTCTCGACGTCGTGGCAGACCGCGGCGCTGATGGCCCCGCAGGACACGGGCTACCGCGCCTTCATCACCGAATTGCACGCGCGATTGGCGCAAGCGGGAAGCAGCGCCGAGCTCACCGGCGGGCTTGGACGCAACACCTATATGGCAGCGCTCGCGCTGGTCGCGATAGTTGGCGTGATGCTGCTTGCCCTCTTCATTCGCGCGCTTGCGATCGGCGAATACGTCGGGGCGCTGTTCTTCGTCGGATTTGCCCTCTTGTTCGCCTGGCAGGTCGGCGGCTTTGTCCGGCGCAACCGGCCGCTTCGCTATTCGTTCGATGACATCCCCCAAGCGCTGCTGCCGTAACCAAGCGCAATGATTTTTGAGTTCGCGTGTTCCCCGGCGCGAGGCATCGTCCTGCCGGGCGAGGGGGATTTTCGTGGACGATCGAAGCGAGCGAAAGCCGGATGCGGCCGAGATTGCCGCGATCAATGCCACGCATTTGATCAATACGCCGCTGAAAGCCGCCGATCTTCTCTTTCTGTTCGGCATCCGCCACGACGAGATATTGCGCGCGGAGACCGCCTGCCGGCTGTGGCGCGAAGGATTGTTTCGTCATGGCATCGTGAGCGGCGGCGTCACGGCGGGGGGATCGCTTTCCGAATGCGCGATCATCAAGGCGCTGATGGTGGAGGGCGGCATTCCGGCCGATTGCATCCTCGAAGAGCACCGCGCCACCAATACCGGCGAGAACGTGATGTTCTCGCTGCCGATCATCGACGCCGCGCTTGGACTGAAGACCATCAAAAGCGTCATCTGTCTCGGCAACACCTGGACCGGCCGCCGCTACGCCATGACGCTGCAGCGGCATTGGCCCGAGGTCGAGAAGATGCTGATCACGGTCGACAATTTCGCAACGCCACGCGCACTGTGGCACACGGACGCGGAGTTGCGCCGCCGCGTGGTTCGAGAATGGGACAAGATCGAGCCTTACAAGGCAAAGGGGTTTATCGCCGAGTGGCCCGTGTGACATCCGGGACGTGAGATTGGCGTCAGTGCCTCACCACCAGCACCGAGCATTTGGCGTAGCGCACGACATGGCCGGCATTGGAGCCGAGGAAATAGGTGCGCATCGCAGGGCGATGCGAGGTCATCACGATCAGGTCGGCCTTGACGGCGGCGGCTTCTTCGAGGATTTCGTGATAGATGCCGCCCTGGCGCACCACGCTCGAGATACGGCCCTGGTCGATGCCGGATTCGCGGGCGACGATGACGAGTGCTTCCTCCGAGCTCTGCCGTTGCTGCTCGTCGAAATCGGCAGGGACATATTCGGCCAGCATCACCGGCGTCATCGGCAGCACGTTCAACAGTCGCACCGCGCTGTTCCATGTCTGCGACAGCGTCGCGGCGGTCGCAATCGCCGGCTTCGCCAGATCGGTGTCGGCGAGATCGATCGGCACGAGAATGGATTTGAACATCTGCGTCTCCCTGTCCTTAGCTTTCAGACCGGTGCAAAGCAGCGCTCCGCCCGGTCAGTGCCCCGACGCCTGCTTCAAGAGTTTTGGGCTGAGAAACAGCACCAGCTTGCCGCGGCCGAATGACACCTTGTTCCAATCGTCGGTCGTGAATTCGAATACGGCAAGCCCCGAGGTCGGCAGGTTGTCGGCGAGCGCGTGGCGGCCGGCCTTGTCGCCGCTTGCGGTAAGCATCAGGGCGAGCTCATGCATGCCGGGATTGTGGCCGACCACCATCAAGTGCTTCGGATCGGCCACGGAAGCGAGCCGAATGGCCGCCAGGATTTGCGATGGGTCGGCGCCGTAAAGTTCCGGCACGAATGCGATGCGGGGCGGCGGCACGCGATCCTTCATGGCCTCCCAGGCAAGTTCCCAGGTCTGCTTCGCCCGGACGGCGGGAGAAACCTGCACGAGATCGGGAAAGGGCGGATTTCTGGAAAGCCAGGCACCGATCTCGGCGGAATCCCGTTGGCCCCGCGCGTCGAGGCGACGGTCCTGGTCGCGGCCGGATGGTGCATCCGTCTCGGTCTTGGCGTGACGCAGCAGCATCAGGCGGCGCATGACAGTCTCGATTCGTATCTTGCCCTAATTAGTCTACAAGCTCGCGCTTAGGACAAGGTGACAAGCACGCCAAGTATTCCTAAGAAAAGAGTTCTTAAGAAGGGTGCGGAAGAGGGATTCTCAAGAAACCGGCATGAGCGACACATCCAGGGTCAGAACCGGCAATGTCAGGACCGGCCGCGCCGATGCCGCGGCAACGGGCGATCACGCGCGGCTTTCCTTCGATCTCGACGTCGATATCTGCATCATCGGTGCGGGCCTCGCCGGATTGACGGTGGCGCTGGAGTCGGCGCGGCTCGGCGCCAGCGTCGCCGTGCTGGAAGGCCGGCATGTCGGGTGGAACGCCTCGGGCCAGCAACTCGGCACGGTCATGCCCGGTTTTGGCCTTCCGATCGGCGAATTGATCGAGCGGATCGGCTTCGAGGACACACGCGAGCTCTGGTCGCTGTCAAAGCAGGGCGCGGAGTTCGTGCGCGCCACCGCCACCGAAGAGGCGATACCGGGGATCGCCTTGAGCGAAGGCGCGCTCGAAGTCTCCAACGTCGATGTCGGCGAGCAGCTCATCAGCCGGCTGCAGATGCTGTCGGAGGATTTCGAAACCGAGGTCGAAGGATGGCAGGTCGAGCGCGTGCGCAACGAGCTCAAGACCGATCGCTATTTCCACGGGGTTTATTACCCCAAGGCGTTCCAGATCGACGGCCGCAAGTATGTTCATGGCCTTGCCTCGCTGGCGCGCCGCTCCGGCGCCCGCATCTTCGAGGATACGCCGGTCGTCAGCATCGATTCCTCCGGCATCCGCAAGCGCATCGTCACGCCGTCGGCGCGATTGCGCGCCTCTCACATCGTGCTCGCCGGCAACACCCATCTCGGCGCGCCGCTTCGCCGCCTTTCGGAGACGCTGCTGCCGGTCTGGCGCTATGCCGGCGTCACCGCGCCGCTCGGCGACCGGCTGAACGAGGTCATAGCCTTCAAGGGATCGGTGACCGACACCGACGGCATCGATCATTTCCGCATCGTGGGCGACCGGCTGATGTGGGCCAGCCCCGAAACCACCTGGTCGGGAAACCCGCGGCGATTTGCCGGGGCCATCGCGCGGCGGATGCGCGCGATCTTCCCGACGCTCGGCCCGGTCGAGATCGCCGAGACCTTTGGCGGGGCGGTCGGCATGACCGTCCACGGCATGCCGCAGATCGGCCAGCTCCGCAAAGGCCTGTGGGTTGCAAGCGGCTTCGGCCGCCAGGGCCTGAACACCTCGGCGATGGCCGGCCAGCTAATCGCGCGCAGCATCCTGTGGGGCGATGAACGCTGGCGGCTGTTTTCGCCCTTCGAGCTGGTATGGGCCGGCGGCCCGATCGGCCGCGTCGCCGGATTCGTGGTCGGCCTGTGGCATCGGGGCAGCTCTGCGAGCGCCGGCGCGCTGGCGCGTTACCGCGAGCGGGCGCGGATCCAGGAGCGCATCCGCGAAGCCCGGCTGGCGGAAGCCAATCGCCAGGCCGCAACGCGCCCGGCGGCGCAGCGCCGGCCGCAGTCCGGCCGGCCGCGGCCCGCCCCGCAAAAGGCGCCGGCCCAGGATATGGCGCCGGTCGAGCAGCGGCCTACCGAGCAAGCCGTGCCGCCGCAAATGCATCAACAGGCGCCGCAAATCTACCATGAGCGGCCTGTTCCCGCCGATCACGGCGAGGGTCAGGGCGGTTCGGCGGTCTCCGGATCGCATTAAGTTGAGAATATTCGGCGCAAAGCGGTGTAACGTCTATTGACGACACCCGTATCTCGGGGCGGACAGTCACGGAGACCATCATGATCGACCGCCGCATTCTGCTTGCCTCTGTCGCCAGCCTGCTCGGACTGGCGAGCTTGCGCTGGCTCGGATTCTCGTCGGCGCGAGCCGGCCAGAAGTTCGAGATCGAGAAGACCGATGCGGAGTGGCGCGCCCAGCTCACTTCGGCGCAATATGAAATCCTGCGCAATCAGGGCACGGAGCGGCCGTTCACGAGCCCGCTTCTGAAGGAGCACCGCAAGGGCATCTTCGCCTGCGCCGGCTGCGACCTGGCGCTGTTCTCGTCCGACACCAAATTCGAGAGCGGCACGGGCTGGCCGAGCTTCTACCAGCCGCTCGAAAACGCCGTCGCGACCACCGAAGACCGCACCTTCGGCATGGCGCGGACCGAGGTGCATTGCCGCCGCTGCGGCGGCCATCTCGGCCACGTCTTCGACGATGGCCCGAAGCCGACCGGCCTGCGCTACTGCATGGATGGCGACGCGCTGGTGTTTCATCCGGCGGAGGCGAAGCCGAGCTGAGGCGCCTATCGAAGCATCCCCTTTCGCCCGGCAATTGTTGCCCGCCCGGCAAATGTGCCCCGGTCATTCGACCGGGGCTTTTCATTTAACTGATTGATATTGCAAATGTTTCTATATTGGCACAACCCTTGCGACAGTCTCCAGCGAGTTGCGGCCTTGGCCGCCGGATCGATGTGGAGACAATGTTATGGGTATCTTCGACGCGCTGAATACCGCGGTGGGTGGCCTGTCGGCTCAGTCGTTCGCGCTGCAGAACATTTCCGGCAACATCGCGAACGCCTCGACGACGGGCTACAAGGGCATCGATACCTCTTTCGAGGATCTCATTCCCGACGCCACCACGCCGAACCGCCAGGTTGCGGGTGGCGTGACGGCCTTCTCCCAATCCACCATCACCACCCAGGGCACCGTATCGGCGACGACGGTTGCCACCAACATGGCGATCAACGGCGACGGCTTCTTCTCGGTGCAGAAGCCGACCTCGGTCACCGATAACGTGCCGGTGTTCGACGGCGTCACGGATTACACCCGCCGCGGCGATTTCCAGGTCAACGCCAACGGCAATCTGGTCAACGGCGCCGGTTATTACCTGATGGGCGTCACCGTCGACCCCAAGACCGGCAACCCGACCGGCAACGTGCCGGCGGTGTTGCAGTTCCAGAACAACTTCATCCCGGCGCAGGCGACGACCGCGATCACATACGCGGCCAACCTGCCGACCCAGCCGAAGACGCCGGCGAGTTCGAGCGCGTCTGGCAACTCGCTAATCGGCGACGGTGGGATCAATCCCGCCGGTTTCTCGGTCAACCCGTTGCCGGTCGGCTCGCCGGCGCCGCCGGTCGATTCCACGATGACGGGCACCCAGGCCTTCAGCCAGGTGACGGGGGGCACGACGGCGATCTCTCCCACGACTGCACTCTCGGGCACCGCGGGAACGGACTCGCTGACAACGGGGTTCGCCAGCGGCGACAGCATCGTGGTTGACGGCACGACCATCACCTTCGTCGCGTCCGGTGCGACTGGATCAGAGCTCAACGTCACCGACAATGTGGGAGCGCTGCTGGCCAAGATTTCGGCGATCACCGGCGCTGCGGCCAGCGTCTCCACGACCGCTCCTGCCGGTGAAGTCACCGTGCACACCGGCACCAACCAGAATCTGAATATTACCGGCGGTACGGCCAATGCCACCAACGCGATCAAGGCGCTCGGCTTCGCCTCCGGGACCATCACGCAATCTATGGGGGCCGGCACCAACGTCGGCCAGGGCGTCGTTGTCGCCAACGACGTCCAGACCTTCACCAACGAATCCATCTCCGGCGGCGCGGTCACGGCCTACAACGCGGCGGGCACGCCCGTGAACCTGCAATTGCGCTGGGCCAAGACCGACAGCGCCTCGCTCGGGGCAGGACATACGGACACCTGGAACCTGTTCTACCAGACCTCTACCACCGCGACCGGAACCCAGACCGCGTGGGTCAATACAGGCACGAATTTCGTCTTCAACGCCAACGGTGCGCTGTCATCGCCGAGCGGCACCGCGCTTGCCATTCCCAACGTGATTGTGGATGGACAGTCGCTCGGCAATCTGACCGTCAACATCACCAGCGGTGCGCTGACGCAGTTCGCAAGCTCGAGTGGTGCAGCGACTATCAACGCCATCACGCAGAACGGCTTTGCCGCCGGGCAGTTGCAGTCTGTGGCCATCAACAACTCCGGCATCGTGGTTGGAACCTTCTCCAACGGCCAGAACATCGACCTCGCCGCGGTGACGCTGTCGCACTTCAACGGCACCAACTACCTGAAGGCGCTCGACGGCAGCGCGTATCAGGTCACCGACCAGTCGGGTCCGGCGATCATCGGCGCCTCCGGCACCATCTCCGGCTCCTCGCTGGAAGGATCGAACACCGACATCGCCGACGAGTTCACCAAGCTGATCGTGACGCAGCAGGCCTATTCAGCCAACACCAAGGTGATCACGACGGCCAACAACATGGTTCAGGACCTCCTGAACGTGCTGCGCTGAACGGCGCGGCGGCTCAAAGGATTTGTGTAACGTAGCTCAAGGCGGGCCATTAACATGGGTTTGAGTTCAGCCCTCGCCACGGCGATGTCGGGACTGCGCGCCAACCAGGCGGCGCTGTCGATCATCTCGTCCAACGTCGCCAACGCCAACACGCCCGGCTATGTCGACCAGAACCCGAACCAGATCGAGATTGCGAGCGGCACCACCGGCTCATCGGTCGAGGTCACCGGCGTCAACCGCGCGCTCGACACGTTCGTGCAGAGCCAGCTTCGCACCGAGACCTCGGGCGGCGCCTACGCCAATCAGATCTCCAACATCCTGAGCCAGCTCCAGAGCGTCTACGGCACGCCGGGCGGCGACGGCACGCTCGAGAACGCGCTCAACGACTTCACGACCGCGCTGCAATCATTGTCGAACAGCCCGGGCGATTCCTCGGCGCAGAGCGTGGCGCTGTCGGCGGCGCAGGCGCTCGCAACCCAACTCAATTCGACCACGCAGGGCATCCAGACGCTGCGCTCCAATGTCGACCAGGATATCGGCAATTCGGCCACCCAGGCTAATACCGATATGACCCAGATTGCCAACATCAATACCCGCCTGCAGGGTCTGAGCCCGACCGATCCGCTGGCGGCGACCTTGATGGATCAGCGCGACAACGCCATCAACGACCTGTCGAAGCTGATGGACATCCGCACCGTCTCGGATCAGTCGAACCAGGTGAGCGTGTTCACCAATTCCGGCATCCAGCTCGTGGGCCAGGGCCTGGCGTCGACCTTCACCTACACCTCGCAGGGCGCACTGAGCGCGACCTCGCTCTACAACGCCAATCCGGGCAAGAGCGGCGTCGGCTCCCTTGCGATCAAGCTGCCGAACGGCGCCTCGATCGACGCTGTCGCCAACAACGTCGTCTCCTCGGGCCAGATCGCCGCCGACATCAAGCTGCGCGACCAGACGCTGGTACAGGCACAGACCCAGGTCGACCAGATGGCGGCGACGCTTTCGTCCTCGCTCTCGGACGTGACCACCGCGGGCACCACGATTACGGGTCCTCCGGCCGGATTTTCCGTCAGCACCTCGAACATGCTACCCGGCAACACCGTCAACCTGACCTATGCGGATTCGTCGAACACCCAGCACCAGATCTCGATCGTCAACGTCACCGATCCGGCAGCGCTGCCGCTGCAGAACGGCGCCAATGCCAATCCGCTGCTGGTCGGCGTGGATCTCACGCAGCCCATGGCGACCATCGTCGCGCAGCTCAACACCGCGCTCGGCGCAACCGGCCTCAGCTTCTCCGGCAGCGGCTCCACGCTGAACATCACGGGATCGTCGGCGGCCACCGTCAATTCGGCTTCGTCGACGATCACCAGCCAGACAGTGGCGAGCGGCGTCCCGCAGCTTGCGCTGTTCACCGACGGCAACTCGTTCTACACCGGGCAGTACACCAAGAACGGCAACGAGATGGTCGGGCTGGCCGGTCGCATCAGCATCAATCCCGCCGTCATCAACAATCCGTCGGCGCTCAGCATCTATTCGACGTCGCCGCAGACCCCGTCCGGCGACAATACCCGCTCGGATTTCATGTTTGCGCAGCTCACGAGCGGCCGATTCAGCTATGCGCCGTCGACCGGCCTCGGCTCCGCTGCACAACCCTTCGTCGGCACCATCTCGAACTACCTGCAGTCCTTCATCAGCCAGCAGGGCAACGCCTCGACGCTCGCAACGCAATTGCAGCAGGGCCAAAGCGTCGTCGTCAACACGCTGCAGCAGAAGTTCAACTCGACCTCGGCCGTCAATATCGACACCGAGATGTCGAACCTGATCCAGGTGCAGAACACCTACGCAGCGAACGCCCACATCATGTCGGTCGTGCAAACCATGATGCAGACCTTGCTGCAGGCTCAAGTGTAGGAAGCCTAAGCCATGTCGATTGCCAGTATCAATTATGGTTCGTCTCTGCTCGGGCTTTCCGTGCAGAACATCTCCAACCAGCTCTCGAACCTCTCGGTCGAGCTGTCGAGCGGGGTGAAGTCGACCAACTATGCCGGCATGGGGGTCGACGAAGGCTTTGCGATCGCGGCGCGCGCGCAGCTTTCCAACATCGCGGCGTTCGGCACCACGATGACCAACGTCAACACCGTCATCGACGCGGCCAACAACAGCCTGCAATCGCTGTCGCAGATCACGGGCCAGGTGCAGAGCAACGCGTCCTCCTCGCCGCAGAACCTGACCTCGACCGGGCAGACCATCGGCCAGCAGAACGCCAGCTCGGAGCTCACCGCGATCGTCGGCATTCTCAACACCCAGGTGGGCAATCGCTATATCTTCTCGGGCACGGCGATCAACACGCCGGCATTGGCCTCCGCCGACGACATCCTCAACGGCACAACCACCCAGGCCGGCCTGAAGCAGGTGGTATCGGAGCGCCAGCAGGCCGATCTCGGCGCCGGCGGCATGGGCCGGCTTGTCGTCACCGCGCCGACCACAACTTCGACGCAGGTTGCCGAAGACGTCGCCGGCTCGCCGTTCGGACTTAAGCTCAACGCGGTGTCCTCGTCGCTGACCAATGCAGTGGTAAGCGGGCCTTCCGGCTCTCCGGCTGCCGTCAAGGTCGATTTCACGGGTGGCAATCCCAGTCCCGGCGACACCATCAGCTTCACCTTCAACGAGCCGGATGGCACCACCGATTCCTTCACGCTGACGGCGACCAACGCCTCTCCGCCGCCGACCGGCAGCTTCACTATCGGCTCGACAACGACGCAGACCGCGGCGAATTTCAACGCTGCGCTGACCTCGTCGATCTCGACCCTCGCCAATACCTCGCTGGTCGCGGCTTCGGCCGTCGCGGCCGGTGACAACTTCTTCAACACTGACGGCTCGGCGATCGGCAGCCCGGTGTTCAGCCAGGTGACCGGCGGCACAACTGCGATCTCCTCCACCACCGCACTGTCGGGGACCTCCGGCACCGACTCGCTGACGACAGGTTTCGCCAGCGGCGACTCCATCGTGGTCGATGGCAAGACGCTCACTTTCGTCGCCGCTGGCGCGACCGGAAGCGAGCTCAACGTCACCGACAGCGTTCAGACCTTGTTGTCGAAGATCGATGCCATCACCGGCACGTCGACGCCATCGACCGTGCATGGCGGCTCGATAACGATCAATACCCCCAACGCTTCGACGCTCTCGATCACGAGCTCGAATACGGCCGCGCTTGGCGCTCTCGGCTTCACCTCCAGTCCGATCATTGCAGCCCGGCCGCCGCTCAGGGTCTCGGGCTCCCCGCTGACGTCGGCGACCAGCCTCGTCAACGGCTCGGCCGACACGGTGCAATGGTACACCGGCAATTCCGGGCCCGGCTCGGCGCGCTCGACCGCGACGGTGCGCATCGACTCTTCGCAGAGCGTGCAGTTCGGCGCGCAGGCCAATGAGCAGGCAATCCGCCAGGCGATCCAGGCGGTCGCCACCTATGCGGCCGTGTCGGTGTCGCCGACGGGCACCAACTCGCAGGCCGCCACGGCCGCGCTCGGCCAGCGCATCGCCAGCAACCTGACGCCGCAGCTCGGCCAGCAGACGATCTCCGACATCCAGACCGATTTTGCCACGGCGCAAACCACGATGAAGGACGCGCAGGCGCGGCAGACCCAGACCCAGACCGCGCTGCAGAACCTTGTCAGCTCGACGGAGGGCATCGACCAGAACCAGGTCGCGAGCCAGCTCCTTGCGCTGCAGACCAGCCTGCAGGCCTCCTACCAGACGACGGCGATGCTGTCCCAGCTCAGCCTGACCAAGTTCCTGCCGCTGGCTTAACGGCGAGGGGGCGGCGTTAGGTTTTCGTTAACCACGTCTGTTTACCTATTGGTGAGAAGCGCAGGCGTCGCCTTGCGGCTGCGGAGCCAATCATGACAGAACGTTTCCACCTCGTCGTCGCCACGCCCTGTTTCGGGGGACAGGTCTCCAGCATCTATGCCTCTTCGCTGTTCGCCCTGCAGCGGGCGGTGCACAAGATGTCCAATGTCGATCTCAAGGTGCACTTGCGCGACGGCGACGCGCTGATCACGCGGGCGCGGGCCAATCTGGTCGCGCTGTTCCTCGACGATCCGGCAGCGACGCATCTGCTGTTCATCGACGCCGATATCGGCTTCGCACCGGAGCAGGTGTTCCGCCTGATGGAGAGCGGTGCGGACGTCGTCGCCGGCTGCTATCCGATCAAGCGGCTCAACTGGGACAAGGCGAAGCGGGCGATCGACGCGGGCCGGCCGAACCTGGAAGCGGCCGCACTCGATTATGTGCTCGAAATCGACGATCCCGACCATATCAGGGTCGTCAACGGCTTCACCCGGGTGCGCTACGCCGGCACCGGCTTCCTGATGATTCGCCGGCACGTCCTTCAGAGGATGTGCGCGCATCCAGCTTACGCGCCGCTGCAGTTCTTCCGCGAGCATTCGCAGGACACGCTGGCCGGCAGTCCGAACCGCTTTGCGCTGTTCGAATGCATGATCGATCCGGCTTCCGGCACCTATCTCAGCGAGGATTTCGCCTTTTGCAGGCGCTGGACCGATATCGGCGGCGAGATCTGGGCCGATCTCGACAGCCGCCTCGACCATGTCGGGCCAAAGGTCTTCCATGGCGACGTCGCGTCGCAATTTGCGCAAGCGGCGACGGCAGCGGACGCCGCCTGAGAGGGGAGTTGCGGATGACGTTTGCCGCTCCTCGCCTGCAGCATCTGGAAAATTCCGCCTCGCGTCCGTTCAAGGGCGGCTTGCGCGATCTGTTCGCGACGCTCGACGATCTCTTGAGCTGCGGCGGCGACCCCAGGCTAATGCTCGATCCGATCAGCCGACTCAGCGACTATGGTTGCGGGCCGGCGCCGGCGCCCGACCAGACCTTGAGCTTTTCCTCCAGCACGGCCTCGTCGATCTCCGAGCGCGGCTATGAGCACGCGGGGCTCGCGCGCGAGGAGCTGATGCGCTCGGCGATTGCCGCGGGTCTCGAGGAGGCCCTCGAACATCGCATCGAGACCATGCGCGAGGAGCTGAAAGCGCTTCTCGCGCTGCCGCAGGCCAAAGTCGACGTCATCTTTTCGCCGTCGGGCACCGACTCCCAGCTCCATGCCCTGGCGCTCGCGCGGGCCTTGCTCGGCCCGAAGCTCGTGTCCATCGTTGTCGGGTCGGACCAGACCGGCAGCGGCACGGCCTATACGGCGCGAGGCCGGCATTTCAGCCGCTTCACGGCAAGCGGCGTGGTGGTGCGCAAGGATACGGCGATTGCCGGGCTTGACGGCGCTTGCGTCGCGCTGCCGCTCTCGGATGCCACGGGAGTGAGGCCGCGCTCCGATATCGACGCCGCGGTGCTTGCTTCGATCGAAACGGCAGTTGCTGGCGGCGCTCGCGTGCTGCTGCAGACCATGGACACCTCCAAGCTCGGCTGGCGCGCGCCTTCGGATGCTTGTCTGGGCGAGATCGCGCGGCGCTGGCCCAGCGAGGTTCTGGTTCTCGTCGATGCCTGCCAGATGCGCCTGTCCCGCCGCCGGCTCGCCGCTTATCTCGACCGCGGCTATCTGGTGCTGGTCACCGGCTCGAAATTCTTCGGCGGGCCCGCCTTTTCCGGCGCGCTGCTGGTGCCGTCCGCGCTTTCGGAAGTCCTCGACGGCAGCGAAGAGATCGCGGCCGGGCTTTTCGATTATGCCAACCGCAGCGATTGGCCGAGGCGCTGGAGCCGCTTGCGCGCTTGCTTCGAGAGCCGGGCCAATCTCGGCCAGTGGTTGCGCTGGGAAGTCGCTCTGGAGGAGATCCGCGCTTACTACCAGGTGCCGCCGGCGTTTCGCGCGATGGCGCTGCGCGAGCTCGGGGCAGGCATCAAAAGCCTGATCACCTTGTCGCCTTCGCTTCGCCCGATCGGCGCGGGGACTGTCATGGCTGGCGCCGACGATGAAGAATTTGGCGAAGCCACGATCTTCCCGTTCACCATCGAGCGTCAGGGCCGGGTGCTCTCCGCGACCGACTGCCGCGTGCTCTACCACGCGCTGGCGCAGGATCTGGGCGGCGTGATCGCCGCAAGCCGTGCCGACCGCGCCGTTCTTGCGCGCCGTTGTCTCCTCGGCCAGCCGGTGCGGATCGAACGGCACGGCTTCGGGCCGACCGCAGCACTTCGGCTTTGCGTCGGCGCACGAGATATCACCGAGGCCTGGTCCGCCGACCCGGTCATGGCCGCGCAGAACCTGCACCGCGAGCTCGACCGCATTGCCGAGACCATCGCCAAGATCGAGCTCCTGCTCGCGCACACCGACGTTACGCAATTGACGGAGCTGTCACATGGAATTTAGGGCGCTGGAAACCTCGGAGGCCGCGCGGGCCGAATGCGCCGAGCGCATCGGCATGGCCCGGCTTGCCAAGATGGCCTTCGACGGTCGCGATCTGCGTCCAAAATGGGCCGAGCTGATCGCAAAGCTCCTCAACGGCACCGCGGATGCGGGAGAGGGGATCGATCTGTCGCTGATTGCACAATTGCTCGGCGACAAGCAGGCAGGGCTTGCGATTCAGCAGGAGGTGCTGTTGTCGCAACGATTGTTCCGCTCGCCGTGCGCCAGCAAGCAGCCGCGCCTGCGCGTGCTGGCGCTGGCGGCCGCGACCGACATGGGCAGCAACACGCCGATCGAATTTCTGCTCGAGGAATCCGGCATCGAGCTGATGATGCTCTATGTGACCCCCGAAGCGGAATTGCCGGTGCCGTTGCCCGAGCACGACGTCGCGATCGTGATCGCCTCCGATTCGGAGGACTGCCGCGCAGCACTCGCCAAGATCGACGCCGCCGTCCCGCAATGGCCGCGGCCATTGCTCAATCCGCCGCGGCTCGTCGGCAGCCTCGACCGCGACAAGCTCTATCGGCTGCTGGAGGGCATCGACGGGCTCGAAACTCCGGAGACGCTCGTCGTCATGCGTGATCGCCTGATGGACATTGCGCGATCGCCGGAGGAGCTTTCCGACGTCGCTGCCGACCTTGCTTTCCCCATCATCGTGCGCCCGCGCGGATCGCATGCGGGATCGGGCCTTGCCAAGCTCGATGATGCGGCGGCGCTGACGGGTTATCTCGAGGGCCGCACCGAGGAGATGTTCTTCATCTCGGGCTTCGTCGACTATTCGAGCGCCGACCAGCTCTTCCGCAAGTATCGCATCGTTTTCATCGATGGACGGCCCTACGCCTGCCATATGGCGATCGCCGACCGCTGGGACATCTGGTATCTCAACGCCGGCATGTCGCACAGCGCGGAGAAGCGCATCGAGGAGGAAACCTGGATGCGCACGTTCGACATCAACTTCGGACGCCGGCATCAGGCCGCGCTGACCGCGATCGCCGATCGCGTCGGCCTCGAATATTTCACCGTCGATTGCGCGGAAACCGGGGACGGTACGCTCCTGATCTTCGAGGCCGACAACACCGCCGTGGTCCACAACATGGATCATGCCAACGTGTTTCCCTACAAGCCGCCGCAGATGCACAAGATCTTCGATGCTTTTGCTGCGATGCTGGTGAGGCACGCAAGAACGCGTCGGGAGCGCGCGGCGTGACCGCCGCCTCGCTGCCGCCTCACGCAAGCGAAACACTCGATCCCCGGAATTGGGACGAGCTCCGCGCGCAAGGTCATCGCATGCTCGATGACATGATCGACTACATCGCAGACATTCGCGAACGGCCTGTCTGGCAGCCGATCCCGGACGCGATCCGCGGACAGTTTCGCAAAGAGCTGCCGCGAAAGCCCTCCGATCTCGCCGACGTCTATCGCGATTTCACCGATTTCGTTTTGCCCTATGCGACCGGCAACGTGCATCCGGGATTCATGGGCTGGGTGCATGGCGGCGGCTCTGCGGTCGGCATGCTCGCGGAAATGCTTGCGGCCGGGCTCAATGCCAATCTCGGCGGCCGCGATCACATGCCGATCGAGGTAGAGCGGCAGATCGTCGCCTGGACGCGCCAGATGTTCGGCTTTCCCGCCACCGCAAGCGGGATCTTCGTGACGGGCACGTCGATGGCCAATCTGATGGCGGTGCTGGTGGCGCGCACGGACGCGCTCGGCAAGCTGTCGCGGCAGCGGGGGATCGGCGAGGCGGGTGCGCTGCTCACGGCTTACACATCAAAGGCGGCGCATGGCTGCATCACCAGGGCGATGGACGTCGCCGGTCTCGGCAGCGACGCCTTGCGCTGCATTGCAGTCGATGAATGCCATCGGATCGATGTCGCCGCCTTGCGCGAGACGATCGCGCGCGATCGGTCCGCCGGACTGACTCCGTTCCTGGTGGTCGCCTCAGCCGGTACCGTCGATATCGGCGCGATCGATGATCTCAAGGCGGTCGCCGGGCTCTGTCGCAAGGAGGATCTCTGGTTTCACGTCGACGGCGCCTTCGGGGCGCTCGCGATCCTCTCGGAGACCCTCGCGCCTCGCCTCGCCGGCATCGAGCATGCGGATTCGATCGCGCTGGATTTTCACAAATGGGGCCAGGTCCCCTATGATGCGGGTTTCCTGATGGTCCGTGACGGCGAACGGCATCGCGATGCGTTCGCCGCGCCCGCGGCCTATCTCAGGCGCGAGACGCGCGGGCTCGCGGCGGGCGCGCAATGGCCGTGCGACCTCGGTCCCGACCTGTCGCGCGGCTTCCGGGCGCTCAAGACCTGGTTCACCTTGAAGACCTACGGCGCCGACAGGCTCGGCGCGATCATCGCGCGCTGCTGCGCGCTCGCCAAATACCTGGAAGGGCGCATTCTGGCCGAGCCGCGGCTCGAGCTGTTGGCGCCCGTCAATCTCAATATCGTCTGTTTCCGCTTTTCTGCCGATGACGCCGACAAGGTCAATGGCGAGGTCGTCGTCACTCTCCACGAGGCGGGCATCGCCGCTCCGTCGACGACGGTGCTGAACGGCAGGCTCGCTATTCGCGCCGCGATCGTCAATCACCGCACCGACATCGCGGACGTCGACCGGCTCGTTGCCGCCGTGCTCGAGTTCGGCGTCCGGCGCGCGTCGGACGCGCGGACTCAGGTCGGGAAGCTCGGGCAGTCGCTCGCGGTTTAACCGGGGCTGTCTGAGTTCGTCGTGCCGGGCCTTCGCCGCGGCTTCGAGCCCGCAGGCGGGTCCTGGGCGAGCGGAAGCGACGCCGTTCTTCGAACGGCTATGCCCGGCCAAGACGAAAGATGAGGCCCCTCCTGGGCGGCTAAGCCACTTCTGCCCTGCGGCTCGCCTCGATCGCTTCGTGCTGATCGAGCAGCTTCTTCTCGTAGGCGATCAGCTTCTTGGCCTCCTTGAGCGCCTGGTACAGATCGCCGCTCAGGATGAAGTTGTTGATGCCCTCGATGATGGGCCAGGCGCTCGGCACGGTGACGACGATGTCGCGCAGCAGGTTGAAATAGGTGCCGTGATTGTCCTGTGGGTCCGGCGAGATGTACATGAGCTGCACCGCCAGATAGACCAGCTTGGCGGGCGTGTTCGCCGTCTCCGGCGTCAGGATGTCCTTCTCGCGCAGGATCGGAATGTTGTCGCCGTCGATGAGAAGGCGGGCGCGCTGATCGGTGTTGGTGACGACGCAAGAACCGATGATGATTCGCTCGTGTGGCTTGAGCTCGACTTTCAGGGCCATATTGTTCTCCGTTGCCGCTTCAGACGCCGGCGATCAACTACAGCAATCTTGATAGACGTAGGCTCGCGGCGGCGGCGGTCCGAGCCTTTTTGTCCGCTTGCCGCAATCCTTTCCGATCAAGGTTAACGGCTGGTAAACGCTGCGCACCCGGCGGAAATCTGCAATGAAATCAATGATCTTGGTGCGACGCGATTTGCGTGCGGAAAAAAAGCAGGCGCAGTTTGCTTAATTCCGGGAGCGTCCGGGGCTGCCGACTTCATGCTTTCTTAGCCACTTCAGACGACCGTCGCGGGGTCACCTGACCAAGAAGGTCGGGCAGTACTCTGTGTTTCACACCAGAAAGGTATGAAAATGACCGGTATCGTCCTCTCGGCGTCAGTCCGCCAGAACCTGCTCTCGCTGCAGTCGACTGCTTCGCTGCTCGCCACTACCCAGAATGACCTCGCCACCG
>Ga0134126_10001904_pt1 | contig 26562 bp, 24 predicted proteins | sample KB31752_FD_96881 | JGI IMG/M metagenome (GOLD analysis project Ga0134126, IMG submission 96881) | Terrestrial soil microbial communities with excess Nitrogen fertilizer from Kellogg Biological Station, Michigan, USA - KB3-175-2 | ecosystem: Environmental > Terrestrial > Soil > Unclassified ... | reverse complement strand
GCGATCAGCTTCTCGGGCGTGATCTCGCCTCCCGGAATGCGCGGCACCACGGAATACGTGCCGTCCTTCTGCATGTTGGCAAGGAAGTAGTCGTTGGTGTCCTGCAACGGCGCACGGTCGCCGGCTAGAACGAATTCGTTCCAGCAGGAAGCGAGCACGGAGGCGACCGCGGGCTTGCAGATGTCGCAGCCGAAGCCCCTGCCGTGCCTCGTCAGCACCTCCTCGAAGCTTTTGAGGCCGCCGACCCGGACGAGATGGAACAGTTGCTGCCGCGAGTGGCGGAAATGCTCGCAGAGGTGATTCTCGAGCGCCACGCCGCGGCGCTTGAGCTCCGCCTCGAGGAGCTGTTTCACCAGCGGCGCGCAGCCGCCGCAGGTGCTTGCCGCCCGCGTGCTGGCCTTGATGGCGCCCACCGTGGTGCAGCCGTTGTCGACGGCCGCGCAGATCGCTCCCTTGGTCACGTTGTTGCAGGAGCAGATCTGGGCCGCTTCCGGCAGCGCGGTCAGGCCGGAGCCGGAGGCGGCGCCGCCGGCGCCCCGCGCCGGAAGGATCAGGTCTTCGGGCTGCTCGGGCAGCGGCATTCCATGCAACATCGTTTGCAGGAGAGTGCCGTACTCGGCCGCGTCCCCGACCAGCACCGCGCCCAGGATCCGCTTGCAGTCCGTGTCGACGACGAGACGCTTGTATATCTCGCGCCGCTCGTCCACGAAGGCGTAGCTGCGCGCGCCCGGTGTTGCCGCGTGCGCATCGCCGATGGACGCGACGTCGACTCCAAGAAGCTTGAGCTTGGTGCTCATGTCCGCGCCGGTGAAGGCGGCGCCGGAGTCGCCAGCGATGTCGCGCGCCGCCGCCTCGGCCATCTGATATCCCGGCGCGACCAGGCCGAAAATGCGGCCCTGCCAGAGTGCGCACTCGCCGATGGCGTAAATGTCGCGATCCGAGGTGCGACAGAAGTTGTCGATGACGATGCCGCCGCGCTGGCCGACCGTCAATCCCGCCTGACGCGCCAGCTCGTCACGCGGCCGGATACCGGCGGAGAAGACGACGACGTCGGTTTCTAGAGTGCCACCGTCGGCGAATGTCAGGAGGTGCCGCGTAGCGCCCGCCCCGTCCGCTATGGACTTGGTGCTCCTGCCCGTGTGCACGCGGACTCCGAGCGCCTCGATCTTGCGCCGCAGCATGGCGCCGCCGCCCTCGTCCACCTGCAGCGCCATCAATCGCGGTGCAAGCTCGACGACGTGAGTCTCGAGTCCGAGATCGCGCAGGGCGCGCGCGGCTTCCAGACCGAGCAGTCCGCCGCCGATCACCACACCGGCACGCGCGTGAGCGGCGCCGGCGCGAATCGCCTCCAGATCCTCGATCGTGCGGTAGACATAGCAACCGCTCCGATCCCGGCCAGGCACTGGCGGCACGAAAGGCTGGGAGCCGGTCGCGAGCACCAGCCTGTCATAATCGATCACCTCGCCAGCCGCGGTGCGCAGCGTGTGGGCGCCGCGATCGATTTCCGCGGCTCGCTCTCCCAGCCGCACGGCGATACCGCATGTCTCAAAGAAGCCGGGCGGCACCAGGTTGAGATCCTCTGCCGTCTTCCCCGCAAAGAACGAGGAGAGCTGCACGCGATCATAGGCCGGCCGCGGCTCTTCGCCGATCACGGTGATGTCGAATGTGTCGGCTGCCGGCAGCTTCTCCAGGAAGCGCTGCCCGACCATGCCGTTGCCAACTACAACGATGCGCATCCGCGCGGTCATGCTCACGAGCTCCCAAAAATATAGGCCGGCTGACCGGGAACAATGCAACGCCCATGCCATCCGGGCGGTGAGGGCGTTCGCCTCCGCTTCCAGGCACTTGGCGCTGCCCGCTGCCCGTTCGCAGCCTGAGCGGGCTGCGTCGTTGCTCCCTGGCAGAGCAAGTCGGCCGGGGCTTGCACGGTGAAAGGGCAGAAGCCTCACGGAGCAGCAGGGGCGGCCGAGAGCGCGCTCATGCGCGCGCCGGAGTGGCCGTAGCGACGCCGGAGCTGTTGAAATATGTCCGTGTCCTGAGTTGCGGGTATGCTTGCCGTCAATGACTACCGACCCCGAGCCCCTCGCCGGCCGCACCATCGCCGTTCCCGAAAGTCGCGAGATCGAGCTGTTCGCCGCACTGCTCGAGAGGCGCGGAGCGCGCGTCATCCGCTGCCCGTTGGTGGCGATTCATGACGCCCCGGATCCGGCACCGGTGCTGGAGTGGAGCCGGCAGCTCGCCGCGGGCGCGCTCGATGACCTGATTCTTCTGACCGGAGAAGGGCTCAACCGCATTCTCTCATGCATCGAGCAGCACGACCCGTCATTGCGGGCGCAATTCATCGCTGAGCTGGGCCGTGTGCGCAAGATCACCCGCGGCCCGAAGCCCGCGAAGGTGCTGCGCGAGCTGGGGATGAAAGCGGACATTGCCGCCGAGCAGCCGACGACGGCAGGCATCATCGCAAGCCTGCAGGCGCTTGATCTCCGCCAACGCCGCGTCGGCGTGCAACTCTACGGGACCGACCCCAACCGCCCGCTCATCGATTTCCTGGAAAGCGACGGAGCAGTGGTGTCGACCGTAGCACCTTATGTGTACGCCGATGCAGCTGACGAGCAGGCCGTACGCACACTGATACGGCAGCTGCGCGAAGGCGGAGTCGATGCCATCGCCTTCACCAGCTCCTCGCAGATCGAGCGGCTGATCGGAATCGCTTCCGAGGAAGGCGCCAGAGCGGCGCTTGCCAACACGCTGGTGGCGGCGGTCGGCCCTGTCGTGGCAGACACGCTGCGCCGGCACGGCATGGATGCGCGATTGATGCCGGCGGAGTCGTTTTTTCTCAAGCCGCTGACGAGCGCGCTGGAAGAGGCGTTGGGAGGACGCGGTCGGCCGCCCGTGTCCTCATGAAGCTCCGACCCGCCGTTCCCGACGACGCGATGGCCGTGGCGCGGGTTCACGTGCGCGCGTGGCAAGTCGCCTACAAGGGTTTGATGCCTGACGAGTACTTGCAGGGATTGCGTGCGGAAGATCGTGCGCGACATTATGATTTCGCCAGCCTCGATCCGACGCGCCCCAGAACGCTCGTGGCCGTCGAAGCGGACGCGATCCTCGGTTTCGCGACCATCGCACCCGCCCGCGACGAGGACGCGATCGGCCAGGGAGAGCTATACGCGATCTACGTGGAGCCGGACTGCTGGAGTCGCGGAGTAGGTCGCGCGCTGGTGTCGGCGGCACGCGATGAGCTTCACGGCCGGGGATTTCGCCAGGCGATTCTGTGGGTGGTCGCGGGCAATGCCCGTGCCCAGCGGTTCTACGAGGCCGACGGCTGGGCACTCGACGGAATGCGCCGGCAGCAGCAGGTCTGGAGTGTCACCGTGGACACGGTTCGCTACAGCCGGCTGCTCGAGGTCCATTAGCGATCGCGCGGCGGCGATGCCGCCCGCCAGGACCTCACAAAGTGTCCGCCGACAGCGACCCGCTGAGCGTCTCCGCGGAAAGACGCGCGGCTCGTCTTTGTCGAAACAGCAAACTGTCGATTGCGATCTGATAATCCATTGCCTCTCCCGTCCAACGCGTAGTCGCGGCCCTCGCGTCGATCGTGAGACCCCGCCGCCAGCTGTCTGGATCCTCGCAAGATGTTTGACCGCTTTCTGAACTGGTGAGCGATCGACTCAGCAAGTAATCCCGACCAAATAGCCGGATGCCGCCCAGCCTTCGCGGGTCTCACCGCCCGCTGCCATGCCGTTGGGACTGTTCGCTGATCGTGTGAAGTCGACGCTGCCTGGTGGTCCGGATGTTCTCTATACCTGTGTCAACGTCACGGCGCAGTGGCGGTGCTACGATCCGAATGTGATGGTGGCCGAGGCAGCATCTGAGTTCGATAAAGCCATGGAAGCGGCCGGATGGAAAATTGGCGGCGGCTCCGTGGCGAACGAGGCCGGAGAGTGCAAATTCACCAGGAGTGTGAATGCCAGGATCATCCCGATCAGCCAAGAGCGATGGATCCGGTGGTCGGCATCCACATGGACGTTGCTCTCGACATCGTTCGTCACGGATTATCTTGCGCCGCTTGCCATTGCTGCAGCCCCGGTTGTGGTGGCGACGTGCCAAGCTGCGGCCCACTACAGCAGCCTGCTTTCGGGGATGGCAAGGTAGCGGGTGCCCCTCGATCGCGGCTTTACGGCCTTCCCATGCGGCCACTTTTCCGCTGCGTTTTCCCGAAATTCATCCAAAGGCGTAGGAGCCCTTACATTCGGACGTACTGGAAGGGACGGGCTTGCCTCTCGTCCCATTGTCCCACGCCTTATGTTTGATCAGTCGTTTGATCAGCGCCAATTAACTTGTAAGGCGTGAATTCCACTAGCATGACCGAACAATAATATCGCTCCTACGTCGAGCGCTATTACGGCCCCACAAAAAATCGTGGGAGTGCTATTCGTTGTATTCCTGACTTTCTCTAGGTGCCGCGTAATTTCGCCAAAGCCTCTGGAAAGCGCCGCGACAAAGGAACCGTAAAACCCTCCAGTTCGATCTTGTAATCACCCGATCCCTCGGGCACCAAACCACTCACATGCTTGGCGTTGACGAGCCAAGAACGATGTGTGCGCAAGAAACCACTGGGAGCCAGTTCTTTCTCTATCGCGGATAGAGCTGAACGCATCAGCAAAGTTTTCGCGCCGCGCAGCTTGAACTCGACATAGTTACCCGCGGAAGTGATCGCCACAATGTCGTCGAGATGAACGCGGGAGACTCTGGCGCCATCACGAATGTCGAATGTTGCCTGTGATATTGGAGTCGTGGCAGGCAGCGGCGGGTTCAAAAGGCGGTTGACTAAAGTGAAAGCGCCCAGGAACAGAACATAGCCTACCGTGTCCTTGCTGAACTGGTAAAGGAATTCATGGACTAGGTTCCCTGCAAATTCATAGTACGAACCCGCAAGATCGAAGGCCAGCTTGCGCAGCAAGACGAAACCCGAGACATGAAAGACAGAATAAAGGATGGCTGCGGGTCCGTGGACCAAAAGCTTCCAGCGTGGTCGAACGGTCGGCGGCGCCACGCACCACGCCAACCATATGATCCAGAAAAATAAAATAGACGTAATAAAGCTTGAACCTTCCGTAATGACGGGGGAGAGCAAGCTTCGAGCGGGCGCGTCATGCCACAGCGTGATGACATCGGCCGTAGCGACGCACCCCGAGATCGCCGCTGCCATCCCAAGCGTATAGAGCCAGGTTCGGCTTGCTGTGCCGTTCGTCCCCGACGAGTCGCCGCCCATCCCAAGCCGTCGCCGCCAATCACGGGCTTCACGCCACCAATCCCTGGGCGCTTTATTGCGCGGCAAGGCGTCAGCAGAATTGTAGACATTCGACATGCGAGGATTTTGCCATGCTGAGACGCAATCTGCTGAAAGGCGTCGCCGCCCTCTCCCTGGCGACGGGCTTGTCGCCAGTTGCTACGCTCGCCGCGCCAGCGCGCAGACGGGTTCGGCCCGGGGATGCGGGCTGGCCTGATGGGGCGGCCTGGGCAAGCCTCGGTAAAGCAGTCGGTGGTCGGCTCAGCAAGATCGTCTCGCCCTGGGAGGCGGCAGCCAAGGCGCCGGAAAGCCCCGAGACCGTGGCCTTGTTCAACGCGGTCCGCAACAGCTTCCACAATAGCGAGACGCCGGCTTTCACCCAGAGCCTAGGCTGGATTGATGCCTGGATTTCGAAACCGAGCGAATACATGGTGGCTGCCGAAAGCGCGGCTGACGTGGCCGAGGCAGTCAAGTTCGCCAAGGCACACAATCTGCGGCTGGTCGTGAAAGGCGGCGGGCACAGCTATCTCGGCGGCTCCAACGCACCAGGCTCGCTGTTGATCTGGACCAAGCCGATGCGAGCGATAGAACTGCACGACGCGTTCGTCCCGAAGGGCTGCAAGAGCGGGCCGGAGACGGCAGTCAGCCTGGGGGCCGGATGCGTCTGGCTGGAGGCCTACGATGCAGTGATAACCAAAGCCGGGCGCTATGTCCAGGGCGGTGGCTGCGTTACGGTGGGGGTTGGGGGGTTCGTGCAGGGCGGCGGCTTCGGGGGTTTATCGAAGGGCTTCGGTACTGGGGCTTCGAACCTACTTGAGGCCGAGGTCGTGACGGCAGACGGCCAAGTGCGGATCGCCAATGACTGCACTAATGCGGATCTATTTTGGGCACTGAAAGGCGGCGGCGGCGGGACGTTCGGCGTGGTCACGCGGCTGACACTCAGAACATTCGGCTTGCCGGCGACCGTCGGAGGCGTGATCGGGACGATCTCTGCCGCATCCGACGAGTCTTATCGGACGCTAGTTGAGAGGTTGCTACGGTTCTACCGCGACAGCCTTTTAAACCCCCACTGGGGCGAGCAAATCAGGTTTCAATCGCAACGTCGCGTTGGGCTCGGCATGATCTTCCAAGGCTTGAGTGAAGCGGAAGCCCAGGCGACCTGGAAGCCGCTTTTTGATTGGATCACGGCGCGGCCGGACGACTATGTCCTGAGCGAACTGCAGTGGGTGAGCTTGCCAGCGCGGGTGTTTTGGAACAATGCGATTTTTAAAGACCTTCCCGGCGTGGTGAAGCTGGATAACCGTTCGGATACAACACCTTACGCCTTTAAAGTCGAAAGCGATGTTTGGGACGGCGACGCGAACCAAGCCGGCCAGGTCTTACACGGCTATCAATCGACGTGGCTCTCGAAAGACCTTCTGGAATCAGCACGGCGACCAGCGTTGGTTGATGCGCTGATCCACGCCGCGAATGGCTGGGGTGTCTCACTCCACTTCAACAAAGGCATAGCCGGCGCGACCCCGCAGGTTCAGGCCAGAACGCTGGGCACGGCAATGAACCCCGCGGTGGTCAATGCCTTCGCGCTCGCCATCACCGGCGGCGAGGGGCCGCCGGCCTATCCCGGCGTCGCTGGTCACGAACCAAATGTTGCCAACGGCCGGCGCGACGCTAAGCAAATGAAGGCCGCCATGGAGCCGCTCCTGGCGCTTCTGGAAAAACCGGCGTCCTACGTCTCGGAGACCGACTACTTCGAAGCCGACTGGCAGCAGGCGTTCTGGGGCGACCACTATGCGCGCTTGAAGCAAATTAAGCGGCGCTACGACCCCGAAGGCTTGTTCTTCGTCCACCATAGCGTCGGCAGCGAGGACTGGAGCGCGGATGGGTTCGAGCGTGTTTCCTAATCGATCCAACGATACTCCATGCAGTCGTCGGGACCCTCCGGATTTAAGGCGCGCCTAAAATGGAATTTCTCCATCGTTGCCAGTTTCCGCGGAAACGTGTTTCTCGGCTGCCGTCATTGCGGGCGGTGCGATTTAAGCGCCGCCTCCATCGCGTTGGTGAAGAGCGCTCCCGTGTCAGCAGGCAGGGTAGCCTTGACCATCAGGGAACCATCGCGTGCATCGATCGCAAGAGCACGCGAACGCTCCGAACCGCAGTCAGATTCCAATCCCACTGGGCGGCAGCGAGCCGGCAACAGCCGGCGTCGACTTCCTGCAACCACTGCCTCGCGCGGACCCACGCCCTCTCCACGCCGCCAACACAGCGCGGCCCGCTCCGCCATAAGCGCCGCTCGCTCAACTTCTTTGCATCGAGCTGTCCGCGTCTACTCCGACGTGTCGTCCTCGACCACCGTTCCCTGGTGAAACATGATCTTCCAGTCGTCCGCTGAGCGCCTCCAGATGGTCACGCGACGCGTCTTGCGCTGACCCTGGAGCAGCGTGTATGTCAACAGGTAGGTAGCGCTGCCCAGTTCGCGACAGGCGAAGTCGGTCGTTTCCCAGGTATCTTCCAGTGCGAGATGGCCTGCCACCTGATGGCGGTCTTCCAACACGTCGAGAACGTGATCGCGGCTGTAGCGCCGTCCGGATGCACCGACTTCCCAGAAGTCCTCTGCGGTCATCCTGGCGAAATCCGCCCGCGTGTTGCCGAGCTCCGGGCGGTGAAATATCGGCTCACGGCTGCGTAGCTCCTGCAGAATTTCCCTGAGCATCGGCTCGGTCGTCAGCCACGGTTTCACGTTGGTCACCTCGTCGCGCGTGCTGATGGTTGCGCGCAGCGCCTGATTATGCGCCGAAGATGATAGAGTGGTGGACGACACGCCACAGCCGTTCTCCGAATGAAGACACCCGGTTCGATCGCGAAGCCTTCCCTTGGGCGGGGTGCCTGGTCCCGCGCGTCCCTACTTGCGCTGCTGATCACAACAGCTCTGGCGGGCACCGCCAGCGTGCACGCGAGCGACCTGAAGGATTCCGCGCTGCTGTCCGCACTGCGGCACGGCGGCTGCGTCATCCTGATGCGGCACGCCAGCTCCCCGGAGCGGCGCCCGTCCGCCGCCGCTGCCGCGCCCGGCAACTCGGATCTCGAGCGTCAGCTCGATGGCGATGGACTCACCGCCGCACGTGCGATGGGGGCGGCTCTGAAGCGGCTGGGAATCCCGATCGGAGAAGTGCTGTCCAGCCCCACCTTCCGGGCGCGCGAGACGATCTCCGCCGCGGGACTGCCATCACCCGAGATAGCCGGGCGGCTCGGCGATGCCGGTCACGGCATGAGTCGCCCGGCGGTCGCGGGTTGGTCGAGTTGGCTGCGGCACACCGTGGCCAAGCGGCCCTCCATCGGCTCGAATACCCTGATCGTGACACAGATGCCCAACATCAGCGATGCGTATGGACGGATCGCGTCCGCCCTGAAGGAGGGCGGGGCGCTCATTTTCCGCCCCGACGGTCATGGGAACGCGCAGCTGCTTGCCACCATGCAGATCAGCGACTGGCCACAGCTGGCGTCGCAATTCAAACGATGAGGGCCATCACCCGCGGCCGCCGCAAACCTGTCAGGCGGCCGTATCCGGCCGCACTCGCCGCCCCCTCAGCAGCCCCACGGCCACCGGGATCAGCGACACGACGATGATGAAGATCGTGACCAGCCCGAAGTTGCGCTTCACGACCGGCACGTTACCGAAGAGATAGCCGCCCCAGAGGAAGAGCAGCACCCATCCCACGCCACCGGCGATGTTATAGGCCTGGAAACGCGCGTAGGGCATGCGGCCGACACCGGCGACGAATGGCATGCAGGTGCGAACGATGGGGACGAAGCGGGACAGTGCGATCGCACGGCCGCCGTGGCGGCGGAAGAATTCCTCGGTGCGCCGCAGGTATTCCACCTTGAGCAGGCGATAGCGGCCGGTGAACGCCGGAGGACCGATGATCCTGCCCACCGAGTAGTTGACGGTGTTGCCGAGTACTGCGGCGAGAGCCAGCACGACGAACAGGATCGGCGCGCTGAGGGTACCGCTGGTGTCGACCGCGGCCAGGGCGCCGATGCCGAAGAGCAGCGAGTCGCCGGGCAGGAACGGCGTCACGACCAGCCCCGTTTCGCCGAAAATGACGGCGAAGAGGAGCGGATAAATCCAGAGACCGACGCGCGCCAGCAGCTCGACCAGGTGACGGTCGAGATGCAGCACGAGGTCAATGAGCCATGACAGCACTTTCAAGCAGCTCCCGGGCACGGTGAGGGCGCAAGACACTAGCAGGGATCACGCCCCGCGGCTCTCTCCGACGAGTGCTGGCGATCCCCGATCCCCGGGGGGCTGGCCCTAAGGCAGAAGGTCGTCGGTGGCGATCACCGGCGGCATGTTGTGCGCGACGGTTTTCACCAAGTGCCCTGGAGAGCCGCCATCGCGCACCTCGCCCTCCAGAGTGGTCAGGCCCAGTTGCACCTCGGCATCGCGCGACTGCAGCGACGGCGCGTCCTTCGCGCTCATGAGGTCGGCGGGCTGACGCTCCCGGCCTTCCTCGACGATGTCCGGCACTATCCCCTTGCCCTGCACGGACCCGCCGGAGGGCGTGAAATAACGCGAGGTGGTCAGCTTCACGGCGCCACCGTACTGCAGCGGGATGACGGTCTGCACCGTGCCCTTGCCATAGGTGCGGTGTCCGATCAGCAGCGCGCGGCCATGATCCTTGAGGGCCGCCGACACGATCTCTGCCGCGGAGGCCGTGCCGCTGTTCACCAGCACCACGATGGGCGCGCCGTTCATCAGGTCACCCGGCGTGGCATCCATCTCGAATCGGGCATCGGAGGTCCGCCCCTCGGCGGTGAGAATGACGCCACCGTTGAGGAAGCCGTCGGCAACTGCAACGCCGGATTCGAGCACTCCACCTGGATTGTCGCGCAGGTCGAGCACGAGGCCCCTCAGACCCCCCGGATTGTTGCGCTGGAGCTTCGATACGGCGGCGTTCATCTCATCCGGGGTGGTATCACTGAAATCGTCGATGCGCACGTAGCCATATCCGGGCAGCAGGCTTTGATACTCGACGCTGTGCACTTCGACGTTCGCGCGACGCATTGCGAAGTTCATCAGGCCTGCAGTGCCGGCACGGTGAATAGTGAGGGTGACCGTGCTTCCGGAGGTCCCGCGCATGTGCTCGATGGCGCCATTCACGTCGGATCCGACATCCTTGCCGTCGATTGCGACGATCTCATCGCCGGCACGCAGGCCGGCCTGATCGGCCGGAGAGCCCTGAATGGCGTGAAGGATCTTCACGGTGGATCCGTCCGCGGTGACCTCGATGCCCACGCCCGGATAAGAGCCCATGGTGCTCAGACGGGTTTCCTCGAACTCCTCGCTGTCGAGATAGGCGGAATGCGGATCGAGCGAAGAGACCATGCCGCGGACGGCGGCGTCCATCAGCTTGCGGTCGCTGATCTGATCGACGTAATCGTGCCTGATGTGCTCATAGACCTCGGCAAAGAGGCGAGCCTCCTGCCAGGGAAGAGTGGCGGGGTCGCTGGTCCCTGCGGTATTGCCGGCATGGGCGCTCGGCCCCTCCGCCAGCACGCCGCCTGCAAGAGCGGCGGAAAAGCCGAAAATCGCCCCCGTGACGAGAGCGATCAGCGTGCGCGACCGCATCGACATGTGATGAATCCCCCCGCAGGGAACAAAAAATGATCGAAGGAATGAACGATGCTACGGCGTGCCGCCGCGGTCAATGGCCGCCCGACCATCGGCGAACATTGCCCGACAAATGCATCGAAGGGGATCAGCCAGGGAGTCATTGGGCGGGTCGGTCAACCGGTCAACGGAGCGGACGCGCGGCCCCAACCGCCCTGGCGATGCTGGGCGCTCCGTCCGCGGTGAGCTCCGCCAGCAGGTCATCGAGCGGCATCGGCCTCGCAATGCCGAATCCCTGGCCGTAGTCGACTCCCAGCGTGGCGACCCGGGCGCGGATCTCCTCGGTCTCGACGTATTCCGCGACGGTGGTCAACGACATGGTGCGCGCAAGCTGCGCGATGGCGCGCACCATCGACTCCGCGCGCGGGTCGCGGACCACATCGCGCACGAAGCTGCCATCGATCTTCAGCATCGTCACGGGCAGCTGGCGCAGATAGGACAAGGAGGAAAGCCCGGTGCCGAAGTCATCGAGGGCAATGCCGCAGCCGAGCGCGCGCATCTTCCCCATCAGATCGCTCGCGCGCGCGATGCTCGCGATGGTGGCGTTCTCGGTGAGCTCGAAGCAGAAGAGCTGGGGCGGCAGGCCGCTCGAGCGGATCCGCTCGATCAGGAACTCACCGAAGCTCTCATCGTTGAGCGACTGGCCGGAGAAGTTGATTGCGAAGCAGAGGGGCACGCCGGAGAAAGTATCGGCGTGGGCTTTCAGGCGCTGGATGGCGGTCTCGATCACCCAGCGGTCGATGCTCTGCATGAGCTGATACCGTATCGCCGCCGACATGAAAGCATCCGGACCCGCCGCGGTGCCGTCCTCATCGAGCATGCGGATCAGCAGCTCGTAGTGGGGCTTCAGGTGCGTGGCGCGGCCGAAGGGCAGGATGAGCTGCGCATCGAGCCGCAACCGGCCGGAGCTGATGGCATCGTGCAGCTGCCCGGCGATGTTGATGTCGGCGAATCTTCGCACCAGGCTGACGTCGTTGGCGCGGTAGACTTCCACACGATTGCGGCCGCGATCCTTGGCTGCCTTGCAGGCGGTCTCGGCCGCGGCGAGCGAGTGCATGAGCTCTCCCTCCGTGGAGTCGAGCGCGGCCACGCCGATGCTGATCGAGACACGCAGCCGCGAGTTGCCCTGCATGTTGCCCACCTGCTCGGCTGCCTCGCGCAGCGACTCGCCGAAGCGCTCGGCATCATCGAGGCTGCCCGGCAGCAGCGCGGCGAAGCGGTCGCCGGAAATCCTGGCCGCGAACGCTCCCGACGGCAACCGGCCGCGCAGCAGCTCACCCAGCTGGCCGAGCACGCTGTCCCCGACCCGCATGCCGAAGTTGTCGTTGATGACGTGGAGCTGGTCGACGTTGATGTAGAGCGAGCACCAGGCCGAGGAGCCGTCGGCACTCGCCACGACGAGACGCACGCGATTCTCGAAGGCCGGCCGGGTATAGAGTCCGGTCAGCGTGTCGAAGCTGCCCACGCCCGCGCCCCGGCGCGCCCTGTTGAGCTCCACCACGGTGCGCTTCAGCTTGCCGATCATCAGGCGTGAAAGCAGGTCACGCCGCAAACACTCCAGGGCGGGCGCGAGCAACGCTCGCACCAGCGGGAAGCTGCGGGCTTCCATCTGCCGCTCGCCCCCTGGCGCGCAAGCGACGACGAGGCTCGCCAGCAGATTCCGCGAATCGTCACGGATCCAACAGACGTAGACCGGGATATCGCGCGACAGCATGTGGAGGTCGCCGGCGCTCTCGGGTGCGGAGTGGGCGCCTGCGAGAGCGCCGGCAACGATGGGAGTAAGGTCAGAGGCCGTAGCCGCATCGCTCGACCACCGCACGGCACCCCGCGCGTCGAAGATCGCGACGGCGTGCGCGCGCGGCAGCAGCGAGCGGCAAAGCTGCGCATAAGCATCGAAGCCGCTCCAGGGCTCCGCGGCTGGCTTTTTGTCGTCCGGAGTCCGGCTCATGCCGAAGCAACCGTGGTCTTTTGTGGAAAATGGCCGCCACTGTCGCGCTTAAGAGGCCCCCCGGGCTTGCGCGAGTTGGCGGTTCACGGACAAAACCCCCGTTTGGAGCCTCAAAGCTTGAACTCCCTCACACGGCCGCTTGAACTCCTTCACACGGCGACTAATGTCTAATGCCGCAGCCATTGCCGCGGATCGAGCGGCTGGCCTTCCCTGCGAATCTCGAAATAGAGCTCCGGCCGGGCACTGCCGCCGCTGTCGCCGGCCTGTGCAATGGTCTGACCGGCGGCAACGTGCTGGCCGACCGACTCGTAGAGCCGGGCGTTGTGGCCGTATAGGCTCATGTAGCCGCCGCCGTGATCGATGATGATGAGCAGCCCCAGCCCAGCCAGCCAATCCGCGTACACCACCCGGCCGCCGGATACCGCCCGCACGGGCGCATCACGCTCGGTAGCGAACAGATCCCCCTGCCATTTGAGGCCCCCCGCCCGCACCTGCCCGTAGCCTTCGATGATGCTGCCGGCTACCGGCCGGGGGAGCCTCCCGCGTAGACGGGCGAAGGGGGAATGGCCCAGGTCCTCAGGCGGCAGGCTCGCGCTCGCCCGGCGCAGCTGCGCCAGCAGCGACTCGAGGTCACTCTGCTGCAGTCGCAAGCGGGAAAGCCGCTGGGCGCGGGTCTGGGTCTGCGCGGAAATGCTCGCCAGCACCTGCATGCGCTGCGAACGCGCCTGCTGCAGGGCCGAGACCTGGGCCTGCTGCTGCTGCTGCAGGCCCGCGAGTTTCGCGTCCTGGGCCTGAAGCTGGCCATCGAGCTGCCCGATCCGCTGCAGATCCGCCTCGATGGCCTGGATCTGGGTCGCCCGCGCACGGCCAAAGTAGCTGTAGTACACGAACATCCGGCCGGCCTGGGCCGGATTCTGCTGATTCAGCAGCAGCTTCAGCGGCTCTTCGTGCCCGATGAGGTAGGCGGCCCGCAGCTGTCCGGCGAGGGCGCTGCGGCTGCCAGCGAGGTCGGCCTCCCGCTGGCGCTTCTGCGCTTCGAGGTCCGCCCGGCGCGCGGCGCCGGCCTGCCGCTGCTGCCGCAGATCATCGAGCGCGGACTGAGCCTTGCCGACCGATTTCTCCGTAGCCCGAAGCTCGCGGGTGAGGCGGTCCCGTTCCGCCTGGCCATGGCTCACCTGCCGGGCGATCCGGGCAATCTGGTCTCGTACCGCCGCGAGCTGCGCCCGGGCCTGCCCGGCGTCGGCATGCGATGTCTGGCGCACGGTGTGCCGGCTGGCGGCGCCGGCCGGTGTGGCTGCAACCGCATATAGCAGGAAGGGGGTGACCAAGCCGAGGATGCCGAGCTGTCGCATATGAGCGCTATAATGCGCGCCCTTTTTACGGCCGGGACGATCTTCCGTAGCTTCTGCATGGACCAGCTCGTCGAATACATCCACGTGAATCACTGGCTCGTCGCCGCTACGGTAGTCGTGCTGGTGATGGTGATCGTGTTCGAGATACGCGCGCGCGCGGAAGGTTTCGCCGCGGTCTCTCCACAGGATGCCATCCGTCTGATGAACCGCGGCGCCGTGATCATCGACCTCCGTCCGGCGGAGCAGTATGCCGCCGGCCATCTTTCCGGAGCGCGCCGCATGGACGGCGAGCAGATCCTGAAGGCAGGCGAGACGCTGAAGAAGTACCGGCAGAAGCCGCTCATCGTCTACGACGAGTCCGGTCCCGTCGGCACTTCGGCCGCCCGCCAGCTCAAGGCTCAAGGGTTCGAGCATGCCTTCAACCTGCGCGGCGGACTTGCGGCCTGGCGCGCGGACAACCTGCCGCTCGAGAAAGGTTCGAAGGCAGGCGGATGACCCGCGTGAAGGCCGTCATGTACGCCACGGGGTGGTGTCCGTACTGCGAGCGCGCACGGCAGCTGCTCGAGCAGAAGGGAGTCGCCTTCGAGGAGATCGACGTCGACGCCCGGCCCGGGGCGCGGCAGGAAATGATGTCCCGCAGCGGGCGGGGCACGGTGCCGCAGATCTTCATCGGCGAGATGCATGTCGGCGGGTGTGACGATCTCTACGATCTCGAGGCCCGCGGGGGTCTCGACAAACTATTGCAAACTGGAGTGACAGATGACGAATGAAGCAGCCGGTATCGCGCCGGCGCCCGACGCCACCAACGGCCCGGTCCTCGCCCTGCAGAGCGTCTACCTGAAGGACTGCTCCTACGAGGCGCCCAACGGCCCGCGCGTCGAGGGCAACTGGAATCCGCAGATCAATCTCGACCTGCACACCGCCGCCGCCACACTCGCCGCCGACGTGCGCGAGATCGTGCTGACGGTGACCGTCTCCGCGAAGCAGAACGACAGCACCATCTTCCTGGTCGAGGTGAAGCAGGCGGGGATCTTCGTGATGCGCAGCCTGTCGGAAGAGGACACCAAGCGGGCCGTCGGCAGCGTGTGCCCCGGCGTGCTCTTCCCCTACGCCCGCGCGGCGGTTTCGCACCTCGTGACGCAGGGCGGGTTCCCGCAGTTCCTGCTGCCGCCCGTCAACTTCGACGCGCTGTACGCAGCGAATCAGAACCAACCGCCCGGCCAGACCAACTAGTTGCAGCGCCGGATCCGGGCTCGTGCCCGGCCGGGTGTCTCGGGCAAAAAGCGTGGTTTTGGCTGCTGACGGAAGCGGGTCACCGGTCGCCGTGCTGGGCGCGGGGTCCTGGGGGACGGCGCTCGCCATTCAGTTCGCGCGCAGCGGCCGGCCGACGCGGCTCTGGGGGCGCGACCGCGCGCGCCTCGCCGAGATGGCGCGGGAGCGGCGCAATGACCGCTACCTGACCGCCGGGAAGTTTCCGCAGCCGCTGCTCATCGAGCCGGAGCTGGCGGCGGCCCTGCACGGCGCATGCGACGTGCTCATCGCCGTGCCCAGCCACGCATTCCGCCCTGTACTCGATGCGATTGCGCCGCTTCTCGCACCGGAAATGCGCCTTGCGTGGGCGACCAAGGGGTTCGAAGCCGCTTCGGGCCTGTTGCCCCATCAGGTTGCGCGCGAGGTGCTGGGCCCCAAGCGGTCCGTTGCCGTGGTCTCGGGGCCGACGTTCGCGCGTGAGGTTGGAGCGGGACTGCCCACGTTGATGACCATAGCCTCATCCGATGCCCGGTTCGCGAAGACTCTTGCGCAGGACCTTTCCTCCGCGCAGTTCCGCGCTTACACGTCCACCGACATTGCCGGCGTCGAAATCGGCGGAGCCGTCAAGAACGTACTGGCCGTGGGCGCCGGGCTGTCGGACGGCCTCGGGTTCGGAGCCAACACAAGGGTGGCGGTCATCACTCGCGGCCTGGCGGAAATGATGCGCCTCGGGGTGGCGCTCGGGGCGCAGCGCGATACCTTCATGGGACTTGCCGGTCTGGGAGATCTGGTGCTCACCTGCACCGACGATCAGTCCCGCAACCGCCGCTTCGGCCTCGAGCTGGCGCAGGGCAAGACGGCGGAGCAGGCGCTGGCGGCCATCGGTCAGGTCGTGGAGGGCTACCCGGCCGCCAAAGCACTGCACGGCGTCGCCGCCGCCGCGGGCGTGGAGATGCCGCTCTGCGAGGGAATCTACCGGGTGCTTTACGAGGGCATGCCGGCGCGGGATGCGGTCCGCATCCTGATGACGCGGCCGATCAAATCGGAAACGGACTAGATCAGTGGTGGAGAACGCCGACGGCGGCGCCGATGAGCGCGCCGATCACCAGCACCACGACGGGACCGACGGACAATCCGAAGCCGAGCTCGCGCTTCTTCGGATCTTTGACGTATGAGAAGAAATAGATTCCGCGGCCGATGATGTAGATGGCCCCGAGTGCCGCCGCCACATTGGCGCTGACATAGAAGCCGAACATCCAGATGGCGGGGACGAACATGATGAGCAGCTCCAGAGTGTTCATTTGAACTCTGAAGTAGCGCTCGAAGACCTCATTGCCGGTGGTTGCCGGAGCGGGGACGTTGTATTTACCCCTGGCCACCCCGACCGCGGTCCCGAAGGCGAAGAACTGCACGAGGGCCAGGGCCACGATGAGATTGACGAGCGCCATCGGGAGCTCCCAAAAAGAGGGGACGCAAGCTTACCGTGCCGAAGCCGGCCGCGCCGGTGTCGGTTGAGACTGCCCTGAAGGGGGCCAAATGGCACAATTGCGACCTATGAAGGACAGGACTCGGGGCTATGCCCACCGGATCGACCTTGCCGTAGACGTGCAGACAGTCTGGCAGGCGCTGACGGACCCGGCTCTATTGACCACCTGGTGCTCACCGAAGGCCGAGATCCGCGCGCGGGCCGGAGGCCTCTTTCGAGCGTGCGTGGATCGGGTCACGGAGCTGGAAGCGCACATCGACGTCTACGAGCCGGGACGGCGGCTGCGGCTCATCTATCTGCCGAGCACAGCCCTGCCCCCCGCGGACAGCGCGCTCATCGACGATTTCATCCTCGAGCCGGCCAAGACGGGCGGCACCATCCTGCGGCTGCTGGGATCGGGGGTACCGGGAACGCCGGAATGGGATGCGCAGTATCTACGCCTGCGGACCGGCTGGCAGGCGGCGATGACCCGCCTGAAAGCCTTGATCGAGGGCGCCGCCCGGCGCGAGGGCGCGTGACCGGCTTCGTTCTCCGTGCAGTGATCAGCGCGATCGGGTTTTGGGTCGCGACACGCTGGGTGCATGGGATTCGGATCGACAACGCCGGGACGCTCGTCCTGGCGGGCCTGCTGCTCGGCGTGGTCAACGCCATAGTGCGGCCGATATTGGTCATCCTGACTCTGCCCATCACCATTCTCAGCCTGGGTCTTTTCCTGCTGATCGTCAACACGGCGATGGTCGCCCTCGTGGCGTGGATGCTGCCGGGCTTCCACATCTACGGCGGGTTCTGGTCGGCGTTCGCAACGGCGCTCATCGTCTGGATCGCCGGCTGGCTGGGCTCCTGGCTGATCGGACCGCGGGGTAAAATAGATGTCCAAGTACGCCGGCTCTAGTCAGGTGCGAACATGAGTGATACCAACGTCTCGGCGGCTGCGCTGCGCCTGAAATTCTGCGGACTGGACTTCGCCTCCCCGATCGTACTGCTCTCGGGCTGCGTCGGCTTCGGCGAGGAGTACACGCGGATCGAAGGCTTCACCAACCGGGACGCGGGCGCAGTGGTGTTGAAGGGGACGACGCTCGCGCCTCGGCTCGGCAACCCGCCGCACCGCGTGTACGAGACCCCGGCCGGGATGCTGAACGCGATCGGGCTGCAGAACCCGGGCGCGGAGCACGTCGTCCGGCGCATCCTTCCGGAGCTGGATTTCAGCGAAACCCGGTTCATCGCCAACGTATCCGGCTCCACCGTGGAGGAATACGCCGAGGTCACACGCCTGTTCGATCAGTCAGCGATCGACGCCATCGAGATCAACATCTCCTGCCCCAACGTGAAGGAAGGCGGCGTGGCCTTCGGCAACTATCCGGACATGTCGGCGCAGGTGGTCGAGGCGTGCCGCCGGGTGACCAGGAAGCCGCTCATCACCAAGCTCTCGCCCAATCAGACCGACATCCGCGAGAACGCGCGGCGCTGCATCGAGGCCGGGACCGACGCGCTCTCGGTCATCAACACGATGATGGGCATGGCCATCGATGCGCGTACACGCCGGCCCGTGATCGGCAACATCCAGGGAGGACTCTCGGGGCCGGCGATCAAGCCGATTGCGCTGCTGAAGGTCCACCAGGTCTACGAGGTCGCGAAGCCGCACGGGGTGCCGATCATCGGACAGGGGGGCATCACGACGGCAACGGACGCGGTGGAGTTCCTCATTGCAGGCGCGACCGCGGTCGGCATCGGGACGGCGTTGTTCTACGATCCTTTCGTCTGCAAGAAGGTAAACGAGGGAGTCGCAGACTACCTGCGGGAAAACGGGCTCGAGAGTATCGGCGAGCTCGTTGGCAGCCTGCGCAGCGGAAGAGAGACCCAGGACGCGCCGGTGTCGGGATAGCGGACGAGCGTTTGCACAGCGGCCGGTTGGGCGGCCAGGATCACATCGGCGGCCCCTAACTTTCGGCCTCGGCCTCTTCCGGCGGCCCTTCCAGGTCTCCTTCCGCCATTCCGAGCTCCTTCAGCTTGCGCGTCAGCGTGTTGCGGCCCCAACCGAGCAGCTTCGCGGCTTCCTGACGATGGCCTTGCGTGCGCTTGAGGGCGGCACGGATGAGGATGCGCTCCAATGCGGGCAGCGCCACCTCGAGGAGGGGACGCTTGCCACCCAAGGCCTGGCGATCGGCCCAGCCCGCGAGAGCTTTCTGCCAGTCGGCATCGCTGTCGGTTGCATCGCCGGCGGAAAGGATCTCCGGCGGCAGGTCTTCGACACGGATCTCGCTGCCGGGCGCGAGCACTGAAAGACGGCGGCAGAGGTTCACCAGCTCGCGTACGTTTCCCGGCCAGCCGTATGCCGACAGCTTCGCCTCGGCCTCTTTCGCCAGCGCTTTGCGCTCCACACCGAGGTCGCTGGCTGCCACTCTGAGATAATGGGCGACGAGATCAGGGATGTCTTCCGAGCGGGCGCGCAGCGGGGGCAACTCCAGCCGGATGACATTGAGACGGTGGTAGAGGTCCTCGCGGAAGAGGCCGCGAGCGACACGGTCCTGCAGATTCTGGTGTGTCGCGGCGATGACGCGAACATCCACACGGATGGGGGTCTGGCCCCCCACGCGATAGAACTCTCCTTCTGCCAACACACGCAGTAGACGCGTCTGCAGCGGCGTCGACATGTCGCCGATCTCATCGAGGAACAGGCTGCCGCTGTCGGCCTGCTCGAAGCGTCCGCGCCGCTGCGCATCGGCACCGGTGAACGACCCTTTCTCGTGGCCGAACAGCTCCGACTCGAGGAGGTCCGCGGGAATGGCGGAGGTGTTGAGCGCGATGAAGGGCTTGCCGGCGCGCGGGCTGTGATCGTGCAGGGCGCGGGCCACCAGCTCCTTACCGGTGCCGGACTCGCCGGTGATGAGCACGGTGACACTGGAGCGCGCCAGCCGTCCGATGCCGCGGAATACCTGCTGCATCGCCGGCGCGGTGCCCAGCAGCTCCGGGATCCGGGGCGCAGCGCCCGTTTCGGCGGCGCCCTGACCGGTGCCGCTCGCCGCTCGCCGCACCAGCGCTACGGCCTGATCGATGTCGAACGGCTTGGGCAGGTACTCGAAGGCTCCCCCCTCATACGCCGATACCGCGCTGCCCAGATCAGAGTGTGCCGTCATGACGATGACGGGCAGCGCGGGACGGGTGTCGCGAATTCTCCGCAGCAGCGACAGCCCCGATTGGCCCGGCATACGGATGTCGGTGATCAGCACATCCGGGGCTTCCCTGCGCAGCGCCTCCAGCGCGGGCTCCGCGGCCTCGAACGCACGCGGCGTCATGCCGCCGTTGCGCAGCGCACGCTCCAGCACCCAGCGGATGGACGCGTCATCGTCGACGAGCCAGACACGCAGATCATCCGGGGTCATGCGGCCTCTCCCAGTGGTAACAGCAGTGTGAACACGGTCCGTCCAGACTCGCTCTCGAATTCGATCAGGCCGCCGTTGCGGGACACGAGCTCCTGCGCCACGGCGAGGCCGAGGCCGGTGCCGTGCGGACGGCCCGTGACCAGGGGATAGAAGATGCTCGAGCGCAGCTCCGCCGGCACGCCCGGGCCGTCATCCTCCACCTGCATGCTGGCCACGAGGCGGTGCCGGGCCGAGCCGATGCTGACGTTGGACAGTGCCCGGGTGCGCAGCACGATCCGACCGCGCGCACCCAACGCCTGCATGGCGTTGCGAGCTACGTTGAGCAGCGCCTGAATGATCTGGTTGCGATCGAGAGTCGCGTTCGGCAGGCTCGGGTCGTAGTCGCGCTCGATGTTGATTGCGGAGCCCGCCTCGGCCCGCAACAGGTGATACACGTGCTCGCAGACCTCGTGTACGTTGATCGGTGACTTCTGCGGCACGCGCTTCGGGCCCGCCATGGAATCGACCAGCGCCGCCAGGCGGTCCGCCTCGCCGATGATGACCTGCGTGTATTCCTTCAGGGCGGCGCCCTGCAGCTCGCGCTCGAGCAGCTGCGCGGCGCCGCGCAGGCCGCCGAGCGGGTTTTTGATCTCATGAGCGAGCTGCCGGATCATGAGACGGCTGCCATCGAGGCGCGCCAGCAGGTCGTTGTCGCGCGAGATGCGCTGCCGTTGGGTGGTGTCGGCCAGCTCGAGGAGCAGGTGCGTTCCGGTGATCTGGCCTTCGAGCGGAGTGATGGTGACGTCCAGCGTGCGCGGTTCGCGCGGCGCGCCGACGGGACGTACGGTGAGCTCGCGGTCGGCGATGCCTTCGCCGGCTTCGAGCGCGCGCCGCAGGATCGCGACCAGGCCGTTGCCGCCGTCGATCAGGAAATCGGAGAACGGCCGGCCGCGCGCTTTGTTGAGGCTGAATGCCAGCAGATCCTGCGCCGCGACGTTGGCGTAGATCGCGCAGAGCTGCGCGTCGAGGACGATGATGCCGGTCGAGAGCGCGTCGAGAAGATCGGCGGGATCGAAATGCGACAGCGCCGACGGGAAGGAATACTCAGCGGCCACGGAGCCCTCCGCCCCGCAACCACTGGCTTGCCGGTCCCGCTAGTGTGGATGTACCGGGTTGTGCGGGTTCTGGATCGAGGGCTGGTGCACGAAGAAGGTAACACTGTTCGTCTCGCAGACGATCTGCCCGGTGCCGTCCTCGATCACGGCCTGCACGGAATGTTGGCCGCGGAAGACCGGGAAGGTGAAGGAGGTGCCGGAGCCCTGGATCTGCTTGCCGTCGACGAAAAGCCGAACCTCGTCGCCCGAGCGCAGCTGCGGCGAGGTCTGGACGACCGCCGTTGCCTGGTACACGTTCGTCAGCGTCTGCTGATCGGCCGGCTGAGTGATCGCGCAGCTGTCGTACGCCGCACTGGAAGGCTGGGTCTGTGCCGGCGCCGTCGTGCTGGAGCTCTGGGGCGGCGGCATGGCGGAAAAGGTCTGGGCGCCGCGGATTTCCAGCTTCTGCGCGTTGGGGTGCGGCTGATCGCTGTAGTGGACGACACCCTGAGGGTCGACCCACTTGTAAACCGTCGTCTGCCCGCCGTTGTCCGCGAGAACGCCGGCCGACAGGAGTAGGCCGAGGCAGGTTAAGGTAAATCGGAGGTGGCGCATAGGCATCGAGCATAGCCCTATGCGGCGTCCAGAACAAAGGATACGCGTACCGGAAAAGGGGGCCTGCCACCTGGCCATCCTTGGCCGCAGGTCCAATGGAGAAAGGCACCGCACACTCGGCGCTCAGCCGTCCATGGCACTCTCTGAGACCCGGTCCTGGGGGCGCAGATGCCCTGGGATACGGAGCGTCTGTCTTCACGAGCCATTCATCATCGTCATCAGCAGCTGTAATAGAGCTCCATCTCCACCGGGTGGGTGGCCATGCGGAACCGCGTCATCTCCTGCATCTTCAGGCCGATGTACGCGTCTATCACGTCGTTGGTGAAGACGCCGCCGCGGGTCAGGAACTCGCGGTCCTTGTCGAGATAGTCGATCGCCATGTCGAGCGAGTGGCAGACCGTCGGGATGTGCTTGGCCTCCTCCGGCTCCAGGTCGTAGAGATCCTTGTCGGCGGGGTCGCCGGGGTGGATCCGGTTCTGGATGCCGTCGAGACCCGCCATCATCATGGCCGCGAACGTGAAGTAGGGATTGGAGCTGGAGTCCGGGAAGCGCACCTCGATGCGGCGCGCCTTCGGGTTGGATACCCACGGAATACGGATGGATGCCGAACGGTTGCGCGCAGAGTAGGCCAGCATTACGGGTGCCTCGAAGCCGGGCACCAGACGCTTGTAGCTGTTGGTGCCGGCGTTGGTGAACGCGTTGAGCGCTCGCGCGTGCTTGATGATGCCGCCAATGTAATAGAGCGCGATGTCCGAAAGGCCGCCGTACTTGTCGCCAGCGAAGAGCGCCTTGCCTTCCTTCTGCAGCGACTGGTGCACGTGCATGCCGCTGCCGTTGTCGCCGACGAGTGGCTTTGGCATGAAGGTGGCTGTCTTGCCGTAGCGATGCGCCACGTTGAGCACCGCATACTTGAGGATCTGTACCTGGTCGGCCTTCTGCACGAGTGTGCCGGCGCCGACGCCGATCTCACTCTGTCCGCCGGTCGCCACCTCGTGGTGGTGCACCTCGACCTTCAGGCCCATCTCCTCCAAGGCGAGACACATCGCCGAGCGGACGTCCTGGAAGGCATCGACCGGCGGCACCGGGAAGTAGCCGCCCTTGATGCCGGGGCGATGGCCGCGATTGCCCTCGGTGTACTCCGTGTCCGAGTTCCACGCGCCCTGCACGGAGTCGATGGAGTAGGAACAGCCGCGCATGTCGTTGCTGTAGCGCACGCTGTCGAAGATGAAGAACTCGTTCTCCGGTCCGAAGAGAGCGTAATCCGCGATGCCCGTGGACTTGAGGTACGCCTCGGCGCGCTTCGCGAGGGAGCGCGGGTCGCGCTCGTAGCCCTGCATGGTGGCCGGCTCGATCACATCGCAACGGATGTTGACCGTCGAGTCCTCGAAGAAGGGATCGATGACGGCGGTATTGGCCTCCGGCATGAGGATCATGTCGGACTCGTTGATGCCCTTCCATCCGGCGATGGAGGAGCCGTCGAACATCTTGCCGTCGCGGAACAGATCCTCGTCGACCAGGCGCGCCGGAATGGTCACGTGCTGCTCCTTGCCGCGCGTGTCGGTGAACCTCAGGTCCGCGAACTTGATTTCTTTTTCTTTGATCAGCTTGAGCACATCGGCCGGTGTCATATCTCCTCCGGAAGATAAGGAAAGCGGTGACTCGCGCCGTGCGATCTCGAGAACCTGGCGGTCACCCGGGGCATGTGGCGGAGCGCTGTGGTAGTGCAGGCGCTGTGCCAGCTTCAGCTCCCAATCAGATCAAGGACTTAGCGGTGCAGCCGGCCATGTCCCGCACCATCATGGTGCATGCGACCGCATTGTGGCACTAAATTGGTGCAAAGACCACGGCCGGCGGCCTGCCGCGGTCAGGAGCAAGCCGCGACCCGCCTCGTTTTGGTGCACGGCGGCCGCATGCCGCTGGGGCGGTTTCGGCGGGCTATACTCGCCGGCTCTTTTGCATCCGATCCCAATCCATGAGAACCGGCACGGCGCCCCGCACCTTCCAGGAGCTGATCTTCGCGTTGCAACGCTACTGGTCAGAGCGTGGCTGTGTCGTTCTGCAGCCCTATGACATGCAGGTCGGGGCCGGCACCTTCCACACGGCAACCTTCCTCAGGTCCATCGGACCCGAGCCGTGGAGCGCCGCCTATGTCCAGCCCTCGCGCCGTCCGGCCGACGGCCGCTACGGCGAGAACCCCTTCCGGCTGCAGCACTACTACCAGTTCCAGGTCGTCATCAAGCCTTCGCCGCTCGACATCCTGGATCTCTATCTCGGAAGCCTGCGCGAGCTCGGCTTCGACCCGCTGGTACACGACGTCCGCTTCGTCGAGGACAACTGGGAGTCGCCGACCCTGGGAGCGTGGGGTCTCGGCTGGGAAGTATGGCTGAACGGCATGGAGATCACCCAGTTCACCTACTTCCAACAGGTCGGCGGCCTCGACTGCCGGCCGGTCACGGGCGAGATCACCTATGGCCTCGAGCGGCTTGCGATGTATCTGCAGGGGGTGGAAAGCATCTACGACATCGTGTGGACCGACGGGCCGCTGGGCCGCATGACCTACGGCGACGTGTTTCATCAGAACGAGGTCGAGCAGTCGCGCTACAACTTCGAGCAGGCGGACGTCGCGACCCTGTTCCGCCATTTCGACGATCACGAGCGCGCCTGCAGGGAGCTGCTCGCAGCGGGGCTGGCGCTGCCAGCGTACGAGCAGGTGTTGCAGGCTTCGCACACGTTCAATCTGCTCGATGCGCGCCGCGCTATCTCGGTGACCGAGCGCCAGCGTTACATTCTGCGCATGCGCGCACTCGCGGGCGGAGTCGCGCGGGCGTACTACGAGAGCCGGCAGGCGTTGGGATTTCCGCTGCTCGCGCGCCAGGGCTCGCCGCAAGGGGAGGTCGACACCGATACTACGTCGGATCGCGCAGGTCCTGGTCCTGGCAAGGAGAGCGACGGCAGCGCAACTGCTGCGAAGGGCGAGCCGCATGATGCCGGGCGCCCGGCCGGAGGCACGGCGGTATGACCTCCGAGAAACGCGACTTCCTCGTCGAGATCGGCACTGAGGAGCTGCCGCCGAAAGCGTTGCGGGCACTGGAGCAGGCGTTTGCGGGCGACCTCACTGCCAGCCTCGCGAAAGCGGGCCTCCGGCACGGCGAGTTGAAATCGTTCGCGACGCCACGACGCCTCGCCATCCTCGTTCGCGGCCTCGTGGCGCACCAACCCGATCAGAAGATCGAGCGGCGCGGGCCGCCGATGAACGCCGCGTTCGATGCCGAGGGGCTCCCGACGCGAGCCGCCCAGGCATTCGCCGTGAGCTGCAGAGCCTCCGTCGAGGAGCTGCAACGTCGCGAGGAGGCGAAGGGGACATTCCTTTATTACGTGGGTGTCAGGGCCGGGGCTGCGACCGTGACGCTGCTGCCCGGACTGGTGCAGGGCGCGCTCGACGCGCTGCCCATCCCGCGGCGCATGCGCTGGGGCGCGGGAGAGGCGCAATTCGTGCGGCCCGTCCACTGGGTCGCCATGCTTTACGGCAAGGATGTCGTGCCGGCAACACTGCTGGATACGAAGTCAGGCAACCTGACTCGCGGACACCGCTTCCATGCGCCAAAGCCGCTGCGCGTTACGAGCCCGTCCGTCTACGAGCGCGCGTTGCGCGACCGTGGCTATGTGGTAGCCGACTTTGAGGCGCGGCGCTCGCTGGTACGCGAACGCGTCGCCGCGGTGGCGACCGGTCTCGGCGGCCGGGCGTTGATGAGCGATGCGCTTCTCGACGAGGTCACGGCGCTGGTGGAATGGCCGGTGCCGCTTGCCGGACGGTTCGAGGAGCGTTTCCTGTCACTGCCACGCGAGGTGCTGATCTCGACGCTGGAGGATCACCAGCGGTACTTCCCGGTGGAAGCGGCGGATGGCCGACTGCTGCCGTGCTTCGTCGCGGTCGCCAACATAGACAGCCGGGATCCGGCGAAGGTCGTCGCAGGCAATGAGCGCGTGGTACGGCCGCGGCTGGCGGATGCGGCGTTCTTCTGGGAGCAGGACCGCAAGACGCCGCTCGCGGCTCGCGCCGAGGGCCTTGCCAGAGTCACTTTCCAGGCGAAGCTCGGCTCACTCGGCGACAAGGCGCGGCGTGTCGGCAAGCTGGCAGCGGCCATCGCGCAGGCTCGCGAGCAGCAGTCGGGTGCTGCGGCCAACGGCCTCGTCGCGCGGGCGCAGCGCGCGGCGGAGCTCTGCAAATGCGACCTCCTCACGGCAATGGTCGGCGAGTTCCCGGAGCTGCAGGGAATCATGGGCAGTTACTACGCTCTGGCGGACGGCGAAGATCGGGAAATCGCAACCGCCATCCGCGAGCACTACCAGCCGCGCGGCGCCGGCGACGACCTGCCGGCCACCGACACCGGCACGACGCTGGCGCTGGCCGACAAGCTGGACACGCTGGCCGGCATATTCGCGATCGGTGAGAAGCCCTCCGGAACCAAGGATCCATTCGGCTTGCGCCGGGCCGCGAT
>Ga0134126_10001903_pt1 | contig 26563 bp, 28 predicted proteins | sample KB31752_FD_96881 | JGI IMG/M metagenome (GOLD analysis project Ga0134126, IMG submission 96881) | Terrestrial soil microbial communities with excess Nitrogen fertilizer from Kellogg Biological Station, Michigan, USA - KB3-175-2 | ecosystem: Environmental > Terrestrial > Soil > Unclassified ... | reverse complement strand
GCGATCGCCACGACGGTCGGTATCCGCGAATTGAAAGAACGACCCCGAGCGGGGAGAGACGCTGCTCGTGATCGCGCACGGGCGCCCCGTCGCGCAGTTGAGCGGTTGAGCGCACCGGGCCGCGCGCAGCTGCGGCCGGGGACTGGGACGTTGTGCAAGCGATTCCGATCGAAGGCCGCCAGACGACATGAACGTGCAGGGAAGCCTCGAGTTTAGGCTCAACGCACACATCCCCGGCCACAACGCCTGGGTAGCTGCCGTTGGAGCGCTAGCCTAACGGCTGCCAGAGTTCGATCTTGAGGCCGCCGGGGTCGAGCAGCGAGGCGAAGCGGCCGTAATCGGCCTCCTGGCGGCTGAGGGGCGTGACGCCGTGGGCAGCGGCACGGGCGAGCACGCCGTCGAGGTCATCCACAACGAAATTCACCATGAAGTCGCGGGCGGAGGGCTCGAAGTACTGGGTGCTGGCGGGAAACGGCGACCAAATCGAGGTCGCGCCTGCCTGTGCTTCGAACTGCGCGCCGATGTGGGGCGTGAACTCAATGCCCAGCACCTCTTCATACCAGCGCTGGGCTGCCTTGGAATCCTCGTATTTCACAAACACACCGCCAAAACCAAGCACCTTCGCCATGCGCCTGCCTTCCTATTGCTGCGCCCCGAGAATCGGGTCGGGGCGGATTTCGAGCGAGCCGGAGGCGCTGGCGCCCCCCAAGCTCAGCTTGAGTATATATATTCCCGGCTGCAGCGGCGCCGGCGCAGCGCCGCGGCCGCCACCCCGGCCCCCTCGGCCGGCCGGCGCGCTCATGCGGCCATCCCAGGCGTAGCGCACGATGCCGGGCTGCGCGGGCACGGTCAGGGTGCGCGTCTGGCCGCTGGGCGAGGTGATCTCGAGCGCGGCCTCGCCGCTCGCGCCGGCCCCGAATCCCAGCGTGATCAACGGCGTATTTTGCAAGTGCTCGCGGTCGCGCTGCTGCAGGTTCGAGGCGCGAACATCGGGCGGGTTCTCGCCCGCATAGGTGTCCGAGCCCATCTGGCCGTCGCGGCTCATGTCCACCCAGACCGTGGCTGGGCGCTGCACGAACAGGTGCACCGGCTGGCTCGACATCCCCGGGCGCCACTGCTCCAGCGCGCTGATGTCGTCGAGGATGTAAATGCCTCGGCCATGCGTGGCCAGGATCAGGTCGCGATCCCGCGGCTGCACGATGACGTCGTACACCGCTGCCGTCGGCAGCCCGTTGCGCATCCATTGCCAGCTTTGGCCGGCATCGAAGGAAACCTGAAGGCCGTACTCCGTGCCGGCAAACAGCAGCTTCGGGTTCTTGTCGTCCTCGGCAATCACATACACCGGCGCATTCGGTGCCAGCCGCGACGACAGATTCGTCCAGCTCTTCCCGCCGTCGGTGGTCTTGAACAGCCAGGTGGCACGGTTGTCGCTGCGGTGGCCGTCGAAGGACACGTACGCAGTATCCGCATCGGCCGCGCTGGCTGCGACCCGGCTCACCCACAGCCCCTTGGGCACGTCCGGAATGTTGGCATCCACCTCGGTCCAGTGCCCGCCCCCATCGTGCGTGACCCACACGTTGCCGTCATCGGTGCCCGCCCAGATCAGTCCCGCCTCGAGCGGCGACTCCGAGATTGAATAGATCGTTCCGTAGCCTTCCGCGCCGGTGGTGTCGGGTGTCAGCCCGCCGGTGCCGATTTGATTCTTGCTGGCGTCGTGCTTGGAAAGATCCGGGCTGACGATCTTCCAGCTTCGCCCCTGGTCGGTCGAGGTCAGCAAATAATTCGACCCGTAGTACAAGCGCTCCGGATCGTGCGGCGAAAGAAGGAACGGCGTGGTCCAGTTGAAGCGGATGGCGGCGGCCGCATTCGTCGCCGCCGGCGCCAGCCCGGTGGCGTCCTGGAAGTTGGTGATGGTCTCGGGCGTGGCGCGGCGCGGGCTGTCGGTGTGCCCGATCGGGTCCACCACGCGGAAGGTGCCTTGCGTGCCCTCGGAATAGACCGTGCGCCAGTTCGTCGGGTCCACCGCGACGTACTGCCCATCGTCCCAGTGCATTTTCCAGGTGGCGTCGCTGCGGATGCCCAGCGCGTCGCGGGTGAAGCTCATGGTGCCGTCGGCGCCATTGTCCTGCAGGCCGCCATAAATGGCGTAGGGCGCGCGCATGTCGGTGGCGACTTTGTAGAACTGCTCGATGGGGAGGTTGCCGAACATCTGCATGGTGCGGCCGCCGTCTTGCGACATCCACAGGCCCTTGTCTCCGCCCAGATAGAAACGGTCGGGCTGGCTGGGATCCAGCCACATGGCGTGGTAATCGTAGTTGGGGCCGAACGGCGCGCGCTGCTGCGCGAAGGTATGTCCGCCGTCGCGCGATTCCTGGAAGCTGGTGCTGAGCACGTAGACGATCTGGTCGTTGCCCGGGTTGATGCGGATTTGGCTGTAGTAGAACGGGCGGTTGTTGTAGCGGTTGAGGAACTGCCAATGCGCGCCGCCATCGTCGGAACGGTAAACGCCCGAGCCCAGCTTGGCCAAACTTTGGCAATCCGGGTTCTGCGCGCCCCCCCGCCCTTCGCACTGCCAGCCGAAGCCGGCCTCGACGATCGCCATCACGATCTGCGGGTTCTTGCGGTATACATCCAGGCCGATGCGGCCCGTCGGGCCGGCGGGCAAGCCGTCGGTGAGCTTGGCCCAATGGGCGCCGCCGTCGCTCGTCTTGTATATGCCGCCGTTCGGGCCGCCGCTGTCGAAGCGCCACGGCCGACGCAGCCGCTGGTACATGGCGGCGTAGAGCACCTCCGGATTCGACGGATCCATGACCAGATCGGTCGCGCCGGTCTTGCCGTCGTCCGGCAGGCCGTGGGTGAGGTGGCTCCAAGTGCGGCCGCCGTCGCTGGTCTTGAACACGCCGCGCGAGCCCGTATATCCCCACAGATTGCCCACGGCGGCCACATAGGCGATGTCGGGGTCGCTGGGATGGGTCACCACGCGGGCGATCTGGAAGGTGTCGCGCAGGCCCATGTTTTGGAAGCTGCGGCCGCCGTCGGTGGACTTGTAGACACCATCGCCCCAGGCCACGCTATTGCGGTTGTTGGCCTCGCCGGTGCCGACCCAAAGGACTTGGGGATTGGGCTGGAAGATGGCCACCGCGCCGATCGAGCTCGATCCCATGGCCTCGCCGTCCTTGTCGAAAATCTGGGTCCAGGTCAGGCCCATGTCTTCGGTTTTCCACACCCCGCCCGAGGCCGCCGCGGCAATGCCGAAGCGCGGGTCCCGGTCCAGGCCGCGCACGGCGGTGATCCGGCCCCCGGCCGAGGCCGGGCCGATCGAGCGGAAATGATAGTCCTGCAACAAGTTGGCCGGCGTCTGGGCTCCCGCCGCCGGGACCAGCAGGGCGGCAGCAATGGCAAGGCAAAGGTTCCGCATGGCGAATGGATTGTAGCGCCGAATGCAATTAATTCGCCACGCCGGGCCCATCTCGCACATCCTAGTAGGCAATGCCAGCCAGGCGGGCGGTGATCACAGGCATTGGGGCGGTGAGCCCCAACGGGTCCGGACGCGAACGGTTCTGGGCGGCCACGCGGGCCGGCACCAGCGGCATCCGACGCGTGGATGCCTTCGCCGAAGCCAAGCTGCCGGTGCAGATCGGCGGCCAAGTCGCCGATTTCGATCCCGCCGAGCACATGGACGCCAAGGATGTGCCGCATGTCAGCCGGGTGGTTCCGCTGCTGCTGGCGGCATCCGCCGAAGCCTTGGCCGACGCCGGCGTCGAGCCCCAGCGCCTCAGCCTCGATCAGCGCCGCGCCATCGGCGTGCTGGTCGGCAGCGGCGGCGGCGCGCTCGAGTTTGTCGAGCGCCAATTCTCGCTCTACTTCAGCGGCCACGACCGCCGCTGCTGCGTCTACACCATCCCCTCGGCCACGCTCGGCACCATGGCCAGCGAGGTCTCGATGCGCTTTGGCCTGCGCGGCTTCAGCCACATGATCTCGACCGGCTGCACCTCCTCCACCGATGCCTTGGGGTACGCCCGCCAGCATATCCAAGGCGGCATGATTGACGCCATCCTTTGCGGCGGCGCCGACGCGCCGCTGTCTCCGCTCATTCTCCGCGCCTTCCATCTCATGAAGATCCTCACCACCTCGTGGAACGGCGAACCCGAGCGCGCCTCGCGGCCGTTCTCGCGCGACCGCGACGGCTTCGTGCTGGGCGAGGGCGCCTGGATGTTCCTGGTGGAAGAGCTCGAGCACGCCCGCGCCCGCGGCGCCCGCATCTACGGCGAGATCACCGGCTACGGATCCACCTGCGAGGCGTTCCACCGCGTGCGCTTGGAAGAATCGGCGGAAGAGCCGGCGCGCGCCATGGCCCTGGCGCTGGCCGCCGCCGGCCTGCCCCCGGACCAGATTGATTACGTGAACCTGCACGGCACCTCGACCGTGCTCAACGATCGCATCGAAACCCGCGCCATGAAGCGCACCTTCGGCGAGGCAGCGTACCGCATCCCCATGTCGGCCCTGAAATCGCTGATCGGGCATCCGCAGGGCGCGTGCGGCTCGGCGGGCGTGGCCGCGACCCTGCTGGCCATGCGCGCCGGCGAGCTGCCGCCCACGGCCAACCTCGAGACCCCGGATCCGGAATGCGACCTCGACTACGTGCCCCAGCCCGGACGCCGCCTCCAGATCAACCACGCGCTGTGCAACTGCATCGCCTTCGGCTCCAAGAACTCGGCGCTGGTCCTCTCCGCGCTGCCCGCCTAAGGTGATGCGGCTCCGCCCGGCGCACGAGCTGCTCGACGAGGACGAAGGCACGCCGGCGGAGATCGCCCGCAGCCTCGAGGAGCTCTGGTGGATCAACCGCCATCTGGGCGGCCTCAGCACCTGGCGCACGCTTTTGCGCTGCTGGCACCACGAATACGCGCGCGCCAGCCGCCCGTTGTGGTCGGCTGCGAGTTTCACTGCGCTCGACGTGGGCGCGGGAACCGGCGAAATGGCGGCCTTCATCGCCGGCGAGCTGCGCCAACTCGGAGCACCTGCCCGTGCCGTCGCCCTCGATCGCAAGCCCAGCCACCTGGCCGCGCGCGCGGACGCAGGCCAAGCCGCGCGCGTGGCCGCCGACGCCCTCCGTCTTCCCTTCGCCGACGCCAGCTTCGACCTCGTCACCTGCAATTTGTTCCTGCATCATTTTCACGATCAGCCCGGCGATGCCGCTGCCTCCCGCCTGCTGCGCGAGCTGGCGCGCGTGGCGCGGCGGGCCGTGCTGGTCAACGACCTGCAGCGCGGCTGGATTCCGTTCCTGGCCTTCCAAGCGCTCAGCCCGCGCTTCAGCCGCATCACCCGCCACGATGGCGGGCGCAGCGTGCGCCAGGCGTATACCCGACGCGAACTCGCCCGGCTGGCCTGCCAGGCTGGCTTCCCGCAGGCGCGGGCGCTGCGGCTCTGGCCCTACCGCCTCGGGCTCGTGCTCTGGAAACCCAATGCGCTTTGACCTCGCGGTGATCGGCGGCGGCCCGGCCGGGAGCACGGCTGCCGCCATCGCCGCCCGACACGGCCTCAACGTGGTGCTGCTCGAGCGCGGCAGCTTTCCGCGCGACAAGGTCTGCGGCGAATTCGTCTCCGCCGAGGGGCTGGCGGTGGTGGCCGAGCTCGCCCCGCACTTGCTGGCCGATGCGCCCGAAATTCGCACCTCGATCTGGTTCGCCGGGCGCGGCCCCGGCCGTCGCTTCGATCTGCCCGAGCCCGCCCGCGGCATCTCGCGCCTGGCGCTGGATGCCGCGCTCTGGGAATGCGCCGGCAAGGCCGGCGCCACGCTGCGCCCGCGCGCCACCGTGTCGGGCCGCGTGCCGGATGGCGGCAACTGGCGGCTGCCGATCGCCGGCGGCGACGCCGTGGCCGCCGCCCACGTGCTGGACGCTGGCGGCCGCAACGGTCGGCGCTCGCCCTGGATCGGGGTGAAAGCCCGCTTCGAGGGCCTCACGATCGGCGCCGCGGTCGAGATGCACCTGTTCGCCGGCGGCTACTGCGGCCTGGCCCCGGTCGAACGCGGATGGGTCAACGCGTGCGCCTTGATCCACCGGCGCCTCGCCGGCGATCTCGCCGCCACCCGCGACTTTGCCCGCTGGGCCCGAGCCTGTTGCGCCAGCCCGTCGTTGGCCGCGCGGCTGGCCGAAGCCCGCCAGGCCACGCCCACCGTGGTCACCGTCCAGGTCGGCCTGGGCTCCCAAACCGCCGCGCGCGGCGGCATATGGTTCGCCGGCGATGCCTCCGGCTTCTTGGATCCATTTGCCGGCGACGGCTTGGCGCGCGCCATGCTCTCGGGCAAGCTTGCCGCCGAACGCTTGGCGGCCGGCCAGCCGCAGGCCTACCCCGCCGCCCTGGCGCGCGCCTCCGGCCGCGGGTTTGCCGCTGCCGCGCCATTGCGCGCCTTGGTGCGCGCTCCCGCGCCGCTGCAGTCCCTGGCTGCCTGGGCGCTGGCTCGCCCCTCGATTGGCCCGCGCCTGCTGTCCGCCACCCGCTGGCGTCCCTGACCCAAGACCCCTGTATTCTGTCCTCTGCATGGCTTTTGCTGACCTGAGGGAGTTTCTCGCCGCGCTGCAGCAAGCCGGCGAACTGAAGCGCATCGCTGCGCCCGTGGATCCGCTGCTGGAGATCGCCGAAGTCACCGACCGCGTCAGCAAGCGCGGCGGACCGGCGCTGCTTTTCGAAAACCCCGCCGGATATGCGGGCAAGCCCCTGCTCATCAACCAATTCGGCTCCCGCCGCCGCATGGCCATGGCGCTCGGCGTCGAACACGCCGATCAGGTCGCCGCCCGCATCCGCGCCCTGCTCGAGATGAAGCCGCCCGACGGCCTGCTCGGCAAGCTCAAGATGCTGCCCACGCTGGCCGAGCTGGGTGCGTTTTTTCCGCGCACCGGGAAGTCGGGCCCGTGTCAGGAAGTCGTGGTGCGCGAGCGCATCAACGTGCTCGACTTCCCTATCCTGCAGTGCTGGCCCGAGGACGGCGGACGGTACGTCACGCTTCCCTTGGTCTTCACCAAGCATCCCGCCACCGGCCGCCGCAACGTCGGCATGTACCGCCTGCAGGTCTACGACGGCCAGACCCTCGGCATGCATTGGCAGATTCACAAGCAAGGCGCGGACCACCTGCGCGCCCGCGCGCGCAGCGCCGATGCCGCCGCCGCGGCCGAGCACGAACGCCGCGCCCACGGCCTGGCCGAGGTGCAAGCCCCCATGCTGGAACATGCCGCGCCCAGCGGCCAGCGCATGGAGGTTGCCGTCGCCATCGGCACCGAGCCGTGCACCACCTTCGCCGCCATCCTCCCCGCGCCTCCGGCTTTGGACGAAATGATGCTGGCCGGCTTCTTGCGCCAGAAGCCCGTTGAGCTGGTGCGCTGCCAGACCGTGGACCTGGAAGTTCCCGCCTCCGCCGAGATCGTGCTCGAAGGCTACGTCGATCTGGACGAACGCCGCCGCGAGGGCCCCTTCGGCGATCACACCGGCTTCTATTCCCTCGCCGACCAGTACCCCGTGCTTCATCTCACCGCCATCACCCACCGCCGCGACCCCATCTATGCCACCACCATCGTCGGCAAGCCCCCCATGGAAGACGGCTGGATGGGCGAGGCGGTGGGCCGCATCTTCTTGCCGCTGATGCAAATGCAGTTCCCCGAAATCGTGGATGTGAACCTGCCGGTCGAGGGCGTCTTCCACAACTTGATGATTGTCTCCATCCGCAAGTCTTACCCTGGGCACGCGCGCAAGATCATGAACGGCATCTGGGGCCTGGGGCAAGCCATGTTCACCAAGTGCATCGTGGTGGTGGACGAAGGCGTGGATGTGCAGAACATCCCCGAGGTGGTGCTGCATGCCTTCAACCACATCGATCCGGAACGTGACATCCAATTCACGCTGGGTCCGGTGGACGCGCTCGACCATGCTTCGCGCCTGCCCAACTTCGGCTCGAAAATGGGCGTGGATGCCACCCGCAAATGGCCCAGCGAGGGCTTCCTCCGGCCCTGGCCCAATGAGATCGTGATGGATGCCGCCACCAAGGCCAAAGTGGACCGCCTCTGGGCGCAACTCGGCCTTTAAGAAAAACGCCCCGCCGAAGCGGGGCGCTTCAATCGTCGAAACAGGCTTTCGAATGGCTTAGCGCTGGTATGCGCGGCGACGCAATGCCCAGCCCAGGCCCAACGCGCCAAAACCCGTCATCGCCAGCAGCGCCAACGGCGACGCGGTCTTCGGCATTGACTTGCTGGTGTTCGGGGTGTTGGCTCCGGCAGCCGCGCCGCTCGGATTGCTCGCGCCCGGGTTGGTCTGGTTCGGGTTGGTTTGATCCGGCGTTGCGGTCGAAGGCGCCGTGCTGGAAGGATTGGCGCTTGACGGCGTCGTTTGGCTCTGGTTCGCCGGGTTGGTCTGATCTGGCGTGCCCGGCATCCCGTTGGGGTTGGAATTGGGATTGGAATTGGGGGTCGCGCTCGGCGTTTGACCGGGCTCGCCCGGATTGGCCGGGTTCGCGCCCGGGTTGCTCGGTGCGTTCGGGTTCGTGGTCTGGCCAGGGTTGTTCGGCGTCGCCGGCGTGGAAGGATTGGTCGTTTGGCCCGGCGTGGTTTGGCTGGGCGTGGTCTGGCTTGGCGGCGTGGCCGAGCCCGGCGTCTGTCCCGGAGTTTGCGCTGGGGCCGATCCGGGGGTCTGCGCGACGGCAACACCCGCCGCGAGCGCGAGGGCGAGGCCTAAGGTTTTCAATGAGATCATGGTTTCTCCTCCGTAGTGCCTCAGTGCGGGAGCCGGTGGCGCGCGCCCCCCTCAACGAGGGTCTTTCGGTTGAGATGCCGCGGACGGAGGTGACGCGCGCAGGCCTCTTCAGCCACGCAGCCGCGCCAGGAGGCTCTTCTTCTTGACCGCCGGGCGAGGAGCGTAGGGCAGCTCTTGATCCTGCGTGATCGCCATCGGGTTTGTGCTGCACAGCAGCCTCGCCAGTTCCTCGTCGGCCTCTTTGGCGATGAGCGCATGCGCGCGGCGGAAATGCGGCGGCCGCTGCTGGACGGAGTGGCCGTCGGTGGCGATCAGGTGGATGCGTTCCCCGCGCAGCAGTTCGGAGCTGAACTGCTGCGCCCGCTTGCCGAAGCGCCCGGTGAACGACGATGCCGTCACTTGGCTCAGGCAGCCCGCGCGCAAGTACTCGTCCAGGGCCTCCGGATGCTGCTGGAACACCGGATTGCGTTCCGGATGCGCCAGCACCGGAACCGTGCCCTGCTGCAGGAATTGTTCGAGCGCGCTGCCCAGCGCTTGGCGCTCGAAAAACTCCGGAAACTCCACCAGCAGGTAGCGGCTGCGATTGAGCGAATACGTCTGCGGGTGGGCCATCGCCTGTTGCACGTTCTCGAAACTGAGGTGCAATTCGCAGCCGGTCAGAATCTGCAGCCGCCCGCCCACCGCCGCTTGCAACTGCTCGCGCAGGGCCGCCACGCGCTCGGCCACGAACGCGTAACGGTAGTTGGCATGCGGCGTGGCCACCACCCGCGTGGTGCCTTCGGCCACGATGGCTTCGGCCAGCGCCAGCGCCTCTTCGAACGTCTCGGGTCCGTCATCCAGGCCGGGCAGCAGATGCAAATGGGTGTCTACCCAGCCGGCGGTTTCATTGAGCATTTCGGTAGCGCAGCAAGCGTTCGCAGTGGGTGGCAAAGCGCAGCTTGTAGGCTTGCTCGCCGGTGAGGAAGTTGAAGCTTCGCCCCTCCTTCATAGTGTGACGCAAGACCGCGAACAACACCAGAACGCCCGGCGACAGCGATGCCCAGCGCGCATCGTAGGCGATGGTGTACCCGTAGCGCACGCCGCGGCTGCGCCAGCACAGCAGCCCCGCCATGGTCTCGCCGCGCCGGCTCAAAGACCACAGTTCGCAATCCCGGGGCTCGTGCTCGACCATCGCCCGCAACCAGCGCTGCTCGCGTTCGCCCAGCACGTTCGCTGCTCCGCAGGCTTGTGCCTTTTGCCCCAGCAGCCATTCCAGCAGCCGCAACCGCTCGCGCTCGCATTCGGCCAGCCGCAGCTCGACGCCCGCTGCTTCGAAGCGGCGCGCGGCGCGCGGATGCGTCTGCGCCGGGTCCGGGCCCGGCGCTCGCACCGGCGCGGCGGAAAAGGGCTCCGCCGCCATCGCCCCCCAAAAGCGCGCATGAGGAGACGCCGCCGGAACACCGGTGAATCGAGCGGGTGCACCGCACGGCGGCGGAACGTCGCGCCCAGGAGGCCCGATCAGGTCCACATAATCGAATAACCCGTCGCCGAGCAGAGCTGCCACTCCGTCGCGCACAATCATCGGCACCACGGCGGGCGGCGCCGCGCTCCAGGCGATCTTGAACTCAACCGCATCGGCAAAGCACGCCGCCCAGTGCCGCGCAAAGCGGAAGCCCTGAAACACCGAGCCCGTGCCGGCAGCCGCGGCGGCGCCCCATGCCTCCGCCAGCGGCCCCAGATCGGGGTCGCGATGCCAGTTCCAAAGCACCCTGAAATTAGGTGCCGTGCCGCACTGGCCAGTTGCGCCGACCGAGGCGCCGCCTAATCGAGGCTCTCGCGCCGGTAGTTCGGCGCTTCTTGGGTGATGATCACGTCGTGCACGTGGCTTTCGCGCAGGCCGGCGTTGGAGATGCGGATGAACCGCGCCTTTTGCTGGAATTCGGCCACGGTCTTGCAGCCGCAGTAGCCCATGCCGGCCCGCAAGCCCCCGACCAACTGGTGCACCATGGCCGCCAGCGGACCTTTGTACGGCACCCGCCCCTCGATCCCCTCCGGCACCAGCTTGGTGCGGTTGCCTTCGCCGGGACTGGCGTCCGTTTCGGCATCGAGCTTCTGCCCGTACCGCTCGGCCGAGCCCGCTTCCATCGCCGCCAACGACCCCATGCCGCGGTAGCTCTTGAACGAGCGCCCCTGGTAGAGAATGATCTCGCCTGGGCTCTCGTGGGTGCCGGCGAAAAGACTCCCCATCATCACCGTGCTGGCTCCGGCGGCGATGGCCTTGCTGATGTCTCCCGAATACTTCACCCCGCCGTCCGAAATCACCGGCACCGGCACGCCTCCCTTGGCGGCTTCGGCGCTCGCCCGCACCGCCGCCGCCACCGCGGTGATCTGCGGCACGCCTGCTCCCGTCACCACGCGCGTCGTGCAGATGGACCCCGGCCCGATGCCCACCTTGATGCCGTCGGCGCCGGCCGCGATCAGGTCGCGCGCCCCCTCGTAGGTGGCCACGTTGCCGGCGATCACGTCCACCTCCGGCAGCGCCGCCTTGATCTTGCGCACCGCCTCCAGCACGCGCTGCGAATGGCCGTGGGCGGTGTCCACCGCCAGCACATCCACCTTCTTGGCGGCCAGCTCGCGCGCGCGGTCGAGGAAATCCCCGGTTGCCCCCACCGCTGCGGCCACGCGCAGGCGACCTTGCCTATCCTTGGCCGCCTGCGGATACTTCAGCTTCTTCTGGATGTCCTTCACCGTGATCAAGCCCTTGAGCATGTATTGGCGATCCACCACCAGCAGCTTTTCCACCCGATGGCGATGCAGTATGGCTTCGGCTTCCTCCAAGGTTGTGCCGACCGGCACGGTGATCAGGTTCTCCTTGGTCATGACCTCGCCGATGGGCACATCGGTCCGCGTCTCGAAGCGCAGATCACGGTTCGTCAAAATGCCCACCAGCTTGCCCTTGCGGGTCACGGGCAGGCCGGAGATCTTGTACTTCCGCATCATCTCCAAGGCGTCGGCGATCTTCTGCTCGGGTTCCATGGTGACCGGATCCACGATCATGCCGCTCTCGGAGCGCTTCACCTTGTCCACCTCGTCGGCTTGCTGCGCAATCGAGAGGTTGCGGTGGATGACGCCGATCCCCCCCTGTTGCGCCAGCGAAATCGCCAGCCGCGCCTCGGTCACCGTGTCCATGGCGGCTGAAACGATGGGGATGTTCAGGGCGATGTTGCGGCTGAGCTGGGTCGCGGTCTCGACTTCGGTGGGCAGGACGTCCGAATAGGCCGGAAGCAGCAGGACGTCGTCAAAGGTCAGCGACTCGGGGACCGGAAGCTCAAGCATCCTCTATTCTGACATTAGCTCGCCACTTTGGCCAAGCTCTCGGCAAACCCCCACGCCCGGTCGCGCCATTGCTGCAGCAGTTGAAATCCGCTGGCGCCCAGCAGCCGCGCAATCTCCGGAGCGCGGTACTTGTGCGAGCTCTCCGTCCAGATCGTCTCGCCCCGGCGGAAGTCAACCTTCCCCATGCCCGGGATGCGCACCGACTGCTGGCGGCGCGAGCGCAAATGCATCTCGATCCGCGCCGGCCGGGCCCGGTATACGGCGCGATGCTGCCACTGGCGCAGGTCGAAATCCGCCCCCAGCTCGCGGTTGAGGCGCCCGAGCAGGTTCAAATTAAATGCCGCCGTCACCCCGGCCGGATCGTCATACGCCGCCTGCAGCATGGGGCGTGGCTTGACCAAGTCCAGGCCCAGCAGCAACCCGTCGCCCGGCCGCAGCCGCGCGCGCAATTGCTGCAGGAACATCGCCGCCTCCTGCGGAGGGAAGTTGCCCAGCGAGCTGCCCAGAAACAGCACCAGCAGCGGGGTGTTCGGCCTCCGCGGCAAGCTGGCCAAGCCCTCGAGATACTCGGCCTGGCAGGGCCGGACCGTGACCCCCGGCACCTCGGCCAGCCGCTGCTGGCAGCGGGACAGCGCCAGCGGCGAGATCTCGATCGGAGTGTAGCGGGTCGGCGCGCGGCGGCAAAACGCTTCCAGCACCCAGCGCGTCTTTTCGCCGCTGCCGCTGCCCAGTTCGGCAACCTCCGTGCCCTCCTGAAACGCCGAGGCGATGGCCCCAGCCTGGGCGCGCAGCAGCCGATTGTCGGCGGCGGTGAGGCCATACTCCGGCAGCGCGCTGATGGCTTCGAACAGCAGCGTGCCGACTTCGTCGTAGAAGTATTTGCACGGCAGCGTCTTTTGGCCGCGCCCGAACAGCCCGAGCGCGACTTCGGCCGCCAGCGCAGTCGGGCCCGGGCCGGGATCAAGCGACGCAACGGAAGCCAGCATAGACGTAAGGATAATTGGGTTGGAACCAGTTCCGGAAACTGCGGCGCAGAAGGCAGGCCGCGGTGCGCGCCGATCCGCCCTTCATGATAAAGTGCTGGCCATCGAAGAAATTGGCGGAATACCCCGGATAGAAATCAAAGGGTTTGAATCCCGGCAGCGGACCGAAAACGGTCGAGGTCCACTCCCAGCCATTGCCCACCAAATCCTCGACCCCCCAGGCGCTGGCCGTCGCCGGAAAGCTATGCGTCGGCAGCGGATCCCAGCGGCGCAAGTTGAAATTGCCGGCCACCCCCTCCGGCGGTGCGCTTCCCCAAGGATGCGCACGCTCCTCGCCCGCCGGCGTGGCTTGCGCCATCCGTCCCCACTCGGCCTCGCTGGGCAAGCGTTTCCCCGCCCAGGCCGCGTAGGCCGAGGCCTCCGCGTGCGTGACGTAGACGGGCCAATCGAGCGGCAGCGGCACCGCCGCGAACATGCCACGCTGCCACCAAGCGCCCTCCCGTCGTTCCCAGAAATGCGGCGCTGCCGCCCCGGCCTGGACAAAGCGCAGGTATTCGCCGTTGGTCACCTTGCGCTGCCCCGCCGTGAAGGCGGCGACCTGAACCGTTTGCTCGTCGAACTCGTTGTCCCAACCAAACCCATCCTGGCGCGACTTCCCCAGCGTGACCGCGCCGGCCGCGATCTCGATCTCACCGGCGGGCTGCGCGGCTGCAGCGCCAGCCGGCGCCGATGGCCCCGGTTGGACTTTCAGTTCGTAGGGCAAATTGTGGATCAAGTAGGTCAGCGTCTCGACGTGCATCCAGCGATGTTCGAGCGCGACTTCAATCCGCTGCTCCAGCCCGCCGTCGCGCATGCCCCGCTTCAGCGCCTGCCAGAGCCGTTCCCGGATCTGCCGGCCGTAGGCTTCGACCTCGTGGCGCGGCGGCCACGCGCTTGCGGGCTCGTTCGGCAGCGCCCCGTCGGTTGGATCGATGCCGAAGGCGAAGAGCTTGTCCCACTCCGGCCGCGTGGAGGTCAACCCCAGCACCGGTGCCAGCAGATTCCAGTCAAAGGCCTCCAGGTGCCCGAGATAGAAAATCAGCCGATGCCGCTCGGGCACCGGCCGTTCGCCGATCGCCTCCGGCCGCAATATGCTCCAAATTTGGTCGCTGGCCGTTTGCGCTGCCTGCCAACCTTGCAGTCCCGATGCCATAGCGACAGTTTGATGCAACGCTCCGCCCGGCGCCACCCTCCGGCTGTCCACACCTGGAACTGTCAACCAAGTACGGTGTGCGGCGGCGCGGCCGCCCGGCGTTGCCGCGCTGCCTCGAACAGCGCCACCCCCGCGGCCACCCCGGCGTTCAGCGACTCAATGCCGGCCGCCAGCGGAATGGAAACCAAGGCATCGCAGCGTTTGCGGGTGAGCTCGTGCAGTCCGCGCCCTTCGCCGCCGACCACCAGCACGGTTGGAGGTCGCAGATCGTGATCCCATATGGATGTGGGCGCATCCGCCTCGAGCCCCACCATCCAGTATCCGGCTGCGCGGCACGCCGCGAACGCCTGCGCCAGGTTCCCCACCCGCGCTACCGGGACATACTCGAGCGCCCCGGCCGCCACCCGCTCCACCGTCGCCGTCAGTCCGGCCGAGCGGCGCGCCGGCAGCAGCACGCCATCCACGCCCGCCCCGCAGGCGGCCCGCAGCATGGCCCCCAGATTGTGCGGATCCTCGATGCCGTCGCACGCCAGCAGCAGCTTGCGCGAAGCCTGCTGCAGCAGCGAATCGAGGTCGAGCACCGGCTTGGCCTCGGCCACCGCGACCACGCCCTGATGGTGAATGCCGGCCGCCAGCCGCTCGAGCGCGGCCGGCGCCTCCAAGCGCACCTCGATCCCCGCGCTCCGCGCCGCCGCCAGCAGCTCGCGGATGCGCGCGTCTTTGCGTTCGCGGCTCACCGCGATGTAGCGCAGGGGCGCACCCGCCCTCAGCGCCTCGCGCACCGGCTGGATTCCGCCCACGACACGCGCGCTCATTTGTCGTATTGCATCAGCGAAAAGACCTCGCGGCCGGCCAGCTTCTGCCGCCCGGGCAGAAACGTCAGCTCGACCACAAAGGCCAGCCCGACCACGATGCCGCCCACCTGCTCCACCAATTGCGCGCTGGCGGCGGCGGTGCCCCCGGTGGCGATCAGGTCGTCCACGATCAGCACCCGCTGACCGGGCGCGATCGCGTCCCGGTGCATCTCGATGCGGTCGGTGCCGTACTCGAGGCTGTATTCGACCGAGACCGTGGCCGCCGGCAGCTTGCGCGGCTTGCGGATGGGCACGAACCCGGCCCCCAGCCGATACGCCAAGGCCGGACCGAAAATGAAGCCCCGGGCCTCAATCCCCGCGACCACCTCGATGCCTTGGCCGGCGTAACGCTCCGCCAGCGCGTCCACCAGCCGCGCCAGCGGCTGGGGCTGCTTCAGCAGCGTGGTGATGTCATAGAAGAGAATGCCAGGCTTGGGGAAATCCGGCACCTCGCGGATGTAAGTCTTCAATTCGTTGGAAATTTTCGCGCTGGATGTGCCCATGCTGGAGTCGTTGGCCTCTACAAAATGGTAAAGCCTTCCGCCGGCGCCTCGCCCGCCAGCGCCGTGCGGACCAACCTCTCGACCCATGCCCCCGCCGGTCCGCGGCGCAGGTCGCTCTCGAGCCGGTCCAGCAAGGCCTCCGTTCCCCAAGCCTCGACTTCGACCGTGCCGTCGGGCCGGTTGCGCGCCCAACCCCTCAAATGCAGTTGTCCCGCAGCGCGCAGCACGAAGGCCCGGTACCCCACCCCCTGCACCCGTCCCGCGACTTCGTAGCGCGCTCCGTCCACCAGCGCAATTCTATCGCGCCCAAACTTGGAGGAGCGGCATCCTAGTGGAAGGCGGTCGCGAGGTGCGCAGTGGGAGCCTTGAAACAATCCTGGTCCAAAGCCCGAACGCTGAAGCCCAGCCGCGTGCGACGCGAAGCCGAGCGACCGTTCCATCTGGAATTGTTCGCCCATGGCGAGGCGGGCAGGGAGGCGCTCGCACGCGCCTTTGCTCCCGAGCAACTGCGCGGCCCGGACCGCATCCGCGCGCTTCGCCATCTCTCGCCCGACGCCGGCGGGGAAGCCATCGCCGCCCGCTCTCCGCAATCCGAAGGACGCGGCGTCGAGGTGGACCCACTCGCCCCTGCAGCCGGGTTTCGGGCGCTGCTCCAAGCCCATCCCCGCCATCGCTTGGCCTTGGCGCGGGCGTTCCCGCCCCTGCGCGATCCCTTGGCCCGCGAACTGATCCAGGCCGTGGCTGCCCGCAACGCCGCCTTGGCCGCCATCACCGCCCTGCCCGAGGTCATTCCCACCCCCCTCAGCCTGCTGCTCGCCCTGGGCGAGTTCGGCTCCGATACCGTGCTCCTCACCGGCAACCAGATTGGCCTCTGCTTCGAGCTCTGCGCCCTTTGCGGCGACCAGGTCGGATGGGGAGCGCAATTCAGCCCCATCGCCGCCATCGTGCTCGGAGCCTTCGGCTGGCGCGCGCTGGCCCGCGAGATCGTCGGGCTCATTCCCGGCGGGGCTGGCGTTGCTGCCAAGGCCGGCGTCGCCTACTCGGGCACCTTGGCGGTCGGCGCCAGCCTGTGGCGATGGCGCCGGCGAGCGGCCGAATCCGAAATGTCGAAAACATCCACAACGAACCTGCTACTTGCCAGAGAACAGCAATCGGCGTAGTTCTGGACTAAAGGGGTACAGGGCCGCATGAACCTCCATCTCACCGTCCAAGTTCCGCGTTCGCCCGATCTCAACCAAATCCTCGACCGCTTCCAGCAAAAACTTTCTTCCCTGCTTTTCGCCTTCCAGCCGGAGCTCATTCAACTGCAAGGCCGCCTCGTGCGCCATACCAGCCGCGAGGGCGTGCTCTGCCGCTTGAACCTGCATCTGCCCACCGGGCAAATCAGCAGCGAACACAGCGCCGCCACCGCCCAGGCTGCGCTTCGCGCCTCGGGCGACGATCTGCTCCGGCAATTGCACAAGCACAAGCAGCGGCTGCGCGAAACCCGCCCGCGCTGGCATCGTCCCCGCACCCGTTTGGGCCCGCGGGCTGCCAGCCTGCGGGCTCGCGGCGTCCAGCCTCAGGCCGAGCTGCCGGCCTACTTGGGCACCCACCACGACCATCTGCTGGCCTTTGTGCGCCGCCAGATCACGCTTCGCGAGCAGCTTGGCGAGCTGCCCCCAGGCTGGCTCGATCCCCGCGAAGTGCTCGATGAAGTCGTCGTCGCCGCCCTGGAATCGAAGCCCTCCGAGGCGGCCATGAACCGCGGCCGGTGGTTCCTCTTGCTGGCGGCGGAGGCCATCCGTCGCTTGGCCAAGACGTACGCCGAACGCCAACATGGCGTCGAAAAAGCCGCGATCGAGCCGGAAGCGATCGCCGCCAGCGCCGCCGACCCCGAAGAGGCCGCCATCGCCACCGAGGCCATGGAGCGCCTCGCGGCCGTGCTCGCCCGCCTTCCCGAGCAGCAGCGCCATGATCTTGTGCTCTACCTGCTCGAAGGCTTCCGCCCCGCCGAGCTGGCCCGCATCACCCAGCGCAGCGAGGCCGATGTGCTCGCCTCGCTCGAGCAAGCCGACAACGGGCTCAAGCACGAATCCGATCTGCCTCAACTCCTGCGCCATCGCCTTCCGCTTGGGTTGCCCCCGGCGCGCGGAAAGCGGAATGCCTCGCGGCCCGATTTGCGGCCGCAGCAGGCGTGAACCTGCGCCCGACTGGACGTTGCATCCTCCTCGCCCTCGGGTTCGGCGTCGCGGCTTGCGCCCAGCAAGCCCCCGCCGCGCCCGACGCCGTCAGCCAATTCATCGCCTCGATCGAGGCGCAATACAGCGCCGCCGTCGCGCTCTACGGCCAAGGCCGCCTCGATGAAGCCCGCCAGGGCTTCGATGCCGCCCTCGACCGCCTGTTGGCCAGCAACTACTCGATCCCGGCGGACCCGCGCCTCCAGCACGAACTCGATTCCCTTCTCGACCGCATTCAATCGCTCGAAAGCGACGTCCTCGCCACCGGCGGCCTTAACCAGTCGCCGCCGCAAGCCTCGCCCCTCGATCGCATCCCCGAGCTCACCTTCCCCATCGATGCCGCCACCCGCGCCGCCATCGAACGCGAATCCCGCACCGCCCTCACCGCCCAGCCCGCAACCCAACTGCCGCTGCAGTTGAACGACGCCGTCATCCGCTACGTTCATTACTTCACCTCGACCGGCCGCGCCGATTTTCTCCTCGGCCTGCGCCGCGCCAGCCGCTATCGCGCCATGGTGGACCGCATTTTCACCGCCGAGGGCGTGCCCACCGACCTGATCTACCTGGCCCAACTCGAGAGCGACTTCGACCCGCGCTTGGTCTCGCGCGCCGGCGCACGCGGCCTGTGGCAGTTCATGTACTCGCGCGCCGAAGATTACGGCCTCAAACGCAGCCCCTGGGTGGACGACCGCTTTGATCCCGAAAAGGCCACCGAGGCCGCCGCCCGCCACCTCAAAGACCTGCATGCTGAATTCGGCGACTGGTACTTGGCCATGGCCGCCTACAATGCCGGCCCGGCCAATATCCAGAAAATCGTGGCCCGTACCGGATATGCCGACTACTTCAAGCTTTACGACCTCGGCGCGCTGCCAAAATACCTGCGCAATTACGTTCCCATCATCTTGGCCTACGCCCTGATCGCGAAGTCCCCGCAGCAGTACGGAATCGAAATCCCCGATCTCGAACCGCCGCCGGACACCGCCGCCCTAACAATGAACGCACCGCTGGACCTGCGTTTGGCTGCCGAGTGCGCCGACATGAGCGTGTCTGATTTGCAACACTTGAACCCCAGCTTGCTCCACCTGCGCGCACCCGCCGGCTTTGCCCTCCAATTGCCCAAGGCAGCCGCTGACCGCTTCGAGCAGGGCTTGGCCGCGGTGCCGGCCTCGCAGCGGCTGACTTGGCGTTTGCATTGGGTGCAGGCAGGCGAGACCTGGGCATCGCTCAGCCGGCGCTTTCAGATCAGCGTGGCTCGCCTGGCTGCCGCCAACCATCGCTCGGCCTCGGCCGGTCTGATCGCGGGTACTCCGCTGGCCTTGCCGCTGAGGGCGGCGGCGGCCAGCCGCAGGTCCGCCGCGTTGAAAGCGAAAAAATGAGGGCACCGGTCGCTTTGGGGCTTGCGCCGCGGCATGGCCCTTGCCAGAATGTGGTTGCGCACGGATGTATCCGCACCGCGCCGCCCACGCCCGCGCGAGTTGCAGTGCTCAGGAGGAACCATGATGCACGACGATGAAACCCTACACCCCCGCATGGCCGCCGCAGATGACGACGAGACCTTCGTGTTCGATGACACTCCGCAGGCGGAATTCGGCGACGACGACGACGAGGGCATGGATACCTTCGCCGCGTTGATCGAGACTTCGACCCAGGCGCCGGCCATGCCGGCCGCAGCCCCACCCAGGCCGGCCAAGGCCAAGAAGCCCGCGAAGAAGGCGGCGAAGAAAACCGCGCCCAAGAAGGTAGCCAAGAAGTCCGCTGCCAAATCGGCGAAGAAGTCCGCCAAGAAATCGGCTCCGAAGAAGGCCGCGAAGAGGTCCGCCAAGAAGACGGCCAAAAAGCCGGCCAAGAAGACGGCAAAAAAAGCCGGGAAGAAGAAATCACGCCGCTAGTCGCCCGGCGCCACTAGACCGCGTGGATCTCTCCGTGCTTCTGCGCAAGCGCTTGGCCGTCGGCGGCGGCATCTGGACCGCCGAGGCCATGGCCGAACTGGCGCGCCTCGGCTACACCCATATCGTCAACCTCCAGGCCGAGTTCGACGATTCCGCCTTGGCCGCCGACGCCGGCCTCGAGTCGTTCTGGAATCCGACCGAGGACGACCTCGCGCCCAAGCCGCCGAGCTTCTTCGAGCCCGCCGTGCGCTTCGCCCTGCAGGCGCTGCAGCAGCCCGGACACAGCGTGTACGTGCACTGCGCCGCCGGCATCCATCGCGGTCCGCTGATGGCCGCCGCCATCCTGTGCGGCCTGGGCTACGATCCCGACGAAGCCATCGAGTGGATCGCCACGCGCCGCATCGGGGCCGAGTTCCCAGAACCCTATCGCGCCAGCCTCCGCGCCTGGCACGCCCAGCGCCCAGCGTGAGCCCGGAGCATACTGAAGAGGTATGCTCTTGCAAATATCCTCGGCTGCGGCCGCGAGCCTGGCCGAGGAATTGGTCCAAGGCAGCCAGCAGGACGCGGTCGCGCTGCTGCTCGGCTGCCATCAGCGCATCCGCCATTTCACCCGCATGGCGGTCGAGCTGAGCCGCGGCGCGGCCCCCGCCGAGCAGGTGGGCGCGGCGGCCCGCAGCGTGCACCGCTACTACACCCAGGCGCTGCCCCTGCATGAAGCGGATGAAAACGACTCGGTCTACCCGCGGCTGCGCGCCGCCGCCCCGCCAGCCGAGCTGGCAGCCGCAAACCAAGCCATGGTGGATCAGCACCGCGGGCTGAATGCCCTGATCGCCGATTTGGTTCCGCAGTGGGAGGCAATTGCCCTCGATCCAGCCCAAGCCCCTGCCTCCGGCCCTGGCGCCCAAGCGCTGCAGGTGGCCTGGCACGAGCATCTCGGGTTGGAGGAGCGGGTCATCTTCCCCAGCCTGCGCGCGCGCCTCTCGCCAGATGATCTCGCCGCCATCCGCCAGGAGATGGCCGAACGACGCACGCTTCGGCCGGGCGGGTCCCACCGCCCGGTCGAGCGCTAAGCGGGCCGCCTGGCGCGGCCGCGCCAGCTCCGGCGTCCGTCAATGGTTTGGTAGTTGACCGGCTGCGGCGGGTAGTGTCTAATTGCAGGTTGCGGCTACCAAAATTCGATTCGCAAGGGAGAGCACAGTGGCATTGAAACTATCCACCCGCACCACCGACGGCGTCACCGTCGTGGAAGCCAACGGGCGCATCATTCTCGGGCAAGAGACCAACGATCTGCGCGAAAGCGTCAAGGGACTGCTGGCCAACGGCACCACCAAGATCGTCATCAACCTGGCCAATGTGGACTTCATTGATTCCAGCGGACTCGGCGCCATGGTCGGCCTCTATTCCACCGCCAACTCGCGCGGAGCCAAGATCAAGCTCGCCGCCATCACCAAGCGCTTCCACGAGCTGCTTATGATCACCAAGCTGCTCACCGTCTTCGACGTCTACGACAACGAAGCCGCCGCCGTCGCCAGCTTCAAGTAGCGCACCGCCTCAAACGGCGCGGTACATCGTCAACCCGGTCAGCAGCTTCGGAAAGAAGTCCGTGGACTTCTGCGGCATCACCGCGCCCGCCACCGCCACATCGCGCACCTTCGCCGCCGGCGTCGGGTTCAGCAGGAAGGCGGCTTGCGCCGCGCCCGACGCCACCGACTGCAGCGCCTCGGCCGCGTCCTTCACGTAGCGCAGGTTGCGCTCGGCGCGCACCATCTCCGGCGTCACCCCCAGCGCCTTGTCCAGCCCCAGTTGGTGCAGCTGCACCACGTCGAGCTGGCGCTGCTCGGGCAGCAAGTCCGGCATCTGCTCCGCCAGATCGAGGCCGGGCTTGGGCCGCAGCAATAGAATTTTCCCCATGCCCTGCAGTGCCGCCGCCAGCACCGGCGGCGGTTCGCTGGCCAGCTTCTTCAATGCCGCCCCGGCCGCGTCGAATCCAAAGCCCGATTCTTCGATCGTGAAGAATGTCTCCAGCTTGGCCTTCGCCTCGGCCGTGTTCCAGTGGCTGAGCCCATACACCAGGCGGTGGGTGGGCAGCACCACCAAGCCGGGTGCGTCGAGATTGACGAAGGTCATCATCACCCAGTCCCACGGGTGATCCGCGCGATGCGGCGCTTTGCCGTTCTGCTCGCTCCGCCACTGCAGCGCGGTCTCGTAGCGGTGGTGGCCATCGGCGATCACCAGCGGCAGCGGCGCCATCCGCTTCTGCAGGCGTTCGATCACGCCGGCGTCGGTTTCGCGGAACAGCCGATGCCGGGTGCCGTATTCGTCGCTGGCCTCGAGCACCGGATTCTGCGCCCGCGCCTGCAGCTCGCCTTCGACTTCTTGGGTCGGATCGCTGTAGAGCACGAAAATCTGCCCGAAGTGGGTGCGCGTGGCGCGCAGCAGCGCTTGGCGGTCGAGCTTGGGTCCGCTCAGCGTCTGCTCGTGGCGGAAGACTACGCGGTTGGCATACTCTTCCAGCCCGCCCAGCGCGATGAACCCCCACCGGGTCGCTGCGGTGCTGGTGCCCGGCACCGTGAACGTCTGGCTGTAGGCATAGATCCCCGCCTCCGGATCCGTGCGCAGCACGCCTTCCCGGGTCCAAGCGTCCAAATACTGTGCCGCTCGCGTGTAGACGTTGTGGGTCTCGTTGTCGGCGTCGTGTTTCTCTCCCAAGATGATGCGAACCAGATTGTAGGGGCTGGCCGCCAAATACCGGGCCCGCATGTCGGGCGTGATCTTGTCATAGGGCTGGGTCAGAACCTTGCTCGCCTGCACCCGTCCCAAGTCATAGCGAAGAGCCGAAAACGGTCGCACACGTGCCATGCCCCTCATTTTCGCATGGGCTTGCCCAGCTGGGACCGCGGGCGTCCCGCCCGCCACACCCCGCGCCAGTGTTCTGTGCGCCCGTCGTTTTCGTGTTGGCTTTGCTGCTTGCTTCTGTATTTGTGTTCTTTGCGTCCTGTGCGCGCCTTTGCGTCTTTGCGTGCAACGTCTTCAATGTTGTTTGTTCACCCCGATCCCCTGTTCCCCATCCCCCGTTCTTCGCTATGATTCCAACGTGTCCGATTCCGTCCCGCCGCCGGCAACCCTGCCCCCAGCGCTGGCTCTGCGCGCGCGCACGCCGCGCGATTGGATGCTGCGGCTGACCCTGTTCGCGACCTTGCTGGGCGCCGTCTTGGCTGGATTGACGGGCATGATGCTGGCGCGCCAGAACTCGATCCTCGGCGGCGACCCCAGCGTTGCCAATTTGTATCGCGTGGTGGTGCCGCTGCTGGCGCTCGCCGCCTTGGCCGGCGCGCTGGTGCTCGAGCGCACGCCGGTGCTCGGCATGCTGCTGCTGCTCGCCGGCTGCGGCCTGGGCATCGCTTCCGGAGGCATCTGGCTGCTGCCGGGTGCCGCCGTGGGCACCGTCTGGGCCGCGCGCAAGCAACTCGCCGCCCGCTACACCCTCGGCTTTCTCTTGCTCATTCCCGGCATCGCCGCCGGCTTCTACGGCCTGCTCGGCACCCTCAGCTACGCCGCCGATATTCCCGTCCGCGGCCTGCCCCCCGGCTTGGCCAACCCGCTCAGCCTGGGCCAGGCTCTGGCCCCGCTCGAGTTGCTGCCTGTGGCCTGGCTGGGCGCTTGGCTGCTGCTGCGCCGCCGAACCAGCTAGCGTTGGGCGCTTGGGCCATCGCCACGCTCGCGCTAGACTAGACCTATGGCGAGTCTTCCGCATGGCGAGCCGCCGCCGCGGCCGGTCGGCCACGAGCAGATCGAGGGCGAGCTCGACCGCATGCTGCTGCGCTTCGATCTGCCCGGCGAACTCGCGCACTTGCGCCAGCAGCCGGCATGGAAAGCTGGCCGCGGACCCAGCTCGACCACGCTGGTGAAGCATCCTGATCTGCGCGTGGTGCTGGTCGCCTTGCGCGCCGGCCAGCGCATGCCCGATCACCGCACCGTGGCCCGCATCACCGTGCATGTGCTCGAGGGACGCCTGCGCCTGCATTTGGGCTCGGGGCCCGAGGTGCTCGGCCGCGGCGAATTGCTGGTGCTCGACCGCAACCTCGAGCACGATGTCGAAGCCATCGAGGACAGCGCCTTCCTGCTCACCTTGGCGTGGCCCAACCCCGAGGATTGTCCGTGATTGCGCTCAAGCGGGCCTACGATCCGCCCGCGCGCGCCGACGGCGCCCGCATCCTGGTGGAACGTTTGTGGCCGCGCGGCATCAAGAAAGCCGATCTGGAGCTTTCGGCCTGGAACAAAGACGTCGCCCCCAGCACCGCGCTGCGGCAATGGTTCGGGCACGATCCGGCAAAATGGGAGGAGTTTCGCAAACGCTACTTTGCCGAGCTGCGTGCGCATCCCGATGCGGCAACGCCGCTGCTGGCCGCCGCCCGCAAAGGGCGCGTGACGCTGGTCTTCAGCTCGCACGACCTCGAGCACAATAACGCCGTGGCCCTGAAGCAATTCCTGGAATCGAAACTGAAAGGCAGATCCGCTGCATGAACACCCGCTTGCTCGACCGCCAAACCGTCGCCGAGGGCACCATGGCCTTCCGCCTGGAGAAACCCGCCGGCTTCAGCTATCGGCCCGGTCAAAGCATTGACCTCACCCTTCCCAACCCTCCCGAAACCGACGCCGAGGGCAACGTCCGCACCTTCTCGCTCGCCAGCGACCCGGCGGATGCGGAATTGCTGATCGCCACCCGCATGCGCGACACCGCCTTCAAGCGCGGCCTCAAGACCGTTTCCCTCGGCACCGCGCTCGAGCTCGACGGCCCGCACGGCGACTTAGTGCTCCCCAACCGCGCCAAACGCACCCTCGTGCTGCTGGCCGGCGGCATCGGCATCACCCCGTTTCATGGAATGGCGCTGCAAGCGGCGCGCGAACAACTGGCGCACCGCATCTTCCTCTTCTATGGCAACCGCCGACCCGAGGACGCCGCCTTCTTGAAGGAACTGCTCGACCTTCAAACGAAGAACCCCCGCTTCACTTGCGTGCCGGTCATGTCCGACATGGAGCACTCGGCTCTCCCCTGGACGGGCGCGCGCGGCTTCATCACCGCCGAACTCTTGGCCGAAAAGCTGCGCGACGCCGCCGAACCCCTCTACTACATGGCCGGCCCTCCAGCCATGGTGGCCGCGCTGCGCGCCACCTTGAACCACAGCGGCGTGGACGATGATGACATCCGGGTCGAGGAATTCGCGGGATACTGAACAGGAATGCCGGAGCTGAAAATGTACACCACCACCTGGTGCCCCGATTGCCGCCGCGCCAAGCGCTTCTTGGCCGAGCGCGGCATCGCGGTCGAGGAGATCAACATCGAAACCGTCGCCGGCGCCGCTGAATTGGTGGCCTCGAAAAATCAGGGCCGCTACAAGGTGCCCACCTTCGACGCCGGCGGCCGTTTCTTCGCCTGCAGCCCCTTCGATCCCGGCCTCTTGGCCCGCGAGCTCGGGCTCGCCTAGGTTCCCAAAATGGCACCACCCGGGCGGGTGGTCTTCGATTTTTGTTCGCTTTTCGGCGAGCCGCGTGCTATCATCCGGTCTTCAGTCTAAATCCCGCGTTGTGAGGTCTTTATGTCCGACGAACGCAGCCGCGCCATTGACGCCGCCCTGGCGCAAATCGAAAAGCAATTCGGCAAAGGCTCGATCATGCGCCTGGGCTCGAAGGACTCCATCGGCCCCATCGCGGTGGTGCCGACCGGCGCGCTCTCCCTCGATGCCGCGCTCGGCGTCGGCGGCGTGCCCCGCGGCCGTGTGATCGAGATCTTCGGGCCGGAATCCTCCGGCAAAACCACCCTCGCGCTGCAAATCATCGCGCAGGCGCAGAAGGCCGGCGGCATGGCCGCCTTCGTGGACGCCGAGCACGCCCTCGACCCCGCCTATGCCCGCAAGCTGGGCGTGGACATTGACAATCTGCTGGTCTCGCAGCCCGACTACGGCGAACAGGCGCTCGAGATCGCCGAGGCGCTGGTGCGCTCGGGCGCGGTGGACGTGCTGGTGGTGGACTCGGTGGCGGCCTTGGTGCCCAAGGCCGAGCTCGACGGCGAGATGGGCGATTCGCACGTCGGCCTGCAGGCGCGGTTGATGTCGCAGGCGCTGCGCAAGCTCACCGGCTTGGTATCGAAGTCGCGCACCGTGCTGGTGTTCATCAACCAGATCCGCGAAAAAATCGGCGTCATGTTCGGCAGCCCGGAAACCACCACCGGCGGGCGCGCGCTCAAGTTCTACTACTCGGTCCGCGTCGATATCCGCCGCATCGCCGCCATCAAGGACGGCGACGCCGTCATCGGCAACCGCACCCGCGCCAAAGTCGTGAAGAACAAGGTCGCGGCGCCCTTCCGCGAAGCCGAGTTCGACATCATGTACGGCGAGGGCATCTCCTACACCGGCGACTTGGTGGATTTGGCCACCGAGAAGAATCTGATCGAAAAGTCGGGCTCGTGGTATTCGTACAAGGGCGAGCGCATCGGCCAAGGCCGCGAAAACGCCAAGCAGTACCTGGCCGAGCATCCCGACCTCACCAAGAATCTCGACCACGAGATGCGCAAGATCCTCGGCCTGCCCGCCCCCGAGTCGGCGGCCGCCGAGCCGGCCGCCCCCACTCCCGTTCCCCGCGCCGCCGCCGCCCCCGCCCGCCGCATGTGAGCGCCGGCCGTTCTGCTCCCCGCGCAGCGCGCTGGCGGGATCGGTGCGCGCGGCGATGAACGCAAATCGGCGAACGTCACGCGGGGGCCGCGCCGTTGGCACTGCGGGCCAAGTCGGCGCGGAAAGACCGCGAAATTCCGTAGGGCGGTCCGCCCCCGGGGATCGAAGCGGCGCGGGCCCGGCAGGGCTGGGGTCCCGGGG
>Ga0134126_10001901_pt1 | contig 26573 bp, 25 predicted proteins | sample KB31752_FD_96881 | JGI IMG/M metagenome (GOLD analysis project Ga0134126, IMG submission 96881) | Terrestrial soil microbial communities with excess Nitrogen fertilizer from Kellogg Biological Station, Michigan, USA - KB3-175-2 | ecosystem: Environmental > Terrestrial > Soil > Unclassified ... | reverse complement strand
TTCATCTTCGGCTTGGCCTGATTGATGGCGTCCACGATGTTTGGATATGCGGCGCAGCGGCAGAGATTTCCGCTCATGTATTCTCGGATTTGTTCGTTGCTTTCCGCATGACCTTCCTTAACGCAAGCCACGGCAGACATGATCTGTCCGGGCGTGCAGTACCCGCATTGAAACGCATCGTGATCAATAAAAGCCTGTTGCATCGGGTGCAGATCACCGTCGTCTCCCGCCAGACCCTCGATCGTAGTAACCTCGCGGCCCTCCGCCATCGCGACGAAGGTCAAGCACGACAGTACACGCCGCCCTTCGACCAGCACGGTGCAGGCTCCGCATTGGCCGTGATCGCAACCTTTTTTGGTTCCGGTCAGACCGACATGCTCGCGCAGCGCATCGAGAAGGGTAGTGCGCACATCGAGATTGAGCCTGTAGTCGATCCCATTGACTCGCAGTGCGGTGTTAAGAGAGTCCCCTGCAGCGGCGGTTCCCGCTGCCGGAGTCATCGATTCCCCGCGCGCGCGGTCCAGTAATGTAACGCCCATCGTCGACACCACCGTCGTTGTGAGGAAATTGCGCCGGCTCCAGCCGCCGTTTGCGGTATCCCGATCAGCTTTCGTCATGTTCCCCTTCCGCCGGTGCTTTCTAAATTCGCCACCTTCGCGGGGAACGTCTCTATCTATGGGGAGTTCCTGACGAATCGTTATTATTCTGCGTCGGCTTAGTTTCAAGGACAGTTCCCCGAACGCGGGGGTCAGCCGGTGGAACCACGATTCCTTGCGGAGCCGCGGCAACTCCATTTGCGGAAAATCGGCCGCGATGAGGAATAACCTATTTTCGGATCACCGAGAGTTTGCCACTGCGCTCCAGCCGCGCTTCCTTGACCTCCTCGTGTTTATCGATCCCCTGTTGACGTAGATCCTCGGCAAGATCGTCCGCCGACATGTGAGCATCCCGCAGTGCCTCGCGGTCGACCAAACCATTCCTGATCAACGTGGTGTCGTGGCCTTTAACGAGAGTGCTCAAGGCGGGAGAGCTTTGTGAAAAATACGACAGCAGCCAATGAAGCATAATGAAGATGAAAGTCCCGACAAGCGTGGCGACGAATGGTGCGGTCCCCGACACGGCACGGCTGGAGAGCGAGCCAATCATGATGATGAGAACGGCGTCAAACGCGGTCGCTTGTCCGAGAAAACGTTTCTTTCCCAAACGAACCAAAAAAATGAGCACAAAGTAGACGATAAGAGCCCGCAACCCGACTTGAGCAACCGTGAGATCGCTCGCGGTTGTCGCGGAAAGCCCCAATGCATCATCAATTAAGCGGCCGATCTCTTGCATGACCGGAAAAAGAACCAATGGTTGGCTGGGAAGTTCCGCTCACCCCGGCCCCCACGGAGAACAGCACTGGCAATGATCGCTTAGGACGCAGCATAACCCGGCATTGGTCGCGCACTCGCATTGTGTCAGGATCAGTCCGGTAGGATTCGGAACGGACTGGCCCAACGGATACACCCATGCTGCATTGGCTGACCGCCATCGCGGTGACACTGCTTTCTGGCTTCGCCGTCGATCATGCCGCAGCGCAGGAGGCAATCGGCGCTGTCAGCCGTATCCAGGGAGAGGGAAGCGGAATGCGTGGCGGCGCCACACGATCCCTTGGCCCCAACGCATCCGTCTTTCTCAACGAAGTCGTATCAACCGGAAAAGCGGCGAGACTGGAAATAACCTTCAAAGACAACACGCAGCTTACGCTGGGCGAGAATGCGAAACTGACACTCGATAGGTATGTTTTCGATCCCGCCGCGGGACGCGGAACGATCAAGTTCCGGCTGGTCGGCGCCTTTCGGTTTATCTCGGGTCAGGTGTCGAAGCTGGCGGGCTCCAACGTCAGCGTGACGACCGCTGTCGCGACAGTCGGCATTCGCGGGACGGAATTCTGGGGTGGCCCGATCGACGACCAGGCGCTCGGCGTATTCCTTATCGAAGGTGCCGTGCGCGTATCAAACGCGGCGGGCGCGCGGATCCTGAATCGGCCTGGTCAGGGCACCAATATCGCCACGCGTGGCGTGGCGCCGGGGCCCGTCACTCTCTGGCCACAGGACAAGGTTCAGCGCGCCATCGCGACCGTAACGTTCCAATAGCGAGCGAACCCATCGATCGCGCATAAACGTCGCGCAAATAATGGCCGAGCCGAAACCGTTGGGTGACATCGTCTTCCGAGACTCAATGAATGTTAGACGACATTCTGCGAACTCTGCTGTTCGCGCCAGAAATCAAGCAGCTTCTTGGCGGTCGCGTGCGAAAGCCGGTTGTAGTCACTTTTCAGTTTCTGGAGCTCTTCATCCAAAGTCGGCTTACCCAGCAGATCACCTTGCAGCAAAGCGCGTAACGTAGGCCATGAAAGTTCGGCGGCTTTGCAGACAACGAGCAACGGTTCGCTGCGGCCATCGCTCAGAATCTTTTTAATGATATCAACGGGCGTTGAACACAACGCCCCGAGTGCCGTCAGCGTTGCCGCAAATTTGCGCGCTTTTGCAAAACCCAGCAAGGCCACCTGATCTAACTGGCCTCTTTCATGCATCGGGAGGACAATTCGTTCCGCCGCCGCGAAATTATAATCTGCCTCCTCGTCTGCGATCACTTCATTTGGAATGCTGGCCAATATTTCTTGTATTTCATCGCGCTTTTCCGGCGGAGCGGATGCCAAAAGACGCCCGCGCAATGCCTGCGAGGCGCGCTGTAGAAGTCGACGGAAGATATGGAGTGGTATGTCGAGGCGTAGACCGAGTTTCTCAAGGAGCGTCTCATCAGCTTCAGGCCGATCGACGAGGCTAGCATAGGATTTGTCGGAGAGCCGGGCACCGCCATTCTCAGCCACCTTGGCGATGACGTCTCGATCTCCACGCTCAATCAAGATGTCGGTCAAGGCCTCACTCAGACTGGTGCGGTTGGAAATTGCAAGCAGGTGGGCTTGGCTTTTGGCCTGGGCGATTTCAATCAGGTCGGGTGTGGTCAGACGATCCGACAAAGATAGAATTGGACCTGCGATGGCAATCTCATCGTCGCGCGCAAGCGTATTGACGACCTTGATAGGAGCGTTGTTGACGGGTGCCAGGCGCTCGCTGAGCTCGATCAGGAAGGTCGCTTCCATTCGCGCAATCAGATGGCTCAGTACCTCATCGAATACCTGAATTTGGTCTTCGTTGAGCTTTTCCTTGTCACCCAGAAAAAGGTCCGTGATGCGTCTGAGGGTTGTGACGCGCTTCTCCGAGGAGCCACGTCTTACGGCATCCTCAAGCTCGGAAATCAACGACCTTTGCTGATACATACGATATGCGTCAGGACGCGCATGCGAGGTGCGCGTGTCCCGTTCCGTTAACAAAATGTAAATGTAATCCTACCCCAAAAGCCTTTAAATTTTGTCGCCCTCATTGCCCAGCCAACATCTCCATTTCTGAGTTCTTGTTAGCGCGCTGAGCCTCCATTGCGCGAAACCAAACAACAAGAGACAGCGAAAAGCGACTAATTTTGCAGCACATAAGTCCCCGGCGCGTCACCGAGCGGCGCGTACCCCGCGTCGGCGGCACCCATCGCTGGCGGCGATACAGGCGTTCCGGAGCGCTCGTTCAGCCAGGCAGCCAACTCGGGCCACCACGAGCCTTCCTTGCGCGGAGCGCTTTCGAGGTACGTGTCGGGATCGTGGTAACGGTCACCAGCGCGCTTCGTCATCACCCGAAAGCTTCGGCCGTCATGGCCGGGTTCCGACACGATTCCGGCATTGTGCCCACCTTCAGTGAGCAAATAAGTGACGTCAGTGTCCATCTGCAAATTCACTTTATAGGTCGAGCGCCACGGCGCGACGTGGTCGCGCAGCGTGCCGACCGCGAAGACTGGGATACGGATATCGCTGAGCGCCACTGGCCGTCCCTCGACCACGAAGCGGCCTTCCGCCAGATCGTTGTTGAGAAAGAGTTTGCGCAGATATTCCGAATGCATCCGGTACGGCAAGCGCGTGGTATCCGCATTCCATGCCATCAAATCGCTCATTGGTTGGCGTTCGCCCATTAAATATTCGTGGATCAGGCGCGACCACACGAGATCATTAGAGCGCAGCATTTGGAATGCGCCGGCCATCTGACGACTGTCGAGAAAGCCCTGTTCCCACATCATGTCTTCAAGGAACGTGATCTGACCCTCGTCGATAAAGAGCATGAGTTCGCCGGCCTCGGTAAAGTCCGTTTGAGAGGCAAGTACCGTTTTTGACTTCAGTCGCTGGTCATCGTCCCGCGCCATTGCCGCAGCCGTAATCGATAGCAGCGTGCCGCCGAGGCAATAACCCACGCCGTGTACCTTCTGGTCCGGCACAATTGCGTTGATAGCGTCGAGCGCCGCCATCACACCCAAGTTCCGATAATCGTCCAACCCGAGATCGCGATCGTCCGGACCGGGGTTCATCCACGAGACCATAAAAACCGTGAAGCCCTGCTCAGTGAGATATTTCACCAGCGAATTGTGCGGCGAAAGATCAAGGATGTAGTACTTCATGATCCAAGCCGGCACGATGAGAATTGGCTCAGGACGAACCTTGTCGGTCGCCGGTGAATATTGAAGAAGCTCGATGAGCTTATTGCGGTACACAACTTTGCCCGGGGTGACCGCGACATCGCGCCCCACGGCGAACGCTTCGCTGCCAACCGGCTTCTTGCCGCTGATCGCCCGTTCCCAATCCTGTGCGAAGTTTTGGCAGCCGCGCAACAGATTTGCGCCGCCGTTGCGCAGCGTGTGGCTGAGTACCTCCGGGTTGGTGAACAGGAAATTCGATGGCGAGACCATGTCGAGAACCTGGCGTGATGCGAATTCGACCATGTTCTCATGCTGCCGCGACAAACCGCGCAACCCGGTCGTCGCGTTGTGCCACCATTGCTGCTGGAGCAGAAACCCCTGATAGAGGAAATTGTACGGCCAGCGTTGCCATTCTTCGGCAGCAAACCGCTTGTCCTGCGGCAGCGCTTCAATACAGCATTCAGTTTTGCCGCCGCTCATCGCGTAGCGCATGGCGTAGTTGGCAAAACGAACGTTCTTGCGCACAGCTTTATCGATGATCTGGAGTCGTTTGCCAGGTGCATCGACGAGATGTGTCGCCCAAGCTAGATACGCGTGCGTCAGCGCGGCCGGTGACAATCCGCCGGTAAAACGAGCGGCGCCGGCGTGAAACGAACGATTGATAATGTCACCTAAAGCTGTCGCAGCGTAGTTATCGCGATCAGTCTCGACATGAACGCGTGCCGGCGCGGGCAGCGGCGGGCGGCACTTCGACATCGATCTGACGTTACGCTGGCCGTTGCTACGGGGAATTGTAACAACACCAGATGTGGCCATGGGTGAACTCCACTGACAGATGTCTGGATCTTTGAACGAGCTCCTTATTTTGCAGCCTTTTTCGATTCAATCGATTGATTCAAATCAATGGGTCGTCACCGTTACATGATCGGCGGGACCCTGTTTGCGTGTCCCGCACATGAATCCCGTGCCCATATGTGGCACACTCGCAGACGCGATGACGGGCGACTCTGCCGTCGGCAGAGCCTGTGAGTTCGCCGAAAGCCAGACGCCGGTCTTAGGATGCCGCTGTGTGTCGCCAGCCCAGGATCCGGCTACGGTCTTTAGGTCGCAGCCATTTCGCGGCTGTCGTCCTTCCCGCTATTGCAGATCAATCGGCTGATAGTGTCCGTTCTCGTCAAGCTGGGATCCCCATACTTTGTGCACGGCCTGATGCTCGGACCGCCCGTAACTGACGGGGGTGCCGAGACCGATATCTAGGTTTCGAAGATTTTCGAAAGTGTCCACGAGCTTTTCCGTATCGAGCTGGCGCCCTGTGCGCTGGAGGCCGGCGATCAGAACGTTCGCCGTCACATATCCCTCAAGCGAAACATAGTCGGGGGTCTCACCGGGGAAATATTTTGCAAGCGCTGACTTGTAATTCAGCACCAGCGTGGAATGGCCATCAACGACGGGCACAACCTGGGTCACGATGACGCCACTCGCGTATCGTTTGCCGAGCAGCATCAATTCATTGGCTAGGGCGGTGCTGCCGACGAACGACACGCTCGTGTAGATCATGTCCGGATACAGGTCGCGAGTCTTTTCGATAAATCGCGCAGCCGCCCGATAGGTCGGCACCATGATCACCGCTTTGATCGGAATACGACTCTTTTGCAGCTGGCTGACCGCGTCCTCGACGGCGACAGTGTTACGCTCGTAACCAAGGCGCAAGACTTTCGCATTGTCGGCACTCAACTGACGCATGGCCTTCATGACGCCGGCGACGCCGGCATCACCGTACGCATCCGATTGTGCAAAGATGGCGATCTGAGTCGGCTTGATGTGCCGCACCCTTACGAGATAGTGGACAATGGCCTCGGTTTCTTCTGCATAGCTGGCGCGGTAGTTGAAAACATACCGGTCAGGCGGGTCGCTTCTCAGCAATCCGGCGCCGGTGAAGGCACCGAAGAACAGCATTTTGCGATCCAACGCGAATGGAAGCGATACGACGGCGGTCGGCGTTCCGACGTTTCCTACAAGACCAAAAACCTGGTCTTTGTCGTAAAGATCTTTCATCGCTGCGGGGGTCCGCGTGGGATCATAGCCATCGTCAGCAACCAAAAGCTTGAGCTGCCGGCCCGCAACGCCACCTGCGGCATTGGCGGCACGAAACGCCGTTTCGATCCCCAGCTTCATGTTCTGTCCGAGTTCTTTGGCCGGGCCACTGAACGGGGCGGCAATCCCGAAGCGGATTTCCGCGTCAGTCACGCCGCGCACCGGCATCGCTTTCAACTCGGGCTGCGCACCCGGCAAAGCCGCTGTCTCGGCAGCACGCGGGGGCGGTGGCGCGACCGTCGCTTGAGGCTGCGGCGCTAGCGGGACAGTTTCGGTGGCTGCGGCCACAACCGCGCCAGACGTTGCGGACCTCGATGGCAGCGACGTCGTGACGGAACGCGGCGCCTGCTGTTCGCGATCATGGCCTCGCGGCGCCGCAGCGGTACTGAGCATCGCCTCTCTCCGCGCGGGGGCTTCCGATGTTTGCGCGTCGTCGTTGAGGAATGCGCGCACGGTTTGCGAAAGCGGCTTCGCAAAAATAATGAGCAGCGCAATAATACCTGCAATCCCGATCACCGTTGCAATACGGCCGACTAGCGAAATCGATCCATCCCCGAGCGGCAGTGGCGGTGGAGCGGGCTCGGCCCACTGCAGGTATTCTTCAGATTGCTGCTCCTGATACTGGGGCCTGTTTCCCTGAGAAATGTTCCGAGACGTAGGTGCTGTCGGCGCCGAAGATGGGTAAGGCTGTCGACCGCCAGTTTTCGGATGATTTTGTTCTCGGTGATTCTTCGGGATGTACTTGCTGTGATCGGAAAGTTGTTCTTCTCGGAATGGACTATTCATGAATTTCCCCCGTACGCGCTACTAGTGGTCTGAAATTCCAACCACACTGTTGGGACGCGACGAAAGAAGGTAACATCTGGTTTTCGTAAACACCGGTAACGAACTACCTAGATTTTTCGTGTGCGGTATCTTTATGTGGCTAGGATCTTGCCATCTAAAAGTTCAAATTTGGGTTTCTGGCGCTGTTAGGTCCGCGACCGTCCGCCCTGGGGTCGCCTACCCCTCCTCCCCTACCGGCTAATGTCCGCTTTCGAGGTAAAGCTTATTGCACCACACGTGTCTGCTTCTGACCTGAAGCTGACATCGCATTGGGCGCAGCAGGCTATGCGCGCCGAGTTGATAGGCTTACTTATCAGCCCGGACCGGACGTTCTTTCGACGTCATACGAAGCTAAGCGATATAGTGCCCAACCGACCGCGGCGCCGGTCAATGCTACACGCCCCCATACCGCGAGCGCGCTGCCGATGAGCACAAAGTATGTGAGGCCAAGAATGCTCCAATGCTCAGTGGCCGGTTCGGTCCAGACGTAAACGGTTGCAAACAACGGTGCAAATATCAGCAATGCCACGGAGCTGATGAGCGCACCTCGCAGCGCTGCGCTTTTCGGCTCACACACTCGGGTGGGGTCTAACAATGGCTTACCTAAGACCCAACCGGCGACGACCGCAGAAACCCCCGGCAATCCGATGAAGAGCATGTACGGGAGAGTGCCCCGCGCATGGAAAATTAACGGACCCCATACGAGTGCGGACAATGCGGTCCCCGCTGTGCCAAATCCGAGAGCGGCTGACATGCGTGGCCATCGTCTCAAGAGTGCAGCCAATTGATGCATGGCGTTGCCGTGCTCTGGCCTAAAGACGCAGCTGCGTCACCGAATACATTCTAAAAAGCATGTGTAAAGGAAGCTTATTGATCGGATGCCCGCTTCTGGCCCAAAGCAGACATGCGTTGGTGCGCCGCACAAGTCCGCATTTCAAAGCGAACATTTTATTCGGAAAACCTTTGTAACAATTTAGCTGAATGCATGGGCCAAACCGTATGCTGCCGCAGCCGCAAGTCCGCCAACGAGCAGCGTTTGTCCGGCCGATTTGGCTTTGTTGATGCCTGTGAAGTGACCTTTTATTCCGCCGAAGATTAATAGAGCGATCGCTGTAAACCCGACGGAGTAAACGAACGCTTCGGAGATACTTGACATCATAATGTAGGGTGCAAGGGGGATAAGGACGCCAACGAAATAGGACGCGGCGATCGTTCCCGCGCTGATCGGTGCGCGCTTCGGGTTTGGCTCCTCCAAGCCAAGCTCAAAGCGCATCATGAAGTCCAGCCATCGACGACGGTCGGAAGTTATTGCCGCGACGACGGTCCCTAGCTCGTTGCCCTTCAAACCGTAACCTTGAAATATCTCCGCGACTTCTTGGATCTCCTTGTCGCGGAGATTTTCAATTTCCCAACTTTCTCGTGCACGTTCTGAACCAAAATGTTCCGCGTCCGTCCGAGCAGCAAGATAGCCCCCAAGACCCATTGCAATTGCACCGGCAACAATTTCAGCTAGACCAGCCGTCACAATGATCTTTGTGGTGGAAACAGCAGCAGCCAGACCTGCCGCCAATGCGAATGGGACGGTGAGGCCGTCCGCCATACCGATGACAACGTCCCTTACTGCTTCAGTCGCGGTAAAATGCTTCTCTATGTGTGGGGTTGCGGGCATAGGGAAGCCTCTCCTCGATGGAACAAACTCGTATTTTACATCCGATGACCTTTAAGCAAGAAATGAATTGATCTGGGTCAAAGTGCGCGCTCGACCTAACCCATAACCTAACTGCCCAAGTCAGATGGGTGATGTCATGAGGGTGCGACCAGTTGCAAAATATGCCGCGCTGTTAAGCCTTGCTCTTGTCATGATATTTGCAATTATGAGCGTCATCGACGCGACGCCCGCTTTAGCTCATTGCGACGGCCTCGACGGGCCGGTAGTGAATGCCGCACGCATTGCGCTTCAGACCGGCGACCTTAATCGTGTTCTGATTTGGGTGAGGCCCGAGGACATCGGCGAAATCCGACGCGCCTTCAATGAGGCATTGGCGACGCGAAAGCTTGGGCCGCAGGCACAGGAAATGGCTGACCGCTACTTCTTCGAGACGCTGGTTCGCATCCATCGAGCAGGTGAAGGCGCTGCTTACACCGGGCTTAAGCCAGCTGGTCGCGATCTGGGACCGGCTATCCCCGCAGCCGACAAGGCAGTCGAAACCGGTTCGCTTGATGAATTGACGAGATTACTAACCGATGCGGTAAAAGAAGGTCTGCACACGCGTTTCCACGACCTTACGACGAAAAAGTCGTTTCGAATGGACGATGTGGCCGCTGGACGCGAGTTCATCGAGAGCTACGTGACGTTCATCCATTACGTAGAGGGATTGTACGAGGCGACTACCAGACCCCTCGCCGGTCACCATCACGAGTCGCCTGCAGCGCATGGGAGCGGTCATCGACTCCACGCCTGAAGCGCTAGCTAGCTATCCACGCGGAGCCATCCGGTTACATCCTGAAGTAAACAGGTCGTGCCAGCAGTTCAAGCTGCCAGCGATGTCCGCTTCTGACCGAAAGCGGACATTAGGGCACGAGGGCACAACGATACAGAGCTTAGGCTTCGACCCGCTCTACTTTACGATCGCTTTTTCGTATGGGTAGATGACATCACCGCTTTTATATTTCGGCGGATAGATGATTACTTCGGTCGTCAGATCGCGAAAATCATCAACCGTCTTACCTTTGATGTTTTGGAATTGCGCCGCGAGAGTGCGTTCCTCCGCCCATTCGCCTTGCCTCCCGAACTTGACGTCGCCGACAACGGTCTTGAAGGTGGTCTTGCGGATATAGTCGGCAAGCACATCATCATTGAGGCTCTTGGTGTCGGCGATAGCATCGCCGAGTACTTGCAAATACGCATAAGCCCAAACCGGCATATAGTAACCGAGCGGGTCCGTGCCGGCGGCTTGAGCGCGCGCTTGATATTTCTTGAGCAATTCGAATGCGCCGGGGAAGCCCATCGATTTCGCCGGAAGCCAGGTTTCGAAATTGACAACACCATTGAGCAATGGCCCAAGTTGGGTTTTGAAAACCGTTGCCTGCAGGCCGACCATCGCGCCGCCCCACATCTTCGGCTTGAATCCGACTTCGTTCATTGCCTTGACCATGCCGACCGTGTCGAGCGGGTAAGAGCAGATCACCAGCAAATCCGGGTTCAAGGCCTGGATCGCGCGCACGATCGGGCTGAAATCAGTTGTGTTCGGTGGATAGCTCCTGTTGTAAATTATTTTAAACCCTGATGTTTTTGCGTTCTCCTCGGCGCCCTGGCAGGCGTTGTGTCCGAATTCGGCATCAGCTGCCGCAATTGCGATCGTCTGCGGCTTCGGATTTTGCATTTCAGCGACCTTGAAAAAGCCCCGAGTAAACGCTGGCTTTGGCGTCGGTCCATTTGGAATCATCGAGAAATATTTTGGGTAGTTGAACCGCTCATTCACACCGGTGCCAAACAAACTCACGAGTAGCTTTTTCTTTTGAATCGCCACCGGCATTGCAGCCGCAATCTGAGTCGATGCGTAGCCGCTGACGATCAGGTCAACTTTATCGACATCGAGAAGTTTGGCGTAGATGCTCGGCACTTGTGACGGGTTGCTTTGGTCATCGTAGTAAACAAGCTTAACCGGCCGTCCGAGTAATCCGCCTTTGGAATTTATGTCGTCTTCCCAAATTTGCATTGCCACCAGCGACATCTTGCCATTGGCAGCAAGCGGACCGGTGAGCGCCATACCAAACCCGATTTTGATAGGTTCGGCGGCCTTGGTGGGAGGGGCCGCAAATAATAATGCCGCTGTGAATGCCAACCACACGATGCGGCTAAACCAAGTCGCGTTCGAATTCATATTCATAGCCCTCTCCTATCGATAGGCTTGGACTGGCAAGGTGACTTCTCGCCAATTTTTTATACAGATAGGCCGCCCAGCAAGACTTGACGCAAATCAAGGATTTGCGCGTTAAGCCACTCGATCCTCACGCTCAAGTGCGTCTTGCGCTCAAGGATGTTTGATGTCCCCGCCGCAATGGGCACGGCCGCCTGCGTATTATGGGGTTGGCGCTGGTCATAATTCTTCACCATGCCGCAGACCCTACTCGCCGAAGCCGACGAGGTGATCGAATAACGATCGGTCTTGCTGCAGTGCATGAGGCCGCTTATGGCCCAAAGCCGACATCGGCGTAGGTGCCAAGAAGAAGTCCCGCCTACCAGTGGCAGGAGCCACTTTTCCTAACACGAGACCAACTGGGGCCTCTCCCCTTCAATCCAAGCTCACGTGTTAGGCGCCTCATGAAAAGACGATGATGGATGAAATATGCGAAGCGGCGACCGCAGGTGTCGAATACGGAGCGGCTAAAATCTTCGTGGGTCCGTTGTTCGTGCAGCTAATGTTCTCTATTCGAAATGCTTCTTACAACTATTCCAGAACATTCTGCGCAACGCGAAAGAGAGACTTTGTTGTGAGGCGCGTCAATTGGCCTCATGGCAGCGGCTTCGTCTCGTCGATTTCTCTTGAGCTAAGTCAAGCGGCGTTTCTCGCGGCATTTATTGTTTTCGTAGCCATGAGTAATCGACATCATCTAACGCGTTCCGAACGTCTTTGGTCACTGGACCGGGCCGTACCGCGCTACACGTCTTATCCGACCGCGCCGCATTTCGAAGCGACCGTTGGCGCCGAGCTGTACGCGTCTTGGCTCGATATTTTGACAGCATCGGACAGCCTTTCGCTTTATCTGCATGTCCCGTTTTGCGAAAATCTTTGTTTATATTGTGGGTGCCATACCAAAGCCGTGCGCCGGTTCGCACCAATCGAAACTTATGCGGACCTTCTCGTTCGTGAGATCGACCTCGTCGTCGCGCGTACTGGGTCCCACTGCATATCTCACCTTCACTGGGGTGGTGGAACGCCGTCAATTCTCGGTCCAAATCTTTTGCGCAAGCTTGCGGCGCAGCTTGATGTTCGATTTGATCTCGCATCGTTGCGGCAGCATGCGATCGAACTTGATCCGCGCTTCGTTACCAAGGGACTCGCCGAGGCACTTGCAGATATTGGTGTGACCCGAGCAAGCCTCGGCGTCCAGGATCTTTCCGATCACGTGCAACGCGCGATAGGGCGGATTCAACCGTTTCACATGGTGGAACGAGCCGTTGACCTTCTGCGCGATGTTGGAATCGAACAGATCAATATCGACCTCATGTATGGTTTGCCTTCGCAATCAGTCCAGGATGTTTGCCGAACTGTGGCGCAGGTTCATAAATTAAAACCGCAGCGCTTCGCGGTCTTCGGGTACGCGCACGTGCCGTGGTTCAAGCCGCACCAGAAGCTTATCGATGAATCGACACTGCCCGCGCAACCGATGCGCATTGCACAGGCATGTGCTGCGCATAAAATGTTGACAGAGCTGGGCTATACGCCGATCGGGCTTGATCATTATGCCGACAAAACGGATAGTCTCACGGACGCCTTACACGCGGGTAAGTTGCGCCGCAATTTTCAGGGCTACACGACCGACGATGCGGATGCACTCATCGGGTTGGGTGTCTCGGCCATAGGCGATCTATCCCGAGGTTACGTGCAGAATGCACCCGATATTGGGAGCTACTCGCGCGCAATCACGGCCGGCCAACTCGCGACGACAAGAGGAATAGTACTTTCCGACGACGATCGCATACGCGGCCGCATCATTTCGGAATTGATGTGCAATCTGACCTGCGACCTCAATAGCTTCGTGCATGATGCCGATCTGACGTTCGCGAATGAAATCGACGCCTTGTCGCCCCTCGTGGCAGATGGCTTACTGCGCATCGAGGGCCACCGCATCGTGGTCGAGGAGGACGGACGCCTGTACCTGCGATTGATCGCAGCCGCATTTGACACTTATCTACACAACTCGCGCGCCCGCCATTCCGTTGGCGTATAGCCAGGGCGGCGTTGGTGGCCATGTCCGTTTGAAATCAGTAGCGGACATGTGTCCCGCCGGTTGCCCGACCTATCTGCATTGCGGCAGCGCTGCTTGTGGTTCATTCAGCATCGCAACGTGCACATTCGCCCAGCAGGATAACTCACATGGCCACCCCCGAAGAAATTAACGCCGACATGCTTGCCTTCTGGAATGGCAAGGGCGGCGACACCTGGGTGGATCGACAGGAGCATACCGACATCACACTCATGCCGGTGACGGACGCCTTGGTCGCCTTTGCCGCGCCACGCGCGGGCGAACGGGTGGTGGATATAGGCTGCGGCTGTGGCGCGCCCACGCTGGAGTTTGCACGCGCGGTCGGTCCCTCCGGCCGCGCGGTGGGGCTGGACATCTCCGGGCCGATGCTGGCCGAGGGTAAGAGGCGCGCGAACGCTGCCGGCATCGCCAACGTGGATTGGCGACAGGCCGATCCCGCCACGGCCGAGTTGGACGAATATGATTTGTTGACCTCGGCCTTTGGCACGATGTTCTTCGGCGACAGGGTAGCGGCCTTCACCAATATGCGCGGTGGCGCCGCACCGAACGCGCGCATGGCGCTTATGTGCTGGCGCACGCTGGCCGAAAACCCGTGGATGGAGGTGCCAATGACTGCAGCCGCACAGCACCTGCCACCGCGGCCGAAACCGGTTGCGAACGCTCCTGGAATGTTCGCCTTCGCCGATCCAGAGCACGTTACTCAGGTTTTCACTGCGGCAGGCTGGGCACCGCCGCGCTTCGAAAAGCTTGATATGGACCTCGACATCGCCGCCGGCCGCGGGCTCAAGGAGGCTGTGGTTCAGTCGACCCAAATCGGCGCCGTGAACAGCTGGTTGCGCAACCAGCCGGCAGAGGTTGTCTCGGCCGCCGTCGCTGCCGTTCGCGAAGCGCTGGCGCCGTACGTGGACGGCGCGAGCGTGCGCTTACCCGGAGCAATGTGGTTGATCAGCAGCGCGCCTGCCTAGAAAAGCGCCGCCTCTACCAACTATTTTTTGCGTGCAAATGCCCGCTTTTGACCAAGCGGACATTGCACCAGCCTGTAGCATCAATCACTATCATTAGCATTAAGAGCCCTTCCGGGTTCTGTGCAGCGAACCAACGGCGAATTGGCTGCTCGACCAGATCGGCGTTCAACCCGGCTGGCGAGCCGTCGATATCGGCTGTGGGCCGATCGGAATTCTCAACTTGCTCTCACAACGTGTCGGTCCGCGCGGCTTGGTGGTTGGCCTTTGAACGCGAGTCACGTTTTGTGGATATGGCGCGCGCCGAAATCGCCGGACGCGATCTTGGCAATGTCACGATGGTTCACGGCCTCAATATCGGTTTGGCTAAACTTCTCAGGTCGGCGGAAGTTCGTCACGTTGCGCGCCGAACAGCCGCAGACGCGAGCACTGTCTGCCGCCCCAATGCGTCGCTGATCACCTCCTCGCTGAACGCCCAGAGCCGATGACCTTCCCGCGGATCCTCTACGTTCAGAGGCAGGCTCAAACGCTTGAATTTCTGCAGCACCGAGAATAGCGCCCCGGACTCGCCCTCGAACTCCTCTGCCAACAGCAACCTCAATGCCGCCGCGGCGGGTACATCCGGCGTGTTAGAAAATAGGGGATCGGCAACAAGCCGCACCATCAACTTCATCCACAGGGGAAACTCCTTGCGAATATTAGTCTTGGTAACAACTCCGGGGTGGAGGCAAGAAATTGTGACCGACGGGCGTTCGCCGGGGACCGTCAGTCGGCGTGCCGATTCGACAACAAAGAGATCGTTGGCGTGCTGATACTGCTTGAGCGCGCGAATCGTCGAGAAATTCTTCGTCAGATTGACGTCGTCGTAGTGAATCGTCCCATTCGACCCCGGGGCTGCGACGACGACAATCCGCGCGGAATTACCTGGCTGCCCGGCCGCCCGGAGGGATGAAAGCAGGCGAACGGTCAATGCGAACCGACTCAGATAGTTCGTGGCAAAGTTCGATTCGAAACCTTCCGCAGTTACCACCCGGCGACCACGGACAATGCCTGCACTATGCACCAGGTAATGAATTGCCGACCACCGCCCTGCTACTTCGTCGCCGAGTCGGCAAGCCTCACGTACGAGGCTCAGATCGGCTTGGACGAAGTCGACATTGCTGTTCTTGGTCGAGGCGCGGATGTCACGTTCGGCGCGAGCGCCCTTCTCGGCGTCGCGGCCAACAATGACCAATCGGGCGCCTCGCTCAGCCAGCCCGCGGGCGACTTCTTTTCCGACTCCGTCGGTGCCGCCAGTCACCAACGCTGTTTTACTTCTCATCTGCTCAATCACGCTATTGTCCATCTTGGGCAAGGTCGGCTTGTATAAAGCGTGCAATCGCAGCGCCATTCGCAACCAAATCTTCCTGCGCGCGCGCCTTCGCGTCGTCTCGGCCAATCACGATGAGATGGTGGCAGCACCGCGCAAGGCCGACCGGTATCTCTTTGCCGATCCCATCTGTCCCGCCCGTCACAACGGCGACACGCGGGCGGTCGGCCTCGGCACGCTCATGCGGCATGAACGAGGCTGCCGAGACGAGCGGATATGGCCTCCTGCCGGCGTGCGACTAACTGCCAAACGGTGAAGCCCACAGCTAGTGCGATCAACGGCAAGTAGAACGCCTGGATCATCCAGGTTGTGCCACTCGACAGGCCGTCCGCGTGCTCGCGCGCGGCGCGCGCGATATTGTTGGCGAAATCGAACACGGTTTCCGCAACCACGAACCAGGCCAGCCATACGGCGATCCGCATGCGGTAATGCAGCGCAACGAGGGTTACGATCGCCAGCGCGGCGGCGGCGATGTCGCCATAGACGATCTGGTCGCGCATGCCGTCCGATATCGGCATGCTGCCCGCCGCCTGTGCCGAATAGCTTTGCAGCGCGATGAAGCGGAAGACCTGCATCCAGATCAGTGGCTGCAAGGCGCTGGCGCGATCCTGCCGCCGTGCCCACGGCACGAAGTAGAACATCGCGACCATAAAAAAGGCGGCAAGACTGAAAAGCTGTGCCAAATGAAGTGCGGTTGCCTGGGTCATCGGTCGACCTCCTCTTGCGAATATGCGGCTATTCGGCCGGCGCGCGAACCGCACCGGTATTTGGTGACGCATGCGACGACACAAAACGCCGGCCGAACCACATGCGTCGCAACAGGCCATCGCGGCGAACGAACTGGTGGTAGAGCGCCGCCGTGACGTGCAGCGTGATCAGGGCGGCCAGGGCTTTCGCGATATAGCCGTGCAAAACACGGGTCGGCAGATCGTCGAACGTCGCGGGCAAGGGCGCGCCCGACTGTGCAAAGACGATGGCAAAGAGATCGGCGATCAGCGCAGTCGCCAGACCCGTCGCGACCATCGAGAAAACCAGCACGTAGAGCGCGACGTGGCTGACCCGGGCCAGCGCGTCCAGCAGCCGATGGCCGGCGATTGCCGCCGGCGGCTTGGCGCTTGCTGTGCGCACCGTCAGACGAAGACCCATCAGCAGCAGAATGACCATGCCACCGGTCATGTGTGCGCCCAGCGCCTCCAGCTTGTCGGGCGAAGCATTCGGAATCGTCTTCAGCAGGAAGGTTCCGAGAAACAGGTCGAGGACGAGGAACGCGCCCAAGAACCAATGCAGCGCAACCAAGAGAGGATGATAGCGGGCAACGGTCATGGGCGCGTTCCTTTTCTCTTCGCAGGCTAGCGGGTCGGGGGCTATTGACTTGCCGGAGCGAAGAAGTTGATGAGGTTGCCGTCCGGGTCACGGAACAACATCGAGCGATTGCCCCACGGCTGATTGGTTGGCTCCATCACGAAGTCGGCGATGATGGCGGCGAGCCGCGCGCGTTCGAGGTCGACGTCGGCGACTTCGAAGTCGAGAATGGCCGATCGGTTCGCCCGCGGCTGGGTGGCGCCGGCACCGTACCGCTCCATCACGCCCTGGCTCGTGATCGCCAGGTTGCTGACCGGTAGCTTGAATTCGAGGTATCGGTCGTTGCCGGCGGCTGTTGCGCCGGTGATCTGCTGATAGAAGCACGAGAGCGCCGCAACGTCCTCGGTGACCAATCTGAGTTGCCGCAGTTTCATGGTGTCACGTCCTGTGCGATACGATACGATACCGTATCGTACCGTTCTGGCACCTGTCAATTCGCATGGAAGCCGTTCGCTGTTACAGCTGCGTGACGTGGCGGTGACCGCCCGCCCGGGTGCGGAGCAGCCGACGAATTGCTAGACTTGAAATTGGAGAGTTTGGTGAAACGAAAACCCAGGTCCAATCCGGCCGTTGCCCTCGATCTCGACGATGCGGACGAGCGGGTGCGCCGTTCCAAGCAGGCGGTGTTGGCGACCACCTACCAACTGCTGACCGAGGCCGGCATCAGCGGCCTGAGCGTCGACGAGGTTGCGCGCCGCTCGGGGGTCGCCAAGACCACGATCTACCGGCATTGGCCTTCTCGCTCGGCTCTAGTGCTGGACGCCTGCTCGAAACTCGGAGCGAAACGCGAGGCGCCGGACACCGGCACCCTGCACGGCGATCTCACCGCCCTGACGTCGGATCTCGCACACCGCCTGAAGACGGCGCGTTGGCCGGCAGTGCTGCCGTCTATCATCGACGCCGCCGAGCGCGATCCCGAGCTTGCGGATCTTCATTCCACGCTGCATGCAGCCTTGATCGGGGCGTTCCGCACCGCGATCGAACGAGGTCAAAAGCGCGGCGAAATTCCACGCACGCACGGCGTTACGGAAATCATCGCCGCCATCCTTGGTCCGATTTTTTACCGTCGTTGGTTCTCGCGCGAACCGCTGGACAAGCGGTTCGTGATCAAAATCGTGGATAGCTTGGTCGAGCGAAAATCGCGGAAATAACCAGGTTATCCTCTCTACCGCACAAGGCATGAATGTCCGCTTTTGGCACCCAGTTCAACCGATCGACACAACATTCCCTATCCTGACGGGAAAAACGGAGTGTACGCCGATACGTCGAGGTGAGTGTTCGCTTTGGGCCACGCCTCGATAGACACACCTTGTGGTCGACCATAAACTCGGTCTGGAGTCGAGGGTTCAAGGAGCAATCTTCATGGCAGGCGCGCGGGTTGACCGGCGGTTAGCCGCCATTCTCGCGGCCGATGTTGCGGGTTACAGCCGACTTATGGGAGTTGACGAGGAAGGCACTCTGGCGGCGCTCAAGGCACATCGACGCGAACTAATTGAACCCAAGATCGCCGAGCATCGCGGCCGTATCGTCAAAACCACTGGCGATGGCGCTTTGGTCGAATTTGCTAGCGCGGTCGATGCGGTTCGCTGCGCCCTGGAAATCCAGCGTGCCATGGCCGAGCGTAATGCCGCGGCTCCCGACGATCGGAGGGTCGAATTTCGCATTGGTATCAATGTTGGCGACATCATCATTGATGAAGGAGATATCTACGGCGATGGGGTCAACATCGCCGCCCGTGTGGAGGCTTTGGCAAATCCCGGGGCGATCTGTGTTGCCGAGAACGCGTATCAGCAGGTCAAGGGCAAGCTGCCACTCAACGTCGGCGACATGGGCGAGCAGCACCTAAAAAACATTGCCCACCCCGTACGGGTCTATGGCCTGCGGCTCGAGGATGCATCCCATCATGCTGCACTCGCACTGCCCGAGAAGCCATCGATTGCGGTCCTGCCCTTCCAGAACATGAGCGGCGACCCAGAACAGGACTACTTCGCCGACGGTATGGTCGAGGATATCATCACCGGCCTTTCACGCATTAAGTGGCTATTTGTTATCGCGCGCAATTCGAGCTTCACCTACAAGGGCCGTGCGGTCGACGTGAAACAAGTCGGCCGCGAACTGGGTGTGCGCTACGTACTGGAAGGCAGCGTACGCAAGGCGGGCAGTCGTGTCCGTATCACCTGCCAACTTATTGAAGGAGAAACCGGCGCACATATCTGGGCCGAGCGCTATGACCGCCCCCTTGATGACATTTTTGCTCTTCAAGACGAGATTACACTTAGCGTAATCGGCGCCATTGAGCCGAATTTACGCCTCGCCGAGGTCGAGCGCGCCAAACGGAAACGGCCGGATAGTCTTGACGCTTATGATCTTGTCTTACAGGCGTTACCCGACGTCTATTCGCGGATGCCAGAGCAATCACAACGAGCCCTCCGTCTTTTGGAGCGTGCGCTTGAACTTGATCCCACTTATGCATTGGCACACGCCTGTGCCGCGCAGTGCAATCATGCAATTTTCCTTCGCGGCGGGCAAAATATTGAAAATCGCAAGGCCGCGGTTCGCCACGCCCAAGCTGCCTTAGCGTATGGTCAGGATGATGCGCTTGCGCTCACTTTGGCCGGGTTTTCCATCGGGATGGAAGGACATGATCGCGCCGCCGCTTTTGCTGCATTCGAGGCATCGCTCACAGTTAGTCCCTCATCAGCCCTAGCTTTTATTCAGGGTAGTGTAATTCATGCGCTCGCTGGAGACGCGCAGCGCGCGATCGAATGGAGCGAAAAAGGCTTGCGCTTAAGTCCGCTTGATCCTTGGCGTTCATCTGCCTTTCTTGCGCTCGCGCTTGCAAAATTCCACCGTGGCCAAGACCAGGAAGCTGCCGCCGACGCGCGCAAATCCATTCAAAGCAGTCCAGGATTTAGCGTTCCTTACGTGGCGTTAGCAGCGGCACTTGCAAGGTCGGGAAGACTCGAAGAAGCGAAAACCGTTGCAACTCGCGTATTAGAACTGCAGCCAGAGTTTCGTTACAGCAGTTTTTTGGCGGCCGCGAATTGCGAGACAAAACTTGCGGCCGCTCTGAGTGAGGCGCTCCGTCCTACCGGACTGCCGGAATAACGTCGTGTTTGGTTGCTCGTAGGCCAGAAACAATGTCGCTTATTGGCCCCGATAGCGGACATGCGGAATTCGCTCATTACCTCAAAAGCAGACATGGGGCCAAGGGCCGAATGCTATTTTCAAGCGTAGCTCGGACGACGCCGGCGTTGCTCGCATGAGCAAAGTTTATGAGGCGATGGCGAGATCTGGCTCACACCGATGAAATCTTTACCTGGACAGCCCACTCAGGTCATGACCTTACGACCGGCCATGTTTCATAAAGTGTCATTTTGCGAATTCGTTTTGACCAAGAACGCGCGCTCGCCACTTTATTTGTCAGACTTGACTTTCAGCTGTGCGTCATTGGCGGCGATGAAGGCGCGAATGTCATCAGCGTTGTCCAACAGCCGCAGCCATTGCTCTTTATAGAGCGTCACCGGGAAGCGGCCCATCCCGTACACCGATACGGCGCCCTTCTCGCTCACTTTCAGCCGCAAGCCCGAGGCTGCGCCCTTCTTTAAGGCGGCGTTTTCCTGGCGCAGCCGTTCGAGCTCCGCCTTGAGGTCTTCATCAGACATGGTGCTCTCCAGAATGATTGTGAGAGGCAAGTACTGGCGCCTCTCAGGGCAGTTACATCGGCTTCAGAACAATGTCGGCTGGGTACTGACAATTGAGTATAGCAATCAGCCAATCCGAACATTCACCCCCTGGGCTTTTTGTATTGGTCGAGTAAGGCAGTCGATCTCTTTTAGGCAGTCCCCGCTATTGGCCCATGACGGACATGGGGTTATGCGCTCGTATATGCTAGATTGACCCGATACGAGGGTCAGCCATGAGACGGCGCGAGGTCATCACGCTTATTGGAGGGGCGTTAGCCGCTTGGTCAACTGTCGCGCGTGCGAAGGCATCCCGGATTGGATGGCTTGTGTATGGGAGCGCGAAATTAGGTCCAATCGATCAATCGTTGAAGGACGCGCTCGCGCAGGAGGGGCTGATTGATGGCCGCAACATCGAAATCATCTTCCGCTATGCCAACGGTAAACCCGAACTGCTTGCGGAGTTAGCTTCCGAACTTGTTGCGCAAAAGCCCGACCTTCTGCTCGCAGTTGGCGGTGATGTTATCAAGCCGCTGTTCGAGGCGAGCAAAGGCAGCATACCGATCGTCGGTGGCGTTAGCGATAGCCCGATGCGGGCCGGAATTGCCTTCTCGCTTGCTCGACCAACCAAAAATTTCACCGGGGTCACGTTTCTCACTGATGAGATGGCGGCCAAGCGGATGGAGCTCCTCAAGGAAGTGGTGCCCAACGCAAGGCGTGTTGCGGTGATTTTCAATCCTCAGCATTTCGACGACGAATTGACGTTTGCGCGCCGCGGAGCTGAATCGCTTGATATAGAGCTAACATCCCACCCGATAAACAATGCCAGTGACCTTGACGCTGCTCTGCGCGCAGTGAGTAGTGCCGATTGCCTGTTCGTCATCTCGTCGCGGTTGACTGGCCTTCTCGCTGGAAAAATTGCTCAGTATGGCCAGGAACATCGCCAACCCGTGATTGCTTCGTGGCGCGAGTTCGTGGATAGCGGGGCTTTGTTGTCCTATGGGCCGAGCCGAATTTTTGAGGCTAAACGTCTGGTGGGCTATGTTCAAAAGGTTCTTAACGGAGCGAAGCCCGCCGATTTGCCTATCGAGCAACCCGTAAAGTTCGAGCTTGTCGTCAACCTGAAGACGGCTAAGGCTCTCGGCCTCGGCATACCGCCTTCGTTGCTCGGTCGTGCCGACGCTGTAATCGAATAGCAATACCGCTTGAGGCGTGGGGAAAGGCAATTGAGACGGCGCGAGTTCATAAAGGTGATTGCAGGATCATCGGCCGCGTGGCCGCTGGGAGCGCTCGCGCAGCAGCCGGGCAAACTGCCAACCATCGGGTTCTTGTGCCCAAGCTCGCAGGCAGCTTGGACTTTATGGACCGCAGCGTTTCTCAAAGGCTTGGGCGAAACGGGTTACGTTGATGGCAACAACGTACAGATCGAATACCGGTGGGCTGAGAACCATTACGATCGACTGCCGGGGATGGCGGCCGATCTCGTTCGCCAACAGGTGACTGTGATCGTAGCGGCATCCACGCCGGCAGCACGTGCGGCAAAAGCGGCAACGGCGACGATTCCGATCGTCTTCACCACTATCGCCGATCCCGTGCAGATCGGATTCGTCGCCAGCCTGAACCGCCCGGGCGGCAATGTGACTGGCGTGACCCTATTGAGCGTGGAGGTCGGACCGAAGCGGTTGGATTTGCTGCACGAAGCGGTGCCTACGGCCACCATCATGGCTCTGCTCGTTAACCCGTCCGACCCCGCTGCCGAGAGCCAATCGAGAGACTTGCAGGCGGCGGCCCTCAAGCGCGGTTTGCAACTCCATGTCCTGAATGCCAGCACCGAACGCGATCTCGATGCGGCCTTTACGAAGTTGCACGAATTGCGGGCGGGCGCGCTGATAATCGGCCAAGACGTACTTTTCAGCCAAAGGGAGCAACTCGCCGCGCTGACGGTCCGCAACGCGATACCTGCGATCTACGACTTGCGAGAGTTCGCAGCGGCTGGGGGCCTGATGAGCTATGGTACCAGCCAGAGCGACGAGTATCGTCAAGCCGGCATCTACGTCGGACGGATTCTTAAAGGCGAGAAGCCTGCCGACCTGCCGGTCATGCAGCCAACTAAATTCGAGTTGACGATCAACCTCAAGACCGCCAGGGCACTTGGCCTCAGCATGCCGCAGTCGTTGCTAGCGAGCGCCGACGAGGTGATCGAATAATAATTCGTTTTTGCTGCACCGCATGAGTCCGCTTTTGGCCCATAGCGGGCATTTCAATTGCGCACACGAATGCCCGCTTTGCCCCCGATAGCGGACATGCGGAATTCGCTCGTTACCTCAAAAGCAGACATGGGCCCCAGGGGCCGAAAGCTGTTTTCAAGCGTAGCGCGGACCACGCCGGCACAAATCGGTGCCTAGCTGGTCACTTCAATCCAGCAGCCTTGATCGCATCGTCAAACTGCAAACTATCCGACTTAAGGCGCTCCGAGAATTCTTGCGGCGACTGAGTCTCTGCTTCAACCCCCAACTTGTTGATTGCTGCGGCGGTCGCAGGGTTTTTGATCATTGCATCAAGCGATCGTGCAAGTTTGTCGACTATATCCTTTGGAGTTCTTGCCGGAGCCATGAAGCCGTTCCAGCTCGGAAGGACGGTATTCGGATAGAATTCACCGATTGTTGGCACGTTCGGAAGTTGAGCGAGGCGTTGCTGTGTCGCAACGCCGAGCAGCGTGACCTGCGGCGAATTCACATAGGGCAATACATTGCCGATCGGCGAGAAATACATGTCGATTTGGCCCGCAAGCAGCGAGGTCAGCGCCTGCCCGCCTCCACGGAATGGAACGTGGGTTGCCTGAATTCCTGCGCGCGAGACGAACAGAGCGCTGAGAAGATGGGTTATAGAGCCGGCCCCGGGCGAGCCGTAGGTGATCTGGTGCGTCTTTGCATATGCAACGAATTCCGGAATGGTTTTAGCGGGGATCGACGGCTTAATCGCCAGAACAAACGAATTCGATCCAACCGGGCTCACCGTCGCGAAATCCGCAATGGCGTCGAATTTTACCGACTGAATCTTGGGTGTCGCGAGCATTTGCGGTGCTGCCGCGAACAGCAGGGTGTATCCGTCGGGAGCGGCATGGGCGACGTAGCTTGCCGCCAATATGCCGCCAGCGCCGCCCTTGTTCTCCACGATGAATGTCTGGCCCATTTCTTCTGATAAGTTTCTGCTGATCAGCCGCGCCAGGACATCCGTTACGCCGCCGGCCTCGAACCCGACAACAACGGTTACCGTGCGAGCCGGCCAGGGCGCGGTCTGCGATCGAACAGCGAGAGGCACGAGACAGACAAAAAACAGCAAGGCAAGAAGCGCCCGCCGCCGGAAATGGGCGATGCGGCAGGTGAAGAAAGGACCTTGCATGTTTTCGCTCCTGTCAAACTAATGCTGCGTTCCCGTGTGCCCTCAATGAGAATGTTTGACGGGATAGCAATAAGGGCACGCCTGTTCGGCCGTACGGCCAAGCGGATCCCAATCGGGCAGCGAGGCCCAAACGCGCTCACCCGACGATTGCGCCTGCCGTAACAGATCGATCATGTCCACGCCTGGAATCTGGCGGTTTTCCATAACGACTTTCCCGTCAATAATGACGGTTTCGACGTCGTCACCAATACCGCATTCGACCAGGCTCTTAATAGGATCGCGGACGGGCCCGTACCGCATTGTCCCGCGGCCCGACAAATCGATAATGATTATGTCTGCGAGTGCGCCAGGCGCGAGACGTCCAATGTCGTCGCGGCCCAGCGATCGTGCGCCGCCCAGCGTTGCCGCAGTGAAGACCTCGGCCGCGGTTGCGGCAAAAAACGTCTCGCTGGACACCTTGCCCATGTATGATGCCGTCCGCATGTTCATAATCATGTCGCGCGGGTAAGTATCCGAACCGAGCGCGATGTTGACGCCTGCCTCAAGATACTTCTTCCAGCTGTTCAACATGCGTCCGCGGCGCGCAATATTGATCGCGCAGTGCGAGATTGAAGTTCCGGACTGCCCCAACAATTTAAGATCCTGCTTCACCGCATAATTCATATTTCCGTTGTCGGAGATAAAATTGCAGTGTCCCACGGCCAATGTCGGACGCAGCAGACCGATTGAATCCATCAATTCGATCGGGGTCATCTGGTATTGCGCGACGACATCGTGAAATTCAATAATGCTGAACGCGGCGTGGGTGGCGATCGGCAAGCCGGTCCGGTCGGCGACCTCGACGGTCTTCTTTAGAAGATCGAGCGTTGTGGTCCACACCCGTCGTGGCACCAAAATGCCGCGAACACGGCCGTTCAGGGCCCCGTCATTCTTTTCGATCCAATCAAGGGCAACTTTGAAGCCTGTAATCCCCCGCTGCTCGTCATGTATCCTTTCCAGCCTACCGGCATCATCGCAGACCCAATGGCCGGAATCATATCCAGGCGAAAGATAGGCGCGCGCGCCGAAGCGCTTAACCTGCTCAAGAAGGGCATCCTGAACGGTAACTTGTGCACCCAGTTCCGCAAATGTGGTTACGCCTCCGCGGATAAGTTCAGCAACGGTATAAGTTGCGTTTAGGTCGAGCGCCCCCTCCGATGTCGACTCCCCGTGCGCAAGCCAGCGCGCGTCGCCCGCCACTTTCTTCCCTCTTCGCGGAACCGTAACTTCAAGAAACGGCTGACCATAAAATAACGGTCTTCCAGTATCCGAAATCAGTCGATGCGACGCGCGATGTCCATAGTGAATATGAGAATCGATAAACCCGGGCGCAACCAGCTTGTCGCCTGCATCAATCTCCTGATCGACACGGCCATCGAATTCCGTGCCGACAAAAATGATCTTGTTATCTTCAAAAACGACCAGGCCATTCCGAACAAGTTGATGACCACCATTCTCATAACCAACGACCCAGCCGCCCTTGATTGCGGTGCGCACAGACAACTCCTCATGTTTGGCTGATAGGTGATCGGCGCTGGCTGCAACCGCAGCGACGTGCCGACTAATATTTTCGCACTCCAGTCAACTGCTGCGAATATCCTAATGTTAGGTTTTTTCCGATGTCAATTGCGCGTTTACTCATCACGGCAATGTCCTTTTGTCCGCAATTCCTCGCACTTGCTTAAAAGCACGTCACCGTGAGTCATGGATTTTGGAATGAGTACTTCACCGCTTGAACGTGCGGCGGCAGATCAGAGGCAGCGGGTTAGTTGAAATTGGTCGAGGGAGAGCGAATCAAACTTGTCGAGCGCCGCGGCTTGTAAATGCACGCGAGACGCTGGTTCCAAAAATCCGTACTCTTCGGCAGAGATACAGAGCTCTAGAGAAAGATCGGCCTAGCACAATTCGGGCGCTCGTAATGCCCGCTTTGGCGCCAAAAATGTCGGCGCTTCCCTCGATAGCGGGCATTCCAGTCGCATTCACGAACTTTCGGCTAATAGCGGACATTGGTTGCAGCCCTCGCGGCGCATTTTCGAAGCGCCATTGCATCAACATCCATTGTCTTAAACAGAAAAAGCCTCGTGTATAAACGAGGCTTCTCTGGCTGCCGAAAGAATACTGACGACACTGCTAATCGCGGCAGCGCTTGATCCGTTTTGTCATGCCGTCTTCGTGAATGACTGTCACCCGACAATCGCGGTCGCGCCGAATAACGACATCATCACGATCGCGTGCATAGTGATGCCGCCAATCACGATCATGATCTCTCACTCCGACGCCCACACCAAC
>Ga0134126_10001900_pt1 | contig 26587 bp, 26 predicted proteins | sample KB31752_FD_96881 | JGI IMG/M metagenome (GOLD analysis project Ga0134126, IMG submission 96881) | Terrestrial soil microbial communities with excess Nitrogen fertilizer from Kellogg Biological Station, Michigan, USA - KB3-175-2 | ecosystem: Environmental > Terrestrial > Soil > Unclassified ... | reverse complement strand
TCATGAGGCACGGCGAATCCGCACGAGCACGTGATCAGCGCGCGCCTCATCAATCGTGTAGGTGAAGCCACGCTCTCGGAGCATCGGCAGCAGGAACTGCGGCACGCGCACGTTGACGTGTACCAGCGTATGGTCCGGCGGCATGTGCTCGAGCGCGGCCAGCGTTCGCATCATGGGTTCGGGCGGCTCCAGCCCGCGCACATCGAGCCACTGTTCATTGGATGCCGCGCGCGCGCTGGCTCCCGGGCGCGGCGCCTCCGGTTCGCCGCCCGGCGGTGTCGCCACGCTCGCGCTGGCCGCCGGCTCGCCAGCGCGCCAGAACCAGGCGGACCAGTCGTCGGGACCGTGCTCCTCGGTTTCACAGGCGAACCCACGCTTGCGCAGCACGGTGCAGAGCGGTACGGGCTCGAACGGGGCGCGGAGGCAGAGTACATCGGAGGCATCGAGCGCCGCCACGGCGTGCATGATCGTGGAGAATGGTTCGCGCCCTGCGCGGAGATCCTCGCGCACGTCCAGCTCCACGATATGTGCATCGAGCGGGTGCGAGGTCGGGGGAGCCTGTGAGCCGGGCGTCGGCGCATCGGCCGACGAGGTGTGCGGGTCAGCGTCACTCGCCTGAATGCCCAGGGCGCGGTTCAGCTCCAGCACCAGCAGATCCGGCGAAACCTTGGCGAGCCGTGCGGCCTGCTCGACGGTGACGAGACGCGCCATGACGCGCCGCATGGCGCGATTGCGCAATTTTGACAATGCGGGTGCGTGTGTTACCAGCACCTCGACGAGTGACTCATCGCGGATGAGCACGTCACTCACGACATCCGACGCGCGCACCGGGACCATGTCCTGTGTGGTGCTCACTGATGTTTCCCGGTAGCGATATGCAGAATCTGGCCCATGAAGATCATGGTCCCCGCCAGGAAGAGCACCGCACCGCAGCGCGTGACGTGCGACGAGCCCGCGAGCTCGCCTGAGGCGAGCCCGACGACGCCGAGCGTCATCAGAATGAGCTGCACCTGGGCGATGCGGGCGGAGTAGAGCTGGGCCACCGTGGGGACGGGTCCCTTGCCCATGCGGCCGCGGAAGCGTGTGGTCCACGCGAGCAGCGGTACAATCTTGTAGAAGAATCCGGATACGTACAGCACGATGGCGCCCAGCAGGCCAACGGTGATGTACGCGGTGGCGAGCTGCGTGTGAGCGGCGCCGGAGGCCAGCACCAGTGGACCGAGCAGGGCGCTCACGACGAGAAACCCGAGTGCGACACGCACGAACTGCATCCCCACGTCGATCGTGCGGCGAATGCGCGCGCGGTAGAAGCACACCGCCTGCGTCAGAAAGCACGCCACGCCGCCTTCGACGACCACCATGCCGGTCCAGCTTGCCCACGTGCTGCCGGTGGCGAGTCCTGTGGCCAGCACGGCGACGCCGGGTGCGAGCAGCATCAGCGCCCGTGCGGTCCACTTCGTATTCGCGCCGTGCGCAAGGAGAAACATCGGCAGCAGGCGATGCGACACGCCCACGATCATGATCAGCACCCAGCCGAGCAGTGCGATGTGCAGATGCGCCGCCAGCATGCGCAGGCGAAGTGCGGCGATGAACCCGGTGTGCAGGTTGTGCAGCAGCACCACGCCCAGCGACAAGGTCGAGAAGAGAAAGAACAACGCGATCGGAATCGCGGCCCAGGTCGCGTCGCGCAGACGGGCGCGCGGCAGCGACGCGCCGATGTTCGTGACGACGAGCAGGATGCCCAGGGTGACGAGCGCAATCCCGGCATGATCGAGCGCGAGCCTGCTCGTCGCCACGCCCGTCGCGAACAGCGCGACGCCGGGAACGAACACCCAGAAGCTGGCGTGCCCCAGCCGCTCCGAGCGCAACGGCGCGCCCAGTGCCACGGGCAGCAGCTGGGACAACGCGCCGAAGATGGTGGTGGTGATCCAGCCGAGCGTGAACAGGTGCGCGATGCCGGCGACGTGGGGCGAGGAATACAGGCCGGCGGCCAGCTCGGGTGCGATCCAGACCAGTCCCACCGCACCCGCGAACAGGAACACCATAGATGCCACGAAGTGCTCCGCCGCGAGATGCAGCGAACCCGAGGCGGGCGTGGGCGGGCCGGCCGCGACACCGAGCGGTCGCGCCGCGGTCGGACGCGATGCCGGTGGGGCCATCATCGCACTCATGCGGCGGCGCCCTCGCTGCTCTCGCGCTGCGACCAGCCGAGCATCTCGGCCACGCGGTCGGCAACGCGCGCGAAGCTCAGCGATGCCGGCGCGTCCGGTCGGGCGAGCACGGTGGGCGTGCCGCCATCGCCTTCGGCCACCATGGCGGCGTCGAAGGGTACCGCACCGAGGAAGGGAACGCCCAACTCCTCGGCGACGGAACGCCCGGCACCCGCACCGAATGCGCCAGTCATGTTCTCGACCATGCCGAGCACCGGGACCTCGAGTGTGCGGAACATCGCCGCGGCCTTGCGCGCCTCCGCTGCTGCCACGCGCGGGGGTTGCGTCACCACCACGGCACCGGACAGGACGACCGCCTGCGCGAGGCTCAGTGGAATATCTCCGGTGCCGGGTGGCAGATCCACGACGAGCACATCGAGTGCGGGCCAGGCCACGCCTCGGGCGAATTGCTTGACGGCCTTGGACACCATGGGCCCGCGCCAGATGGCGGGTGAGCCCTCGCCCAGGAAGAACCCAAAGCTGATGAATGGGATCCCATGGGCATCGAGCGGCAGGATGTGCTTCTCCGCCGTGAGCCGCACACGGCCGGCGCCGTCTTCGATGCCGAGCAGAATCGGCAGGCTGGGACCGTAAATGTCCGCGTCGAGCAGCCCGGTGCGCAGGCCGCCCCGCGCGAGCGCGAGCGCCAGGTTGACCGCCACCGTGCTCTTGCCCACGCCGCCCTTGCCGGCTCCCACGGCAATCACGTGCCGCACCGACGCCAGCCGCGCCTGCTCCGCCCACGGATCGCTCACGCCGCGAGGCGTCGCGATGGGATTGGCGGATGGTTGGGGCGGTCCGATCTCCACGGCCACACTCCGCGCTCCCAGCCGCGCCAACTCCGCCGTGATCGCGTGGCGGAGCCGCTCCGGAATGGTCGCATCATCGGTTCGAATGGCAAGGCGGACCTTCACGCGTCCGTCGCACACACTCACGTGCTCCACCATGTTGAACGACACGATGTCGCGCGTAAGCCCGGGATAACGGATCGCGCCCAGCGCCGAGCGCACCGCGTCGTTCGTCAACTCGACCGTCATGTCCGCACGATCACCGCCGCGCCAGCGGCGCGACGTGACGCATGTCTCACGGTGCACGGCGTGTGACAATCGTCACGCGGCGCGCAATGTGTCGTGGGCAACGTTGCTCCGGGGCCGTGACAGGCGCGGCCCGTCACACTCCGGCAGAGAGCAGCCAATGACCCAGAGCGACCCGCGCCTCGATGCCACCTGGCAGGCGCTGCGCATGGTGATCGATCCGGAGCTGGGCGTGAACATCGTCCGGCTCGGTCTCGTGTACGATGTCGTCATTGAAGACGATATCGTGCACATCACCCACACGCTCACGACCCGAGGGTGCCCCATGGAGCACGTGATCCGGCAGGGCATCGGCGAAGCCATGGACACCGTGGAGGGCATCGCCGGAATGATGACGCATCTCGTCTGGGATCCGGCCTGGCATCCCGGCATGATCGAGCAGGACGTCTTTCAGACGTGAGCGACCTGGCGTCAGGTATTGGCTGACACGTCGCGCCGCAAATGCCGCACGCGTCGCGCTGCATTGCCTGATTGTTGCGCTCCCTCGGCGAGTCGATGTTCCTGCGTGTCTGAATCCGCAGTTCGACTCAACCGCACATCCCGAGGTCGATATGGGGTCGTCCCTGCTCTACAAGATTGCCGCTGGCACCGCTGCCGCCGTGGTCATTGGCGCATCGGTGCACGCCTGCGCCGCGCCTGGCCGCGGCACCACCAACCTGGTGACCGGCGACGCGGCATCCCGGGTGTACGTTCCGCCTGGATCGTACGACGAGTTCTACGCATTCCTCTCCGGCGGCTACAGCGGGCAGGTGACCGTCTATCTCCTCCCGTCCGGGCGGCTCGTGAAGGAAATTCCGGTATTCTCGCAATTCCCGGAAACCGGCTACGGATACGACGAGAACACGAAGGCGATGCTGCAGACCACGTATGGCTTCGTGCCGTGGGATGATTCGCATCACCCCGAGTTCTCGCAGACGAATGGCGTGCCCGACGGGCGCTGGCTCTTCATCAACGGGAACAACACACCGCGTGTGGCGCGCATTGACCTCACGCGCTTCGAGACCACGGAGATTCTTCAGATTCCCAACGCCGCCGGCGGTCACGCGTCGCCGTTCACCACTCCGGACAGCAAGTACATCGTTTCGGCCACGCGCTTCAGCGTGCCGGTGCCGAATACCGATGTGCCCATCGAATCGTATCAGAAGAACTTCAAGGGTACGCTGTCGTTCATCACGGCCGACAAGCCGGGCAAGATGGACATCGCGTTTCAGATCCTCATGCCGGGCTATGACTACGACCTCGGTCACGCGGGGAAGGGTCCGTCGGACGGCTGGTTCTTCTTCAGCACGTACAACACCGAGCAGGCATACAGCAAGCTCGAGGTGAATGCATCGAAGAACGACAAGGATTTCGTGGCGGCGGTGAACTACCGGCGTGCGGAGCAGTGCATTGCACAGGGCAAGGCTCGCGTCGCCCCGGCGGCGTACCTGCATAACTACCGCGATGAGGTCACGCACGTGGCCACGAGTGAGCGGAAGACGAGCGTGAAGGTGCTCGATCCCAAGGATTGCGATGGCGTCGTGTACTTCATGCCGACACCCAAGTCGCCCCACGGGGTCGATGTGGATCCGACGGGAGAGTACATCGTTGCCGGCGGGAAGCTGGCCACCGTGATTCCCGTGCACTCGTTCACGCGGATGCAGAAGGCGATTGCGGACAGGCAATTCGAGACGGTCTCGGACGGCATTCCAGTGCTCAAGTACGAGGCGACCATAGCCGGTGAGGTCAAGAATCCCGGGCTGGGGCCGCTGCACACGGAATTCGATGGCAAGGGCTACGCCTACACCTCGATGTTCATCTCCTCCGAGGTCGTGAAGTGGAAGCTGGGCACCTGGGAGGTGGTGGACCGCGCACCGGTCTACTACTCGGTGGGACATCTGATGATCCCCGGCGGCGACAGCAGGAAGCCGTGGGGCAAGTATCTGCTCTCGCTCAACAAGATCACGAAGGATCGCTATCTGCCAACGGGCCCGGAGCTGTCGCAGTCGGCGCAGCTCTTCGACATCAGCGGCGACAGGATGAAACTGCTGCTGGACTTTCCGACCATCGGCGAGCCGCACTATGCCCAGGCGCTGCCGGCCTCGCTCATCAAGGACAAGCAGCTCAAGTGGTACAACCTCGCCGAGAACAAGACGCCGGGCGTGGTGAAGGCGGAAAGCGAGGGTGGGATCGAGCGCCACGGACGGCGTGTGGATGTGCGCATTGCGGCGATCCGCAGCCACTTCGCGCCGGACAACCTCGAAGGCGTGCAGCTCGGTGACACCGTGTACTTCCATGTCACGAACATCGAACAGGACTGGGACATTGTGCACGGCTTTGCGGTCTTGGGCGCCAACACGGCAGAGCTCATTCTCCCGCCGGGGGCAACACGCACGTTGAAGTGGGTGCCGACCACCACGGGCATCTTTCCGTTCTACTGCACCGACTTCTGCTCCGCGCTGCACCAGGAAATGCAGGGGTATGTGCGCGTGTCTCCAGCAGGGTCGTCCGTGGCGCTCACGGCGAATGTCAGCAAGCGCGCGCAGACGCAGATGAGTCGGGCCGCCGCGCTGCCGTCCACCAGTGGTGATCGGCGATGACCAGAGCTGCGCGCTGGCTCACGGGGGCGGCGGGGCTGCTGCTGGCGGCGGTCTTCGCCTTCCCCCTGTGGGGGATTCAGCTTCGCGCGCCCCAGTATCCCGAGGGATTGGGACTGCTCATCCGGGTACACACCGTGACGGGGGCGCGCCCCACGGACCTGAACAACATCAACGAACTGAATCATTACATCGGCATGCGCGCGATCGATCCGGACATGATTCCCGTGCTGCGCATCATGCCCTGGGTGCTTGGCGGGTTGGCGGCGCTTGCCGTCGTCGTGGCCCTTCTGGGCCGGCGCCGGCTGCTCATGGCGTGGCTGGCCGCATTCGGCGTGGCGGCCATCGCCGGACTCGCCGAGTTCTGGTGGTGGGAATACGACTACGGTCATCACCTGGACACGGCACAAGCCATCATCACCGTGCCGGGCATGAACTATCAGCCGCCAATCATTGGCGCCAAGCAGCTGCTGAATTTCACCGCCATCTCATGGCCAGCGATGGGCGGCGTGCTGATCGCGATGGCACTGCTGGCCGGCATCGCGGCGCTGGTGATCTCCATTCGCGCATCGCGCACGGCGCGCGCGGGGAGAGCCGAGTCGGGATCCGCGGCCCTGGTCGCCGCCGTGGCGCTGCTGCTGTGCGCTGGCCGGCCAACGACCGCGGTGGCCCAGCAGACCATCGAGGTCTCTCCGACTGGTCCGGTGCGGTCGATCGGCGCCGCCATCGGACGCGCGGCACCTGGCGCGCACATCATCGTGCACCCGGGCGTCTACCGTGAACCCATGATCGTCGTGGACCGCATGGTGGAGATCACCGGCGACGGCATGCCGGTGGTGCAGGGCGATGGAACGCATCAGCTCATGGGCATTGCCGCCGACGATGTCACGGTGCGCGGCCTGCGGTTCGTCAACGTGCGCACCAGCTACGTCGAGGATCGCGCCGCCATCAAGGCGGCTGGCGTGCATGGCTGCGTGATCGCTGACAATCAGGTGGACAGCACGTTCTTCGGGATCTACCTGGCGCAGGTCACCGACTGCCGCATTACCGGCAACGTGCTGCGGGCGCGCGGCACCGGCGAGGCGGCGTCAGGCAACGGAATCCATCTCTGGAATTCGCAGCGCATCATCATCGCCAACAATCACGTGAGCGGGTTTCGCGATGGCATCTATTTCGAGTTCGTCAGGGCGAGTCACGTCGAGGAGAATCTGAGTGAGCAGAATCTGCGCTACGGGCTCCACTTCATGTACTCCGACGATTGCGTCTATCGCGGCAACGACTTTCGCCGGAACGGTGCCGGGGTGGCAGTGATGTACACGCGGCGCGTGGAAATGACTGACAACCGCTTCGAGGACAACCGGAGCCCCGCCGCGTATGGTCTGCTGCTCAAGGAAATCAGCGACAGCCGATTGGAGCGCAATGTGTTCGCCCGCAATACCACCGGACTGCAGGCAGATGGCGCCACGAAGCTGCAGGCGGACCGGAACGTGTTCACGAACAATGGGTGGGCCGTGAAGCTGGAGGCCAGCACGGCAGGTGCCCGCTTCACGCGCAACAACTTCGAGGCGAACACGTTCGATCTGGTGACGAACAGCCGCCAACCGGCCGACACGCTCGATGGCAACTACTGGGACAGCTATACGGGCTATGACATCGATCACGACGGCGTGGGTGATGTTCCCCACCGCCCGGTGCGGCTCTTCTCGATGCTCGCGGCGCGCGCGACGCCCGCGCTGGTCCTGCTGCGAAGCGCTTTCGTCGGATTGCTGGACTCCACGGAGCAGGCGCTGCCGGCACTCACGCCGGAAACGCTCGCTGATGCGCACCCGGCCATGCGGCCCCTGCCATGATCGAGATCACCGGGTTGGACAAGCACTTCGGCGCCCTCCACGTGCTGCGCAGGCTGGACCTGCACATCGCGCCGGCGCGCGTCATGGCCATCGTCGGACCCAACGGAGCCGGGAAGACGACGCTCATCAAGGCGCTGCTCGGCCTGGTCCGTTCGGATGCCGGCAGCATTCGCATCAAGGATACCGTCGTCGATGGCGATGTGAGTTACCGCGCCGGCATTGGCTACATGCCCCAGATCGTCCGCTTCCCGGAGAATCTGAGCGGGCAGGAGCTCATCGCGCTGCTGACGCACCTGCGCGGGTCAACCGCGCCGCGTGATGAGGAGCTGATCGAGGCATTTGCGCTGGGCGCGCACCTGCGCAAGCCGGTCAGGACGCTCTCCGGCGGGACGCGGCAGAAGCTGAACGCCATCCTGGCGTTTCTCTTCCAGCCGGAGCTGCTCGTGCTCGATGAGCCGACGGCCGGCCTGGATCCCCTGTCGAGCAGCATGCTCAAGGACAGGATTCTCTCCGTCCGCGGCGCGGGGCGGACTGTCGTACTCACGTCGCACATCATGAGCGAGCTCGAGGAGCTGGCCGACGATGTCGCGTTTCTCGTGGATGGCCGCGTCGCGTACGTCGGCACGCTGCTCGACCTCAAGCACATGACGAGCCAGACGAATCTCGAGCGTGCCGTTGCCGTGATGATGCGGCGGGGGATGGCCGCATGACGACGACCCTGAAGGTCACGGGCTATGGCGTACGCAACCTGGTCCGCAGCCGCTGGCTGCTGGTCTACACGCTTTTCTTCTTCGCGGCCGCCGAGGGCTTGCTGCGGTTTTCGGCCGATGGGACGAAAGCACTGCTCAGTCTCACGAGCGTCGTGCTCTTCGTGGTACCCCTCGTGACCATCGTCTTCGGCACGGTGTACGTGTACGGCGCGCGCGAATTCACCGAGTTGCTCCTGGCACAACCGGTGCGGCGCAGCCAGCTCTTCACCGGTCTGTATCTGGGGCTCGCGGCGCCGCTCGCGATGGCGCTCGGTGCGGGGATCGCCATTCCCTTCGCGATGAACGGGGCGGCGCGCGCCGCGGATGCCGGCACACTGGCCGTGCTCGTGTTCGCCGGGGCCGCGCTCACCGCGGTGTTCACTGCACTGGCTTTCCTGATCGCGCTGCGCGTGGACGATCGCCTGCGCGGGGTCGGTGTGGCGATCGGCGTCTGGCTGCTGTTCGCGCTCTTCTACGATGGCCTGGTGCTGCTGCTTGTCGCCCTGTTCGCGGACCACCCCATGGAGAAGCCCGTGCTGGCGATGGTGCTGGCCAATCCCGTTGATCTGGCCCGTGTGCTCCTACTGCTGCGCTTCGATCTCGCGGCGCTCATGGGGTACACGGGCGCGGTGTTCCAGCGGCTCCTGGGCGGATGGACCGGTTCGATCCTGGCAGGCGCCGCACTGGCGCTCTGGGTCGCGATTCCCGTCGCCATTGGGCAGCGAGTCTTCCGGCGCAAGGATTTCTGATCATGCGTCGGGTTCACGCCGGCTGGTCTGAATGCCCGGTCGGCCCTCCTTCACGTATTCACCGGCTCATTCAGCGAGAACGCTACCAATGATCACACGGAACGCACTGCATCACGGCATGATCCTCGCGAGCGCACTGGCGCTCGTGGCCTGCGGCACGAAAACGGGCGACAGCAATGCGGCTCCCGGCGCGGCGCCTTCGAGCGCCGCACCGAGTGCCGCACCGGCCACCGGACCCGCGCCCGGACGAAAGATCGTCGTCGTGGAACTGCACACGGACGAAACCGGCAATTACTTCAAGCCCAACAAGCTGGAAGTGGAACAGGGCGATGTCATCCGCTTCACGCTCGTGACCGGCGTGCACAACGTACACTTTCTGCCGGATTCCAATCCGGGGCGCAGCGGGCTGCCCCCCGCGAGCGATCTGCTGCAGCTCCCCGGGCAGACGCTGGACATCCCGGTCACCATGCCGAAGGGGCACTATTACTTTCAGTGCGACCCGCATTCGGCGCTTGGCATGCGCGGGCACCTCGAGGTTGAGGACTAGCAAACAGGACATGTCTGCCACGACTCCGGTAAGCGCACCCTCCGCACGTGACATCCAGCGCTACCGCGAAAATCTGCAGGGAGAGGTGGACAGCGCGACGCTGTATCGCGCGATGGCGGAGGCGGAGCCCCGGCCGCAGCTCGCCAGTGTCTACCGGAGGCTGGCCGCGACCGAGGATGAACACGCGGCGCGCTGGGAGAATTTGCTGCGGGCGGCGGGATCGTCGGTCCCGTCGCGCCGCGCCGGCTGGCGTGTGCGCGTGCTCGTGCGCCTGGCGCGACGCTTCGGCGCTGGTCTCATTCTCCCTGTCGCGATTGGCCGGGAGGCTGCCGATTCCAGCGCATATGATCGGCAGCCGGAATCGAGCGGTACGGCGATGCCCGTGCAGGAACGCCTGCATGGACGCCTGCTGCGCGCGATCGCCGGGTCGAGCCAGGATGGCGTCGAAGGTTCGATACTCGCACGATACGAGGGGCGACATCGCACGATCGGCGGGAATGCGTTGCGTGCAGCTGTCCTCGGCGCGAACGATGGACTCGTCTCGAACCTGAGCCTCGTCATGGGCGTGGCCGGCGCCGCCGTGTCCGAGCGAGTGCTGCTGGTCACCGGTTTCGCCGGACTCCTGGCGGGCGCGGGCTCCATGGCAATGGGGGAATGGCTGTCCGTGCAGAGCTCGCGCGAGTTGAATGAACGGCAGCTCGGCATTGAGCAGCAGGAGCTGGCTGCCGCACCGGAGGAGGAAGCGGAGGAGCTGGCGCTGATCTACCAGGCCAAGGGACTGCCGGAGGACCAGGCCCGCTCACTCGCCGCCCGTCTCCTGTCCACCCCGGACACCGCACTCGATACGCTCGCGCGCGAGGAGCTGGGCATCGACCCCAGCGAGCGTGGCGGATCGCCCTGGGAAGCCGCCATTACCTCGTTCTTCCTTTTTGCGGCAGGCGCGATCGTGCCGGTGCTTCCCTTTGTATTCCTGCGCGGCACTGTTGCGTTGATCGCCAGCATTACGGTGAGTGCGGCTGCGCTCTTTCTCATCGGCGCCGGCATCACGCTCCTCACGGGGAGGAGCGTGCTCCGGTCCGGCATGCGGTCGCTGCTCATTGGCCTCGGCGCCGCGGCTCTGACCTACGTCGTGGGCAGACTCATCGGCGTCAGCATCACTGGATGACCGGTGTCCGATCGGTAGCCCCGAATCCAATGCTCGCGGTGTGCATGGAAAGCTCCGTCGGTTCAGAGCGGGCACGTACGGCATCCGGGGGCGCAAGCAACACCGAACAGCGTGCCGCGCGCAGGAGCTTTGTGGCTACGCTGCCGAGCAGCAGCCGCTCGAGTCCCTTGCGCCCGTGGCTTCCCGCGGCGATGAGCTCCACCGGCGTGCGACGTGCGAGCGCAATGAGCTGCTCCGCGGGATCCCCCTGCAGGACGACGACGTTGAAGTGATTCAGGTCCGTCGGATCGATGTCCGCGATCATTCGCTCTGCCGACGCTTCCACGCCTGTCCGGTAGACCCGTTCCCATTCGGCGCGTCCCGCGTCGAGCAGATCGATCTGCGGCATCACGTGCGCGAGCGTCACCTGTGCACCCTGGGCGATGAACTGCGTCGCGACGCGTGCGGCATGCAAACTGGAGACGCTGAAGTCCGTCGCGATGAGCACGCGGGCTGGTAGTCCCGTCGCGTCCTCTGTTACGGCCAGCACCGGAACCGTAGCGGCGCGACTCACGTGCAACACAGTCTCGCCGCCAAGCAGGCGGTCGGATGGCGCGTGGCGCCCGATGCCCAGCACGATGGCGACAACTTCTTCCGACCGCGCCGCGTCGACGATCGCGGCGCCCACGGAACCCGTGCGGCAGGAGATTTCCCATCCGTCGCTCGCCGTGCCGACCACATTGCGCAACTGCTTGCGGATCTCTGCTGCCCGGGCCACACGCCGCTCCTCTTCCATCCGCTCATCCGGGACGAAGACGGGCCCGAACCCGTAGTCGTACGCTGGCAACGGCTCGAGGACGGTAATGACCTGCACCGCGGCGTCGAGCCGCGACGCCAACGCCTCGGCGGCGCGTAGTGCTCCCGCCGCACCGGCCTTGCCATGTGTTCCGACCAGAATCGACTGTCGCATTGGTACCTCCTGTCGTGGGGCGGTGCAGAGCCTCCGGCCGCTGAAATTGCCCTCGTGCGTGCAGGCGCATGCACCAATGTTGACCCACCTGACAGGATGCGACAGGTGCCCAGCACGCACGATCGGGCGAATTCCGTGACCTGTGTAGGGCAAAGACCTATCGGTGCGACGTGTCAGCGTATCCCTGACACAGCCGTGCGCGGATCACGCACGAAAGTTCCAGCATCTCCCGACTCCCCCGACACCCTGGGCCGGCGATCGTACAGGCACGAACCACGAACGATCCGCCCCGGAGGGGGAACATGATCCGCAAACGAGTGCTGTTCACGACAATTGCCGCTGGAGCAACCGTGCTGGCGACCGCCGCCTTCCACACGGACAACCACCCGCATCTGTCGGTGGCCCGAACGGATTTCGCGCACACCGTAACACCGACGACACCCGCCTACCTGGCACAGTTGCCTCCGCTCGATCCCGCGCCTGTGAAGGAGTTCCGCATTCCGATCATGGACGCGAAGCTGCACATCGCGCCGGGCATCAGCTACGAAGGGTGGACCTTTGGCGGCACCGTGCCAGGTCCTGTCATGCACGTGCGCCAGGGAGATCTGGTACGGATCACCGTGGTCAACGAGACGCCCATGCCGCACTCGATCGACTTCCATGCGGCGCGCGTTCCAGCGAACGTCGCGTACCGCGCGATCATGCCCAGGGATTCGCTGCAGTTCGAGTTTACGGCTACCGACCCCGGCGCGTTCCTCGTGCACTGCGGCACGCCACCCGTGCTCATGCACCTCATGCAGGGCATGTACATGACGATGATCGTTGATCCGCGCGATGGGTGGGGCACGAAGGCCGATCACGAATTCGTTCTGGTGCAGAGCGAGTTCTACGCGAAGGATGGTCCCGGCGGAACGGATGCGCAGCCGGACTACGCGGCGGCGCAGGAGAAAGAGGCGAGTCAGGTGGTGTTCAACGGCCGCGCGTTCCAGTACAAGGACCACCCGCTGCACGTCAACGTTGGTGATCGCGTGCGGCTCTACGTGGTGAATGCGGGCCCGAGCCTCACGAGTGACTTCCACATCGTGGGCGCGATCTTCAATCGGGTCTACCCGGATGGTGATCCCGCGCACGTGTTGAGCGACGTCCAGACGTATGCCGTGCCGGCGGGCGGCGGTGCGGTGTTCGAAACCGTTTTCGACGCGAAGCAGAGCGGGGAAGGACTTTACGCCTTCGTGACCCACAGCTTCGCGGACGCCCAGAAGGGCGCGGTCGGCCTCATTCAGGTGGGCACGCCAAAGCAGTTCGCGACGATGGATCATTGAGGCTCGGCGGGACGACTGGTTCCGGGCCGGACACCTGCGGGTGTCCGGCCCGTTCGCCATCCCGCCATTGCCATTCCCCGAGCGTCGTTCGATCATCCGCATCATGCGCTCATCCACGAACGCCGGCGACGCGGTTCCCCGCCGGATCATTGGCTATCACCGGGACGAGGAGCATCACTGGGTGGCCGAACTGGAGTGCGGTCACACGCAGCACGTGCGGCACGACCCGCCCTGGCAGGTGCGCGACTGGGTTACAACCGAGGCCGGGCGCGCCAGCCATCTGGGCACGACCTTGTTCTGCGTGAAGTGCGTGACCGGCGAGCGCCCGTGAGCGGTCAGTTCACGGTCGCAGTCGCGCGAAATAGATCTTCTCTGTCACGCTGTTCGCGGCGTAGCGACGCTGCTCATGCTCCCGGTCAGCGCGGTAGCGCGCGTAGCGGCGTTCGTACACGCGGAAACTTGACGGTTCGCCGTGGTCGCGAAAAATCCGGCGAATCTCGTCTTCCGGAATGATCCCTTCGCTGTTGTAGCTCATGAGTACGTAGCGCGCCTCGGCACGGCTGATCAACTCATCGAGTGCATCGACACATCCGCCGCGCGTGGACCAGCGTGATTTCCTGTCGCCGTCCGGAATGAGACCCGTCTTGCCGCGCACCTCCGGTTCGGCGTGAAACCAGCCGGCGGCGATGACCTCCGGCACGTGATAGTACGCGCTGTACTGCCGCGTGTTGTAGGGTGGGTCCAGATAGAGCAGCTCGTGCCGGCCCACGCTGCGCACGACCTCATTGGCATCGCCCAGCATCGCGCGACAGGCGAGTCCGGCTCCGGCCACGACATCGGGCAATTCGAGTCGCAGCGACCGGCGGGCATTCGATTGCCAGGCCTTCACGTAGGCGGCGTAGATCCCCGTGGTGTTCGCCACCGCGTCAGCGCCTTCGAGCAGCGACGCGAGCAGCAGCGCCTGTTCGTGATCAGTCAGGAGTCCCGCGGAGCGCCATTCATGGATGCGCGTGCGTACGGCATCGATGCGCTGCCCGTTCGCGGCGGTGAAGTACATCCGGCCGCCGTCGTCGCCACCGGTGGCGTGTCGCGAATACTCGCGGGTGATGAACCCGGAACAGGGCGGCAGTGCCTGTTCGAGGTAGGAGAGCACCTGGCTGGCCGGATGCCGGGGATCGCTCGCATCGTTCCAGAGTTCGCGTTGTGCGCCCGGCATCTCGCCGGCACGGCGCTGGCAGCACGGATGCTCGAGGGTCTCGCGCACCGCGCCATCTGCTGCCCGCAGTGCCGCAAACGCGGGCAGCGCGTCGAGCTCGATGCCGGCCTGCTGCAGGATGTAGCTGTACGTCATGAGATCGCACGACCAGACCTCGAACCCGCGCTGCTTCAGGAAGCGGCTGACGCTCGCGGTCCCCGCGAACGCATCGAACGCACGTCCGCCGCGAATGGCGTTGTCATCCAGCACCTGACCAATGAAGTCCAGCAGCCTGCTCTTGTTTCCCAGATATCGCATTCGGGTGCGGTGGTACGGCGTGAATCCCGCGCGCTTCGGTACATTCCCGTTCCGGGAGCCGATCTTCCTGTGCGTCGCATTACCGCGTAGCACAGCACTTGCAGCCGAAATGCCCCCGGTTCTCAATCCAAAGGTACTGTCATGCTCAAGACTCGCCGCCTGGGTCGTCAGGGACTCACGACCGCGTCGCTCGGTCTCGGCTGCATGGGGATGTCCGAGTTTTATGGCGGTCGCGACGACAGCGAATCTCTCGCGACCATTCATCGCGCCATCGAGCTGGGCGTCACGCTGCTCGATACCGCGGATATCTACGGGCCGCACACGAATGAACAGCTCGTCGGTCGCGCGATCAAGGGGATGCGCGATCGCGTCATTCTCGCCACCAAGTTTGGCGTTGTCCGAGACCCGAACAATCCGCGTGCCCGCGCGGTGAACGGCCGCCCGGAGTATGTGCGTGCATCCTGTGACGGCTCGCTCGAACGGCTTGGTGTCGACGTCATCGATCTGTACTATCAGCATCGCGTGGACCCCGACGTGCCCATCGAGGAGACCGTAGGCGCGATGGCCGAACTCGTGCACCGTGGCAAGGTGCGCTTTCTGGGTCTTTCCGAGGCCGCGCCCGAAACGCTCCGGCGCGCGCACCGCGTACACCCGATCAGCGCGCTGCAAATGGAATATTCCCTCTGGAGCCGCGACGCGGAATCCGGAGTCCTCCCCACGTGTCGGGAGCTCGGCATCGGATTCGTCGCATACAGTCCTCTGGGACGCGGCTTCCTCACCGGCCGATTCAAGACGGTGGATGACTTGCCGAGGGACGATTATCGTCGCACCTCGCCGCGGTTTCAGGGCGCGAATTTCGAGAAGAACCTCGAGCTCGTTCGGCACATCAAGGAACTTGCGGCGCAACGCGGCTGTACACCATCACAGCTCGCGCTGGCCTGGGTGCTGGCGCAGGGGCAGGACATCGTCTCGATTCCGGGTACGAAGCACCGCCGGTATCTGGAGGAGAATATCGCGGCGGCGGATATCACGCTGACGTCAGCCGATCTGGCGCGCATCAGCGCGGTCGCACCCAGAGGAGTGGCGGCCGGGAATCGGTATCCGGAGGCGATGATGCAATCACTCGGTCGTTGACGACATTCAGGCAGGAGGTGACGACACCACCGTGTGCTCATGAACGGGCGAAGGCTGCTTGCACGGCCGTGCTGCTCTGGCCCGTATGTTGCCCGTTGCGCAGTTCGTTGGTCAACGAGCCTCGAGCAGGTTGCGGAAGAGACTGCGCGCCCGAGGCCATCGCACTGAGAGCGTGTTTATGACGAATATGAAGCCTGGTCTGCTGGCCCTGGGTCTCTCGCTTCTCATCGCCCCTGCGGCGCAGGCCCAATTCGGCATCAAGGCAGGGGCGTCGTTCGGAAGCATTTCCAATCAGGGTGTCCTGCCGGGAGATCTGTCCGACCGCACCGGGTTTACGGGCGGTCTCACGGCCAATGCCAGCTTCGGCATTTTCGGCATCGGGGTCGATGCGCTCTATGCACAGCGCGGCGCCAAGTCCGATGCGCCCGATGCGCTGGCGGCAACGCGGCTCGACTACGTCGACGTCCCCATCTATCTCACAGCCGGAGTTCCGGTGGGCGTCGTCAGGCCGTACGTGTATGCCGGTCCCCAGATGTCCTTCGAGGTGAGCTGCCGCACGTCGAACGGTTTCGACTGCCCCGCCACGGACCGACCGAAAACCGATTATGCCGCCGTTGTGGGAGCCGGCGTCCGACTGGGTGGCGTGCTGGGTCTCGAGGGACGCTATGTCTATGGGCTGCGCGATCTCAAGCTCTCGACGGTCTCCTCTGGAACCAGTTACAAGAATCGGTCATTCATGATCCTGGTCAGCCTGACGCACTGAACATCTCCTCGCCGCCGCCTGGAGGGCCGCAGGGCGAGCTTGGCTGGCTGCCGAGCTCGCCCTGCATGGTTCTCCGGGCAGCGCGGCGGCGGATGGCGCATATTGCGCCGCACGGTGTACAAGATGACGACCACACACTGTCAGAAAAGGGAGACAGCATGAGGCACGCATCGCGATCAGGCGCGCGAACAGGTGTCGCGCTCGCCGCCGCATTCCTCTGCCTGGGCATCGCGCGTACCGCGCGCGCACAGGCGCCGGCTACCTGGAGCCAGTCCATGACGTATCACAAGCCATCCGAAAAGGACTTGCAGAAGAAACTCACGCCGCTGCAGTTCGATGTCACGCAGCATGCGGCCACGGAGACACCGTTTCACAATGCCTACTGGAACAACCACGAGGCAGGTATCTACGTGGACGTCGTGTCGGGTGAGCCGCTGTTCAGTTCGCTGGACAAGTTCGACTCGGGAACGGGCTGGCCCAGCTTCACGAAGCCGCTGGAGCCCAGCGACATCAAGTACAAGCAGGACAACGCGCTGATGATGCAACGCACCGAGGTGCGCTCGGCGCATGCCGACTCGCATCTGGGTCACCTCTTCAACGACGGGCCGGCGCCGACGGGTCAGCGCTACTGTATGAACTCGGCGGCCATGCGGTTCATTCCGGTGAGCGAGCTCGCGGCCCAGGGATACGGCAAGTATCTGGCGCTCTTCCAGCCGCACACGCAGAACCAGACGGCAAAGGCACAACACGAAGGCCGCGCCTCCGCGCCGAAACACCCCTGACGGTCCGGTGACGAGTGCGGCGCGTGCCGCGCTCGTCCCGGCGATCTCTTCGAGGTACTTCCCGTGCGTTCCCCAGTTCTGCTCGGCACCGCGATCTGCGGTCTCGTGCTCGCGGCCACGGCACTCGCGAACAGCAGCGCGAGGCCCGCGGCGTCGTTCCCGGTGCATTTGCCTGATCCGACGGTCGACGAGCCGCTCGCCTCACGATCAGGCACCAGTACGGCGGTGCTGGCGGGCGGCTGCTTCTGGGGCCTGCAGCTCGTCTTCCAGCACGTGAAGGGCGTAACCGCCGTCACGGCGGGCTACGCCGGTGGAACCGCCGGCACCGCCACGTACGACCAGGTCAGCACGGGTGAGACCGGACACGCCGAGTCCGTGCGCATCACGTACGATCCGTCGCGCGTCACGTACGGCCGGCTGCTCAAGGTGTTCTTCTCCGTCGCGACCGATCCAACGGAGGTGAATCGCCAGGGACCGGACGCGGGTCCGCAGTACCGGTCAGCGATCTTCTATGCCAGTCAGGAGCAGCAACGCATCGCGACGGCGTACATCGCGCAACTCGGTTCCGCGAAGTCCTTTTCGGCGCCCATCGCGACACAGGTCGTTCCCCTGAAGGGGTTCTATGCAGCGGAGGATTACCACCAGAATTTCGCGATCAAGCATCCGGATTACCCGTACATCGTGATCAACGACGCGCCCAAGCTGAAAAATCTCGCGGCGGAGTGGCCCGCGCTCTATCAGACCGCGGCAGCGCGCTGACCGGCCGCACCGGGAAACAGCGCGTCAGTTCACGCGCGCCTGAAAGTAGACGGGCACCAGGACCCGCTGCGCCACTTGGCAGCCGGCGCGACTGGCCGGTGAGAACCGCCAGTGCTTCACCGCGCCGCGCGTGGCGTTGATGAACGCTCGAGTGCTCTCGCTGTCCGAGGGCGCGGCGAGCGCCAGCGGGGTAACGTGGAGACTCTGATCATCCACTGACCCATTGGGACGCACGACAAACTCGGCGAGGATGTCGGCCCACTCGCCCCTGCCTTCCGCGCGCGATGGATAGGCCGGCGGGAGCGTGCGGGGCGCGAGCCGCGCGCTCCGCGTCACCGTGCGCGGCTCTGCAACGCGAAACAGCGGCTGCTGAATCGCGCTGGAGTCCGCGCTCAATGCAATGCTGAAACGAAGCCGGACGCTGTCACGCGCGAAGTCCGCCGGGAATGGCACGTACAGGTGACCGTCGCTATCGCGGCTCAGCCAGTCACGGAGCGAATCCGCGTACGCGCCCGCATCCGCGAAAGCCACCTGCACACCGGTGATCCTTCCGGATTTGTGCAGTACGAAATCCAGCGCGGCCCGCAGAACGAGGTGCGGACCGGCGGTCAGCCTGGCCGAATCGCCGTGGCGCGGCAGCGACTGGGCACCGCGCAGCGATGCCACCACGAGGCCGGCGTTCACATCCACCTGCGCAACGCCCTGCGGCTTCGGCACGTCGTCGGAGAGCGCCGCTAACGCCGTCTGGAGCAGGACGCGCGGCGCCGCGGTGTCGGCGCCGATGCCGGCGATCGAAGCGATGGCCGTGCCCATCAGAACATCTGTCCGGACCGAATCACAGGCCGATGCGCCGCCTCGATCCTGCGCATGAAGTGATCCGGCGGCGACGAGCAAGCCGAACAGCAGCCTCACGGTGACATTCCGGACATGGCGCATCAGCACGGTCCCTCAGCTGGAGAGTTTGTTCGCCGCATTGAGCGCCGCCACCTTGTAGCACTCGGCGAGCGTGGGATAGTTGAACACGGTGTCGAGAAAGTAGTCGAGCCCTCCACCCAGCCCCAGGACAGCCTGCCCGATGTGCAGCAACTCGGTGGCCCCGCTCCCGATGATGTGCACGCCGAGCAGGCAGCGCGTCTCGCGATGAAAGAGCATTTTGAAGAAGCCGCTGTCATCGCCGAGAATCTGCCCGCGCGCAATCTCGCGGTAGCGCGCCACCCCCACCTCGTAGGGCACGCGTGCTGCCGTCAGCTCGTGCTCCGGCGCCCCCACCATGGACACCTCGGGAATAGCGTAGATGCCAATCGGGAAGTGCGTCGTCATGGGATGCGCCGGTGCGCCGAGCGCGTAGCAGGCGGCAAGCCGGCCCTGCTCACTCGACGTGGCTGCGAGGCTGGGATAGCCAATGACGTCCCCGGCGGCGTAAATGTGCGGCACGGATGTCCGGAACATGGCATCCACGGCAATGCGCCCCCGATCGTCCGCCGCGAGCCCGGCCCGTTCCAGTCCCAGCCCCGACGTGGCACCGGTGCGGCCAACCGAGAACAACGCCATGTCGGACACGATCCGCTTGCCCGACTCCAGCTCCAGGACGGCGCGGCGCGGCGGCCCCTGGCGAATCTCGAGCCGCGACACCGCTTCGCCACCCCGGAACGTCACGCTCCGGTCGCGAAGCTGGTGCAGCAGCTCGTCAACGATCTCGCCGTCGAGGAATTCCAGCGGACGCGTGCGCTTGTCCACGAGCGTGACCTCGACGCCGAGCGCGGCGAACATGGATGCGTATTCAATGCCGATCACGCCGGCCCCCACGACAGCGAGCGTGCGCGGCAGCGCCTGCAGCCCGCAAATATCATCGCTCGTGATGATGACGTCGCCATCGGGCGCCGCGCATGGCGGCGGCGCGGCCGTCGTCCCCACGGCGATGAGTACCGAGTCGGCTTCGAGCTCCGTGGCACCCTCGCCGGCGCGGACACGAAGGCGATGCGGGTCGATGAACGACGCCTCGCCACGCACGACATCCACGCCATTGCGCTGAAGCTGCTTCGCGATGACGTCCGCCTCGCGACACATGACCTGGTCCACACGTGCGAGGAGTTGTTGGGCGGTCGGTCGCTGCGGCATCACCCCGGCGGTCTGGGCATCCGCGAAGGACTCGCGGATCATGGTGCGGGCAACGGCTTCCCGGAACGTCTTGCTCGGAATCGTTCCGGTGGCAACGCACACGCCTCCGAGCGCACCGCGTCGCTCGATCACCGCGACACGCTTGCCGAGCTTGGCGGCCTGTACCGCCGCGCGCTGCCCGGCAGGGCCGCTGCCTATGCATACGAGATGGTAGGACAATTTCGGGTGGCGGGGTTGGAGTGAGGGTGGAATATGTGACACCAGATGTACTATCGTCGAGATGCCGCCGTCGAGAGGCCGTCGTGCCGCTCACACCTCACACCCGGATCTCATGTCCATACTCGCGCTCAACAGCGGTTCCTCGAGTCTCAAGTTTGCGCTCTACGACACAGGAGAGGCGGAAACCCGGCTGCTGGCGGGGACCGTCAGCGGCATTGGCGGCGATGCACCCAGCGCGAGCGTGGCACGGGGAACGGGCGAGGCGACGGCGGAGCGATTGCGCGCCGCGACGCCTGCCTCTGCACTCGACTGGATGGTCGGGCTGCTCGAGCGCGAAGGCCATGTCGGCGGCATCCGCGGCGCAGGACACCGCCTGGTGCACGGCGGCTCGAAGTTCGAGGAGCCGGTGCGTGTGACCCCGGCCATAGTCAGGACGCTGCGGGAGCTGCTTCCCCTCGCCCCGCTGCATCTGCCGCGCGAGCTCGGTGCGCTCGAGACGCTCTCCCGGCTGCTCCCCGGCGTGCCGCAGGTTGCCTGCTTCGATACGGCCTTTCACCGGTCGATGCCGCGCGTGGCCCAATGGTTCGGGTTGCCACGCGCACTCGCGGAACGCGGTGTGCAGCGTTACGGCTTCCACGGACTGTCCTGCGAATACGTCGTGGACCATCTGCGACGCGACGGACGGCTCGGGCGCCGGGTCGTGATCGCGCACCTGGGTAGCGGCGCGAGTCTCACGGCGGTTCGCGATGGTGCCAGCATTGACACGAGCATGGGACTGACGCCGAACGGCGGTTTCCTCATGAGTACGCGCTCCGGTGATCTCGATCCCGGTGTGCTGCTGTACCTCATGCGTGCGGACGGACTGTCTGTCGATCAGGTCGCCGAGCTGGTGTCCACGCGCTCGGGTCTGCTCGGCGTATCGGAGCGCACGGGCGACATGCGGGAGCTGCTCGACCAGGAGTCCACCGATGCGCGTGCGGCGGACGCCGTGAATATGTTCTGTTATGGCGTACGCCGGTTCCTTGGCGCGTATACGGCGGCGCTCGGGGGGCTCGATACGCTCGTGTTTACCGGTGGCATTGGAGAGCACGCGCCGGCGGTGCGCGAACGAATCTGTCAGGGGCTCGAGGCGCTGGGCATAGAGCTCGATGCGCAGCGGAACCAGGCCGGCGCGACCGTGGTGTCGCGGGAGGCCGCGGCGGTGACTGTCCGGGTCATCGGCGCGAACGAGGAATTGATGATTGCACGACACGCGGCTCGCCTGCTCGCGTGACGCGCGTCGTGCGTGACAGGAGGTGTGTCATGACGCAGTCCCCGGAGCGACTCGATCAACTCCAGATGCTGTTTCGCGCGGCGAATTATCTGAGCCTCGCCGAGTTGTACCTGTGCGACAACGCGCTGCTCCGGCGGCCGCTCGAACCCCGCCACATCAAGAAGCGGCTGCTGGGCCACTGGGGCACGGTGCCGGGCATCAATCTCGTGTACGCGCACCTGAACCGGCTCATTCAGGATACGAGCGTACGCGCGCTCTACGTCGTGGGCACCGGACACGGCGCGCCTGGCGTACTGGCCAACGTCTATCTGGAAGGCACGCTCACGGAGCGTTATCCCGAATACGCGCTCGACGAAACGGGACTCAACCGGTTCGTGCGCGCGTTCTCCTGGCCTGGAGGATTCCCCAGCCATGTGACGGCGCTCACGCCAGGCTCGCTGCACGAGGGGGGCGAGCTCGGCTACTCGCTGGCGCACGCCGCGGGAGCGGCGCTCGACGATCCCGATCTCCTTGTGACGTGTCTCATTGGCGATGGCGAAGCGGAGACCGGACCGCTCGCTGCCGCATGGCACTCCCACCGCTTCATGAACCCGGCCAGCGACGGGATGGTGCTCCCCATTCTGCATCTCAACGGGTACAAGCTCTCCGGCCCGTCAATTCTCGCACGCTTCGCGGAGCGCGAGCTGCGCGAGTTCTTCACGGGCATGGGGTATGAGCCGCGTGAGGTGGCGGGCAATGATCCGCTGCCGGTGCACCGGGAGATGTGGTCCGCGATGGACTGGGCCCATGGACTGCTCCGCCAGCGCCAAGCGAAAGCGCGCGCCGGTCATCTGGACGATCTGCCGCGCCCGCCGGTGATCATCCTGCGTACACCCAAGGGGTGGGGTGCGCCGGCGATGCTCGATGGCAGGCCGCTCGAAGGGACGTTTCATGCGCATCAGATTCCCATCGAAGATCCCGCCACGAATCCTGAACACCTGGCGATCCTCGAGCACTGGATGCGAAGCTACGGTCCCGAGGAACTGTTCGACGAATCCGGTCGCGCCCGCGCGTCCGTCGTGGCGTCGTTCCCCAAGGCGGAACTGTGTCTCGGACGCAGCCCAAGCGCCAACGGCGGCACGCGTCTCGTGCCGCTCGAGCTGCCGGACTACGCCCGGTATGCAGTGACGGTCCCGGCCCCGGGCGCCATCATCGAGCGGAATACGGAAGTCATTGGGCCATTCCTGCGCGACCTGTTCCGTGCGACCGCACAGACGCGGAATTTCCGGCTGGTCTGTCCGGACGAGACCTCATCCAATCGCCTGCAGGCCGTGTTTGAGGCCACGGAGCGGGCCTTCATGCTGCCCATGGTGCCGTCGGACGAATTTCTCGCGCGCGACGGGCGCGTGATGGAAGTGTTGAGCGAGCATTGCTGCGAAGGATGGCTCGAGGGCTATCTGCTGTCCGGGCGACACGGCCTCTTTGCCTGCTACGAGGCGTTTCTCACGATCGTGGATTCCATGATGCAGCAGTATGCGAAGTGGCTGAAGATGTCACGCGAGGTGGCCTGGCGCGTGCCGGTCGCGTCGCTCAACTACCTGATCACGAGTCACGTGTGGGAACAGGATCACAACGGCTACAGTCATCAGGGTCCGAGCTTCATCAACATGCTCATGACCAAGAAGGCGCGGATCGCGCGTATCTATCTACCGCCCGATGGCAACACGCTGCTCTCCACGATCGATCACTGCCTGCGCAGTCGCGACTACGTGAATCTCATTGTGGCGTCCAAGAAGCCCATGCCGCAGTGGCTGGCCATGGAGGATGCGGCGCGGCACTGTGCCCAGGGCGCCGGCCGCTGGACGTGGGCGGAGACCGACGGTGACCAGCCGGACGTCGTGTTGGCGTGCGCGGGGGATGTGCCCACCCGCGAGACGCTGGCGGCAGCCTGGTGGCTCCGTCGCGCCGCGCCATCGCTTCGCGTACGCGTGGTAAACGTGGTGGATCTCTACACGCTGCAGTCGCAGCGGGACCACCCTCACGGGCTGCCCGACGCGCGCTTTGCCGCGTTGTTCGGCACCGACATGCAGGTGGTGTTCGCGTTCCACGGGTATCCCGATGCCGTGCACGAGATCATCTATCACCGCCCCAATCCGCAGCGCTTTCACGTTCGTGGCTACGTGGAGGAAGGAACCACCACGACGCCGTTCGACATGACGGTGCTGAATGGAATGAGCCGTTATGATCTCGCGATCGAAGCACTGCGGCGCACGGGCCATGACGAGAGCATCGGCTTCTTCGAGGAGAAGCTCGCGGAACATCGCGCCTACATCGTCGCGCATGGCGAGGACATGCCGGAGGTGCAGCACTGGACCTGGTCGCCGGAGCCGGCGGTGGAGCACGCCGGAGTGCACTGAGCGCGACGAGCTGGCACGGAGCTGTCAGGGTGTGACGGGCGCGCCAGGACGTGTGCCGTGGTGCGCCGTCACGACGGTCCGAATGCCGCCGCGCACGTTGAAGTCACCGCTCACCTCCATCCACACCGGTTGCGCCCGCGCGGCGAGATCATCGAGGATGGTGTTCACGGCATTTTCGTAGAACACGCCGTCGTTGCGGTAGCTCCAGAGATAGAGCTTGAGGCTCTTGAGTTCGATGCACACGGCGCCCGGGATGTAGGCAATGCGGATCGTGCCGAAGTCGGGCGCGCCGCCCGTGAGCAGGGAAAGCTCGCGCGCGTCGCCCTCGATGCCACCCACGGGGCAGAGCGATGTGAATTCCGGGCACTCCAGACGGATTTCATACGAGCGCCCCGGGCGCGGATTGGGAAAGGTCTCGAGAATCGCGGGCGTCGGCATGGTGTCGTTGGCGTAGGGCCGGCGGCGTGCGCCGCGGCGTGGCGGAAGGCGCGGTGCGGCGGCTGCGTTGGCGGAGAATGGTGCCTATTCTTAGCGCATGGACGTGAATAATGGCAGGAATGGCGCGCGCCCGCTTGCTGTGGTGCTGCTGAGCGGCGGCCTGGACTCCAGCACCGTGCTCGCCATGGCCCACGCTGGCGGCTTCGAGCCGTGCGCGCTCACCTTCCGCTATGGCCAGCGCCATGAAGTGGAGGTGGACGCGGCGCGCCGGATCGCCGCGCGTGCGCACGTCACGCGTCATGTCGTGGTGGACATCGACCTCCGCCTCTTCGGCGGCTCCGCGCTCACGGGCGACATCGCGGTCCCGAAAGGGCGCACCACGGAGCAGATGGGGTCGGACATTCCGGTGACATACGTGCCGGCGCGCAATACGATCTTTCTGTCTTTCGCCCTGGCATGGGCCGAGGTGCTTCCCGCGCAGGACATCTTCATCGGCGTCAACGCGCTCGATTATAGCGGCTATCCCGACTGCCGGCCGGAGTATCTCGACGCCTTCCGGCGGCTGGCGGCTCTCGCCACCAGGGCCGGAGTGGACGGAACACAGCAGCTCAGCATTCACGCACCGCTGCTCCAGCTCACCAAGGCCGACATCATTCGCTCGGGCACGGCGCTGGGGGTGGATTACGCGCTCACCCGCTCCTGCTACGACCCGGACGACATGGGCGCCGCGTGCGGCGAGTGCGATGCGTGCCTGCTCCGTCTGCGCGGGTTCGCGCAGGCCGGCCTTGCCGACCCTGCGCCCTACCGGCATGCGAGAGCCACTCCCGCATGAGCTACGCCGTCAAGGAAATCTTCTACACGCTGCAGGGCGAGGGCGCCAATACCGGGCGTCCCGCCGTGTTCTGCCGCTTCGCCGGCTGCAATCTGTGGACGGGTCGTGAACGCGATCGGGCGGCTGCCGTGTGCCAGTTCTGCGACACGGACTTCGTCGGCGTCGATGGGCCCGGCGGGGGACGCTTTGCCTCCGCGCGCGAGCTCGCGGACGCCGTGCACGCGCAGTGGCCGGTGCCGCTGCGCGGCTCAACCAGGCCATTCGTGGTCTGCACTGGCGGAGAGCCTCTCCTGCAGCTCGACGCGCCGCTGGTGGCCGCGCTGCACGATGCAGGGTTCGAGATCGCCGTAGAAACGAATGGCACGCAGCAGCCGCCGGCCGGACTCGACTGGATCTGTGTCAGCCCCAAGGCGGATGCGGATATCGTGGTGCGGAGCGGTAACGAGCTCAAACTCGTGTTCCCACAGGAGCGTGCCGGCCCCGAGCGTTTCGAGGAACTGCGCTTCGACCACTTCTTTCTGCAGCCCATGGACGGGCCCGCGCTGCACGACAACACACGTGCCGCGCTCGAGTACTGCCTGGCTCATCCGCGCTGGCGGCTCAGCCTGCAGACGCACAAGCTGCTTGGCATTCCCTGATCGGGCGCGTCGCGGAACTGATCGCCAGGCCGGCCGGATTCCTCCTTCCGGATACACTCACACCGGAGGAGCATGATGCGTATCGCGAGTATGGCGGCAGTCGCGGCAATAGCTGTAGCGACAGCGTGCGGAGGCACCGGTTCGGGTCCGACGAGCACCATGAACAACAACCCGCCGCCACCGCCTGTGGGCAACAGAAGCCCCGCCATCAGCATTCAGAACTATCAGTTCATCCCGAAAGTGGATACCGTCAAGGTCGGTACGACGATCACCTGGACCAACCAGGATGTCGTAGCGCACAGGGTGTTCAGTGATTCCTTGCTCTGGGACAGCGGGCAGCTTGCGCCGCCCAGCGGAGGCGGGACCTACGGTGGCAGCACGAACGGCGCCTCCTTCTCGTTCGAGTTCGACAAGGCTGGCACCTTCACCTATCACTGCCAGAACCATCCGCCGTCGGCGTACCCGAACTTCACCGGAACCATCGTGGTCACCGAGTAGAACGCCTGGCCGG
>Ga0134126_10001899_pt1 | contig 26588 bp, 19 predicted proteins | sample KB31752_FD_96881 | JGI IMG/M metagenome (GOLD analysis project Ga0134126, IMG submission 96881) | Terrestrial soil microbial communities with excess Nitrogen fertilizer from Kellogg Biological Station, Michigan, USA - KB3-175-2 | ecosystem: Environmental > Terrestrial > Soil > Unclassified ... | reverse complement strand
GCAGGTCTTTTGCCAGATGGCGGACATTCAAACCGCCGACACGCTCAAGCTGCCCATTCCCGAATTGCAGACCGGCAAACCCATCATCGTCCGCGCTCCCAACACACCGGAATTGAAAAAGGTGGTAAAAGGTCTGGTCGAACGCGCCGAGGCCATTCGCAGCGGGTGCGTCCGTCCCGATGAGGACAACATGCTCAAGATTACGTCCGAGGGCCGAAAAGCGGCGCTGGATTTGCGCGTCCTCAATCCCCGCGCCCCGGATCAGCCTGAGAATAAAATCAGTCTGGCCGCTGACCGGATTTTTCAAATCTGGAAGGACACCACGGGAATGCAATCTTCGCAACTGGTGTTCTGCGATCTTTCGACACCATCAAAACTAAAACGGCAATTCTCAGCGTACGACGATCTCAAAACAAAGCTGGTGCAACGCGGAATTCCAATCGAACAAATTGCCTTCATGCAGGATTTCGACAGCGACAACCAAAAACTTCTTTTATTCAAGGACGTTCGCTCCGGCAAAATCCGCGTCCTCATTGGCAGCACCCAAAAAATGGGTTCAGGCACTAATGTGCAGGAACGGTTGGTGGCGTTGCATCATCTGGACGCGCCGTGGCGTCCCGCCGACGTGGAACAGCGAGAAGGCAGAATTCTGCGACAGGGCAATCTAAATAATTCGGTTCAGATTTATCGCTACGTTACCGAGGGCAGTTTCGATGCGTATATGTGGCAGACGCTGGAAACCAAAGCCAAGTTCATCCATCAGGTGATGACGGGAGACACTCACATTCGCCACATTGAGGACATTGATGCCAGGGCGTTGACCTATGCCGAGGTAAAGGCCATAGCTTCGGGCAATCCGCTGGTCATGGAAAAGGCGACTGTGGATGCTGAAATTACCCGGTTGACGCGGTTGCGCTCGCAACACGGGGAAACCCAATTCCGCATCCGCTCGCAATCTCGTCGTCTGAAGGAGGAAATTCCATTGCTGATGCAACGCATCGAGAATTTGAAGTTGGATTTGAACGACCGCCGCGATACACGCGGCGAGTTATTTGAAATCGAGATTGAAAGGTCTGTTTGCAAAGATAGGCCCATTGCTGGCGAACTCCTCAATCGCATTGCCACCCGCGCCGCCGGAGGAAATGAAGAACGTAAAATCGGCACGTTTGCGGGGTTTGGCTTGTTTGCCCGCCCAACATTCATGCAGCGGGTCGAAATTGTTTTGAAGGGCCGCAATCACTATGTCGCCAACGTCGGCGAAACACCGTTGGGCACGATTCGTTCCGTCGAGTATGCGGCTCAAAACATGGAGGAACGGCTGAAGACTTGGAAGCGCGACCTTGGAGAAGCCGAGCGCAACTGTCGGGAATTGGACGGAAAGGTCGGCGAGCCTTTTGAGCATGAGGCCAAGCTTCTTTCCCTTGTCGCGCGTCAGCAGGAACTAGAAAACGCCCTCGACATCACCAAAAACCAAGGCGCGAACTCCCTTTCCGCCGAGGAGTCCACCGAAGTAGAAATTGCGCCCACTGAGAAAATGGAAGCTCCCGCCCAAAAACAGACTCCCAAAACCGCCCGTAAATCTCTTGCTATCCGATGTTGAAAACCCAACAGAATGCAATTTGCGAGTCGCACGGTTGGCGGCGTCGGGCGCAGGAGCGCAAGCCCACCTTTCGGCTTCGTGAATCGCCGCGCTCCATTGTACCGCTCCGCTGCGCCAGTCAAGGTATTGCTCGCCCCTGTTGCCCTCTGCGCTCCACCTTGACAGTGCTCGCTCCGCAAGAAAATGCGGCTCTTAGGAATTCACGAAGCAGACCATCAAGCCTTCGGCTTTTAGGAACGTGTCCGCGTCGCCAGAAAACTTGCAGAAACGTCAGCGTGGGGTATATTCCCCGCGTCCAATTGTCACTGCTTTGTCACTAGAAAAATAGACGTTGTAGTACATAAAAGTAGGAGGGCGCGGGGGGCTGCTGTTGTTATGAAAGCGCATAATTTAGTTGGGCCTCAAGTCAGAAGGCAGCGGTTTCTTCGCGGATGGTCACAGGCCCAGCTCGCCACAAAGCTTCAGCTCAAAGGATTTGATATTTCGCGGGAAGTGGTCGCCCAAATCGAAGGCCAGGTGCATTGCGTGAAGGACCGCGACCTGCCCTATCTGGCTGCTGTCTTCCAAATCGAAATCCCCGCGCTGTTTCCTGAGTTCCCCAAGAACGCCAGCCTTCACGATACAATGAGGCGATTGTTGCGGGACGAGGACCTTGAGACTCCAAAGATTGTAATGAAATCATTACAGGCCGCTGCTGCAAACGTGGTAAACCGTAGCCAACAGTATGAACGCAACGGCACAAGTCCAGCCTCAGCCGACAACGGGCGCGGAAAGGCTGGCATACTCGATTCAGGAGTCGGCGGAGATGCTGGGAATCAATTACTTCAGCGTTTATCGTCTGATCCAACGCGGGAAACTTAAACCCTGCCGGGCCTTGCGGGGCAAATTGCTCGTCCCCCGCACTGAACTTCTGCGCTTGCTGAAATCCGAATAGGAGGACTTATGCTCAAACGAAATGGTGAAATTTGCGAAGCGGTGGTTCCTAACTTTCCAGGTCGCTTAACCGCCACTGAAAAGCGAGCTTACTCGGCTGGCATTGCCGCCATTGAAGGCCAGCTTCGCGACCTCGAACAAGCAGGACGTGCGCTGGCAGAAGTGGAGCGGCAGATTCCAAATTGGCGGGCGGGACTCGAACCCAATGGCGATGGCTCAGTTCTTGACCTCTCTTCCAAAGCTGAGGACCAGTGGCACGTGGTCAAGACTCTCGTTAAAACAAACCGCAGCGAGTTGCTGTTTTGTTCTCGGGGTGCCGGAGATGGCAGAGAATTCGCCGTGTTTGAAAAGTTCGATCCGACCTCGGCCTACGCGCAAGCCCAGGGCAACCCGGAACTGATTCTCACCAGCAACAAAGCATCCTTGCTCTTGCAGGATTATGTTGAGAGCGAGCGTCGAATGCTAAATCTCGTCAAACAAGACCTCACCGCTACGGTGGAGGAACTGCTGAGCGAAAGATTTCCCAACGAGAATAACACTCGCGTCATCAACGCAGTTTCGGCGCGTTGTGGTAGTTGCATTGCCGGAACGGGCCAGACGCAACAGGCCCCGAAGGCGGACCGTGGCGTTAAAATCCGAGTATGAGGAGGACTTGTCATGTCCAACTTCAATTCAATGTTCCCGCAGTTTTTGCAGACCTGCCTGCAATTGAAATCGCTCCTCACACCGGTTGCCTTTGTTCTCATCACCGGCGGTTTGATTGCGGGCACAATCGCCAGTCATCGCAGTGGGATTGCGAACTTGCGGTTGCTTGGAAGATTGATCGGGTTGGTGATGCTGCTGGTTTTTCTGCCAACGTGGGGCAACCAAGTTGTGACTATCGTTGACGACACCGTAAAGAATGTCCTCAAGGTTGATCCGTCCCAAATTCACGACCAGTACAAAGCTGCGCTGGAATTGAAGAAATCGCAGGATGGAAATCAAAGTTGGTGGGAGAAGGTGACGCAATGGCGGGCTTCGATGGTCGAGGCGCTGATGACAGTCGCCTTTGCGATCTTGGGCTGGATTGCGAGCGCCATCATGTGGTGGGCCTACGTGCTGCAAAGCGCGATGCTGTTTATCGGCTACGCGCTGTCGCCAATTTTTATCGGGATGATGGCATTCCCCTCATTGCAGGAAGTGGGCCGACGATACCTGTTGAATCTTCTCGGAGTAATGGTTTGGCCGCTCGGTTGGGGCGTCGCTGGCCTCGTTACGCAGGGAATGCTCACCTTCATGACCGACCGCTCATTTCTGAGCACGTCCGTTATCGGCAACGACCTCTATTCGTTTCAGAATCTGATGGGTCTCGCCTTCCTCGGAATCTGGATCATCTTTAGCACCATTGCAGCACCTGTCATTCTTCAAAAATCACTCATCTCCGGCACCTCACCAGCGGCACACCTTTTCAGCGGCGCTTTTGCAGCGGGACGCGCTGCGATGGCCGCCGGTGCCTCTACAATGGCAGCCGCAGGAGCCGGACAAAGCGGAGCGGGATTGCTGAGAGCAGGCGTTGTAGCCACCGCTGCTGCTGGCGAGACACTGGCAGGTAGTGCTTTGAACAGCGGCGGTTCGTTGATTGGTTCGCTGGCCCAAATTCGCGCATTTCAGGAACCCAGGGCAAACTCTCAAGCAGCTAGTCGCTCTCGTTTTCCTCAAAATGACCCCACGGGTGACAAGACGGTCGAAGAACTTCTGCGCAAAACTCGAAATCCCTATTCTCAAGGATAACACGGTGCATTTTTCCCAGGGTGTGTTAAATTTCTTCTGTGGAATTTCTAGCGATTATGTTTGTTGGAACGCTTATCGCGTTTTGGGCGGTAGCCGGATCGCGTCCAAAAAAAGGGAATCAAATCTCGTACTTGCCACCGGTAATTCCGCCAGAAATGAAACCTTCTTCGGCACCGGAACTATGGCAATACAGGCCCGCAAACGAATTCGAACATGCGGAGGCGGTAAGGCGTTATGATGAAGATTCCACGCATAACCCTTTTCCGCTCCCCGTTCCGCTTCAGGAGCGCCATGACTCCTGAAAGCACGTTCCTGTTAAGTGAGATTTTAGACAGCCTTTGCCAGCAGATCCGAATGACTCCGCGCCGGTATTTTCGTGCGCAAATCGCGGATAACCGATTGAGGCACGCGCTCAAGGAATTCCGCAAGAAGTGCTTGTGCATCTTCCAACTCGCATTGAAGGACTTCTCTCCCCATCGCCATAGTAGCCGCTGCAAGATACTTTTCGACCGGCACTATTTGCACCGGTTCGTTTACTTGGCCCCAAAACCTCTCCGTGGCATTTTCGGAAGCCCACCAAGGGTAAGAGTATTGCGACTTCACTTTGGCCACCGAAACTGAGAGTTCATGTTTCGGCGAGTTGCTTTCACTGAGCGCATTTGAAAGGGGCACGACATTTGACACCTGGGAGGACGGTTCGGCGAAAACAACTTTCTGCGCCATGTCGGCGGAATGTTTGTCGCGGAGGTGCCCATACGTCTGCATTGCCAGAACTCCGCCGTCTTTGTGTCCGAGCCATTTTGCGACCGTCGGAATGTCCACGCCAGACTCTATGCAGCGGGTCGCAAACAGGTGGCGCAAATCGTGGTGCGTCAGATGAAACAATCCCAAGTTCTCGCAGGCTCGTTTGAGCGAACGATTGAATTTCCGCACACGGAGAACAGGGTTCTCCAAGAACGCCTGCTCTCCGCGTTCCGTTTTGAGACGTTCGAGCAGCTTCCGCATCTCTGGAATCATTGGCACGCGCCGCATCTCCCAATTCTTCGTTCCGGTCTTGGGGTCGCCGCGAATGATGATTTCGTTCCGTGCGAAACTGCAATCCCGCCCGTAAATGCGAGCAGCCTCTTTCAGACGTGGCCCCGCGTACGAGAAGAACTCAATCGCATCCGCACAATGACCACCCTTGCCGCTACCATTTCCGCGAACGTAGGAAACAAGCGCGATGAATTGATCTGGCTCCGGCAGCCTCAATTCCTTCCGGCGAACTCGCGCCCGCTTAACCTCCTTCATCCGCGCCGGATTGTCGTAGCGGACTCCCGCCTCGACGACGATGTCGAGAACTCGCCGCAAGATGGACAAGGTTCCATTCGTCACGGTCGCCGAATACCGCTTTCCAAATTCAGCACGCCACAGCAGACAATCCTGTTTGGTGATTCGCTTGACATCGGTTTCTTCCAAACCGTTCCAAGTTTTGAGAAGGTCAGCCGCAGCGCGCTCGTTGTACTCTTTCGTCGTCTCTTTGATTTCGGTTGCGTTTTTTTGGCGGTCGCGGAACATGGCCAACGCCTCGCCAAAGTTCATCTTACCGATAATCTTGGTCTTGGACGCACCCACTGCTTTGTGCTCGGTATCCAGCACGTCGGCCAGACGAAGCTTGGCGACGGATAGGACGTTTGTGTCGAGCGATTTTCGGATGAGCTTGCCATGCACCTTGGCGCGTACAAAATAAATGCCCGACGGCTCATAGCGGATGAGATTCGCCACCGGAGCTTTGGTCCAGAGGCCCTTGGATTCAGAGTTTTTCGTTTTCATGGAAACAGTATCAAATGGCGGTATCAGATGGGCTGTAATGATTTCATTACAACTTTCAAAAACCCTTTGTTTTCAGCGGGTCTCTGATTACCGTCTTAATGGAAGCTATCCTGTTTCCTAAACCGCGTATCCCCGTTCAATTCGGGGTGGGGGTACCAATTTGCGCCGCCTCTATTTCCCTGCCCGCTCCAGCTTCCCATTGATGCCCTCGACCATGCTTTTCAATTCCGCGACCGTTTGTTTCAGTTCGGAATTCTCCGCTTCAAGCTGCCGCGTGCGCTTCTCCAACTGCTCGCTGCGATCCTCCAGCTTGCGGTTCAATCCTTGAATCGCCGCCAGCGCCACGCCGCCTTCATCCGTCAACGAAATGTGTTTGTCATCCGTCCCGTTCAATCCGAACGTTTCATGAAAATCCTGCGCCATCGGCCCGATATGTTCCTTGTCCGGCTCGGTTTTGAAATTCCAGCGCGTCACCGGCAGCGAAAGCACCCGGTCCAGGATTTCCCCCGCGCTCACCGCCGAGAAATTTTCCTTCAGATTCCGGTCACTGCTCGGATTGAACGAATGGCCATAAACATCCCCGCTGTTGACCACCTGGAACACCAGGCTGTTGCCATCGCTGCCACTGAACCCCTTGATAATCGGACCCGTGCCCGACGCGGTAAACACCGCCGTCGCGTCGCTGCTCGTCTGCCCCACAAAGATGCCCACACCTGTCGAGGAAGTGGAGTTGACCCGCAGCGCGGCGGGGTTCAAGCCGGAACTGCCCGAGACGTCAAAGAGCACGCCGCCGCCGGCCCGGACCTTGAACTGGTCGTTGCGATCCGATGAATAGATCGGCGCCTGCGAGTCCGCCCACACGAACGCACCTTGATGCACCGCCTGAGCCAGGGATCCCGCGGCAAAAGAATAATCGCCACTAGCCTTATTCTCCAGCCCGCCAGGTACGGTGCCGTAATAGCCAGTCGCATAATTCCCATACCCGCCGCCCACGAACGAATCGCTTCCGTCGGCGTGACAGCCATACCCGCCGGACACGACTGAGTCGGCCCCACCGGCGCTATTCAGAAGGCCGCCACTCAGTGTGGAATTAGGCCCACCGGCAACATTTTGTCCGCCACCCCCAACCGACGCGTTCTGCCCACGGGCAATATTGTATTGGCCCCCCGCCACGGTGGCATATATATTGACGGCCTGATTCCCCAGTCCGCCGCCAACCGTGGCGGCATTGCTGCTGGCCAGGTTTCCAAATCCCGTGGTTCCGTCATAACCTCCGCCGGCCACCACTGAACCCTTTCCGCTTGCGAGGTTCGCATAACCGCCGCCCACCGTCGCCGCGTCCGAGCCGGCATGGTTGGCGTATCCACCCGCCACGGTGCTGGCCCCCAGGACCAAGCCGCCAACGGCTTGGTTGCCTGCGCCGCCTCCGACCGTTGCATAAACATCAATCGCGAAGTTCCCAAAACCGCCGCCCACCGACGCATTGGTGCCGCCGGCAGTATTCAAGGAACCGCCGCCAACCGTGCCGAAATTCGCCGCCACGGTATTGCTCACCACGTAATTGTTGTAAAGTATCGCCCCACCGCCGGAAATCGTCGCCCCCACCACGCCATCGGACACGTAATTGATCGGCGAACCCGCAATCACATTGGGCGCGCCATTCGTATTCGGCTCCAGGCGCAATGCCCGCGCGCCTTTCACCCGCAGTTCGAGCGGCTGATTATCCGCCGTGCCGACATAATTCACCCCGGCCGTCGTATTGCTGTTGCCGGTCGTCTTCCAAAAATTCGAATTGCTCAAACCGTTCAGCGTGGCGGCATTCAAATTGGTCAACCCCTCGCCATTGCCCGTGAACGTCCCTCCAAAATTGTTCCCGCTGTTGTTGAACGTCACCGCATTCACGTAAGTGCCGGCAGGAATGCCGCCGCTGACAACGTTGCCGGCCGTGATGGCATAAGGCGCCGGCGTGACCGGCTGCCGCGGACTAATCGTCGCGAAGGAAACCGCCCCATTGGTTCGCACGGCAATCTCCATCCAACGACCCGCGCCCGGGAATTCATTGCCGAAATCGAGCGTCACCGTGAACAGCCCGTTGCTGACGCTGGTGCCGCTTTCGGTCAGGATCGGCCCCTGCTGGTTGCCGCCGGCGCTGCTGTCGTAAAGAATGAATCGCAAATCGTAAGTGCCATTGGCAGCGCTGCTGCCGTCCGTGAGCCGCCCCTGATAAGTAAACGCCGTGCCTTGGGAAAAACTCCAAACTGGGGCTTGGATTCCCAAAACCATCGCCAACGTAACGACAAGCTTTTTCATAGGATCTTTCTCCATGGATTCTGATTTGGGGCCCGTATCAAAATGATGAATGAGCCCCTGGTTCAAAAGAACACGGCAGGCTGAAGTGGCAGCAGCTGCCTTGGTTGTTGGAATGCTTCGAGCTAAGCACACCCAAAATTGGAAAGCAAGGCCCTGATGGCAGGCCCTGATGGCTGGCACCCTTGATGTCGCGGAGCGACACCAGGAAATTAGCCAGCCACGCAGTGGCTGGTAAATCCGGATCAACTCGTTTTGTCCTGAAAGGACAATGGAAAGGGCAATTGCTTCCTGCGTCTCCCCACACGACCGCCTTGGCAGAAACGATGCAGTTTGTCGAAAAGGGAATTAACGCGGAGACGCTGTGAACAGAGTTCCGCGAAGGATAAGCCCTGTCTTTGGCGACCACTGAACGGTGATTCTGGCAAACCTTGAAAAACTCCGCGCCGCTTTGCGCCCTCAGCGCCTCCGCGCTTTTCTGGAAACAATTTGAACTGCATGGTTCCGGCTTGGCGGTGTCTCATTCCCTGAGTCGCTTCACGACCAAACTCCGCTCCCCGGAACCAACCCGTCGCCGCATTGCTCTTAACACTGGAAAACAATTGATGAGCCATGTCGCTGAAATCGAGCCTATTGCAAACACTCAGCCCATACCGATGGGTTCAAGCCCAACCCAAAACCAGCGGTTCACCAAATGAATACCCGCCCTCGCGGAACAGTCGAACTGATATGACACGCTGAAAAATTGGCGTAGATTGAATATGAGAGTATGAAAGCGCAGCGTCTTCGAAATTGTGGTTTGGCTCTCCTGTTGGCCCTGATTCCCCTTTTTAGCGGATGCGACCAGGAGCAGGCCCACTCAGCTCCCGCCAACGACCAAGCCGCCGACGTCAACGCCGGCGGACCCCCCGCCGACATCGTCCCCGGGGATACCAACAACGGCGTCGCCACCACCAACAACCCCGATCAGGATTTGTCCGACGCCTCCGGAACCGTCATTTCCACCCCCGAAACCAGCGCGCCCAGCACCAATAACAACCCCCAACTGAACGATTTCGTGAAGCTCGTGCAGGCGGGCGTCGGTGAAAACGTGTTGCTGGCTTACGTGACCAATTCGCCCGGCACCTTCAATTTGTCGTCCGACGACATTCTTTATCTCAACGATCTCGGAGCACCGGACACCGTGGTCTCCGCCATGCTCCAACACGACCAGCAGTTGACGGGCAACACCGCCGCAACCGTCCAGCAGCCGCAAACCACCGAAGCCGTTCCTCCGACAACCGAAGCCGCTACTCCGCCCGTCGCCGTTCAGCCTGATACTGACGCCTACGCCGAAGCCACCGCCGCCGCGGCCGATGCAGCCGAACCGCCTTTGACACCGCCAGCGGACATCGAGGACCAAGTCGACCAATCGCCCAACACTTCCTACAGCTATTTCTATGACTCCCTCGCGCCGTACGGAAACTGGATTGATATCTCTGGCTATGGCCCCTGCTGGCGGCCTACCGCCGTGGCCGTGAATCCCGGCTGGACGCCCTATTGTGATCACGGCCATTGGGCCTACACCGATTGCGGCTGGTGCTGGGTCTCGGATTATTCCTGGGGCTGGGCGCCGTTTCATTATGGCCGCTGGTTCCACAATCGGCACTGGGGCTGGTGCTGGGCGCCCGACACGGTCTGGGGACCAGCCTGGGTTTCCTGGAGATATGACAACGATTACTGCGGCTGGGCGCCACTGCCGCCCTCGGCCTGTTACCGTCCGGGCTTCGGCTTCACCTATTTCGGCCGTTCCGTCGGTTTCAACTTCACCTTCGGCCTCGGCGTCAACAATTTCATCTTCGTGCCGCTCGGCCATTTCCACGACCGCGTGCCGTCGCGCGCTCGTGTGCCGCATCGCGAAGTGACGAAAATTTTCACCGGCACGACGCTGAACAACCAAATCATTCGCGGCAACAATCACAGTCTCATCAACCGCGGCGTCCCGGTGGACCGCGTGGCGGCCGCTTCTCACACCACCATCCGGCCCATCCGCGTCCGCGCGGATGCCACCAATCCCGGCGCGCCGCGATTGGGCCGCAATGGCCGCTCCCTTTCGCTCTTTCGTCCGGCGCTCCCCACACCGAAGCCCGGCGCAGCTCCGCGGCGCGTCGGCGAAGGCGTTCAGCCCAATCGCGATTTCAATCTCCAAACGCGCATCGAACGGCCGCAATCGATGCCCAGGTCCATTACCACTCAACCCACTCAACCCACGGAGCGCCGCCCCATCCTCTCCACGCCGTCGACCGCCGGCACGCGTGAGAATCCCGCGCCCGAAAATCAATTTTCACGACGAAATAATTTCTCGCAACCCAACACCGAAAAACCGGGCTCGCTCATGATGCGAGGCCCCAATTCCGGCGAACGGCGGGGCCAGGAATTCGCGCCACAGACACCGTCGCAGCCGTTCGCGCCCGCGGAGAACAATCGCCGCGTCGTCACTCCTCCGGTGCGCCCGGCGCCATCGCAGACCTTCTCGCCATCGTCTGGCCGTCCGGAAACCGAGATGCCGCGCAACGACCAGCGGCAGCAAATCATCCAGCAACGCCAATTGCAGCAGGCAGAGCAACAACAACAGCTCCAGCAACGCCAACTGCAGCAGAGAGAGCAGCGACAGGAACAGCTCCAACAGCGGCAGCAATTCCAGCAGCAGCAACAATTGCAACAACGGCAGCAGCAATTCCAGCAGCCCGCGCCTCGCCAGTTCGAAGCTCCGCGCGAAAACCGGAGTTTCACCCCCGAAGTTCGCCAGCAACCGATCGCGCCGCCGCGAATCATGGAATCGCGCCCGGCTCCTGAAATGCGCTCCGCTCCGCAATTCAGCGCACCCGCTCCGCGCCAGGAAAGTGGTGGTGGCGGAAGAGGCGGCGGTGATGCTGGCGGCTCAAGGGGCGGAGGCGGTGGTAATAATAACAATAATAACGGCGGCGGCCGGAACCGTTGAGCCCTTCGTGAAACGTGAAACGTAAAACGTGAATTCGTCAGAGCGCGCTCGGCCCGGATTCACGTTTTACGTTTCACGTTTCAAAACCGTTTTTCCCTTTTGTAACCCCACCCCCGCTGGCATCATCCCCCCCGTGGGTATCACGCCGCAGCAATTCAAGCGCATGGAAGAGCGCCTGTCCCGCGCTCCTCGCGCGTCGACCCCGGTTTTTTCGCCGGAACCGCGCCTTGCGCTCACTGCGCACCAGATCATTCTCGGCCTCGACCCATCGCTGCGCGGCACTGGCTTTGGCGTGATTCGCCTCGCCAAACCCTGCCCTGAAACTTTGGCGCACGGCACGATTTCCTGCTCCTCCACTTGGGAACGCTCGCGTTGCCTTGTCAAAATCGTCCAAACCCTCCGTGACGTGCTGAAACAATGTCAGCCGACCGTCTGCGTCGTTGAAGGCATTTTCTACGCGCAAAATCTCCAGACCGCCATGATCATGGGCGAAGCCCGCGGCGCGGCGCTCTCGGCCATCGGCGAAGCCGGCCTCGAAATTTACGAACTCGCGCCCCGCAAAGTGAAGCAGGCCATCGTCGGCTACGGCGCCGCGCAGAAAATCGCCGTCGCCAAAATGGTCCAGCGCATGTTGCGCCTGACCGAGACGCCCGCTCCCGACGCTGCCGACGCCCTCGCCCTCGCGCTGGCGCACGCGCAGGAAACCGGCCGTTACTCGCTCAGCCCGCGCAAGAAAATTTGATCCATGATCACCTTCCTCCAGGGAAAACTCGTCGAAGCCTTGCCCACGCAAGTCGCCGTGGATGTCAACGGCGTCGGCTACGAAGCGCTCATTCCGCTGTCATCCTTCGACAAATTGCCGCAGCCCGGCCAGCCCATAAAACTCCTCACGCAACTCGTCGTTCGCGAAGATGCGCACACGCTGTACGGTTTCATGACGCCGGAAGAGCGCGATTTGTTCCGCCTGCTCGTCCACACCGTCAGCGGCATCGGGCCCAAAACCGCCTTGAACGTCCTGAGCGGCATCAGCGTCACCGTCTTTCGCGGCGCGGTGGCGAACAGCGACGTCAAAGCGCTTTCAAAAATTTCCGGCGTCGGCCGCAAGACCGCCGAGCGAATCGTCGTCGAGCTCAAGGACAAAATCGGCATGGCCGGCGCCTGGGAGGCCGCCAGCGCCAAGCACGGACTCTCCTCCGATGAACAACGCATCAACGACGCCGTCCTCGCCCTGGTCGCGCTCGGCTTCAAACAAATCGAAGCCCACGATTCCGTCCGCGCCGCGCAAGCCGTCCTCGGCACGCAAGCCACCGTCGAAGAACTGGTTCGCGCCTGCTTGAAAAAGGGAGCATGATGCTAGCTATCGAAATTTATTTGTCACATTACGAGAAGTGAGTCCCACCCTCAAAGCGCGCAAGCAGAAGTCCGGAGTCGTCGTTCCAAACGAGCCCATTTGGTATCAACGCCTCGGCGCATTTGTGATTTTCTTTCTGGCTCGTCTTTACGGCATGACCCTGCGCTTTCGCTGGGACAACCGCTCTGGCTTTTCTCCCGATGGCATCAAGGCTCCGGCAATTTATTGTCTCTGGCACAATCGCCTGATGCTTTGCATGGAAGTGTATCAAAGCCGCTCGCAACGCATCAATCGCGGCAACGGCCTGGCCGCGCTCATCAGCGCCAGCAAAGACGGCGCGTTCCTCGCGGCCATTCTCGAACGTTTCGGCGTCCAGGCCGTCCGCGGCTCCTCCAGCCGGCGCGGCCCGCAGGCGCTGCTCGAACTGACCTCCTGGGCGGAACGCGGCTATGATTTGTCCATCACGCCCGATGGCCCGCGCGGTCCGCGCTATATCGTGCAGGAAGGCGTCATGTCGCTGGCGCAATTGACCGGCCTGCCCATCGTTCCATTCTCATTCCATGCCCGCCGGAAAATTTGCCTCAAAAGCTGGGACCAATTTCAGATCCCGCTGCCGTTTTCCCGCTGCGACATGATCCTCGGCAAACCCATTTACATTCCCCGCGAAGCCACCGATTCCGAACGCGAAACCCTCCGCCGGCAACTCGAGGATTTGCTTAAGAAACTGTCGGGAGATTAGGTAAATTAGATGGGGCAAAGCTGCCGCTTTGCCCCATCTTCCCCTCACGCGCACTCAGCGCGGGACGAAAACACGTCCCCCTCACACCATCCTCGCCAAAAATTTATACAACGCATACCGCCGCATCACCGATTTCACGTACGCCTTCGTGTGCGGAAATCCAATGTGCCCCATGAACACCACGCTATTCGTCGCCCCCGCGCCGCCGTTCCATTTCAACAGACGCCCGCGCCCCGCATTATAATCCGCCAGCGCAAAAGGGATGGGATTGTCCGTATGCGCATAGCGCTTGAGCAATTTGCCCAGGTAAAACGTCCCCGCGAGCACATTTGTGCCCGGATCAAAACATTGTTCATGGGAAAAATTTTGGATGTGCTCCGCGCCCGCCCAATCCATCGCCGCCGCCTCCTGGATTTGCATCAAGCCGATCTCCCCCGCCCTCCCGCGCCGGTCCGGATGGAATCGCGTCTCCTGCCAGATCACCGCCTTGACCAGCAATGGATCCACGCCGTAACGCTTCGCCGCCGCATTGATTTCCGGCTCAAATTTCCGCCCCTGGCTGGCGGCAAACCACAAATAACCGCCCACGCCCACGCATCCAAGAGCGATCGCCGCCAACAAAAACCAAACTATCCGCCGCCATTTCACGCCCCGAATTGTAGCGGCGGTCTGCGACCGCCGCATTTCAAATCTCCGCAAATCCATAATATTTCACCAGCAACCTTCATTCCGTATTCTTCATTCTGCCTTCTGCCTTCTGACTTTACTGGACACTAACCTACCCTTCCGACATGCTTGCTTCGTGATAAAAGAGGAACAGGCCGTGAGGCTGTGCGCCGGCGACTGTCCATTCTCTAATCAACACACATTATGGATACCGGAACCATTTCATCGCCTCCGACGCCCAAGATCGCTCCTCCGCCGCCGCCCATCATTGCCGCCGTTTCCACCAGGAAAAAACGGAAAAAAGGCCGCAAACTCTTCCTTGTCTTTATCGCAGCGCTGGTGCTCGCGCTGGTGGCGCTCATTGTTTTCGTACACAGCCATAAACCGGCCATCATCGTGCAGACGGAAAAAGTTTCCCGGCACAACACCACCGAGATCGTCGTCGCCAACGGGAAAATCCAGCCCTTCACCCAGGTCTCCATCAGCCCCGAAGTCGCCGGCGAAATCGTCGCCCTGCCCGTCAAGGAAGGCGATCACGTCAAAAAAGGCGACTTGCTGGTAAAAATAAAGCCGGACAATTACCTCGCCACCCGCGATTCCGCCGCCGCCAGCTATCAATCGGCCGTGGCCAACAAAAACCTCGCCGCGGCTCAACTCGAGAAAGCCGAGATCGACTACAAGCGCAATCTCGAACTTTCCCGCCAAAAACTGATTTCCGACTCGGATTTTCTCGATGCCAAGACCAGTTGGCAGGTCGCCAAGCTCCAGGTGGAGACCGCCACGCATCAGGCCGAGCAGGCCAAATACGCGCTCGACAACGCCGAGGCCGATTTGAAAAAGACCACTATTCTCTCTCCCATCGATGGCACGGTCGTGCAGTTGAAATCACAACTCGGCGAACGCGTCCTCGGCACCTCCTTCAACATGGGCACCGAAATCATGACCATTGCCGACTTGAACGAAATGGAAGCCCTCGTCGACGTCGGCGAAATGGACGTCGTTCTCATGCAACCTGGCCAGCATGCAAAACTCGAAGTCGACGCCTTCAAGGACCAAAAATTCAATGGCACCGTCACCGAAGTGGCCAATGCCGCCGATGGCTTCGGTGCGAGTGCCGCCAATGCCATGTCGGGCGGCGGCAGCGGCAGCAGCGCCACCGGTGATGCCACCAAATTCCAGGTGCATATTCGCATCAAGGAAAAGGAAATGTTTCGTCCCGGCATGTCCGTCACCGCCGATATTGAGACGCGCTCCCGCACGAACGTCCTCGCCGTGCCCATCGCCAGCGTCACCGCCCGTTTGCCCATCAACAAACCGACGCCGAAACAGGCGCTCGCCAAAACCAATTCCCTCGCCGCTACTAATTCGGCCTCGGAAACGAACAGCTTCAAAACAAAAAACAAAGACAAGGACAAGGAAACCCCCAAACAAGTGGACGTCGTCTTCGTGATGGACGGCGACCACGTCAAAATGGTCCCCGTGAAAATCGGCATCAGCGACGACAACTATTGGGAAATAACCGATGGCTTGCAGGAAGGCCAGGAAGTTGTCTCCGGCGGTTACCACGCCATCAGCCATGATTTGCAGGACGGCACCAAAGTCACCAAAGGCCCCGCCGCGCCCGACACCGAAAAGAAGCCGCTTTAACGTGAGCCTCATTCGCCTTCAAAAAATCTCCCGCCGCTACCAGATGGGCTCCGAAACCGTCCACGCCCTGCGCGAAGTCTCACTCGATATCAAACGCGGCGAATACGTCGCCATCATGGGCCCATCCGGCTCCGGCAAATCGACGTTGATGAACCTCATCGGCTGCCTCGACACACCCACCTCCGGCCAGTACGAACTCAACGGCATCCAGGTCAGCGAGATGGATGACAATCGCCTCGCCGAAGTCCGCAACAAGGAAATCGGCTTCGTGTTCCAAACCTTCAATCTGCTCGCGCGCTCGGACGCCCTCCGCAATGTCGAGCTGCCGATGATTTATTCCGGCGTGCCCTCCGATGAGCGCCGTCAAATTGCCCTCGAAGCCCTCTCCAGCGTCGGTCTCGGCGACCGCATTCATCATCGCCCGAACGAACTCTCCGGCGGCCAGCGCCAGCGCGTCGCGGTCGCCCGCGCCCTCGTTAATCGCCCCTCCATCCTCCTCGCCGACGAGCCGACCGGAAATCTCGATTCCAAAACCGGCGAAGAAATGATGGCCTTGTTCGAACAGCTTTGGATGCAGGGCAACACCATCATTTTGGTCACGCACGAAGAAGACATCGCCAAACACGCCCACCGCATCATCCGCATCCGCGATGGGCTCATCGCCAGCGATGAGCGTCGAGACGGATAAATGGATAAATGGATTTTTGGATGAATGAAAATCTTCGATGCCGATTGAATGCAATTATGGTTATAGACTATGCCAAACAGCGGAATCCGAATCGGAACTATATCGAACGTGAAGCTGGAATTCAGAGCCCGACCCTACGCTGGATTAAGTTATCAACCGTTGAACTTTCCGAACGGCTCCAGAGTTTCACCCTCTCCCCGGGGGAGAGTAGCTCTGTTGGGTATTGCATACCGCCATATTTCGATCAAATTCACGCAAAAGACAAGGAAACCATCGCAACCTAAACCCTTGCCCGCAAGCGTGAAAACGATAGCGAATTGGATTCAGGTGAAGCTCCACGAACATGGAATGGCCCCGTATCATCTGGCATCCAAAATGGGAATTGCATCATCGCTGGTGAACGCTTGGAAGGACGGATCAGCACGACCGAAGGCGTGTCACATCCGTGAAATGGTGAGCCTTTTGGGTAAATATTGCCGCCCATAGTCCAGTTGATGGCCGTATTGCTACTCCAAATCGGACGACGAATCTTATCAGTCCCGGTGGACCTCCGAGGACTGTTCCTTGAGGGTCGGACCGTTTGGCAGTATGCTTCCGGCTTCGTGAGCGTAATGCCGCAGCATACCCGTCTTTTGAAGAAAGCTTTTTCCGCGAAGGAGTGGGAATACCTGCTCCGGCACGACGCATTCAAAGCGCTCACGGATGGATGTGACACCCTCTACAAATACGAAAGACTGGTCGAGATCGGAATGCTGCTCCTTCGTCAGAAAGAGGAATTGCAGTTTGACCCGCTGCGGAAATCCAACCGGACAAAGACAATCAATCGTAATGGTTATAAATGACCTCTCCTTTGAACACTTCGCCGGTGCTGTTATTGGTTTTGATCCTGGCTGCGGTGATTAGCGGCTGCTCTGGGAACCGGGTGACGATCAACGGGCACTCTCCCGAAACGGACGAAGCCAACCATGGCAGCTTGCATATTTTGCCGGGAATTGTCCGATCAAAAAAGGTTGATCGAGCGCTTGGATTCTTTGCGGCGAATTTTTCCACGCATGCAACTAATCATTTTTATGTTGCCGCGACCCACCTTGATCGAGCAGAACCACTGACCGCATCTGTTTACTGGAAGGAGGCACGTCTTTTGATGGATTACGGAGAATTGGCAGATGATGCTCCGGACGCAGCCGAAATATTTGCATTGAGTCATCCTTTAAAACTGGATCGTGACACTGTGGACACGCCGGAAGACATTGCCGGGAGCACGTATTTGGAAACCCATCGTCAGTGGGTTGCTCAGATGGAACGGTGCATTTCCATAGGCACCCTGTATGTGATTAGGCTCGATGAGGCGACCAATCGTTTTCCCAATACAGACAGATCAAAGGCTGACAACGAATAAAACTGAACATGTCACTCTTGGAGTCGAGATCGCTGTTCCCGCCGTTTTCATATTGGGGCTGATTTTATCGGATGAAATCCGACACAAAAGCTATTTCAACGAAAAAGTCGTGCCATCTTTATCTATGGCGCGAGATACATTTCTATATTCGTTGTCTCCGGGAATTTGATCGATATACATGACATCGTCATGGATGAACTCCCCTGTGAGTGGGTCATAAAGCGTCATTCCCACGTATGGTATCCCTTCGACGCGATAATAAACCCACGCGGACTCATTGTTAAACCCGCCGACGTGAACGGTCAACGGGCCACGCAATCCTTTCTTGATTCTTTCCTCATTCAGCCACTTGGCACTTGAAAGATGAGTCGCTATGAGATTGGTAACGGTTCGGAATTGCTTTTGACTTGGCTTGTCAAAGGTGAGCACCGACAAATCTTTTGCGGATGCCACTAAACCGCCCTTGGCGAGGATATTGGTTTCTCGCGACAAAGCAGCCAAATAGCTTCTCGTCGCCTCCTTTGAATCGCCTTGGGCAAGAGATTTTTGGTCTGCCACCGAAAAACCGTAATAATTCGTGCCAACCGGCGTGAGGTCGATTTTCCATTGAAGCTCGTCCACATATGCAGAAATGTCGTCGTTCTCCGCTCGGCACAATGTGTATGTGAAGGGCTTCGACTTTGAAACCTCATTACTGATCTCCAAAAGAGACTTATTCTCTTGCCAATAGCGGTGCCAAATAATGGCCCGGGCCACCGCCCCCTCCAAGCGAGTCAGTTGTCCTTTTGGAAGATGTGTTGCGTCCGGCTGCTCTCCCAAACTCGGAAGCGCACACGAAACGAAGACAGTTAGGGCTACACACAAAAAGCACAGTGTTTTTCTCATCAGTATTCCTTTCACTCGTATTCGCGCCCTGAATCAAACCCATAAAAAGTAGTGGCACCTGCATGGCCAATCTTGTGTTGTCGGGCTGGGTTAGGAGGCTGATTGTCGGCTTTGTTGAAGCCAATCGGCACTCCATTATTGAACTGCGGAATAGCCATTGGAGGGTTTTTCACGGCGTTTGCAGCATCGACGCACAAATTATAGTGGTCGCGGTCAGGCCCAATCAATGCTTGATCCAGATCGGCTTGTTGTTTCAAATCAGTTGCGTTCGCAATTAAATTCCAGCGTCCTCTTTTATACGATTTGGGAAAAGCCGTTTTGATGGCTCCAAGAACGCTGCCGTCGCCAAAAGAGGGAGCATTGTAATTTTTCTTTTGCTTACTTCCCGGCGGGAGTTTTGCATAAAAAGCGATGTTGTAAATTGTAGCGCCAATCGCGAGCTTTTCAACGGCATCCTCTCCGGTTCCGGCCGAGGACTCAGAAAAGATGACTGCGGTAAACAATCGCTGCGCCTGTCCTTTCGGCCGGTCTCTGAGCGGCTTTTTGACTGTGGCCGATTGGGTCTTTGATATAACGGGAGATCGAATGCTTGCCAAAATGCTAAGGATGTCAATTGCTCCGATAAAATGGCCACTCGGGTCGAGGTTATCAACGGGATCGCCTTCCGCGTAGGTGTAGCGGTGCAATGATTTAGGGTCTTCCTGATTTCCTTCAAATGAATCTCGCGTCAAAAAGCGTCCACTGCCCGGATTCATGTAGCGAGCGCGCAAATAATAAAGTCCAAGAGTCGGGTCAAATTGCTCGCCAGCGTAGCGGTAGAAATTTGTCGCCGTGCCTGTGCTAGTGATCACATTACCGAAAGCATCGTAAGTGTAGGTGTCGCTTATCGCGCCATTTGTTGCCGTGAGATAGCGCACGTTGCCGTTGCCATCGTAACCGTAAAAACTGGTGAGCGCATCGCGCTGGCTGACGCGAGTGAGGCCGTAAGTATATGCACGAACGAGAGCCGTTCCCGTCTTCTCCTCGACCACCTGGGCGTAACCAGTCAGATTGAGGTCGTCTATGAGATAGAAATTCGTGGTCGTGCCGACCACAGTGCGGACGCGGTTGCCGTCGCCGTCGTAAACGATGACGATGTTGGTTCCGTTTACCGTCGCGTTTGTCAATTGGTTTTCGGCATCGTAGAGGAATACATTTGCGCCATTTGTGCGCGTATTGCCGTTATTGTCGTAAATATCAACGGTGAGTTGGTCATTCGTATTGAAAGTGAAGGATTGATTCGTGATTCCGCTCACCGTCGAGGTGCGGGTTAGGCGATTGCCGACATTATCGTAATTATTCGTGATCTGACCTGTCGGCCCGGAGGATGCCGTTATCGTCTCGCCGAGCAATCGATACAGCGTATCATAGTTCCATGCGTTCGTGCGGTTCACTCCGTTATATGTTTCCGTCAAATTCGTCCGATTGCCGACGGGTGCAAGTTTGTAAGCGAAACTCGCCACTGTGACTCCGGCGGAAGTCGCCGTCAAATTTGTGAGACGGTTGAGAGCGTCAAAGGAATAGACGTTTGTAATTTTGTTCGGCAATGCAACCGTCCGCAAATTACCAACCGCATCGAAGTCGTAAGTGGTGGAGTTGGTGAAGCGGTCAACAACATTGGTCAGCCGATTCAAGACATCATAGTTATACGTGAGCGAAGTTCCGCCACTTGTCGAAGACTGGACTGTCTGCACATTTCCGAAGCCGTCATACGTGTAATTCAGCGTCCCCTCGGGCGTGATCTTGGTCATCAGGCGGTCACGATTGTCGTATGTGTAGCTGTTTGTCCCACTGGCATCCACCATGTTCGTGCGCTGACTGGTTGGCGAATACGCGAGCGCGACCCTGTAGCCACCCGCCGAGGCTTTATTCGTGAGACGGTTGAGGGCGTCATACTGATTGGTGATGACAACATTGTTGAAGTTAGTTTCCCGAATGACATTGCCCACGGCATCGTAGCCGAGCAGTGAGGTCCGACTGCCTGGCGTGGTCTGTTTTACCCGTCTTCCAAGGTCGTCGTATTCAAAAAAGTTTGTGCGATTGAGCGCGTCAACTTGTTCGGTCAGATTGCCGACCTCATCATAAACATAACGGGTGACGCTCTGATGCGGGCCACCAAAGTCGTTCGTCACCGCTGTCATCCGGCCAAGGGCATCAAAACCCAATAACGTGATGACATTCGCCTGATTCGTGATCGCGATTCTGCGCCCGAGTCCGTCATAACCGTAGCCTTCGCTGGTGGTATCAGGATAAATTACGGCGACGCGCTGATTGAGTGCATCGTAAACATAGGAATTTGTGCGGTTCAGCGCATCCACAACATTAGTCTGATTTCCATTTGCATCATAAGCAAACTGGGTCACTTGGTTAAGCGCGTTCGTTAACGCAATCTGTCTGCCAAGAGAATCGTAGCCGTATTGGGCGGTGGTAATGCTTATAGACGTCGGAATCATCCCTGATGCGGGAGTGTTGATGGTGGACGAAATGAACTGTCCAGCCGCATCATAAGTGCTGCTGACATAGCTGTTGTCTGGATAGGTCGTTCGCAGCAGACGCCCGGTCGGATCGTTGAGATAGCTAGTGGTGTGCATGGCGCGGTCTGTCGTGGTTAATTGCCGTCCCTCGTCATCGTATGCGATGCTTTCAAATAGGCCATCTGCATACGTCGTATTGGTCAATGCGCCGTTAGCATCGTAGAAAAACGAGTTGGTGCGATTAAGCGCGTCCACAGTCTGCGATTGCTTCCCGATCCCGTTATAGAATGTGAAATTGGTGTTGTTCATCGCGTCAATGTTCGCGGTGATCCGATTTGCGCCGTCGTAAATCCACTGCGTAGTCATCGTGCGGACGCCTCCAGGTGTTGTCCGGGTGGTTATCTCCGTCATTTTATTGCCGTTGGCATCGTAGGTGTAGCCGATTGTCCTAAGAGGGTTCAGGGAGGCGTCGAGTGTCGTGGCGTTCGTGAGATCACCAAACTGATCATATAGGTTATTGACGATAACCTGCTCCGGCAGCCCGAGAGCGTTAGTTTCAGCGAGGATGTTCCCCTGGCTATCATAGCCATACGCTGTGACGATATTGAGCGCATTCGTCACAAACAAAAGATTGCCATTGCCGTCATACGCGTTGGTCGTGCCGTTCCCGAGATCGTCAATTTCGACGAGCGGTTCGCCGAAGCTGTTATAGGTAGCGCTGGAGGCGCTTCCGGTCGGATTCTCGACTTCCGTCACGTTGTCCTCACCGTCATATCCGTAAATGGTGACCTTATTGAGTGCGTTCGTTTCCGCGATTTGACGCCCTTGCGAGTCATAAGCGTAGGAGGTCATTGCCCCGTTCGCATCCTGAATGCTTGCCAAAAGGCCGGCGGGACTGAAGTTCTGCACTGTAGGGTGCCCTAAACGGTCGATAAAGACCTGACGATGATTCACTGTGTCATAGCTGAAAATGCTGAAGTGATTGAATCCATCATATTGCTTGTTTAGCTGGCCAATCGAATCATATTCGTAACGAGAGCTGACAATGCCCCGACCGTCAGTGATAGCGGTGATATTGTTTGGAAATGCCGTGTTGGTGTAGGCATAGGAGGTGGTGACGTAATTCGTGGCGATGCGATCAACCAATCGGCTCACATTGGTGAGGTTGCCAAGCGTGTCATACGCATACGTGACCGCAGGCGGGCCAGTAATGCTTCCGAAGCCATCTTGCGAGTTGGGATCATAAACGGCAGTGATATTTCCAGTAGTGGGGTCGCGGTCAAACAGGACTTCTTTGCCGCTGGAATGAAAAATCCCCGAGGAGCTATATTGCACATAATTGCCGTTGCGATCCGTGTGCTGGCTCACATTTCCATTGTCGTCAAAATTGTATTTGGTGCCATCAGGCGCAGTGAATGTAAATGCTGAAAAGGACGGCTCATAGTTAAACGTCGGAAAGCCATCGGCATCGTCGTAGAAAGTAATAGTCAAGGGAACGGTCCAACCGGACAGGCCGTCATCCATTCCGACCGTGGTCGGAGAAGGGGTTGCAACTGACAATTGCCCTTGGCCAACGGGCGTAAATATCAAATGCACGTCGAAGAAATTGTAACAAGTGGGCTCGGTGCCGGAACTGATTGTGTTTGTGCCGCTCAAATTGAAAATCACCTGCGGTATGAAGTGGTATTGCTCTGTCGGACTGAGGCTCACGGTAACTACGTGCTGAGCAGTATCAGCGACTGAATAGTTTATCCCGCCGGAGAGGACACCGAACCATCCGGTGGCCAAGGGCCCTGACTTTTGAATGTTGATTTGTTCGTAATCCAGCTTTCCGTTGTAGCCGAATGAGCCAGCAGTCGCAAATCGGGTATCATATAGGCGATTCACAGTGATTGGTAAACCTGCGGCTGGAATCTGCAAATCCGTCGCGGAAAACGTGACCTGTCCGACATTGGTCGGCCAATTCACCGTGACATTGACAGGAGACGAGGCCAGCCCGGTATTTGCCGGGTCGGTCGTAGAAGCCACTGCTGTTAAAACAAGCGTTCCAGCCGAAACGCTTCTCCAATCGAAAATATAAGGAGCGTTCGTGGCAACCCCAATCAATGCGCTGTTAGCGTAAAATGCGACCTGCGTCACACTGCCGCTTCCACAAGTGGCGGTGGCGGACAAAGTAAAATTCGTCGGCACCGTGTAGGTTGAACCGCCCGCCGGGCTGTCGAGAGATACTGAAAGCGTGGGATTCACGGCAATAGTCACTTGGGCGGAATTCGTGTATTGACCATCGCACGCCGATAATTGCAAAACGTATATTCCATCGCTGCCAAACGTAACGGTGCTGTTGGTGAGACCGGCATTCCCGAATGAAACCGTTCCAGGACCGCTGATTGTTGTCCAATTCGTGAATTTTATGCCACCTCCGGTCAAACCGTCATCCGTGACAAGTCCCTCCAACGTCGTGCTTGAAGTCGTAATGATTTGCTGCTGCCCTGCGCTCACAGACGGCCCAGAGTTGATATTGTAAGTGGCGCTCGCGACGCCGCTGTCCACGTAGCCGGAACGAAATGCCTTCGCTTTCAAAGTCACGATAGAACTCAGGAACACCGTTCCGCCGGAGGGGATAAAAATGTCACTCGTCGTCGGAGTGGCACCGTTCGTGGTGTAATAGATCGCGGCAAGTGGCGTTGAACAGGAAATTGTCACGTTCTGTGCGGTCGAGTATGTGCCGCCACCTGGAGTGAATGTTGGCGTGTCTACGGTTAATGGTCCGAGAGAGCCGTTTGTCCCAAATGCGCGAAAGAAGTTCGCACTGTTGGTCGCCATGGTAAAAGTGAAAGATGTCTGTGCCACCGTCCCCGTAGCAATTGTGGAAAAAGGAATACTACTTAAATCTGGCGTATACTGGATGTTGTAAAGCAAGTTGGTGTCCGTGCCGCTCAGGGTTAGCTGCACAGTGTTGGCGGATGGAAACGTCGGCGGGTTGATGACAAGCTGTGCCTGCGTCCCGAAAGTTAGCAGGAACACCGCGAAGTAATACGACAGCAAGCGGTAGAGAGCATTGATTTTCTTCGTTCGTGTCCCTGAATCATTAAGGTTTTTCATACGTCGTTCCTTTCTGCTATTTCCCAAGTTCCGTTCATTTCTGTGGACTATAAATCGCTAGGTGGGACATTTGCTGTCCAACTACGCATGACATGAGAATGATTCGCGAAAGCGCCGAAGAAGTGGAAGCGGCGAGATTTCCCAGTGCCCCGATTTTCATATATCTTCTCCCAAATTTCCCGACTATTGTTCTGTCATACCGCGTATTTTTTAAACTGCAAGCTAATTGAAAATTAGAGTTTCACTCAGGCTGTGTGCTCAAAATGCGTTTAGCTAATTTAGTCGCGTCCATCATTGTGAAACCGCACGATACATCCGATGCGGAAAATTTGTCGAAGCCGGATCAGAAAAGAATGCCGACGACGATGAATAGAAGTTCGTCACAGTGAAGAGCGGAGTCCACGTCGAAAGATCACTGCTCCCTTCGATTGTCCATACGTCTCCTTCCGCACCCAAGATTTCAAGGGTAATCGGCAAGCCAGGATACGCGAGTGCAATGCGCGGCACACGGGAAAATTGCGCGGTGACGGTTTTGTTCGTGTCCATGAGCAGATTGAGGGGATTTTGCGTGCCGCTTGCATCGCCACTCCAGCCCAAGAATTGCTGCCCGTCCGAAGGCGTCGCCGTGAGGGTGATAGTGCTTCCAATCGCCACCTTATTCGTCTGCGGGCTTGCCGACGCTGTTCCGCCGCCTTGTGATAGCACCGTGATCGATGCCTGGCCGGACGGGACGCTCGCAAAAAGTGCGCTCACCGTTTGCGTGGGACTGTAAATGGAAAAGAAAAGCGGGTTTTGGCTGCCAGTTGTGGCATTGCCCCACAAGGCAAAATAGTTGCCGGGGTTGGGCACGGCGGAAAGAAGGACACTGCTTCCGTATGGATAGAGGGGCGCGGAGGGGTGAACAGAGACCGTTCCGCTTCCACCGTGTGTAGTCGTAAGAGTGGTTCCAAAATCTGCCCTGATGACCATATCGCCATTGACCGAAAACGTGTTCGTCGGGTTCGCGCCAGATAGCGCATCCGACCAGCCCATGAACGTCCAGCCGGGATCAGGTAGAGCGGTGGCGGTCACAGGAGCGCCATTTGTATATGGCGCATTGGTGCCAAGCATAATGGTGCCGCCGCCCGGCGAGAATGCGTAGATAGAATGCGTTGGGAAAACATTTACCACGAGCGGATCGGAAAGAGTGCTTTGGGAAAAGTCGGAGCTGTATGCAATGGCGCGAATGGTGCAGGATTGAAAAATGCCGAATGGGCCGGAATATGGCGTTGCGTTGAAATCCGGTTCACTCCCGTCGAGTGTATACAGGATCACTCCGCCCTGATAGCTGGACTGGAAGCTTATAGTCGTGGAATCGAGTATTCCCACGGAAGCGGCATTGACTGGCACTCCATTCGTTGAAATGACGAAATCCTTCACGATGAGCGACACCGGAGCGCTCGTCGCAACGCCAAAGGCGTTACTTGCGACGAGAGTGTAGCTGCCAGCGTTGGTCTGCTGGACGTTGTTGAAGGTCAAGGCTGAATTCGTTGCGCCTGGCAGGTTGGTGCCTTGCCGCTGCCACTGATAAAAGATCGGGATTCTGCCGTTGACGGGGATGCCAAGAGAGGCGGTGCCCCCTCTAACGGCAATTTGATCAATCGGTGATTCGGGAAAGACGGGTGAGATCACATTAAATATGACCGACACGACCGTGTCCGAATTAAGGGTGAATGTTTCCGAATCGGAGGTGATCGTCGTGGGGTCGGCACCGAGCAGTATGGAAACCCTTCGGACTTGATCGAAATGCGGAGCTACGCCGCCACCGATTAAGATATTATTGATATACCAGCCATTCGACGCTTGGATTTGAGGCGTGACCGACGTTCCGACTGAATATGCTCCGGCACCCGTCACCGTGCCACCCTGCGGTGGATTGGTGACTATCGTGAGGGAAACGGTTTGGCTTTGCGAACGGAGGGCAATTAAATAAAAGGCTGTGATGATAGCTTGGATTGAAAGGGATTTCATCTGAATGGAATTTGGGATAGTAAAACCTCGCCCGTAAGTTGCGAATTTAGGCATGCCCACATTCCCTAAATTTATAATCTCCCCCCCCCCCCCCCCCACCTTCATCTCACCGAGCTTCATGAAGACGGAAACGGCAAACCAAAAAGGCAATTTCTGAAGCATTTTTTAGGCACAATACCTCGCGCG